>MLJW01000333.1_pt1 | contig 26599 bp, 22 predicted proteins | sample 888231 | NCBI WGS metagenome assembly MLJW01 (sample SAMN05788063, study PRJNA343431) | mine drainage metagenome | isolation source: sample collected from the inflow into an acid mine drainage treatment plant... | place: Germany: Lusatia, lignite mining district
GCCGGTTGTCCGCCACGGGTGGTGCGTGCCGGCGCGCTCCACGACGCCGAAGGCCCTCCCAGCTCGGCGGCATACACCGCCTCATGCCTCGGGGCGCCTTGCTGCCAGGCCGCGACGACGCGCCCATCGGGTGCTGCCGCGACCGCCGGGTTATAGGCATGCGCGCTCAGCCGGTCGAGTTCCTGCGCTGGCAGCCAGCGCAGCCGGGTCTGCTGCCAGCGCGCGGCGTAGACGCCGGTACGACGCCCATTGGGTTGTTGCCAGACCACGGTCACATTGCCGTTGGCGTCTGCGGCGAGTTGCGGGCTGCTTGCATCGCCCGGCAGTGCGGGGTTGTCGAGGCGCTGCGGCGTTCCCCATGTATCGCCGACGAGGCGGTTGGCGACGATGGCGTTGCGCCCGCCGACGGCCTGAAACCACACGGCGGTGACGCGTCCGCCCGCGTCCGATGCGATGGCCGGGATGCTGGACACGCCGGCATTCGGCCCGCGCAGATCGATGTCTTGCGGCGCGCTCCAGAAATCGGTCGCCGGATTGAAATGGCTGGCCATGACCGCCCGGCGCCGACCGTCGTCCTGGAACCAGACTGCGACAAAATCGCCATCGGCGCCGGCGGCCACGTCGACGCTGCTGACCGGCAGATCGACCCGTCGCGCGGTGCGGGAATCGTCGATCTGCACCGGCGGCCGCCACCTGCCGCAAGCGGTGGTGAAGCGGCTGCGCAGCGGCGAAGCGGCGCGGCCATCGGCAGTTGGAGCGAGTTCGAGCGTGTAGGTCGTGCATCCGGCCAGCGGCACGCTGGGTTCGATCACGGCCAGATCGCCAGTCGATTTCACCAGGCCGGCGGCCGGCACGCCGATCGGGGTGAGAAGACGCAGCGTGTCGGCGGTGATGGACGCGGCACGTTGCCGATCGGAGAACCGAAAGCCGGGAGCGACGATGCGCAGGACCTGGGTGGAACCGTCCGGAGGAACGGGTGCCGCCGCCGGCCGAGCCGCGATGGCCACCACCGGCAGTCCCAACAGAGAAAGGAGTAGCAATGCATGCCGCCCGCGCATCACGGCCCGGGCAGAGGCGCGGTGTGGAGGTTTCACAGGCGGCCCATCAGTCTCATCAGCCAGCGGGTGCGCTGGCTGTAGGGCGGCGCGGCCAGCCCGATGCCCGACAGGCGCGACTGGAAAAGCACCGGCTTGAGCTTGCTGAACGTGTCGAAGCCCCAGCGTCCGTGATAGTGGCCCATGCCCGAGGCGCCGATGCCGCCGAAGGGCAGGCCGTCCTGGGCGATATGCAGCAAGGTGCCGTTCAAGGTGGCCCCGCCCGAGGTGGCGCCGTCCAGAACCCGCCGCCAGGTGGCGCGGTCGCCGCTGAAGCAGTAAAGCGCCAGCGGGCGTTCCCGCGCGGCGATCAGGGCCAGGGCCTGCTCCAGATCGTCGTAGCCCAGCACCGGCAGAATGGGGCCGAAAATCTCCTCTTGCAGCAGCAGGCCGCCGGGCGGCGGCTCCAGCACCACGGCGGGGGCGATCCTGCCCGCCGCATCGCCGCCGCCATGGCGCAAAATCCGCGCTCCGGCGGCTTCGGCCTCGGCCAGGGCGGCGGCCAGCCGCTGCTGCGCCGCCACGCCGGGCACGGCGCTGTAATCGGCGTTGCCGGCCAGGCTGGGATAGGCCCGTTCCGCCGCCGCGATCACCGCCCGCCCGAAGCGCTCCAGCCCGGCCCGGGGCACCAGGGCGTAATCGGGGGCGATGCAGGTTTGCCCGGCATTGAGAAATTTTCCGAAGGCGATGGAGCGCGCCGCCCGTTCCAGGCCGTAATCGGCGGCCACCAGGGCCGGTGATTTGCCGCCCAGCTCCAGGGTGACCGGGGTCAGGTTCTCGGCGGCGGCGCGGGCCACCAGCCGCCCGGTGGCGGTGGAGCCGGTGAACAGCAGATGATCGAAGGGCAGGGCGGCGAAGGCCTGGGCCACGCTCACATCGCCGGTGGCCACCATGACCTGATCGGGCGGAAAGGCCTCGGCGAGCAGCCGGGCCAGCAGATCGGCGAAACGCGGCGTGCGTTCCGAGGGTTTGAGAAACACCCGGTTGCCGGCGGCCAGGGCGTCGGTCAGCGGCGACAGCGCCAGAAGCAGCGGATAATTCCACGGCGACAGAATGCCCACCACCCCCAGCGGCTCGTGGCGCACCCAGGCCCGCCCCGGCAGGAACGGCCATTCCACCGGGCGGCGCTCGTCGCGCATCCAGCCGGCCAGCCGCCGCTGGGCGTAGCGGATGCCGCGCAAAAGGGGCACCACCTCCAGCAGCCGGGTTTCGTCGGGGGAGCGGCCGCCGAAATCGGCGTCGATGGCGGCGGCCAGGGCCGGAGCCTGGGCGCGCACCAGGGCGGCCAGGCGTTCCAGGCTGTCGCGCCGGGCGGCGGCGCCGGGAGCGGGCTCGGCGCGCGAGGCGGCGCGCAGGCGCTGAAAGGCGGGCAGCAGGGAGGTATGGGGCATCAGGGCCGTCCTTTCAAAATGAGATCCGCCGCCTTTTCGCCGATCATCGCCGAGGGCGCCTGGGTGTTGCCGCTGACCAGGGTGGGCATGATCGAGGCATCGGCCACCCGCAAGCCCTCGACGCCGCGCACCCGCAGGGCCGGGGTGACCACGGCGCGGTCGTCGGCGCCCATGCGGCAGGTGCCCGCCGGATGATAGATGGTGTCGGCCTGGGCGCGGATCAGGGCCAGCAGGTCGTCGTCGTCCGCCTCCAGGCGGCCATGCAGCAGGGTGCCGCCGTGGCGGGCCAGCGGTTCGGCGGCCAGAATGCGGTGGGCGGCGCGGGCGCCTTTCAGCATCAGCTCCTGATCGGCGGGGGCCGAGAGAAACTGGGGATCGATGCGGGGCGCGGCCCCGGCGTCGGGCGAGGTCAGCCCCACCGTGCCCCGGCTCTCGGGGCGCAGGGCGCAGACATGCAGGGTGATGCCGGTGGCGGCATGCAGGCGACGGGCGTGATGCTCGACGATGCCGACGCAGAAATGAAATTGCACGTCGGGGCGCTCCACTCCGGGGCCGCTGCGCACGAAGCCGCCGGCCTCGGCCACATTGCTGGTGAGAAGGCCGTGGCCGCGCCGGTAGGCGGGCAGGGCGGCGGCGGCGCGCAGCAGGGTGCCGGGGCCGAAGCCCACCAGGCCGGGGCCGCGCAGAAACTGATGCACCGGGTAATCCAGATGATCCTGCAGATTGCGCCCCACCTCGGGGGCTTCGGCCAGCAGGGGAATGCCCAGGCGGGCCAGATCGGCGCCGGGGCCGATGCCCGACAGCAGCAGCACCTGCGGCGAGGCGATGGCCCCCGCCGCCAGCACCACCTCGCAGCGGGCCCGCAACGGCCGCGGCCCGGCGGCATCGCGCACCATCACCCCGGTGGCGCGCCGCCCCTCGAACAGCAGGCGCTCGGCGCGGCAGCCGCTTAAAACCGCCAGATGGGGCCAGGCGGCGGCCTGGGCCAGATAGGCCGAACCGGCATCCAGGCGGGCGCCGTGGCGCTGGAAAACCTGATAAAGGCCCACGCCCTCCTGGCTGGGGCCGTTGAAATCGCCGTTGGCGGCATAGCCGGCCGCCTGGGCGGCGGCGACGAAATCCAGCGACAGCGGACTGGGCGAGGCCAGATCGGAGACCGCCAGCGGCCCGGCGCCGCCATGCAGGGCGTCGGCGCCCCGGCTGTTGCCCTCGGCGCGGCGGAACAGCGGCAGCAGATCGGCCCAGCTCCAGCCGTCGCAGCCCTGCGCCGCCCAGCCGTCGTAATCCTCGGGCTGGCCGCGGATATAGATCATGGCATTGATCAGGCTGGAGCCGCCGACGCCGCGCCCGCGCGGCACATAGCCCCGCCGCCCGCCCAGGCCGGTCTGCGGCGGGGTGCGGTAGGCGTAATTATAGGGATTGCCGAAGGGCACCAGCGCCGCCACCCCCAGCGGCACGGTGGAAAATACCGAAGGGCGGGGACGCCCGGCCTCGACCAGGGCCACGCTGGGCCGCGTGGGCGACGCCGCCAGCCGCGCCGCCAGGGCGCATCCCGCCGGTCCGGCGCCGATGATGACGTAATCCGCCTCTTGCAGCATTGGTCTTCCCCTTAACGTATAGGGAAACAATCCTGAGGAAAATTGACGATATCGTCAAGTTTTTAAAGGCGGGCGCCCAGGCCGTTGATGCCGTTCATCAAAAGGCCGGTCATCAGATCGGCCAGGGCGGCGGTGTCGCCCCCTTCGCGGCCTTGCAGCAGCAGCAGGGTTTCGAGGCCGTTGGCCACGATCAGGCCGGCGATCAGCGACAGCTGATCCGGGGTGGGGGCGTGCCCGGCCAGGCCGCGCGCCACGTCCTGGCGCAGGTCGTCCAGCAGGCCGCCGGTACTGTCGAGGCCGTAGAGGCGGGCGCGGATATGGTGCTGGTTGCGGGCGATGAAGGACAGGGCGCCCTCCAGGGTCAGGATGTAGTCTAAAAGGTCGCGGTAGGAGAGCCGCAGCATGGTGCCGAGATCATCGGCGCGGGCGCGGGCGGCGGCGGTGATGCGGCGGATATCGGTGACCAGCCCGGCCATCAGATCATCGAACACCGCCTGCTTGGTGCCGTAGTGATTGTAGAAGCTGCCGGTGGCCAGGCCGCTGTCGGCGACGATGGCGGCGATGGTGGCGCCCTCCAGTCCCTGGCGGGCGAAAATGCTCCAGGCGCTTTGGCGCAGGCGCTGGCGCAGGCGTTCGGCATTGGCGCCGCGCTTGGCCGAGGGCCGGTAGCGGCGCGGCGCGTCGGGGTTTCTAGCAGGGCAATCGGGTGAAGCCGATCGCCCTGTTTGATGGGTGTCCCTCAAGCGCCGGGCGCTGGCGTACCGCCAGCTTGGCTTGCGCGCGAACGCTCGCGCGGGCGCTCAATGCGCCATCGCGGCGAAGACGGTATGGCGTAAAACAACATCCGCGCGTTCATCCGATGACCCTGGGGTTTCTAGCCAAAGGCCTTGAAGGCGATCAGGGTGAAGGTATCCTTCACCCCCGGCAGGGTTTGCAGGGTTTCGGTCACGAAGCGGCCCACATCGTCGCCGTCGTCCAGATAGCATTTGGCCATCAGGTCGTACTGGCCGGAGATGGAATGCACCTCCGACACCCGTTCGGTCTGCACGGCGGCGTCGGCCACGTCGTAGGCCTTGCCCAGTTCCGCCTTGATCATCACGAAAATGGTGCGCATGGGCCGTGCTCCCGGAAAAGATTAGGGCTGGGCGATGTCGTCGTCGCCGTTTTCCTCCGGGGCCGGGGCCTCGTGGGCGGTTTCCACCACTTCCACCACATTGGCCACGGCGCTTTCGGGGGCATCGTCCTCGGGCCCGTCGAACTCCACCGCCTCGTCGTCCCTGCGGCCGCGCGGCTTGCGTTCCACCGGGGCGGGGAACACCACGTCGCGGGTCATGAAGTCGGGCATATGTTCGCCGAAGCCGATCACGCCGTCGGCATGGGTCATCTCGCCGATGCCGTATTCATCGCGGCGCATCCGGCGGCGGCCGTCATGGCTGCGCTCGGGGCGGGCGCGCTCGCTCCGTTCGGGGCGGCTGCGCTCGGCCCGTTCGGGCCGCTCCGTGCGTTCACCCCGTTCGGGCCGCTCCGTGCGTTCGGCCCGTTCGGGCCGCTCCGTGCGTTCGCCGCGGGGGGCGCGTTCGGGGCGCTCGCCACGGGGGGCGCGTTCCGGGCGCGGGGCGCGCTCGCTCCGTTCGGGGCGCTCCTCGCGCGGCTGTTCGTCATGCAGGTGATGTTCCTCGCGGGGCTGTTCGCCGGCCTCGGCGGTTTCATCGCGGCTGCTCTTGCGGTCGCGGCCGCGTTCGGGGCGGCGGCTGTCCTTGCGCGGCTCGCCGCGGCGGCCACGGCGGGGCGAAGCTTCCAGATCCAGCTCCAGATCGGGCAGGCCCTCGATGGAAACGCGGGGAATTTCGTTGCCGATCAGTTTATAGATGGCGGCCACCAGCTTGCCGTCTTCCGGCGTGGCCAGGGTGAAGGCGCGCCCTTCCTTGCCGGCGCGGCCGGTGCGGCCGATGCGGTGGACATAGTCCTCGCTATGATGCGGCACGTCGAAATTGAAGACATGCGACATGTTGGAAATGTCGATGCCGCGCGCCGCCACGTCGGAACAGACCATCAGCCGCACATCACCGGCGCGGAAGCGTTCCAGGGTCTCGGTGCGGGCCGATTGCGGCATGTCGCCATGCAGCTGCACCACGTCGAAGCCATGCTTGGTCAGCGAGCGGAACAGGATATCGACATCGCGCTTGCGGTTGCAGAAGATGAAGGCGTTCTTCACATCTTCGGCGCGCAGCAGATGGCGCAGTGCTTCGCGCTTGTCCAGTTCCTCGCACACCACCAGCCGCTGGGTGACGGTGCTGGCGGTGGTGACCTCGCGGGCGACGGTGATTTCCTTCGGGTTCATCAGGAAGGCGTCGGCCAGACGGCGGATTTCCGGGGCCATGGTGGCCGAGAAGAACAGGGTCTGGCGGATCTTGGGCAGCAGCGAGACGATGCGCTCCACATCCGGGATGAAGCCCATGTCCAGCATGCGGTCGGCTTCGTCGATCACCAGGATCTTAACGTCGTTCAGCAGGATGCGGCCGCGGTCGAACAGGTCCATCAGGCGGCCAGGAGTGGCGATCAGCACATCCACGCCGCGGTTCAGCAGCTTTTCCTGGTCGGCGAAGCTTTCACCGCCGATCAGAAGCGCCATCGAGAGCTTGTGATACTTGGTGTATTTCTCGAAATTGTCGGCCACCTGCGAGGCCAGCTCGCGGGTGGGGGCCAGGATCAGCGAGCGCGGCATGCGCGCCTTGCCGCGGCCATTGCCCAGGATTTCGATCATCGGCAGGGTGAAGCCGGCGGTCTTGCCGGTTCCGGTCTGGGCCACGCCCAGCACATCCCTGCCCATCAGAACCACGGGGATCGCCTGTTCCTGAATAGGCGTTGGGTTGGCGTAACCCGCTTCCTCGACAGCCTGGAGGATTTCGGGGCCTAGGCCAAGTTCGGCAAAATTCATGGTTCCTTGATGTCCGATAGGGGGCAGGTTTCGCCGCCAACAAAGATCGCGCACACTGCGCTTAATGCAGCCGGATAATAGTGAGTTGCGGGCTTCTGTCAATTGTTTGGCCCGATTCCGGAGCGGATGGGCGTGAAAAAGATGGCCGGGTGTGGCGTTTGCGCCAGTCCCGTCCTTGGGTGTAGGCTCTAACGGCATATAATTTCAGGGCCGGGAGGAACCATGCTGTTGACCGCCGCGCAGTCGGGGCTGCTGATCGTCGATGTGCAGGAAAAACTGGCGCCGGTGATGTCGGAGCCGCGCCGGGTGCTGCAAAATTGCGGCCTGCTGCTGCGGGCCGCCGCCCGCCTGGGAGTGCCGGCGCTGGTGTCCGAGCAGTATCCGCGCGGCATCGGCCCCACCGTGGTCGATCTGCGGCAGTGGATCGGCCCCGAGGCCATCGCCGAGAAGATCCATTTCTCCTGCGCCGACGAGCCGGCCCTGCTGGAACGGCTCGGCGCCTGGAACCGTCCGCAGCTGGTGGTGGCCGGCATCGAGGCGCATATCTGCGTGCTGCAAACCGCGCTGGGGCTGGCCGCGCGGGGCTTCCGGCCCTTCGTGGTGGCCGATGCCTGCGCCTCGCGCCAGCCGTCCAGCGAAGCCCTGGCCATGGACCGCCTGCGTCAGGCCGGGGTGGCGGTGGTCAGCACCGAGATGGTGCTGTTCGAATGGCTGAACCGCGCCGGCACGCCTGAATTCAAAGAGCTGTCCCCCCTGATCCGCTAAGGACCTTCCATGGAAAAACTGCCGCTGCTGCTGTGTCCGGGCCTGTTGAACGATGCTTTTCTGTGGCGCCATCAGGTGGAGCATCTGGCCGATCTGGCCGTGCCCCGGGTGATGGATCTGACCCGGGAGCGCGAGATCGCCGCCCTGGCCGAACGGCTGCTGGCCGAGGCGCCGCCCCGCTTCGCCCTGGCCGGGCTGTCCATGGGCGGCTATGTCGCCTTCGAGATTCTGCGCCGGGCGCCGGAGCGGGTGGCGAAACTGGCCCTGGTCAATACCAGCGCCCGCCCCGACAGCGCGGAAAGTGCGGCGCGGCGCCACCAGCTGATGGAGATCGCCCGGCGCGGCGGCTTCGACAAGCTGCCGCGCCAGATCCTGGAAGGGCAGCTCGCCCCCGCCAGTTTCGCCGACGCCTCGCTGCTGGCGGCGGCGCTGGGCATGGCGGGCCGGGTGGGCGCCGAGGGCTTCATCAATCAGCAAACGGCGATTTTAAGCCGTCCCGACAGCCGCCCCACCCTGGCGGCCATCCGCTGTCCCACCCTGGTGATCGGCGGCGCCCAGGACAGCCTGACCACCCCGGCCATCATGGCCGAGATCGCCGACGGCATCAAAGGCGCCGCCTTCACCCTGATCGAGGGGGCCGGGCATCTGACGCCGTTGGAGCAGCCGGTGGCGGTCACGGCGCTGCTGCGGCTGTGGCTGCGCGGCTAGATGTTGATTTTTCTCATATCTAATACCAACCGGCCAATGAATTGACCGGTTGTATCGTCCCTCGCCGGGCGGCGGCATCCGCCGCCTTGGCCGCTCGCTCAATGCTCGCTGGATACCGGCCAACGAGTCACTTCAATGGTTGGCCGGTATAAGCCGGGAAACTCATTAGGAAAACAGCCTGTCTCGTGGAAGGATTCCGCAATGTGAACGGGAGGTTTTCTCAATGAAACAGTGGATCATCCCGGCTTTGGCCCTGGCGCTGCTGCCGCAGGCGGCCCAGGCCCTGACCCTGACCAGCCCCAGCTTGCGGGCGGGCGGCCGCCTGCCTGCCGCCCAGGTGCTGAACGGCTTCGGCTGCCTGGGCGAAAACCGCTCGCCGGCCCTGGCCTGGAGCGATGTTCCCGCCGGCACCCAAAGTTTCGCGGTGACGCTGTTCGACCCCGATGCCCCCACCGGTTCGGGCTGGTGGCACTGGCTGCTGTTCGATCTGCCCGCCGGAACGCGCGGACTGGCGGCGGGGGCGGCGGCGGGCGGGCTGCCCGTGGGCGCCCGGCAGGGGCGCAACGATTTCGGCGATGCGGGCTATGGCGGCGCCTGCCCGCCGCCGGGGCCGGCGCACCGCTACATTTTCACCCTTTACGCCCTGGATGTGGGGCATCTGGCCGTTGGTCCCGGGGCTTCGGGAGCCATGGTGGCCTATCAGCTGCGGGCGCACAGTCTGGGCACGGCCCGTCTGAGCTTACGCTACGGGAGATAGAGCATGACGCAGCAGGATCTGCAAAACAGCGTTTCGGGCCGTTTCGGCGCCCAGGCCGAGGCCTATGTCAGCAGCGCCGTGCATGCCCGGGGGCCCGATCTGGCCGCCCTCGACGCTTTGCTGGCCGCCCAGCCCGGCGGGCGGGTGCTCGATCTCGGCACCGGTGGCGGCCATGCCGCCCTCACCGCGGCCCGCCATGCCGCCGAGGTGGTGGCGCTCGATCTCTCCGAGGCCATGCTGGCGGCGGCCGGGGCCGAGGCGGCGCGGCGGGGCCTGGACAACCTTCGTTTCCAGCAGGGCTCGGCGGAGGCGCTGCCTTTCCCGGCGGCCTCGTTCGATTGGGTGATCAGCCGCTACAGCGCCCATCACTGGCCCCGGCTGGAGCCGGCCCTGGCCGAGGCCCGGCGGGTGCTCCGCCCCGGCGGCCGGGCGGTGTTCATGGATATCGTCGCTCCCGATGCGCCGTTGCTCGATACCTGGCTGCAGGGGCTGGAACTGCTGCGCGATCCCGGCCATGTGCGCAACCGCAGCCGGGGCGAATGGCGCCAGGCCCTGGCGGCGGCGGGCTTTACCGTGGATCAGGCCCTCGAACACCGGGTGGAGCTGGAGTTCGCCGCCTGGGTGGCGCGTATCGGCACGCCCGAGCCGCTGGTGCGGGGCTTGCGGGCCCTGCAGCAGGCGGCCCCGCGCGAGGTGGCCGAGCATCTGGCCTTGCGGCCAGACGGCTCGTTTTGCCTGGAAAGCCTGACCCTGACGGCGACGGCGGTCTGATCAGGCGGGTTTGCGTTCGTACCAGCCCTTGCTGGCATTGACGATCTTGACCACCGACAGCATCACCGGCACCTCGATCAGCACGCCCACCACCGTGGCCAGGGCGGCCCCCGACTGGAAGCCGAACAGGCTGATGGCGGCGGCCACCGCCAGCTCGAAGAAGTTGCTGGCGCCGATCAGGGCCGAGGGGCCGGCCACGCAATGGGCCACGCCCAGGCGCCGGTTCAGCCAATAGGCCAGGGCGCTGTTGAAGTAGACCTGCAGGGTGATGGGCACCGCCAGAAGCAGGATCACCAGCGGCTGGGCGATGATCTCGCGGCCCTGGAAGCCGAACAGCAGCACCAGGGTGGCCAGCAGGGCGGCCAGCGACAGCGGCCCCAGGCGGCTCAGCAGGCGGGGCAGGGCCGCGGCCCCCCGGGCCAGCAGCAGGCGGCGCAGAATCTGGGCCAGGATCACCGGCACCACGATATAAAGCAGCACCGACAAAAGCAGGGTGCTCCACGGCACGCTGATGGACGACAGCCCCAGCAGCAGCCCCACCAGGGGGGCGAAGGCGAACACCATGATGCTGTCGTTCAGGGCCACCTGCGACAGGGTGAAATGGGGTTCGCCATTGGTGAGATTGGACCACACGAACACCATGGCGGTGCAGGGGGCGGCGGCCAGCAGGATCAGTCCGGCGATGTAGCTGTCGATCTGGGCGGCGGGCAGCAGCGGCCGGAACAGGGTGGCGATGAACAGCCAGCCCAGCAGGGCCATGGAGAAGGGCTTGACCCCCCAATTGACCAGCAGGGTCACGGCGATGCCCTTCCAGTGGGCCTTCACCTGATGCAGGGCGGCGAAATCGATCTTCAGCAGCATGGGGATGATCATCAGCCAGATCAGTGCCGCCACCGGCAGATTGACATGGGCCAGTTCCAGGGAGCCGATAGCCTCGAAGGGGGCGGGGAACACCTGGCCCAGCGCCACCCCGGCCACGATGCACAAGGCCACCCACAGGGTGAGGAAGCGTTCAAAGAAACCCATGGCCCTACACCTCCCCGGCGCGGTCGAGGCCCAGCGTGATCAGACGGCGCATCTTGTCCTCGATCATGGCGTAAACGGTGCGGAACATGGCCAGCCGTTCGGCAGGACTGCCCTCGGCGGCGGCGGGATCGGGAAAGCCCAGATGCAGCTTGCGCGGCGCGCCCGGCCACAGCGGGCACACCTCGCCGGCGGCGTTGTCGCACACCGTGATCACCAGATCCATGCGTGGCGCCTCGGGGGTGGCGAATTCGTCCCAGGATTTCGAGCGCAGGCCGGTGGTGGCATGGCCCTTTTCCGCCAGGATCTCCAGGGTCAGCGGATTGACGCGGCCGGTGGGGTGGCTGCCGGCGCTGAAGGCCCGCCAGCGGCCGCCGCCCAGATCATTGATCAGGCATTCGGCCAGCACCGAGCGGGCGCTGTTGCCGGTGCACAGCACCAGCACGTGAAGGGGGGTGTCGGTCATCGGAAGGGGTCCTTTAAGGCTGATTTTAGAGTTTGCCGATCTCATCCAGCCGCCGCTGCAGCGACAGACGGTCCAGGGCATCCAGGGGAAGGCTGGCGAAAACGCCGATGCGGGTGGTCAGCATGCGGTAGATATCGGCCAGTTTCAGTCCGGCCTCGGCGCCGCCGGCACTGATGGCGGCGGGATCGGGCACGCCCCAATGGGCGGTCATGGGCTGGCCCGGCCAAACCGGGCACACCTCGCCGGCGGCGTTGTCGCAAACGGTGAAGACGAAATCGAGAGGCGGCGCCTCGGGGGTGGCGAACTCGTTCCAGGATTTGGAGCGCAGGCCCTGGGTGGGATAGCCGAGGCGGGTCAGCAGGTCCAGGGTGGGCGGATGCAGGCTGCCGCGCGGGTGGCTGCCGGCGCTGTAAGCGTGAAAGCGCTGGCCGGCCTCGCGGTTGAGGATGCTTTCGGCCATGATGCTGCGCGCCGAATTGCCGGTGCACAGGAACAGAACGTTAAAGGCTTTTCCGGTCATGAGGCACTCCCGCAGCAAAGGGGGGATGGATCATCTTGCAGGGCGCTGCGGCCCTGGGCGCAGATCCGCGCCAGCGGCACGGCATTGACCCGGGCCAGCAGGGCGCGGTCGGCGGCGATGGTGGGGTCTCCGGTCAGGGCGGCGGCCACCAGGGACAAAAAGGCCGGGGCATGCGGCGTGAGGGCGCGGTCGGCCAGGCGGTAATAGACCCATTTGCCCTCGCGCCGCTGTTGCAGCAGCCCGGCGGTTTTCAGCAGGGCCAGATGCTTCGAGACGGTGGCGGCGGCCAGATCGAGCACGGTGGTGATCTGGCACACGCACAGTTCGCCGCCTTCCAGCAGCTTCAGGATGCGGAGGCGGCTGGGATCGGCAACGGCCTTGGCGACGGTTTCGAAGGTTTCAAGCATGGCGCGACCCTACTATCAATTCGTTATTTAACGAAATGATATATTTGTGACGGCGGCTAGACAGAAACCAGGTCAGGCGGCTTACCACCAGTTTCATACCCGGTGGGTCCGCTCCGTCGGCGGCAACGGATACAGGCCTCTGCGCCACAGCCCCTTCCTTAAGCCGTCTTGGCCGCGCATGACGACAAAAGGGGGCCGCCGCTCTGCGGACCACGACAAAGGTGCCTCTGCGCCACAGCCTCCTCCCTCAAGCCGTCTTGGCCGGGCTTGACCCGGCCATCCACGTGGGGGGAGACGCCGTCTTATGATGCGCGGGTCAAGCCCGCGCATGACGACAAAAGGGGGCCGCCGCCCTGCGGACGACGACAAAAGGGCCTCTGCGCCATAGTCCCTCCCTTAAGCCGTCTTGGCAGGGCGCCGACCCGGACAACCGTTGAAGTGACCACCGGTTGGTCTGGGACAAGAGAAGGGGCAAGAAAAAAGGCGCCGGGGGTCCGGCGCCTTTTTGGCTTTACAGGAAGCGGTTCCACCAGCCCTTGCGGGACGGCGTCTCGGGTGTGTCGGGCTGCGCCGGTGCCGGTTCCTCGGCTGCCGGGGCGGCATCGGCCACCGGCACGGGATCCGCTGCCGGTTCGGCCGAAGGAACGGCCTCGGCCTCGGCGGCGGGTTCGGGCTTCTTGCGGGCGCGGCTGCGCTTGGGCTTGGGTGCCTCGTCCGTCCCGGCGGCGGCGTCCACCGGGACGGCGGTGTCGCCACCTTCGGGGATTTCGGCGGGCTCGGGCTTCTTGCGGGCGCGGCTGCGCTTGGGCTTGGGCGCCTCGTCCGTCCCGGCGGCGGCGTCCACCGGGACGGCGGCATTGCCGCCTTCGGGGATTTCGGCGGCATTGCCGCCCTCGGGGATTTCGGCGGGTTCGGGCTTCTTGCGGGCGCGGCTGCGCTTGGGCTTGGGCGCCTCGTCCGCCACGGCGGTGGTTTCAGCCGGGCTCACCGGCTGGGCGGCGCCCTCTTCGCGCAGGGGGGCGCCGGCCTCGGCGGCGGCGCCTTCGCCCTCCAGCAGGTCTTCGCCGATGGGGGGCAGAGCGGCGGCGTCGCGGCCGCGGTTGCGGCGGCGGCCGCCGCGCTTGCCCCGGCGGCGGCGGCGGGCGGCGGGCTGACCATCGGCCAGGGTTCCGGCCTCGTCCTCGTCATCGCCGTCATCGCCGTCATCGCCGTCGTCATGGTCGTCTTCCGCGGCCTCGGCGGCCCCGGCGGTTTCGTTCTGGGCGGCCTCCTCGCCTTCGGCTTCGGCCTCGTCTTCAAGAGCGGCCTCGGCATCGGTGCCCTCGTCGCGGCGGCGGCGGCGGCTGCGGCGGCGGCGGCGGCCCTTGCGGCCTTCGCCGTCCTCGTCCTTCTGCGCCTCGGGGCGGGCCTCGGCCTCGGTCTCGGTTTCGACGGCCTCGGCCTCCTCGGCCTCCTCGTCGGGCAGCTCCTCATCCTCGGGATCGGCAACGATGGGCAGATCGCTGGAGATGGGGCGCGGCGCCGGCGCCTCGATCGGGGTTTCCGACTTCACCTTGTCCATGCGGAAGGCGGGCGGGATCAGCGAATCGTCGCCCAGCAGCGACACCCGGAAGCCGTAGCGGGCCTCGATATCGGTGAGGGCGGCGCGCTTCTGGTTCAGCACGTAAAGGGCGATGGCCGAATTGACGGTCACGGTGATTTCGCTGTAACGGCGGCGGATGCCCTCTTCCTCGATGGCGCGCAGCACATGCACCGAGGAGGATTCCACCGAACGCACCATGCCGGTGCCGCCGCAATGCGGGCAGGGCTGGAAGCTGGTTTCCATCAGGCTGGGGCGCAGGCGCTGGCGCGACAGCTCCATCAGGCCGAAGGGGCTGATCTTGCCCAGCTGAATGCGGGCGCGGTCGAAACGCATGGCATCCTTCAGGCGGCGTTCCACCGCGTGATTGTTGCGCGTTTCCTCCATATCGATGAAGTCGATGACGATCAGGCCGGCCAGATCGCGCAGGCGCAGCTGGCGGGCCACCTCGTCGGAGGCCTCCAGATTGGTCTTCAGCGCCGTCTCCTCGATATGGCGCTCCTTGGTGGAGCGGCCCGAATTGACGTCGATGGCCACCAGAGCCTCGGTCTGGTTGATCACCAGATAGCCGCCCGACTTCAGCTGCACCACCGCGCTGTGCATGGCGTCCAGCTGATTTTCGATCTGGAAGCGCTGGAACAGCGGCATGGCCGGATCTTTGTAAAGCTGGACCTTCTTGGCATGGCTGGGGGTCAGCATGCGCATGAAGTCCTTGGCCAGGCGGTAGCCTTCCTCGCCGTCCACCAGGATGTCGTCGATATCGCGGGAATAAAGATCGCGGATCGAGCGCTTGATGAGGTTGGCCTCTTCATAGACCAGGGCCGGGGCGCTGGAGCGCAGGGTCAGATCGCGCACCGAATCCCACAGCCGCAGCAAATATTCATAATCGCGGCGGATTTCCGGCTTGGTGCGCTCCGATCCGGCGGTGCGCACGATCACCGCCATGCCCTCGGGGATCTCCATCTCGTTGGCGATGGCCTTCAGGCGCTTGCGGTCGACGGCATTGGTGATCTTGCGCGAGACCCCGCCGCCCCGGGCGGTGTTGGGCATCAAAACGCAATAACGCCCGGCCAGCGACAGATAGGTGGTCAGCGCGGCGCCCTTGTTGCCGCGTTCCTCCTTCACCACCTGCACCAGCACGATCTGGCGGCGCTTGATGACTTCCTGGATCTTGTAATTGCGCAGCGACTTGGGGCGGCGGCGCTCGGGTTCGGCCTCGGCTTCCGCCTCATCCTCGCCGCCGGCGTTTTCCATCGCCTGCGGCGCCGCGTCGTCGGTGTGATCGGGGGGCAGGATTTCGCCGGTCAGGGGCTGGGGCTCGCCGGCTTCGGCCGGGGCATCGCCGCTCAGGCGTTCCACCACGGCGTGTTCGGCCTGGGGCGCGGCATCCTCGTCGGCGTCATCACCGAAATCGGCGGCGGCGGCGGCGCTGCTCTGGCGCATCACCTCGCGCTGTTCGGCCAGCAGGGCCTGACGGTCGGCCACCGGGATCTGATAATAGTCGGGATGGATTTCGCTGAAGGCCAGGAAGCCGTGGCGGTTTCCGCCGTAATCGACGAAAGCCGCCTGCAGCGACGGCTCCACCCGGACGATCTTGGCCAGGTAGATGTTCCCCTTCAGCTGCTTCTTGGTCGATGTCTCGACGTCAAATTCTTCCAGGCGTGTTCCATTGACCACGACGACACGGGTTTCTTCCGCGTGCGTCGCGTCGATCAGCATACGTTTTGCCATTAAACTCAAAGCTCCAAGACGCTGCCGCGGGCGCCAAGGGCGCCATCACGCAGCGGTGTTGTGTACCAAAGCCGGCAGCGCCCGCGGTCTCTCTGGTCAGCGTCTTGGTCGTGATGATGACGAAGTGCATAGAGAAGGAAACCCTGAAGCGGGCTGCGCGCCCGGCTTTTGAAAAAATTGCTCGCTCCGTCGCCGCATGTGCCGGAACACTCTCGGTCGGGTTTGTCCGCACCCCAGGCCTTGCAGCGGCCGGCGATATTGCCTAAGCCTTGGCCCATCAGGAGCGCGGCGCCTTCCGCCGATCGACCATCGCGGAGGATGGCTTCCGGTTTGCGGCTACGCGCCACAAACATAACCGCGATGCGTGTTTCCAGCAATGGCCTTCTTTGCCTGATTTCTGGGCAGGGTTGGGGTTCCTGTATCGGAATCAAAGGCTTTCCGAGAATGGGGAATGGGTTTTCATTGAAGCCGGTAGGGGCTTTTGGCTATATGGGGGCGCTTTCATCCGCGTGGATCGCGCCGATCATGGGGCCAGGAGTGCCGCGTCTGTTCCGTTTGCTTGCCGTACTGGTGTCGTTGCTGGTGGCCCTGCCGCCGGCGGCCGCCTGGGCGCATGGGGCGCCGGCCCCCGAGGTGACGGCGGTGCGCATCGCCGCGCACGATGATATGACCCGCTTCGTGCTGGAGCTTTCGGCCCATCCGCGCTTTACCCTGGAAACGGCGCCCGACGGCGTGGTGGTGCGCTTTCCCGCCCTGGACTGGAGCTTCGCGCGCCGCGACGGCCATCGCGCCGTGGGCGTGCTGGGCGGCTGGTCCTACCAGGGGCAGGGGCCGGGCGGCGCCCTGACCCTGCGCGGCAAGGGGCCGGTGACGGTGCGCAAGGATTTCATCATGCCGCCCTCGGGCACGCGGGGCTACCGCCTGGTGCTGGACGTGGCCGCCGCCGGGCCATCCGCCGCCGCCGCCGCGCCGCCGCCGCCGCCGCCGCCCGGCCGGACCGGGGGGCGGCCCCTGATGGTGATCACCAGCGGCAACCCGCTGCTGACGCCCCGCGCCGACGCCCCGCGCATTCCGGTGCCCACCGCCGCCGAAGACCGCGCCGCCGCCGCCGCCGCCACGCGGGGCGATGTGGCCGCCCCGGTCACCCCGGCGCTGGCCAGCGCGCCCCGCCCCGCCCGCGCCGGGCACGAGCGCCATGCCCGGAGCGAACGCCAGGACAAGTCCGGACAGAAGCCGCTGGTGGTGGTCGATCCCGGCCATGGCGGCGTCGATCCCGGCGCCACCAGCCTGAGCGGGGTCTATGAAAAAAATATCGTGCTGGCCCTGGCCCACGACGTGAAGGCCGATCTGCTGCGTGACGGCAAGGTGCGCTGCATCCTGACCCGCGACGGCGACACCTTCATTCCCTTGCGCGGCCGGGTGGCCTTCAGCCGCTCGCATCACGCCGATCTCTTCATGTCGCTGCACGCCGACACGGTGGACGATCCGGGCATCCACGGCCTTTCGGTTTACACCCTGTCGCAAACCGCCTCCGACACCGAGGCCCAGGCCCTGGCCGACAAGGAAAACAAATCCGACATCGTGGCCGGGCTGGATCTCTCCAACGAACCCGCCGAGGTCACCAATATCCTGATCGATCTGGCGCAGCGCGAATCCATGAACAAGTCGGCGGTGTTCGCCGCCAGGATCATCCGCGCGGTGCAGCAGGGAACCCACGATGTTTTGCAGGGCAGCACCCACCGTTTCGCCGGTTTCGCCGTGCTGAAGGCCCCCGATGTGCCCAGCGTTCTGGTGGAAACCGGATATTTGTCCAATGCCCACGACGAGCGGATGTTGCGCAGCCCGCAATACCGCGCCAAATTGGCGCACGCCCTGGCCAAGGCCATCGAAAGCTATTTCGCCAAGGCTGGACAATGACGGCGTTTCCGCCGATATGCTTCGAGCTCTTACGTTTGGATGAAGGATAGGCCAGGGCCATGGTACGGTTTATAACCCTGCTGTTCAGCACGCTGTTCCTGCTGGCGATCGTCGGCGTGGCGGCGGCGCTGGGGGTGTTCTGGCATTATGGTCAGGGGTTGCCCGATTATCGCCAACTGGCCCATTACGAGCCGCCGGAAACCACCCGCGTTTATGCCGGCGATGGCCGCCTGATCGCCGAATATGCCGCCGAAAAGCGCAGCTTCGTGCCCTTCAACGCCATGCCGCCCCTGGTGATCGACGCCTTTCTGGCCGCCGAGGACAAGAATTTCTATCACCATTCCGGCATCGATCCCGAAGGCATCATCCGCGCCGCCCTCATCGATCTGAAAAACCGCGGCATGCGCAACGAACGCCGCCCCATGGGCGCCTCCACCATCACCCAGCAGGTGGCCAAGAACTTCCTGCTGAGCAACGAGCCTTCGCTGTCGCGCAAGATCAAGGAGGCCATTCTGGCCATGCGCATGTCGAAGGCCTTCACCAAGCAGCATATCCTCGAGCTTTATCTGAACGAGATTTATCTGGGCCAGGGCAATTACGGCGTGGCCGCCGCCGCCCTCAACTATTTCGACAAGAGCCTGGACGAGCTGACGGTGGCCGAGGCCGCCTTCCTGGGCGCCCTGCCCAAGGCCCCCAACAATTATAACCCGAGCCGCGCCGCCACCGCCCAGGCGGCGCTGGACCGCCGCAACTGGGTGATCGGCCGCATGGCCGAGGACGGCTACATCACCCCGGCCCAGGCCCGCGAGGCCACGGCGTCGCCGCTGCTGATCCGCACCCGCTCCGATGCCACCGCCGCCGTGGGCGGCGATTATTTCGCCGAGGACATCCGCCGCGAGATCGTCTCGGAATATGGCGAGGACGCCCTCTATAAGGGCGGGCTGTCGGTGCGCTCCACCATGGATCCGCGCCTGCAGCGCATCGCCTATGAAACCCTGCGCGCCGGGCTGGAGGCCTACGACCGCCGCCACGGCTGGCGCGGGCCTTTGGGCCATCTCGATCCCGGGCCGGGCTGGGCCCTGCGCCTGGCGGCCCTGCCGGCGCGGCCCGGGGTGGCCCCCTGGCAGACGGCGGTGGTGCTGTCGCTGGGCGGCGCCTCGGCCGAGATCGGCCTGGCCAACGGCACTACCGGCCGCATTCCCATGGCGGAGCTGCGCTGGGCGCGGCCGCCGCTGCCCGAACAGCGGGTGGGCGCCGCGCCGCGCCATCCCGCCGATGTGCTGTCGCCGGGCGATCTCATCCTGGTGCAGCCGGTCACGCAAAGCGAGGACGGCAAGGAAAAATACGGCCCGGATACCTTCGGCCTGCGCCAGATCCCCAAGGTGGAAGGGGCCTTGGTGGCCATCGATCCCCATACCGGACGGGTTTTGGCCATGCAGGGCGGCTTCTCCTATGCCCGGAGCCAGTTCAACCGCGTGACCCAGGCCGAGCGCCAGCCGGGATCGTCGTTCAAGCCCTTCGTCTATATGGCGGCGCTGGACAGCGGCTACACCCCGTCCTCGCTGGTGCTGGACGAGCCGATCGAGCTGGATCAGGGGCCGGGGTTGCCCAAATGGCGGCCGGTCAACGATCATAAGGATTTTCTCGGCCCCGCCACCTTGCGTGTGGGCCTGGAAAAATCCCGCAACCTGATGACGGTGCGCCTGGCCGCCAGCCTGGGCATGGCCAAGATCGCCAGCTACGCCGAGCGCTTCGGCGTGGTGGACAAGCTGCCGCTGGAATATTCCATGGTGCTGGGCGCCGGGGTGACCACGCCGCTGCGCCTGACCGCCGCCTATGCCGAGATCGTCAACGGCGGCAAGAAGCTGACCCCCACCCTGATCGACCGCATCCAGGACCGCACCGGCAAGACCATCTACCGTCACGATCAGCGCCCCTGCGAAGGCTGCGAAAGCACCTTCTACACCAACCAGGACATGCCCGAGGTGCCCGACACCCGCCAGCAGCTGGTCGATCCCATGACCGCCTATCAGATGGTGCATATCCTGGAAGGGGTGGTGCAGCGCGGCACCGGACGCATCATTTCGGTGCTGAAGCGGCCGCTGGCCGGCAAGACCGGCACCTCCAACGATTCCAAGGATACCTGGTTCGTCGGCTTCTCGCCCAATCTGGCGGTGGGGGTGTTCGTCGGCTTCGACGAGCCGGCCACCCTGGGCGGCCACGAATTCGGCGCCACCACCGCCGCCCCCATCTTCCGCGACTTCATGCAGGAGGCGCTGGACGGCAAGCCGCCCATTCCCTTCCGGGTGCCGCCGGGCATCCGCCTGGTGCGGGTGGACGCCCGTACCGGACGGCCCACCGATTCCGCCGATCCCAATGCCATCTACGAAGCCTTCAAGCCCGGCACGGTGCCGGCCGGGGCCGAGACGGTCAACGATTTCGACGGCGGCGGCGCCAATCTGGGCTTCGGACCGCCGCCCGCTCCCGCCGCGCCGCCCCCGGCCGGCGCCGCGGCGCCCGGCCAGCCGGCGGCGCCGCAGCCGGCCCTGCCGCAGGCGGGCGGGATTTACTAATCGGGTTGTCTCCAAGATTGGATCTTCAGACCGGCCAACCGTTGACGTGACGGGTTGGCCGGTTTCCAGCGAGCATTGAGCGAGCGGCCCAGGCTTAAGGATGCCGCCGCCCGGCGAGGGACGGTACAACCGGGCAATTCATTGGCCGGTTGGTATCATACCGTCCGCCCTTGAAGATGACTCGGGAGGGATTCCCTTGAGGGCGCATGCGTGATACCGGCCAACCATTGAAGTGACTCGTTGGCCGGTATTCAGCGAGCATTGAGCGAGCGGCCAAGGCGGCGGATGCCGCCGCCCGGCGAGGGACGATACAACCGGTCAATTCATTGGGCGGTTGGTATGATTCACTGAGGTTCACCAGATATGGGGGAACCGATGTGGAATGCGCTCAAGATCAGGGAAGACCTTTCGGCCGGTGATTTGCGGCAGTTGGCGCGCAAGGAGGGCAATCGCCGGCCGGCGATGCGGATGCTGGCCATCGCCAACGCGCTGGAGGGAATGTCGCGGGCCGAGGCGGCGCTGAAGGCGCTGGTGCTGCGCGGTCCCGACCCCGAGAAGGACGGTATTTCCCGCTACACTATCGCCGACATTTGCCGCCTGGCGGAGGACCGCTTCGGCGTGCGCTACGCCGAGCCCCCGATGGGGCGATTGCTGAAGCGGCTGGGGTTGTCGCGGCAAAAAGCGCGGCCGGTTCATCCCAAGACCGACCGGGTCGCCCAAGAGCGCTTCAAAAAGGGGGTCTGATACCGGCCAACCATTGAAGTGACTCGTTGGCCGGTATCCAGCGAGCCTTGAGCGAGCGGCCAAGGCGGCGGATGCCGCCGCCCGGCGAGGGACGATACAACCGGTCAATTCATTGGGCGGTTGGTATAAGAGGGCACCGCCCCTTGCGACAACGATACATAAAATCCCCTTGCAATCGACATGATTTCGATATATCTAATTATCGATATAACGAAACCATATCGGAGATGACCATGTTCCCCTGCGAGAGCGGACACCGCCGCTGCGGTCCTCCCCATCGGCGGCATCAGCGCCGCCGCCGTCACGCCGCTTTTTGCGAAACCGCCATGGCCCCGGTGGCGGCGGCAGGGCCCACCCCGCCCCAGGCCGGGGCCGGGTTCGCCCCCTTGCGCCTGTTCGTGTGCATGGGTCGTGATTGCCGCGCCGGGCGCAGCGGCCCGCCGCTGATCGAGGCGGTACGGCAGGCTCTGGCCGAGGCCGGACCCGCCGCCGCCCATATCAGCGCCCTGTCCTGCCCCTGCCTCGACCGCTGCGAGGATGGCCCGCTGATCCTGGCCTACGGCGGCGAGGCGGCACGGCAGACCCGCCCCCCCTCCGGCCCGCTGGCGCCGGCGCCGCTGGCCAGCTTTACCCATGTGGAGGCGGCGCGGCTGCCCGCGCTGATCGCCCGCCTGATCTCCCCCTGATCGATAAGGAAGAATCCATGTTCTCGTGTTTTTCAGGCCGCCCGCACGGCCAATCCTCCGCCTTCTCCTGCCGCCACGCCCGCGGCGAACCCTGGCCTGGCCGCGAGCATGGTCCAGGCATGGGGCACGGCCACGGCCGGGGCCGCGGCGGCCGCCTGGGCCGCCTGTTCGATCACGGCGATCTGCGTCTGGTGCTGCTGCGGCTGATCGCCGACAGGCCGCGCCACGGCTACGAGCTGATCAAGGCCATCGAGGAGATGACCGGCGGCGCCTACAGCCCCAGCCCCGGCACCATTTATCCGGCCCTGACCCTGCTGGAAGAACAGGAGCTGGTGCAGGTCACCCCTTGCGAGGGCGGCAAGAAGCTGCACAGCCTGACCGAGGCGGGCCGCGCCCATCTCGACGGCAACGCCGCCGTGGTGGAGGCCATGCTGCGGCGGATCGAGCAGGCCGGCGCCCGTTTGGCCCCGCCGGCGCCGCAGATCGTGCGCGCCATGGAAAATCTGAAACTGGCCCTGCGCCTGCGCCTGGACGGCCCGCCCCCGAGCGAGGCGCAGATCCAGGAAATCGCCGGCATCCTTGATGCCGCCGCCGGGCGGATCGAACGGACCTGACTGCGCCGGGAAGCCCAAGCCATCACCACACCCCACACCCTAAGATGTATTTTTCCCGCCGCCGCCGCTTTGTATGCTCGCTGAAAGCGTAATCGGAGGCGAAAATGAGCGGTATTACAGAAATATATCAGTCCCTGCTGTCGCAACTGAACATCACCTGGCCCACCACCGCCGATATCGCCCTGACGGGCGCCGATCCGGTGATCAATTCGGTGTTCCGTATCGGCGAATGCACGGCGGCGGTGCTGGGGGCGCAGGCCGCCGGGGTGTGCGAGGTGTGGCGGCGGCGCACCGGGCTGCGGCAGGGCGTTTCCATTGATGCCGTGGCCGGGGCCCTGGCCGCCTACAGCGTGGGCTACCAGTCGCAGCACGGCTATGCCATTCCCCAGCCCGAGCCCTCTTATCCCCTGGTGCAGCTCTACCCGGCCCGCGACCGCCGCTGGATCATGGTGCACGGCGCCTTTCCGCTGCTGCGCAACGGCCTGCTCAGCCTGCTGAACTGCACCATGGACCCCGCCGATATCGCCAACAAGATCGCCGGCTGGGATGCCTTCGCCCTGGAACAGGCCATCGCCGACCAGGGCCTGTGCGGCGCCGCCGTGCGCACCTACGCGGAATGGCTGGCCAGCGAACAGGGCACCGCGGTGGCCGCCACGCCGCTGATCGAGGTGATCAGGATCGGCGATTCGGCGCCCGAGCCCTTCACCCCCCTGCAGGAGGGGGAACAGCCGCTGTCGGGGCTGCGCATCCTGGATCTGACCCATGTCATCGCCGGTCCCACCCTGGGCAAAACCCTGGCCGAGCAGGGAGCCGAGGTGATGCATATCACCAGCCCCACCCTGCCCGCCCTGCCGCCGTTCGACGTGGATACCGGCCACGGCAAGCTGGAGGCGCTGCTGACCCTGACCAACGCCAATGATGCCGCCACCCTGCGCGGCCTGATCGGCCAGAGCGATGTTTTCGTGGAATCCTACCGCCCCGGCGCCATGACCCGGCTGGGCTTTTCGCCGGAAAACGTGGCGGCGCTGCGCCCCGGCAGCATCTATGTTTCGGTCAACTGCTACGGCTGGGCCGGCCCCTGGCAATACCGCCCCGGCTGGGAACAGCTGGCCCAGGTGGCCACCGGCATGACCGCGGCGCAAGGCACCTTCGACAATCCCCAGCTGCAGCCGGTGTACCCCAATGATTATGTCACCGGCTTTCTGGGCGCCCTGGGCACCCTGATGGCGCTGCTGCGCCGCGCCGACGAGGGCGGCTCCTACCATGTGCGGGTATCGCTGTGCCGCACCGCCATGTGGATGCAGGAACAGGGCCGGGTGGAAAAAAGCCTGCTGCCCCCCGCCCCCATCGATCCGGCGGTGATCCGAAGCTATCTGCACACCCGCGAGAACCCGGCCTTCGGCCCCCTCACCTTCCTGGGGCCGGTGCTGAACTATCAGCAAACCCCCTCGGCCTGGAGCCGCCCCACCCTGCCGCTGGGCGCCGATCTGGCCCGCTGGCCGCTGGACGGCGAAGACCGCGGCCACCGCGGCCATCACCGCCAGGCGGCCTGGCATCCGGCCGAAAAGATGCCTTGATCACACCAACCGGCCAATGAATTGACCGGTTGGACCGCCCCTCGCCGGGCGGCGGCATCCGCCGCCTTGGCCGCTCGCTCAATGCTCGCTGAAAACCGGCCAACCCGTCACCTCAACGGTTGGCCGGTATCACACCCGGAAGCCGCCCTGGGTCACCAGGGCGGCGAAGGCCTCGGCCGAAACCGGCGGGCTGAAATAATAGCCCTGGATCTCGTCGCAGCCCTCGGCCTGCAGAAAATCCAGCTGCCGGCGGGTTTCCACCCCTTCGGCCACCACGCGCATGCCCAGGCTTTGCGCCAGGGAAATGATGGCCCGCACCACCGCCCCGCCGGTTTCCCGGCCCGCCGTTCCGCTTTGCAGCTCGCGCACGAACATCTGATCGATCTTCAGGCTGTCGATGGGCAGATTGCCGAGATAGCCCAGCGAGGAATAGCCGGTGCCGAAATCGTCGATGGCGATGGACACCCCCAGGCCGTTCAAGCGCTCCAGCACCGCGCGGGCCTCGTCGAGATTGCTGATCAGGGCGCTTTCGGTGATTTCCACTTCCAAGGCCCGCCCCGGCAGCCCGCTTTCGGCCAGGGCCTTGCCGACGGCGGCCAAAGGATCGCCGCGCTGGAACTGAATGGGCGACATGTTGACGGCCAGGCGCAGCTCCGGCAACCCTGCCTGGCGCCACAGCCGCATCTGCCGGCAGGCCGCCGCCAGCACCCATTCCCCCAGGGGCACGATCAGGCCGCATTGCTCGGCCAGGGGAATGAATTCGGCCGGACTGATCACGCCGCGCTCGGGGTGGCGCCAGCGCAGCAAGGCCTCCATGCCGCAGATGGCGCCGCTTTCGGCCCTGACCTTGGGCTGGTAGACCAGATAGAACTGATCACTGTTCAGGCCCTGGCGCAGATCCTCCTCCAGCTGCTTGCGCTGGCGCATCCGCAAATCCATGTCGGGCTGAAAAAAGGCGCAATGCCCCCGGTTTCCCCCCTTGGCCTGATACATGGCCATCTCGGCATTGCGCAGCAGGGCCTCGGGCGTATCGCCGTCCGGCGGGAACAGGGTGATGCCGACGCTGGCCGTGGTATGAATAGGCCGGTCCCCCACCAGGATGGGGTGATCGAGCGAGGACAACAGCCGTTCGGCCAGAATATGGGCCTCGGCCGGGCCGGCGGGCGGGCTTTGGATCAGCGCGAACTCGTCGCCGCCCAGACGGGCCAGCAGATCGCCCTCGCGGATATGCAGCGACAGGCGCCGCGTCACCTCGCGCAGCACCTGATCCCCCACCGGATGCCCCAGCGTATCGTTGATCAGCTTGAAATTGTTCAGATCCAGCAGATGCACCGCCACCGGATGCCCGAAGCGGCGGGCGGCGGCGATATCCTGGCCCAGCCGTTCATGGAACAGAACCCGGTTGGGCAGGCCGGTCAGAAGATCGTGGGTGGACAGATGCAAAAGCCGCTCTTCCGCCTGCTTGCGCTGGGTAATGTCCTCGATGATGCCGTGGCGCATGTGGCTGCCGTCGGGCAGCGGCTCGGAGCGGGATTCGATATGCAGCCACAAAACATCGCCCTCGCGCAGCGCCCGCCCCTCCCACAGAAAATCCGTCTGCGCCGCCAGACACTCCTCCTGCAAACGCTGGTAGCGCTCGCGCTCGTCGGGATGGATCACATCCCGCGTCAGCGCGTCGGCCGTCATCCCGGCCTCCCACGATCGTCCCAGCAGATCGCGGACTTTCGGGCTGATATAGGTGAAAACCGGCTCGCTGCCGGGCTGCACATGCAGCTGATAAACCCCCACCGGAATGTTTTTCACCAGCCGGTCGTACTGCTCCTTGCTGCCGCGCAGTTCCCGGGTGCGTTCGTCCACCATGCTTTCCAGGCGGGTGCACAGGCGGGTCAGCGCCAGATGGGTGCCGACCCGGGCCAGAAGCTCCTCGCGCTGGAAGGGTTTGGTGACGAAATCCACCGCTCCCAGGGCGAAGCCCTCCACCTTGTCGTCGATATCGGACAGGGCCGACACGAAGATCACCGGCACCTCGCGGGTGGCCGGGTGGGCTTTCAGCCGCCGGCAAACCTCGAAACCGTCGAGGCCCGGCATGCGCACATCCAGCAGCACCAGCTCGGGCGGATCGGCCTGGGCGGCGCGCAAGGCCAGTTCGCCGTTGATCGCCGAGCGCACCTCGTGGCCTTCCGCCCGCAGCAGATCGGTCATGTATTTGAGCGAGGCCGGCGTATCGTCCACCGCCATGATTTTTCCAGGAGGGGTCATGAACATATCCCCTGATCGAAGCACCGCCGCATGATCGGAACACCGCCTCTGCGGAAATGCCTTCCAGCCGCCGCCATTATCCCTCCGCTTCCGTCCGGCATCAACCGGCAACCGTCTGCAACGCCGCCAGAATGGCCGGATAATCGAACTCCCCGGCCAGCCGGGCCAGGGCCTGGGCCTGGGCCGGATCATGCGCGCCGATCCGCGCGATGGCGGCGGTGATGGCCTCGCTGTCCAGGCTTTCCACGGCATCCCGGAGGGCGGTGCGCAGGGCCTGCGGCAGGGCCGCCAAGGCGGCGGGGGCCACGGCCGCCGCCGGGGCTTCGGCCGCGGCCTCGCCATAGAGAAATTTCAGGTTCATCGCGGATTAGCGGGGAGACGGGCGGACAACGGCACCTTCTGACACACTGGTAGTCGCCAAACATCACAGACTGCCAGAGGGGGCGCCGTTGTCCGAGGGGGATGCTACGTCATGGCTCGG
>MLJW01000334.1_pt1 | contig 26232 bp, 41 predicted proteins | sample 888231 | NCBI WGS metagenome assembly MLJW01 (sample SAMN05788063, study PRJNA343431) | mine drainage metagenome | isolation source: sample collected from the inflow into an acid mine drainage treatment plant... | place: Germany: Lusatia, lignite mining district
CTCCTCCGGCGTGTAGGTGCACATCGTCGCCACCACCTGGCCGCCGGTGCGCGCCTTCCAGGCCCGGGCGTAGTCGTGGCGCTTTTCGTACCACGATTTGAACTGGTCAAACATTCCACTCATCGTCACTGCGCCTCTCCTCCATTGACGGCCCGATCTACGTCGGCCGGCTACCGAATAATAATGAATGATCGTTCATTCATTTAAAAGTTATCACGGCACAACCGGAAAAACAAGCTCGCCGCCGCCGAAATTTCGGTGTGTCGCCGGAGATTTACCGTTCTCTTGATGAAGATCAATATTGATTGGTTGCAAATTGTTTGATCTCCATTTAATCTTCGCCCGGTGGTGGTGCCACCGAACTCGGTCGGCCTTGGAGGCGACCGGGTAGACCAGGCGTGCCGTTCCCACGATACAATCGCCCGATTTGGCGGCATGGCGGCAGATGCCGAAATGCCGGACATGACCGGACAGACATCGCCAGGATCCAAGCACGCAGGTGCTGGCGACGGAGACAAAATATGCTGCATTTTCTCGGCCTGCTATTCGACGGACTGGCTTACGGCACCCTGCTCTTCCTGATCTCGGTCGGGCTATCGGTGACCCTCGGCCTGATGGGCTTCATCAATCTCGCCCACGGCGTCTTCGCCATGCTCGGCGGCTACCTGCTGGTGCTGTTGATGGGGCGCTTCGGCATCGGCTTCGTCGCCGCCTTGCCGATCATCTTCGTACTGGTCGCGCTGCTCAGCCTAGTGCTGGAGCGCACGCTCTATCGGCCGCTGTACAAGAGCGCGCACCTGGACCAGGTGCTGCTCACGGTCGGGATCATTTTTGTTGCGGTTGCCGGGGCGACCTACTTCTGGGGCCCGGGACAGCAGCCGATCAACATTCCCAGCTGGATGGCCGGCCAGCTGGCGGTGGGCGGCCTCGATTTGTCGCGCTACCGCCTGTTCCTGATGGCGGTGGGCGCGGTCATCACCCTGGGGCTGGTGTTCGGCCTGGAGCGCACCCGTTTCGGCGCCAAGGTGCGCGCCTCGGTCGAGCGGCCGCGCACCGCCGAGGCCATGGGCATCCCGGTCGAGCGGGTGTTCCAGGTCACCTTCGCCCTGGGCAGCGGCCTGGCCGGTCTGGGCGGCGCGCTGGGCGTCGAGGTGCTGGGGCTCGATCCCAATTTCCCGCTCAAGTATTTGGTCTATTTCCTGCTGATCGTCGTGGTCGGCGGCCCCGGCTCGATCGTGGGCACGCTCAGCGCCGCCATGCTCCTGGGCGTCGCCGATACCGCCGGCAAGTATTACATCCCGCAGACCGGCGCCTTCCTCATCTACGTGATGATGATCGTGCTGCTGCTGATTTTCCCGCACGGACTGCTGGGGCGGAGAAGGGACATATGAATACCCGCGAAAAACCCGGCACCGCGCCGAGACCCCACTACCTGCTGGCGCTAGCCGCCCGGGAACGCTGGAGCCGATACGAGATCGCTTTCTGGCTGGCCCTGATCGCGGTCTACTTTCTGTTTCCCGACAATCTGATGCTCGCCGCCCAGATCCTGATCACCGGCCTGTTCGCGGTGTCGCTCGACCTGATTCTCGGCTACGCCGGCATCGTCACCCTGGGCCACGCGGCGTTTTTCGGCCTGGGTGCCTATACCGCCGGGCTGCTGACGACGGTCGGCTACACCGAACCGGTCCTGGGCCTCCTGGCGGCCGGCGCGGTCGCCGGCATTTTCGGCTACCTGACGAGCTACCTGGTGCTGCGCGGCCGGGATCTGTCGCGCCTGATGATCACCCTGGGACTGGGCCTGCTGCTCCATGAACTCGCGAACGAAGCCACCAACCTGACGGGGGGCGTCGACGGGCTGCAGGGCATGGTGGCCGGCCGCGTGCTGGGGCTGTTCGACTTCGACCTGTACGGCAAGACCGCCTACCTGTACGTGCTGGCCGTCTGCTTCCTGCTCTTCGCGGTGGTCCGCGCCCTGATGACCGCCCCCTATGGCCTGTCGCTGCGCAGCATCCGCGAGAACCCCCAGCGCGCTGTGGCGATCGGCATCCCGATTCGCGCCCGGCTGACCAACATCTACACCTTCGCGGCGGTGATCGCCGGGATCAGCGGCGCGCTGCTGACCCAGACCACGCAGTTCGTCGCGCTCGACGTCTTCAGCTTCGAGCGCTCGGCGGATTTGCTGATCATCCTGTTAGTCGGCGGCACCGCCACCCTGTACGGCGGCTTCGTCGGCGCCGCCGTCTTCCTGCTGGCGCAGAACTGGCTATCCACGCTCAACGCCCAATACTGGCTGTTCTGGTTGGGCATCCTCTTGATCGTCACCACCCGCTATATGCGCGGCGGCGTCCTGGGCGGTTTGAAGAGTCTGCTGCAGCGCGTCTCGCGCCGCCGACAGGGAGTCCAGGCATGAACCCGGTGCTGAAAACGACGGCTCTGTGCAAGTCCTTTGGCGGCCTGAAGGTCACCCAGAACGTCAATCTGTCGCTGCAGGCGGGCGCCCGGCACGCCCTAATCGGCCCGAACGGCGCCGGTAAGACGACGCTGATCAACCAGTTGACCGGCGTGTTGCGCTCATCCTCCGGCTCCATCTGGCTCGACGGCGAAGACATCACCGCACTGCCGCCCTACAAACGGGTCAGGCGCGGCCTGGCGCGGACCTTTCAGATCAATTCCCTGTTCCCGCATTTGACCCCGCTAGAAGCGGTGACCGCGACCATCTGCGAGCGCGAGCAGGAGCGCCTGAGCCTGCTCGAGCGGCGTTTCTTCAAACTCACCCGCCGCAGCAAGGAGATCGACGAGGCCTATGCCCTGCTCGAACGCCTCAACCTGGCCAAGGACTGCCAGCGCCAGACCCGCGAGCTCGCCTACGGCAAGCAGCGCCTGCTGGAGATGGCGCTGGCGCTGGCGGTGCGGCCCAAGGTGCTGCTGCTCGATGAGCCTGCGGCCGGCGTGCCCGAGGGCGAAAGCGACGAACTGCTGGCGGTGCTGGCGGAACTGCCGGCGGAGATCAGCATTCTCCTGATCGAACACGACATGTCGCTGGTCTTCCGCTTCGCGCAGCGGATCACGGTGCTGGTCAGCGGTGCGGAGCTGGTGTCGGGGACGCCGGCCGAGATCGCCGAAGACCCGCGCGTCCAAGAAGTTTATCTGGGCAAACACCATGGCTGAGATGCTCACCGTCGAAAACCTCTTCGCCGGCTACGGCGAAGCCGTCGTCCTGGACGCCTGCTCGTTCTCGATGCAGGAAGGCGAGAGCCTGGCGCTGCTGGGACGCAACGGCGTCGGCAAGAGCACCCTGCTGCTGACCCTGATGGGCCACACCCGGGTGCAGCGCGGCTCGCTCCGCTGCTTCGGCCGGAACCTGGCCGAGATTCCCACCCATCAGCGTCCCGCCATCGGTCTGGGTTGGGTACCGCAGGAGCGGGAGATATTCGCGTCGCTGACGGTGGAGGAAAACCTGACGGTCACCTCGCGCCCGGGAAAATGGGATCTGGCGCGCGTCTATGCGCTGTTCCCGCGCTTGAAGGAGCGGCGCAAGAACTGGGGCAACGAGCTGTCCGGGGGCGAGCAGCAGATGCTCGCGATCGGTCGCGCGCTGATGCTCAATCCGCGGCTGCTGCTCCTGGACGAACCGCTGGAGGGACTGGCGCCGGTGATCGTCGATGAGCTGTGCGCGGCGATCGGGCACATGGTCAAGCAGGAGGGCCAGGCGCTGATTCTGGTCGAGCAGCACGTCGAGCAGGCGCTGGGCCTGACCGATCGCTGCCTGGTGCTGGAGCGCGGCAGCGTCGTGCATCGCGCCGAGAGCGGCGCCCAGCTCCAGGATATCGCCCAGCTCGACAAGTGGGTCGGGGTGCGTCTGCACTGATATGGAGGAAAGCGGCACCCCTTCGAAGCTCTGGCTGTCGGTCACGCCCGGCCTGTTCGTCCTGCTCTGGAGCAGCGGCTTCATCGGCGCCAAGTTCGGGCTGCCCTACGCCGAGCCGCTGACCTTCCTGCTCGTCCGCTTCGCCGCGGTCATCGTGCTGCTGCTGCCCATGGCGCTCCTGCTGCGCCGCCCCTGGCCGCACCGCCCGCTACACTGGCTCCATATCGCGGTGGCCGGCGCGCTGCTGCACGGCGGCTATCTCTCCGGCGTCTTTCTCGCCATCCACACCGGCATGCCCGCGGGTATCGTGGCGGTGATTGTCGGCATCCAGCCCTTGCTCACTGCCCTGGTGAGCACCAGGATGCTCGGCGAGCGGGTCAGTTCCCGGCAGTGGTCGGGACTGGTGCTGGGTTTCGGCGGCGTCGTCCTGGTGGTGTTCGAGAAGCTCGGACTGTCAGGCGCCAGCGGCGCCGGGCTGGCCTACTCGGCGCTCGCCCTGGTCAGCATCACCCTGGGCACGGTCTACCAGAAACGTTACTGCTCACACCTCGACCTGTGGAGCGGATCGGTGATCCAGTTCGTCGCCGCCAGCCTGGTGCTGCTGCCCTTCGCGCTCGTGTTCGAAACCATGCGCATCCACTGGAGCGGCCAGTTCCTGTTCGCGCTGGCCTGGCTGGTCTTCGTTCTCTCCCTGGGCGCCATCTCGCTGCTGCATCTTCTGATCCGGCGCGGCGCCGCCACGAAGCTGTCGGTGCTGTTCTATCTGGTCCCCCCGTGCACGGCGCTGCTCGCCTTCCTGGCTTTCGGCGAGCGGCTCTCCCCGCTCTCGCTGGTCGGCATGGCGCTCGCCGGCACCGGCGTGGCGATTGCGGTGCGGCCCGCCCGCTAGTCAATTCACAGGCCCGGATCGCTGCCCTCGTTGCCTGAGAGCGCCGCTTCCACCGCGCGGCGCGTGAGCTGCGGCGCGAACAGCTCGATGAAGGCATAGGCATAGCCGCGCAAATAGGCATTCTTCATGACCCCGATGCGCGTCGTCGCCGACTCGAACAGATGGGCGGCATCGAGTGCGCGCAGGCCGCGATCGATCTTTTCCTGGTAGGCCATCGCCGCCATGATGCCGACGCCTAAGCCCAGCGCAACGTAGGTCTTGATGATGTCGGCGTCGATCGCCGTCAGCACCACGTTGGGTGAGAGCCCGCGCGCGGCAAAGGCGCGGTTGATCTGCGAGCGCCCGGTGAAGGCATAGTCGTAGGTGATGATCGGATACTTGGCGATCTCTTCCAGGGTCAGCGGCCTGGCCTTGAGTATCGGATGCCTGGGCGGCGCGATGACGCAACGGTTCCACTGATAACAGGGCAGCATGACGAGTTGCTCCTGGTTGCCGATCGCCTCGGTGGCGATGGCGATGTCCGCCTCACCGGTGAGCACGTATTCGCAGACCTGAGCTGGGCTGCCTTGGTGCAAACTCACGCGCACCGCGGGATAACGCTGCATGAATTGCTGAATCACGCCCGGCAGCATATAGCGCGCCTGGGTATGGGTGGTGGCAATGGACAGGCTGCCGCTTTCCTCGTTGGAAAACTCCCGCCCGACGCCGCGCAGGTTATCCACGTCCTGCAGCATCCGTGCGGCGATTTTCAATATCTCCTGGCCTGGCGCGGTGATACCCGTCAGGCGCTTGCCCTGGCGGACGAAAACATCGACGCCGAGTTCCTGCTCCAGCACGCGGATCTGCCGGGACACTCCGGGTTGCGAGGTATGAAGCGCCACGGCGGCCTCGGAGACGTTCAGGCCGCAGCGCGCGACCTCGAAGACATAACGCATCTGCTGCAGATTCATGCTCGTCACATAATAACCAATGGTTATTAAATACTAACATAAAAGTATTTTTAATATCTATACAAGCCGGCTAGGATGCGCTCCGACAGACAGCTCACGGAGCACTCCATGTACCGCTACGACGAAATCGATCATCAGCTGGTTGCCGAGCGCGTCGCCCAGTTCCGCGACCAGACCCGGCGCCACCTGGCGGGCGAACTCTCCGAAGACGAGTTCCGCCCGCTACGCCTGCAGAACGGCCTGTACCTCCAGCGCCACGCGCCGATGCTGCGCATCGCCGTGCCCTACGGCATGCTCAACAGCCGGCAACTAAGAAAGCTCGCGCACATCGCGAGAACTTACGACCGTGGTCTGGGCCATTTCACCACGCGCCAGAATCTGCAATTCAACTGGGTGAAGCTGGCGGAAGTCCCGGAAATTCTCGCCGAGCTGGCCGAGGTCGAAATGCACGCCATCCAGACTTCGGGCAACTGCGTCCGCAACGTCACCTCCGATCACTTCGCCGGCGTCGCCGCCGACGAGATCGCCGATCCGCGGCCCTGGTGCGAAATCCTGCGCCAGTGGTCGAGCTTCCATCCGGAGTTCGCCTACCTCCCGCGCAAATTCAAGATCGCGGTCAATGCTGCCGGTAGCGACCGGACCGTGGCGGCGGTGCACGACATCGGTCTGCACCTCACGCGCGATGCCGGCGGCGAGATCGGCTTCACCGTGCAGGTTGGCGGTGGTCTCGGGCGCACGCCCATCCTGGGCCAGGTGATCCGAGAGTTCCTGCCATACCGACATCTGCTCGGCTATTGCGAGGCGATCCTGCGCATCTACAACCGCCACGGCCGGCGCGACAACATTCACCGGGCGCGGATCAAGATGCTGGTCAAGTCCCTGGGCGCCGCCGAGTTCACCCACCAGGTTGAAGCGGAGTGGGCGCAGCTCAAGGAACAGTCGGTGGACCTCGACGCCGCCGAGGTTGCGCGCGTCGCCGCCCATTTCACGACGCCGGCCTATCAACTGCTGGCGGCCAGGGACGTGCTGTTCGAAAGCCGAAAGCGCGACGACAAGGCCTTCGCCCGCTGGGTCGAACGCAACGTCCATGGTCACAAGCTGCCAGGCTACGCCATCGTCACGCTGTCCCTGAAGGCGCCCGGCAGGGCCCCGGGCGACATCAGCGCGGCGCAAATGGAGACGGTGGCGAGCCTCGCGGATACCTACAGCTTCGGCGAGCTGCGCGTCTCGCACGAACAGAACCTGATCCTGGCCGACGTCAAGCAGCGCGACCTGTTCGCGCTGTGGCAGGCGACCCGTGCAGCCGGCCTGGCGACGCCGACGGTCGGGCTGCTTGGCGACATCGTCTGCTGCCCGGGGGGCGATTACTGCGCCCTGGCCAACGCCAAGTCGATTCCGATTGCGCAGGCGATCCACCAGCGTTTCGAGGATCTCGACTACCTCCACGATATCGGCGAGCTGTCGATCAACATCTCCGGCTGCATGAACGCCTGCGGCCATCACCACGTCGGCAACATCGGCGTGCTCGGCGTCGATAAGCACGGCGAGGAGTGGTACCAGGTCTCGATCGGCGGCAGCCAGGGTCGCGCGGCGGCGCTGGGCGAGGTGATCGGCCCGTCCTTCGCGGCGGACGAAATGCCCGACGTGATCGAACATCTGGTCGAGACCTATCTCGCCCTTCGCCACACCGACGAAAGCTTTATCGACACCGCACGCCGCGTCGGCGTCGCACCCTTCAAGGCGCGTGTTTATGCGGCGCCTCAACAGTCAAGGAGACTCGCAAATGCCTAATACCATTCATGCTAGGACCAATTCCAGGATCATCAAGAACGGCATCGTGGTCGAGGACACCTGGAAGGTCGTCACCCTCGCCGCCGGCGAGGTGCCGGAGACGGTCAAGCTGCCGGTCGGCCCGCTGCTGGTGCCGATTTCGGTGTGGCGCGCACGTCGGGCCGAGCTGATCCGGCGCGAATACGAACACGGTTGGCTCCTCGGCGTCTGGCTGGCCGCCGAAGAGGGGCCGGAGACGATCGCCGCGGACCTCGACGACTTCACCGTCGTCGCCATCGAGTTTTCCAAGTTCACCGACGGTCGCGGCTATTCGACGGCTCGGCTCTTGCGCACGCGCTACGGCTACGTCGGCGAGCTGCGCGCGTTTGGCGACGTGTTGCGCGACCAGTTGTTCTATCTCTCGCGCGTCGGCTTCGACGCCTTCGCGGTTCGCAGCGACAAGGACATCGAGGCGGCGCGCGCGGGCCTGACCGATTTCAGCGCCGCCTACCAGGGCGCTGCCGACCTCGCGACCGGCTTGCAGCGCCGTAGCGCGAGGCTGGCGGCATGAGCGCTCACTTCGAGCCCGAGGCGTTACCAGGTCCGCTCGCCGCCAAGGTCACCGCTGCCACGCAGCTTTTGAGTGAAATCGCACGCGAGTTTTCACCGGCGACCTTCGCCAACAGCCTCGGCGCCGAGGACATGGTGCTGACAGACCTGATCCGGCAGGATGCCCTGGCCATCGAAATCTTCTCACTCGATACCGGCCGCCTGCCGCAGCAGACCCACACGCTGATGCGCGATCTAGAGCTGCGCTACGGCTTCAAGCTCAAACTCTATTGCCCGCGCCACGACTTGATCGAGGACTACGCAAGTCGCTACGGTAGCAACGCCTTCTATGACTCGGTCGAATTGCGCCGCGCCTGCTGCCGGGTGCGCAAGGTCGAACCTTTGCAGCGCGCGCTAGCCGGCAAGCGCGCCTGGGTCACCGGCTTGCGCGCGCAGCAGATGCCGGGCCGGAACGGCTTGCCATTGCGCCAGTTCGATGACGCGAACGGCCTGGAGAAGTTCAATCCGCTGGCCGGCTGGAGTGAGCAGGAAGTCTGGGCCTACTTGCGCGGTCGCGGCGTGCCTTACAACGCCTTGCACGACCAACACTATCCCAGCATCGGCTGCGCGCCCTGCACCCGTCCCGTCGCCGCCGGCGAAGAACTCCGCGCCGGTCGCTGGTGGTGGGAAAGTGCGGCCACCAAGGAGTGCGGGCTTCATCGCATTCCTGTTGCCCTCCGAACGCCAGCGGAATACCCGGCTGAACAAAACGAGACCGGCCGCGAGGCCCTGACAGTACGATGATTCCTATCCCAATTAGACCAGCGCTCCGCCACCTGGACTGGCTGGAATCCGAGGCCATTCACATCCTGCGCGAGGTGGCCGGGCAATGCGCCAATCCGGCCTTGCTGTTCTCCGGCGGCAAGGATTCGATCTGCCTGCTGCGTCTGGCGGAAAAAGCCTTCCGGCCGGGGCGGTTTCCGTTTCCGCTGCTGCACATCGACACCGGGCACAACTATCAGGAGGTGATCGCCTGCCGCGACCGCTACGCCGAGAGCCTTGGCGAGCGGCTGATCGTGCGGTCGCTGGAGGATTCCCTGGCACGCGGCACGGTAGTGCTGAAATCCCCGCACGAGCCGCGCAACAAGCATCAGTCGGTGACCCTGCTCGAAGCCATCGCCGAGTTCGGGTTCGACGCCTGTATCGGCGGCGCCCGGCGCGACGAGGAGAAGGCCCGGGCCAAGGAGCGAATTTTCTCCTTCCGCGACGAGTCGGGGCAGTGGGACCCGAAGAATCAGCGGCCGGAGTTGTGGAATATCTACAATGCGCGGACCCACCCCGGCGAGAATATCCGCGTCTTTCCGATCTCGAACTGGACCGAGCTGGACGTGTGGCTGTACATCGAGCGCGAAGAGCTGGAACTGCCATCGATCTACTTCGCCCACCGGCGCCCTGTGGTTCGGCGCCATGGCATCCTGGGCAGTGCGATCGTGCCGGTGACGCCGCTGACCCCGGCCGGCGAGGGCGACCGGATCGAGGAAATCTCGGTGCGTTTTCGCACCGTCGGCGACATCACCTGCACGGCGCCGGTCGAATCGGTCGCCGACAGCCTGAGCAAGATCATCGCCGAGACCGCGCTCGTCACGGTGAGCGAGCGCGGCGCCACGCGCCTCGATGACCAGACTTCCGAGGCGGCAATGGAACAGCGCAAGAAAGAGGGGTACTTCTGATGTCAGCAATCGAACGACTGCCGGAATTCGACAAAGGCCTGCTGCGTTTTCTCACCTGCGGCAGCGTAGACGACGGCAAGAGTACCTTGATCGGCCGCCTGCTCTATGACAGCAAGGCAATCCTCGCCGACACCCTCGGCGGCATCACGCGCAGCTCGCAGCGGCGCGGCATGAGCACGGTCGATCTGTCGCTGCTGACCGACGGTCTGCAGGCGGAGCGCGAGCAAGGTATCACCATCGACGTCGCTTACCGCTATTTCACCAGTGGCCGGCGCAAGTTCATCATCGCCGATGCCCCGGGGCACGAGCAGTACACGCGCAACATGGTCACGGCGGCGTCTACCGCCGACCTGGCGATCGTCCTGATCGATGCCCGCCGGGGGGTCATGAACCAGACCCGGCGCCATGCCGCCATCGCCCAACTGATGGGCATCGCACAGGTCGTTGTCGCCGTGAACAAGATGGATCTGGTCGAGCACTCGCAACAGTGCTTCGAGGCGATCAAGGCCGACTATGTGGGTTTCTCCGGTCACTCGGGCATCGGCGGCTCCGGCTCCACTCCGCGCTTCATTCCGATTTCGGCGCTCAACGGCGACATGCTCGTCGAGCGCGGCAATAATCTCGACTGGTACCGCGGCCCGACGCTGATCGAGACGCTGGAATCCGCCCCGGCGGCGCGGGTCGATGCGGATCCACGCCTGCGCGTTCCGGTGCAGCTTGTCTGCCGCCCGCAGACCCCCGAGCAGCGTGACTTCAGAGGCTACATGGGACGCATCGAGTCGGGCCAGATAAGCCTGGGCGACGTCGTGACCGTCCTGCCCGCGGGCCACACGGCACGCGTGATCGAGATCCAGGTTTTCGCCCGATCAATCCCATGCGCCGGCGCCGGCCAGTCGGTAACGCTGCGGCTGGATAGGGACATCGACATCTCGCGCGGCGACATGATCGTCATCGAGGAGGACGCGCCGAAGGTCGCCAAAGAGCTCGAGGCGATGGTGTGCTGGCTGGGCGAGCGGCCGCTCGATCCCAGGCGCAACTATCTGCTTCGCCACACCACACGCGAGACCCGCGCCTCGGTCGGTGCAATTTCGCACCGCCTGGATATAAACACGCTGGCGCGGGAGCCGGCGGCACAGCTTCTGACCAACGACATCGCCAGAGTGAGATTCAAGCTGCACCAGGCGCTGTGCGTCGATTCCTATGCCGAGAACCGAGCCACCGGCGCCTTCGTCGTCATCGACGAATCAAGCAACCATACCGTCGGTGCCGGCATGATCCTCTGATAAAATGCCGCTGCTGTCCGAACCATCGCCGACGACCCCTGTCAGTCCCAGTCTGTCCTCGTATCCGCCACCGGGAGCATGTCATGCCCAGTCTGATGCTTTCCTCGCGCACCCCGTTTGCCGTTTCGCTGCTGATTGGAGTCGGCCTGGTGGCCGGCGGCATCACTCTGGCGCAGACACTGCACTTAGCCGCCTGCCCCCTGTGCATTTGGCAGCGCATGCTCTACTTGGCGCTCTCCGTCGCCGCCCTGCTCGGGCTGGCTGCCGACGGCCATCGCCTCTGGCGGCGCTTCGCCGCGCTATTGATGACCGTCAGCGCCGCGAGCGGAGTTTTCGTCGCCGCCTATCAGACCTATATCCAACGGTTCGCTCAGGACACCCAATGCAGTGGCACGGAGGCCTGGTGGGAATCTTTCGTCGACTGGGCCGGCGAGCGCCTGCCGCTGCTGTTCCGCGCCAGCGGCCTGTGCTCCGATCCGGGCTGGAAAATGCTCGGTCTTTCGATCGCGGAATGGTCGCTGCTGGCGTTTTGCTTCCTTACCGCGCTCTCGCTCTACGCCCTGCTGCGCCGCGACTGAACATAAAAAAAGCCAGGAAATCTCCTGGCCTTTTCTAATGGGCTGCAGCCGCGCTACTCCGCTGCGCCCTCGGCCGGCTCCGGCTGGTCCAGCAGCTGCACGACGCACATCGGTGCGTTGTCGCCGATCCGAAAACCCATCTTGAGTATGCGCAGATAGCCGCCGTTGCGCTGGGCGAAGCGTGGGCCGATCTCGTCGAACAGCTTGACCACGTTGTCGCGATCGCGCAAGCGGTCGAAGGCCAGACGCCTGTTGGCCAGTGAAGGCTTCTTGCCCAGAGTGATCATCGGCTCCACCACGCGGCGCAGCTCCTTGGCCTTGGGCAGGGTGGTCTTGACCGTCTCGTGCCGCAGCAGGGAGTTGGTCATGTTGCGCAGCATCGCCAGGCGATGCGCCGAAGTGCGGTTGAGTTTTCGCAATCCATTACCGTGACGCATGTCAAACCTCTTTCAGTGTGCTACCCGAGCGTGTCTCAGGACAGTTTTTCGAGTCCCAGCGGCGGCCATCCCTCGAGCTTCATGCCGAGAGTCAGACCGCGCGAGGCGAGGACTTCCTTGATTTCGTTGAGCGACTTGCGCCCGAGATTTGGCGTCTTGAGCAGCTCTGTCTCGGTACGTTGAATCAGGTCGCCGATGTAGTAGATGTTTTCCGCTTTCAGGCAGTTGGCCGAACGCACCGTCAGTTCCAGATCGTCGACCGGGCGCAGCAGAATCGGATCGACCGTCGTCTGCTTCGGGGCCTCGATCGACATCGGCGTCCCTTCGAGGTCGGCGAACACCGAGAGCTGGTCCACCAGGATGCGCGCCGCGTAGCGGATTGCCTCCTCGGGATCGATGGCGCCGTTGGTCTCGATGTCGATGATCAGCTTGTCGAGGTCGGTGCGCTGCTCGACCCGGGCGGATTCCACCGCGTAGCTGACCCGACGCACGGGGCTGAACGAAGCGTCCAGCATGATGTGGCCGATGCCCTTGGTTTCCTTGTCGGCTGGGCGCAGGTTCGCCGGCACATAACCGCGTCCCATCTCGACCCTGATCTGCATGTCGAGCTTGCCGCCGGGAGCAATGTGCGCGATGACGTGATCGGGATTGATGATCTCGACGTCGTGGCTGACTTCAATATCACCCGCCGTCACTACGCCCTCGCCCTTCTTGCTCAGGGTCAATAGGGCCTCGGGACGATTGTGCAACTTCAGCACCACGCCCTTCAGGTTGAGCAGAATATCGACGACGTCTTCGCGCACACCCTCGAGCGTGGAATATTCATGCAACACGCTCTCGATCGCCGCTTCGGTCGGCGCATAACCGGGCATCGAAGAGAGCAGAATACGGCGCAGGGCATTGCCCAGCGTGTGCCCATAGCCGCGCTCGAAAGGCTCCATCACGATGCGGGCATGGACCGGAGAGAGCGTCTGCACGTCGATAATGCGCGGTTTCAGAAGTGCACTGCTTTGCATCTGCATTCCTTCAAATTGGAAGCGCTCATTGCGCGGGATAAACAAGCCAAGCCCACGCCGGGCGCCGGTTAGCGCGAGTAAAGTTCGACCACTAAGCCTTCGTTGATCGTTGCCGGCAGTTCAGAGCGCTGCGGATACGCCTTGAAGACGCCCTTGCCAGCTTTAGCATCGACCTCAAGCCACTCCGGGAAGCCGCGCGACTCCGCCGCCTCGACTGCCGCCTTGGTACGCAGTTGAGTGCGCGCACTATCGGTCATCTGCACCACATCACCTGGGCGCACGCTGTAGGACGGAATATTGACGCGCTTGCCATTTACCAACACGCCGTTGTGCCGCACCAATTGACGCGATTCCGCACGCGAGCCGCCGAAACCCATGCGGTAGGCGACAGTATCGAGACGGCCCTCCAGGAGCTGCAGCAGGTTCTCGCCAGTCTGACCCTTGCGGCTCTCGGCACTGGCAAAGATTCTGCGGAACTGACGCTCCAGAATGCCGTAGATACGACGGATTTTCTGCTTTTCGCGCAGTTGCGTGCCGTAGCCCGACAGTCGCTGGCCGGATTTCTGGCCATGCTGGCCGGGCGCATAAGCGCGACGCTCAACCGAGCACTTGTCCGTGAAACACTTTTCAGCCTTCAGGAACAGTTTCTCGCCTTCACGACGGCACTGGCGGCACTTGGGGTCAAGATTGCGGGCCACGTTTACTCCTTAATTTCAGTCTATAACGCCGATTACGCGGTCAATGGCTTGATTGAGATGGATCAATCAGATGCGGCGGCGCTTGGGCGGCCGGCAGCCATTGTGCGGAATCGGCGTGATGTCGGTGATGCTGGTGATCTTCATGCCGAGCGCATTGAGCGCGCGCACCGCGGATTCGCGACCGGGTCCGGGACCCTTGATGCGCACCTCGAGATTCTTCACCCCGCACTCCAGAGCACCCTTCCCGGCGGCTTCCGCGGCCACCTGCGCAGCGAACGGAGTACTTTTGCGCGAGCCCTTGAAGCCAGCGCCGCCGGAGGTCGCCCACGCCAACGCATTACCCTGGCGGTCGGTGATGGTGATGATGGTGTTGTTGAACGACGCGTGCACGTGGGCGATGCCCTCCGCCACGTTCTTCTTAACCTTCTTGCGAACTTTGGTTGCGGTCTTAGCCATGGTTCAATTCCCTGGTCATTTCTTCGAGCCGGCGATGGCTTTGCGTGGTCCCTTACGGGTGCGCGCGTTAGTGCGAGTGCGCTGACCGCGCACCGGCAAGCCGCGACGATGGCGCAGGCCACGATAGCAGCCGAGATCCATCAGCCGCTTGATATTCATCGTCACCTCACGGCGCAGATCGCCCTCGATGGTGAACTTGCCGACCGCGTCGCGCAGCCGCTCCATCTCAGCGTCGGTCAGATCCTTGACCTTTGTCGAGCGCTTGACGGCGGCCGCATCACAGATCTTCTGCGCGCGAGAACGGCCAACACCAAAAATCGCGGTCAGTGCGATTTCGGTATGTTGGTGATTCGGGATGTTTACCCCAGCAATGCGGGCCATATGCTCACCTATTTCCTATACGTTCCCTGAAATGGGGAACAGAAAATTATAAATTATAAAACCGTCAAAATCAACCCTGGCGCTGCTTGTGGCGCGGATCGGTACAGATGACCCGAACCACACGTTTGCGGCGGATGATCTTGCAGTGACGGCAGATGCATTTGACCGAAGCCAGAACTTTCATGATGCGTCTCCGAAAGAGTTGTTACTTACTTGGCGCGGAAGACGATACGGCCCTTGGAGAGGTCGTAGGGCGTCAACTGCACTGTCACCTTGTCGCCAGGCAGGATGCGTATGTAGTGCATGCGCATCTTGCCGGAAATGTGCCCGAGAACCACGTGACCGTTCTCGAGCTTGACCCGAAAGGTCGCGTTGGGGAGATTCTCGGTAACCTCGCCCTGCATTTCGATCATGTCTTCCTTGGCCATAGTCGCCTAGCGTGCCGTAAAACCGCCAGCGCCCTTGAAGTTGGCTTTCTTCAGGAGGCTCTCGTACTGGTGCGACATGATGTAGGCCTGAACCTGAGACATGAAGTCCATGGTCACGACGACGATAATCAACAGCGATGTGCCGCCAAAATAGAAGGGCACGTTCCACTTCAGGATCAGAAACTCGGGCAACAGGCAAACCAGGGTGACGTAGATCGCGCCGGCGAGCGTCAAGCGCATCAGGATCTTGTCGATATAGCGCGAGGTCTGGTCGCCGGGGCGTATACCCGGCACAAACGCACCGCTCTTCTTAAGGTTGTCGGCAGTCTCTTTAGAGTTGAACACTAAGGCGGTATAGAAGAAGCAGAAAAAAATGATCGCGGTCGCATATAGCACCACGTAGATCGGCTGCCCTGGGGACAGCGTCGCTGCAATGTCCTTCAACCAGCTAAGGCCTTTGGAGGACCCGAACCAACCCGCCACCGTCGCAGGAAAGAGAATGATCGAGGAAGCGAAGATCGGCGGGATCACGCCGGACATGTTGAGCTTGAGCGGCAAGTGCGAACTCTGACCGCCATAAACCTTGTTGCCGACCTGACGCTTGGCGTAGTTCACCAGGATCTTGCGTTGACCGCGCTCGACGAATACTACCAGGGCCGTGACCAGGATCACCAGGGCAATCACGAACAGTGCCGAGAGCGGATTCATGGCGCCTGTCCGTACCAGTTCGAATAGGCCGGCGACGGCATTGGGCAGCCCAGCGGCAATACCAGCGAAGATGATCATGGAGATGCCGTTGCCCAAGCCACGCTCGGTCACCTGTTCGCCCAGCCACATCAGGAACATCGTCCCAGTCACCAGCGTGGTCACGGCGGTGACCCGAAACGCCAAACCGGGATCAAGCACCAACCCGGGCTGCGACTCCAGCGCGATGGAGATGCCCAGCGCCTGGAACAACGCTAGGCCGACCGTGCCGTAACGGGTGTATTGGGTGATCTTGCGCCGGCCAGCCTCGCCTTCCTTCTTCAGGGCCTCCAACTGCGGCGAGGCGATTGCCATCAATTGCATGATGATCGAAGAGGAGATGTATGGCATGATGCCCAGCGCAAAAATCGTGAACCGGGATAGCGCCCCTCCCGAGAACAAGTTGAAAACGCCGAGAATTCCGCCTTTCTGGGATGAAAACAACTCCGCCAGGCGCACCGGATCGATGCCTGGCACCGGGATGTGCGCCCCGATCCTATAGACCACCAAGGCGCCCACAAGAAACCAGAGTCGGCGCCAAAGGTCGCCGAACTTGCCAGGTTTCCCGATCGCGGTCGTTGCCGGATTGGCCATTTAGCTCAGACCTCAGGCCGCCGCGACCGGCTCGGGCACGGGGTCAGCTACGCTGCCGCCAACGGCTTCAATAGCCGCACGCGCACCTTTTGTGGCGCCAACACCGGTGAGAGCAATCTTGCGCGTAAGCTTGCCAGAAAGAATGACCTTCGCCGACAGCGCATCGCCAGGAACAATACCCGCTTGCTTCAGCGACAACAGATCGATTTCGTCGAGCGGCAACCTCTCCAACTCGGACAGCCGAACCTCGACATTGCGGCTGCGCGTCAGCGAAACAAAACCACGCTTCGGCAAGCGACGTTGCAGCGGCATCTGACCGCCCTCGAAACCGACCTTGTGGAAGCCGCCGGCGCGGGACTTCTGGCCCTTGTGGCCACGCCCGGCAGTCTTGCCCAGGCCGCTACCAATGCCTCGACCGACGCGTTTCTTGGCGTGGGTTGCCCCCTGGTTGGGTTTCAGATTATTGAGTCGCATCGTCTTATCCTTCGCACTTCACTAGGTAAGCGACCTTGTTGATCATGCCGCGTACCGCCGCGGTATCCTCGAGCACGGCGCACGAATTCAGGCGACGCAGACCGAGGCCGCGCACCGTGGCGCGATGATCCCCCTTGGTCCCGATGACGCTCTTCACCAGGGTCACCTTGAGTTTCTTCTCAGCCATCTCGTTTACTCCAGAATTTCCTGCACACTCTTGCCGCGCTTGGCCGCAATCTCCGACGGGGTGCTCATGGCGAGCAAGCCGTTCAGGGTGGCGCGAACGACGTTGTACGGGTTGGATGAACCGATGATCTTGGCTACCACATCGGTCACACCCGCCACCTCGAACACCGCCCGCATCGGACCACCAGCGATGATGCCGGTACCGGCCGCTGCTGGCTGCATCAATACCCGGGATGCCCCGTGCCTGCCGATCACCGAGTGCTGCAAGGTGCCGTCCTTGAGACTGGCGCGGTTCATTTTGCGTCGTGCCTCCTCCATCGCCTTTTGCACCGCCACCGGCACTTCGCGCGACTTACCCTTGCCCATACCGACGCTGCCATCACCGTCACCGACGACGGTCAGTGCGGCAAAGCCCAAAATGCGCCCGCCTTTGACCACCTTGGTGACACGGTTGATCGCGACCATTTTTTCCCGAATGCCGTCATCGCGCTGCTCGGTCGTGGTCTGCTGCTTTCTGCTTTGCGGTTTAGCCATTGCTTGCCTCGCTTAAAACTTTAGCCCGCCAGCGCGCGCCGCTTCCGCCAACGCCTTGACGCGACCATGGTAGTGGAACCCCGAACGATCGAAGGTCACCTGTTCGATACCCTTAGCTTTCGCCCGCTCGGCAATCAGCTTGCCCACGAGTTCCGCCGCCTTGACGTTGCCGCCGTTGGCGATTTGACCGCGCAACTCGCTCTCCGCCGTCGAAGCAGCAGCGAGCACCTGGGTGCCGCAGCTCGAATAAACCTGCGCATAAATATGGCAGTTGGTCCGATGCACGGTGAGGCGCACCGCCTTGAGCTCGGCAATCTTGGCCCGGGTTTTGCGGGCTCTGCGCAAACGCGCCAGCTTCTTGTCCATGATTTATGCCCTTACTTCTTCTTGGTTTCCTTGAGGACCACCTTCTCGTCGGCGTAGCGTACGCCCTTGCCCTTATAGGGTTCAGGCGAGCGATAAGCACGGACTTCGGCAGCTACCTGGCCCACCAGTTGTTTGTCTATCCCCTTGATGAGCACCTCGGTCTGCGTCGGGGTCTCAACCTTGATGCCCTTGGGCATCTCGTGTACCACCGGATGCGAAAAACCGAGCGACAGATTGAGTTTGTCACCCTGCGCCTGGGCGCGGTAACCCACGCCGATCAGCGTCAACTTCTTCTCGAAACCCTTGGTGACGCCCGCGACCATGTTATTGAGCAGCGCGCGCATCGTACCGGACATAGCGCCGCCGTTTTCGGCCCCCGCGATCGCCTTGCACTGCAGCTTGTCCCCGTCGCGCTCGACCTCCACGGCCGGCAACATGAACTGGGTGAGTGTCCCGAGCGGGCCCTTGACGCTGATTTCTGTATCGCCGAGCACAACCTCTACGCCCTTAGGCAAGTCAACCGGATATTTTGCGATTCGTGACATCGTCGTCCCCTTATGCCACGATGCACAGGACTTCGCCGCCGAGATTGCCGGCGCGGGCCTTGCGATCAGTCATCACGCCCTTGGGCGTGGAAACGATGGCGACGCCAAGTCCGTTCATCACCCGCGGCAGATCGTCACAGCCCTTGTATACGCGCAGACCAGGGCGGCTGACGCGCTCGATGCGCTCTATCACCGGTTGCCCGGCGTAGTATTTGAGCGCGATGTCGAGTTCGGGCTTGCCGGCGTTCTCACGCACGGCGAAGTGCTCGATGTAACCCTCATCCTTCAGCACCGCGGCAATCGCCAGCTTGAGCTTAGATGAGGGCATGACCACGGCTCCCTTTTGCGCCATCTGCGCGTTGCGGATACGGGTCAGCATATCGGCGATCGGATCAGTCATGCTCATAGCGATCTCCTTACCAACTGGCCTTGGTCATGCCGGGCACTTCGCCGCGCATGACCGCCTCGCGCAGCTTGAGGCGGCAAAGGCCAAACTTACGAAACACGCCGCGCGGACGACCGGTAATCTGGCAGCGGTTGCGCTGGCGCGTAGGATTAGCATTGCGCGGCAGTTGCTGCAGCTTGAGTCGGGCCGCCATGCGTTCCTCATCCGAAAGCTTGGCATTGTTGATGACAGCGAGAAGCTCGCCGCGCTTGGTCGCATACTTGGCCACCAACTTCGCGCGCTTACCTTCGCGATTAATAACTGAAAGTTTCGCCATGACTCCCTCAGTTCTTGAAAGGGAATTTAAAAGCCGCGAGGAGAGCCTTCGCTTCCTCGTCGTTTTTTGCAGTCGTCGTGATGCTGATATTCATCCCGCGCAACATGTCGATCTTGTCGTACTCGATTTCGGGAAAAATGATCTGCTCCTTGACGCCAATGTTGTAGTTCCCGCGGCCGTCGAAACTCTTGCTAGACACCCCGCGAAAGTCGCGGATGCGCGGCATGGCAATGGTGATGAATCGATCCAGGAACTCGTACATGCGGTCACCGCGAAGGGTCACCATGCAGCCGATCGGGTAACCCTCGCGAATCTTGAAACCGGCGATGGCCTTGCGCGCCACGGTGACAACCGGCTTCTGACCGGCAATTTTGGTCATGTCACCGACCGCATGCTCCATCACCTTCTTGTCGCCCACCGCCTCGCCGACGCCCATGTTGAGCGTGATCTTGGTGATCCGAGGTACCTCCATGACCGACTTGTAGCTGAACTTCTGCTGCAACTCGGGCATCACGGTTTCTTTATAAAATTCCTGCAAGCGCGCCATGATTTGTCCTTACGCGTCCACAACTTCGCCGTTGGCCTTGAACACCCGCACCTTGCGGCCGTCGTCCAGGATCTTGAAGCCGACGCGGTCCGCTTTGTGCGTGGCCGGGTTGTACAGCGCCACATTGGATATCTGAATCGGCATCTCCATCTCGACGATGCCGCCCTGCTGATTCTTCATGGGGTTGGGTTTGACATGCTTCTTGACGCGATTTACGCCCTCGACGACGACGCGCGCGTCATCGACGCGACGCAACACCGTGCCGCGCTTACCTTTGTCTTTGCCCGTGATGACGATGACCGCATCGCCCTTGCGCATTTTGTTCATGACCAATCCTTAGATTTACGAGGATGCACGCGGCGCACCATCACAGCACTTCGGGCGCCAGCGAAACGATCTTCATGAAACGCTCGTTGCGCAACTCACGCGTCACCGGTCCGAAGATGCGCGTGCCGATCGGCTCCAGCTTGTTGTTGAGCAGTACCGCGGCGTTGCCGTCGAACTTCACCAGCGAACCGTCAGATCGGCGCACGCCCTTGGCGGTACGCACCACCACCGCGCTGTAGACTTCGCCCTTCTTGACCCGGCCACGCGGCGCGGCATCCTTGATGCTGACCTTGATGACGTCGCCAATACCGGCGTAGCGGCGTTTTGACCCACCCAGCACCTTGATGCACATAACCGAACGGGCACCGGTGTTGTCGGCCACGTTCAGCACGGTTTGCATTTGTATCATTTCATCTCTCCAACTTAATCCGCGCTTAACAGGCCAGTCAGCAGGCTATCGCGATCAGTCTTGGACCCCGTGAGTACCCGGAGTACTGGGGTTGGTTGCGGCGCATCAGTGGCGCCTAAGTGAAGCAAAGACGCTAATTATGGGGTTATTCTCAGACGGTGTCAACAGCCCATCGCGATCAAATCGCCCGCGCCTTTTCCAGAACCTGGGTGACGCGCCAAGCCTTAGTTTTGGATACCGGTGCACATTCCTCAATCATCACCACGTCGCCGGTCTTGGCCTCATCTCCTTCAACGTGAGCATGATACTTTTGTGTCCTAGTCAATACCTTACCGATCACGGCGTGCTTGACGCGGCGCTCCACCAGTACCGTCACCGTCTTCTGCATCTTGTCGCTGACGACGCGCCCGGTAAGGGTGCGGCGCTCTTTCGCTGTCGTCTGATTCATTTGGCCTCGCCTCGCTCGCGCAGGACCGTCTTGACGCGCGCGATGTCCTTGCGCACCTTGCCGATCTGGCTATTGTTGGTGAGTTGCTGGGTCGCCATCTGCATGCGCATCGAGAACTGCGCCTTGCGCAGGTCCAGGAGCTCCTTGTTCAGGGCGGCGGTGTCCTTGCTTCTCAGTTCAGTCGCTTTCATGTTTACCCCACGTGACGGGTGACGAACGTCGTCTCGATGGGTAGCTTGGCGGCAGCCAGGCGGAATGCCTCGCGCGCCAGCGTCTCATCAACGCCATCCATTTCGTACAAAACCTTGCCCGGCCGAATCTCGGCGACCCAGTACTCCGGGTTGCCCTTGCCGTTGCCCATGCGTACCTCAGCCGGCTTCTTGGAAACCGGTTTGTCCGGGAAGATACGGATCCAGATCCGGCCACCGCGCTTGATATGCCGCGTCATGGCGCGCCGCGCCGCCTCGATCTGACGTGCCGTCAGACGGCCACGACCAATGGCCTTGAGGCCGAACTCGCCGAAGCTGACCTTGGCGCCGCGGGTCGCAACACCGGTATTGCGACCTTTCTGCTGTTTGCGATACTTCGTGCGTGCTGGTTGCAGCATGGTTATGACTCCTTAGCTTCCTTGGCCGCTGCATCCGGATCCGGCGCGCCGGACTTGCGCACACGCTTGACCGGCGCCTTGGCTGCTGCGGTTTCTTCTTTGGCGGCCTGGGCGACAGGCTCGGCTTTGGCAGCAGGCTTGCGCTCACTATGCCGAACGGCGGGCTTGACATCACCACCCTCGGCGGCACGGGGCGGCGCTTTGCGGCTGCGCCGCACCTCTTCAGCACCGGCTTCGGGCGGCGCCGCAGCGACATCCTGTTTAGCAACCATGTCGCCCTTGTACACCCAGACCTTGATGCCGATCTTGCCGTAAGTGGTATTGGCCTCGGCCGTACCGTAGTCGATATCGGCGCGCAGTGTATGCAGCGGCACCCGGCCTTCCCGGTACCACTCCCGACGGGCGATTTCGGCACCGTTCAGGCGGCCGGAACTCATGATCTTGATGCCCTGGGCGCCCAGCCGCATGGCATTCTGCATAGCGCGCTTCATCGCGCGGCGGAACATGATGCGCTTCTCGAGCTGCTGCGCGATCGAATCGGCGATCAGTTGGGCGTCAGTTTCGGGCTTCCTGATTTCCTCGATATTGACGTGCACCTGTCCGCCGAGAATCTTCTGCAGGCTGGCCTTGAGATGCTCGATGTCCTCGCCCTTCTTGCCGATCACCACGCCGGGGCGGGCGCTATAGACGGTAATGCGGGCGTTCTTAGCGGGCCGCTCAATAACGACTCGCCCCACCGAGGCGTGGGCCAGTTTCTTCTTCAGAAACTCGCGAACCCTTAGATCCTCATTGAGCATCACCGAGAAATTCTTGCTGTTGGCAAACCAGCGCGACATCCAGTTGCGCGTGACCGCAAGTCTGAAGCCGGTCGGATGAATCTTCTGTCCCATAGCTTCTCCTTAGTCGCCGACCGTGACGTAGATGTGACAGGTCGGCTTGAGGATGCGGTTCCCGCGTCCCTTGGCACGCGCCATAAAACGCTTCAAAACAGCGCCCTTCTCGACGTGAATGACCTTCACCTTGAGCGCATCGATGTCGGCGCCGTCGTTGTGCTCGGCATTGGCGATCGCAGACTCAAGCACTTTTTTGATGATGCCCGCACCCTTCTTCGGGTTGAAGGTAAGGATGTTGAGCGCCTGATCGACCGGCTTGCCGCGCACCAGATCGGCGACGAGCCGTCCCTTTTGTGCTGACAGGCGAACGCCGCGCAAAATAGCATTGGTTTCCATCGTCATTCCTTACCTCTTCACCGCGGCCTTCTTGCCGGCGGTGTGACCCTTGAAGGTGCGTGTCAGCGCGAACTCGCCGAGCTTGTGACCGACCATGTTTTCGGACACGTACACCGGGATGTGCTGTTTGCCGTTGTGGACGGCGATGGTCAGGCCGACGAAGTCCGGCAGGATCGTGGACCGGCGCGACCAAGTCTTGATCGGGCGCTTGTCGTTGGTGCCGCGGACGGCATCGACCTTTTTCAGCAGGTGGGCGTCGATGAACGGGCCCTTTTTAAGCGAACGTGTCATGTATCACCTCTTATTTCTGGGCCGGCGCGCAACGATCATGCTGCTGGTGCGCTTGTTGCGGCGGGTGCGATAACCCTTGGTCTTGGTTCCCCACGGGCTCACCGGGTGCATACCCGCGGCGGTCTTGCCTTCGCCGCCGCCGTGCGGATGGTCCACCGGGTTCATCGCGACGCCTCGAACCGTCGGGCGGATGCCGCGCCAGCGCTGGGCGCCGGCCTTGCCGATGGAGCGCAGGCTGTTTTCCTCGTTGCCGACTTCACCGATGGTGGCACGGCATTCCACATGCACACGGCGAATTTCGCCGGAGCGCAACCGCAGTTGCGCATACGTACCTTCCCGTGCCATCAACTGCACGGAAGTGCCGGCGGCGCGGGCGATCTGGGCACCCTTGCCGGGAATCATCTCGATGCAATGGATGGTGGTACCCACCGGGATGTTGCGGATCGGCAGCGTGTTGCCCGGCTTGATCGGCGCTTCGGCGCCGCTGATCACCTGCGCGCCAACCGCCACACCCTTGGGAGCGATGATGTAGCGCCGCTCACCGTCGGCATAGCAAAGCAGCGCCAAATTGGCGGTACGATTGGGATCGTATTCGAGACGCTCGACCTTGGCCGGGATGCCGTCTTTGTTGCGATGGAAGTCGACCACGCGGTAGTGCTGCTTGTGGCCGCCACCCTGGTGACGAACGGTGATGTGACCGTGGTTGTTGCGCCCGGCCTTGCTGTGTTTCTTCTCGAGCAGCGCGGCATGGGGACGACCCTTGTAAAGGTCGGGATTGACGACCTTGACGACGGCGCGGCGGCCCGGGGATGTCGGCTTGACTTTTACGAGCGCCATTTTATACGCCCCCCCCTTCAGCAAAATTAATTTCCTGGCCTGGCTTCAAGCAAACGAAGGCCTTCTTGACGTCGTTCCTGCGGCCCATGAAGCGGCCGAAGCGCTTGGCCTTGCCCTTCAGCACGGAGATCTGAACCGACTTGACCTCGACCTTGAACAGCAGTTCGACGGCGGCCTTCACCTCCGGCTTGGTCGCGTCCGAAGACACGATGAACACGACCTGCTCGTTCTTGTCGGCGACGTAAGTAGCCTTCTCGGAGATCTGCGGCGCACGCAGCACCTGCAGCAGGCGTTCCTGATTGAAGTTGCTCATCCCAGCATCTCCTCCATCTTGGCCACGGCGCTCTTGGTCAGCAGCACCTTGGGGAAGCGGATCAGCGACAGCGGATCGGTTTCGGACACCTCAAGCACCAGCACGTTGGGCAGGTTGCGCGAGGCGAGGTAGAGATTCTCTTCCAGCTCAGCGGTGACGACGAGCACCGAGTCGAGACCCATGCCCCTCAGCTTTCCCGCCAGCATCTTGGTCTTCGGCGTCTCGAAGCTGAAATCCTCGATCACCGCGAGACGGTCTTCGCGCGCCAGCTGCGATAGGATCGCGGCCAGGCCAGCGCGATACATCTTGCGGTTCACCTTCTGGCTGAAGTTCTCTTCCGGAGAGTTCGGAAATATGCGGCCGCCCCCGCGCCACAACGGGCTGGAGGTCATACCCGCACGCGCACGACCGGTGCCCTTTTGGCGCCACGGCTTCTTGGTGCTGTGCTTGACCTGCTCGCGGTCCTTCTGGGCACGATTGCCGGCTCGGGCGTTGGCCTGGTATGCGACGACTACCTGATGCACCAGCGCCTCGTTATAGTCGCGGCCGAACAGCGCGTCCGACGCGCTGTGGGTGGACGCCGACTGACCTTGTTCATTGATGAGTGTGAGTTCCATCTATTCTCGCTCCTCAGTTGCCGCTCGGCTGGCCGACTGCGCCGAGCTTCACTGCCGGCCGAACAACCACGTCGCCGCCCTTGGAGCCAGGCACCGCACCCTTGACCAACAGCAGCTGGCGGGCTTCATCAACGCGCACCACCTCCAGGCTTTGCTGGGTACGGGTGATATCGCCGAGGTGGCCGGCCATACGCTTGCCGGGAAAAACCCGACCGGGATCCTGCGCCATACCGATCGAACCCGCCGAATTGTGCGACCGCGAGTTGCCGTGTGAAGCGCGGTTTGACGAGAAGTGATAGCGTTTGATCGCGCCGGTAAAACCCTTGCCGATCGAGGTACCGCTAACGTCGACTTTCTGGCCGACGGCAAAAATTGTGACGCTGACGACGTCACCGGGCTTGAAGCCGGCGAGCTGGTCTTGCGTGACACGGAATTCCTTGAGAACGGTTCCGGCCTCCACGCCGGCCTTGGCGAGATGCCCCGCCGCCGCCTTGTTCACGCGGGTGGCGCGACGCTTGCCGAAGGTCACCTGGACCGCGGCATAGCCGTCGATGCCAGGCGTTTTGATTTGGGTTACGCGGTTGTTCGACACATCTAGCACGGTCACCGGGATGGTCGTACCATCCTCGGCGAAAATGCGCGTCATGCCGACCTTGCGCCCTACAAGGCCTAAAGTCATTTGTTGTTTCCTCCAGAGAGGCGCCGACTGCTATTGGCCGGCAAATCACTAAAAGTGGGAACGACGGGCAAATCGCCCTGCCATCCGGACCCCACTCGCTACTTACTACTATTTATCGGTACTTACTGAAGCTTTATCTCAACATCGACACCAGCCGGAAGATCCAGCTTCATCAGCGCGTCGACCGTCTTGTCGGTCGGGTCGATGATGTCCATCAAGCGCAGATGGGTACGAATCTCGAATTGATCACGCGAGGTCTTGTTCACGTGCGGCGAACGGAGGATATCGAAGCGCTCAATGCGCGTCGGCAAGGGCACCGGCCCGCGCACAACGGCGCCGGTCCGCTTAGCCGTCTCGACGATCTCAAGGGCCGACTGATCGATCAACCGATAGTCAAAGGCCTTGAGCCGTATTCTGATCTTCTGCTGGTTCGCCATGGTATTCCTTTAAAGAGCGATGCGCGGTAAGGACAGCACGCGAAAGAGCGGAATTGTAGCGCTCTTTCGAAGCTGGTGCAAGTTACTTTGGTAGCGGATGGGCTACGCGATGACCTTGGCGACGACGCCGGCGCCGACGGTGCGGCCACCCTCGCGGATGGCGAAGCGCAGCCCCTCTTCCATCGCGATCGGCGCGATCAGCTTCACCGTGATCGACACATTGTCCCCAGGCATCACCATCTCCGTCCCCGCCGGCAACTCCACCGACCCCGTCACGTCCGTCGTCCGAAAAT
>MLJW01000335.1_pt1 | contig 26027 bp, 23 predicted proteins | sample 888231 | NCBI WGS metagenome assembly MLJW01 (sample SAMN05788063, study PRJNA343431) | mine drainage metagenome | isolation source: sample collected from the inflow into an acid mine drainage treatment plant... | place: Germany: Lusatia, lignite mining district
GCGAGCTCGCCAATACCGACAAGATCATGAACGACACCTTGTGGATCGGCGTATATCCGGGGCTGAACGAGGAGATGCTGAGCTTTGTGGTTGAGAAGATCGAAGCGTTCTTTGGCGTGAATTTCTAGCTTGATGAGCAAGCGGATATTGCTGACAGGTGCGACGGGCTATCTCGGAAGTCGCCTCGCAGAAGCGCTCTTGGACGCTGGTCACAGTGTCGTGGCGCTCAAGCGAAAAACCTCTTCGTTGCGGCATCTTGAGTCGAGCTTGCCGCGAATAATTTTGCATGATGTGGAAGAAATCGCCCTAAGCTCCGCGTTCAACAATTATGGAAAAATCGATGCTGTTATACATTGCGCGACAAGCTATGGCAGAAAAGGCGAAAGCGCATCGCAGATAGCAGATGCCAATCTGAATTTTCCACTAAAGTTGATAGATGCGGCCATTGCTGCAGAGATACCGCTCTTTCTGAATACAGATACTGCACTGGATAAATTCCTGAACGCGTATTCGCTATCCAAGACTCAATTTGCAGAATGGGGAATGTATTTCGCACGGCAGAAGAAGATTCGCTTCATCAATTTGAAGCTGGAACATTTTTTTGGAGTTGGCGATGACGATACAAAATTCACCTCTCACGTTATTAAAAGCTGCTTGATGAATGCACCTGAGCTGAAGCTTACCTTAGGCGAGCAGAAGCGCGATTTCATCTACATTGACGATGTGGTTGCAGCCTACTTGTTGCTGTTGGAGAAACAAGAATCAATATCCGGCTGGTTTGCGGAGTTTGATGTGGGAAGTGGTGCAGCGGTTACGATTAGACAATTCGTTGAGCTGGTACATCAGATAACGGAGTCAAAAGCCAAGTTGAATTTTGGAGCATATCCTTATCGAGAAGGCGAAGTAATGCTTTCGCAGGCCGATACCGAATCCTTGCAGAAGCTTGGTTGGCATTGCGGACACACTCTGGAACAAGGCTTGAAACTAGTCATAGAAGGATACAAATGATGAAGCTGTTAATTACAGGCGGATGTGGATTCTTGGGAAGCAATCTGGCAGTAGATGCATTGTCGCGTGGAGACCAATTGGTCGTATTTGACAGTCTTTATCGTAATGGTTCGCGCGAAAACCTGTCATGGTTGCAGGGTCAGGGAAAATTCCGGTTTGAACATGGCGATATTCGGAATCAGAACGATATCACTCGCGTCATTCAGTCATTTAAACCGGATGCGATTTTCCATCTGGCCGGACAGGTTGCGATGACAACATCGATTGCTAATCCACGCATGGACTTTGAAGTTAACGTGATGGGTACGCATAATTTGCTGGAAGCAGTGCGGCAGCATGCCCCGGAAGCCATTGTTGTGTACTCATCAACAAATAAAGTCTATGGCGACCTCGAGCAATATACCTATAGCGAAAATGAAACGCGCTTTGTGTGTAACGAACACCCCAATGGGTTCAATGAAAAAACCCAGCTCGACTTCCATTCTCCTTATGGATGTTCCAAGGGTGCGGCAGATCAATACATGTTGGACTATGCCCGCATCTTCGGTTTGAAGACTGTCGTGTTTCGCCATTCCTCAATGTATGGAGGGAGGCAGTACGCCACATACGATCAAGGGTGGATCGGTTGGTTTTGCCAACAGGCAGTGGAAACCAGCAACGGGCAGCTTGAAGAGCCATTTACTATTTCGGGGACAGGTAAACAAGTGCGCGATGTGCTTCACGCGGATGATATGAAACGGCTATATATGGCGGCCATTAACAGCATCGGACAAGCCAAAGGCCAAGCATTCAATATCGGCGGAGGCATCGACTATAGCTTGTCTCTGCTGGAATTATTTGCATATCTCGAGAAGCTGCTGGACATCAAACTGAGCTACACCAAGTTACCGGTGCGCGAGTCCGACCAGCGGGTTTTTGTTGCAGATATTGCCAAGGCCAAGCAACTGCTCAACTGGTATCCAATTGTATCTGCACAAGAAGGTGTGGCGCGTATGGTCGAGTGGGTAAAACAGACACAATGAGTGGCGCCGTCTCAAAGGAAAGAACTCAAAACTACTTGCGCCAGATAAGGGGCGCATTTCTCTACAAAGTTGTGGCTATGGCGGCATCGTTCTTCACCATCCCTTTGATGATTCATTATTTAGGGCAAGAACAGTTCGGCGTATGGTCAACTCTGCTCACTGTGATGTCATGGATTGTTTTTTTTGATTTGGGTGTCGGCAATGGCCTGCGCAATAAGGTGGCGGAAGCACTTGCAAAAAACGAACACGCTGAAGCGTCCAACTATATTTCGTCCGGGTACAGTCTAATCGGCTTGATTTCGTTCAGTCTCTGGTCAATTAGCACGGTGGCTTCGTTTATCGTTCCATGGCAAACAGTTTTTAATACACAAACGATCTCCGAGGCTGCGCTGCGGTTTACCGTGCAGATTGCATTATTTTTTATTGTGTTGAACTTTTGGATTGGTTTGATTGGTGCGTTGCTTGGAGCGGTGCAAAGAACCTCGTTGACAGCACTGGGTCAATTAATATCAAATGTGCTGGCGTTATTGCTTGTTATTATCTTGTCAAAAACAACCAGTACATCCATGAGCAACTTGGCGTGTACTTATGGCTTCTCGATGGTTATAGCAAACGTGATTTTAAGTTTTTGGTTTTATCGGCAGTATCCTGAATTGCGTCCCAGGCCGTATTTGGATAAGCAACACGTGAATCCATTACTGTCTGTTGGAATGCAATTTTTTACTATACAGCTAGCTGTCCTCGTAATATTTACTACGGATAAAATGCTTATTACCCAGCTTTTTGGTCCGCAGTTCGTTACCCAATATGAGGTTGTTTTCAAGCTTTTTAGTTTGATTATTCTTGCTCATACACTTATTTCAGCGCCGCTATGGTCTGCGTATACCGATGCTTATCATAGAAACGACATGGCTTGGATCAAAAGCATGTTGAGCAAACAGCTCAGGATTCTTTGCGGACTTGTAATAGTTGTTTTTGCATTTGCCATATTGGCGAAGCCGATTATTTCAGTTTGGATTGGTCCTGATATCGAAGTGGCAACGCCTCTGGTTATTGCAATGGCAATATTCGTTACGGTTTCATCGTGGAACAACGTCTTTGCGATGTTTGTAAATGGAACTGGAAAAATTAAGCCACAGCTCTACACAGCGGTTGCAGCTATGTTTTTGAATATTCCGCTGGCAATCCTATTTGCCAAATATTTTTCGTTAGGCGTGAGCGGCATTGTTTTGGCAACAAGTGTGAGTCTTCTCCTGGCGGCCGTCGTGTTGCCGATCCAGGTGCGTAACATGGTTCATCTTGAAAAAGAAATAGCATAATGACCGATCAAAAAGCGCTCCTTCCAAAAGTTAGTATCCTTATTCCGGTTTACAAACGCGAAGCTATCATCGGAGAGTGTATCCAATCAGCGCTGGACCAGTCTTTCACGGATTTAGAAGTTGTAGTAGTCGATAACGCCAGTGACGATGGCACGTGGCAGATATGCCAACAATTTGCCGCGAAGGATCACAGAGTCAGAGCGTTTCGTAATGATACGAACATCGGCCCTGTTAGGAATTGGCTGGCTTGCTTAGCTCAGGCCAGAGGGGAGTACACCAAAATATTGTGGTCTGATGACTTGATTCATCCGGAATTTCTGGACAAATTACTTCCATTTCTTGAACAGCCAGATGTTGGATTTGTTTACTCGGCGACTGACATTTTTACGTCGAATCGTTTTGAAAGTATTGCGCAGTATTTCAGGAATGCGAAAACGGGGGTTTACGATACTGCGTTTTACATAAATGGTGCTTTATTGGGTGGCGATTTCCCAGGTTCGCCTGGCTGCGCAATTTTTCGTACTGCAGATGTAAGGAAAAACTTGTTGCTGCAAGTACCAAACTCTGTAAACAGCGACTTCAGCATGCATGCAATTGGTAACGATCTGTTGCTTTTTTTGCTGACTGCAGTCGAGTATCCGAAATTTGCCTTGGTGAATGAGCCCCTGGCTTATTTCAGGGCACATGCCACATCAATTACAACTTCGGCAGCAAAAGGTAAGATTCCTCTGCACTATGATTTGGCAAAGGGTTTCTTTGCTGAGAACCATGTGAAAGATGAGAGCTTTATTAAGAAACTTAATGCGGAGTTTTTGATACATCTATATTTGTATCAGGGCTCGCAGTTTGGCATTAGGTCATTGTCGGATTTTTATCCAGCTAAAATTAGCGCGCGAGTAGATTATTTCTATTTCGCTCAGCGTTTGCTGCGTGTTGTGCGAAAAAGAATCATGTCAATTCTTACTGTTTTCAAATCAAAGTGAGATAGAACAACGCTAGGGCGGCAAATAGACCAACTATGCATTCAAGATTATTTACTTTCTCGCTGATTGCGATGATTACCCTTTCATGGGGTTTACATCCTTGGAATTTGAGCTGGATATTCCCTCTTGGAATGCGAATAATATTTAGCGTTGCCTTTGTGTTCTTTATTGCACAAATATATGTACATAGAATCCCAACTAATAATTTTCAAATTGGCGGGTGGATTAAAAACTTATTATTTTTGTTATGCGCCTTTCTTGTTGTTGAACTGGTGATCACTTTATACAACAACCCTAGCGCGGAGGGATTGTTCTGGTTTGTTAGATTTAGTATTAAGTATATATATCTGATCTTGTTGATTTTATTTCTGAATGAGGAAAGTACGGCGATTAGTTTCGACATCTATTCAAACATAGCTGTAGGACTGGTGTTGCTATCGAGTATTACATTGTTTTGCATATACGTAGGGCTACTCAATATAGATTCAGCCTATTGCGACGTTAGCCAAGGCGGTGTTGAAACAAAAAGATGGATGCCGCTAACCGTAAGCGGTTTTGATGGTTTTGCTACTGCGCTTCCAAAATATCTGCCCAGTTTGTATCGTATGCAGTCTTTTTCATATGAGCCGGGCGGGTTTGCACTGGCAGTTTTACCCGCACTGTATTGGTTTGTTTACGTAAGAAAATATTTTATTAGGGCGGCCGTGATTATGTTTGGCATTATTGCGTCATGGTCCCTGGGTGCTCTTCTTGCGATTGTAGGAGGACTGATCTTCGCCTTTTGGAATCGTGCAGTAGCTAGGTCAAGTTTGGTTGTGCTTGCGTTTGGCTTAGCGATATATGTTGTATCGCATGCCGTCATTATCAAAGTAGCAACGCAAGACAAAGTAGCAATTCAAGATATCTTGGCGGGTGATAGGAGAGAGTCTGGCAAGGCGCGTATTGAAGAGATTAAACAAATATCGAATTTTTTACGAGCAAATCCGAATGGTTTAGGAATACACAATAAGAGTGCGGTTGAAACTTACTCTGTTGGTTATTTTCAAGTTTTTCAAGAAGTGGGTATTTTGGGAGGCTTGCTGTATCTTTCTATCATTTGCGTACTGGGTGGTTTGGCAATCAGGGCGGTCTTAGGTAAGTGCATTAGCCAGAGTCGGGCACAATCCACAATGGGCGTGGCGCTTGGAGTATCAGTGCTGACAAGTTTATTTTTTGGTTTGCAGCGAGAACGACCCGACACCGGATATTGGGAAATGTGGATATATGCCAGCTTTGTCGTTTGGTATTTGTCTAATGGCAAAGAAGAGCAACAAACCTTTTTTCAAAAAACGCTGCCTAAATAAAATATATAGATGACTGCTCGCAGATCAGCAACAGGCAAAACTGGTGAGCATGATGCTCACATCTTGGAGGACGAAAATCGAGGAATAAAGTTGGTGTTATGACAAGCGCAAAATTAGCAATGCATCCAAAATTAAGCATAATCACGGTTGTTAGGAATGGCATGCCCTTTGTCGAGCAGACCATAAAAAGTGTGCTTGGGCAAAACTACGGCGAGCTGGAATACATTGTGATTGACGGTAAGTCGACCGATGGTACGGTCGATGTCATCAAGTCGCACGAGTCGAAAATAGCCAAGTGGGTCAGCGAAAAAGACAGCGGGATTGCCGACGCCTTTAATAAGGGGCTGTCGTTTGCTACCGGCGAGTACATAATGTTCCTGAATGCCGATGACGCGCTGGCTGGCCCCAATGTGCTTCAAGACATGGCCGATCTGATAATCGAGAATGAATTCCCCGCATTGATTTACGGCGATTACAACATCCTGGAGAGGAGCTCTGGTGAGTTCATGTATCACGGCGTGATCAAGCTTTCCAATAGCGGCCTGATACATGGTCAGGTTCTTCCTCATCCCTGCCTGCTGACTCATCGCTCTTACTTCGAAAAGTATGGAGGTTTTGATCCGAATTTCCGGATTGCGATGGACTATGAGTGGCTCCTTCGAGGGGGGCTGGTGGAGCGGATTGTTCATGTGCCGTGTCATGTCTCGAATATCCGCGACGGCGGTGTCAGCACCCTTGATCATGGGCGGGTCGTGGGCGAGATCATCGCCGCGTTGAAAAAGAATCGCCAGATTCGATCCTGGGCAGGCGAGTACAAGCTAAGGGGCTATTTCTTTACGCGCTCTTTATTAAGAAAGACATTGAGCCTTATCGGGTTGTATCGATTATTTTTTGCAGTAAGACACTGGTATAGAAATGGATAAATTAAAATCATTGGCAAGGCGTTGGGTGATGGCATTTCTTCATCCTCGTCCACTGGTTGGCCTGTTATATTTGCCGCGCTTTTTTAACCATTGGCGTCGTTACGTAAAATCAGCGGGGGCCGAAAAGATCGGCGTACTTGATTTACAGCCATGTTTGGGCGATTGGACCACGCATACCCCATTCGATGCGCACTATTTCTTTCAGGGTGCATGGCTTGCAAGGCGCGTTATTGCTGCGAAAGTATCCAGGCATGTGGATATTGGTTCCAGCGTACTCACTATCAGCGTGCTGAGCGCACAAGTTGAAACTCTGTTTGTCGATTTTCGGCCGCTAAAAGTATCACTTCCGGGGTTGACTTCGATTGCGGGCAACATTCTCGATCTGTCATTTGCGGACGATTCAATCAATTCATTGTCCTGTCTTCATGTGATTGAGCATATCGGGCTTGGCCGTTATGGTGATCCGCTTGATCCTCTCGGCAGTGTCAAAGCCGCCCTTGAGCTGCAGCGAGTTGTGAGCCGGGACGGCAGCCTGTACCTGTCATTGCCAGTCGGGCGGGAGCGGGTTTGCTTCAATGCCCACAGGGTGCATTCGCCGATTACAGTGTTTAGGATGTTTCCGCAGATGAAGTTGGCTGAATTTTCTTACGTAGATGATGCGGGCCAATTCCATGAAAACAAATCCGTGGATGATGCAATCGGTCTTGAATACGGATGCGGGATGTTCCATTTCAAAAAATTGTGAAATTTGGTGCAGAAATGAGCAATTATTTTTGGGACGCACATGGTAATTAGCCATATTCTCGGAGGCATCGGGAATCAGATGTTTCAGTATGCCGCCGGGCGTGCGCTTTCGCTTTCGAGTGCGCAGCAGCTTCAGCTCGATCTGAGCGATTTTTCGAAATATCGGTTGCATAATGGCTATGAATTAAGTCGGGTGTTCAATGTGACCGCGGAAAGTGCATCTGCATCTACCATGCATGAGATGCTGGGCTGGAGAGCGAATCGCTGGTCAAAAAGAGTGCTGAGGCGGCCGCAGTTTGCGGGTTTGAGAGGCAGGCGATTCACCGTTGAACCGCATTTCAATTATTGGCCAGATTTCATTAATCTGAAGAGCGATTGTTACTTGTACGGATATTGGCAATCGGAGAAATATTTCAAGGCGTTTAAGAACGATATCCGTCGCGATTTCACTTTTCGGGAACCATTGAGTGGGCTAAATGGCGAGCTGGCATTGGAGATGGCGAACACGCAATCGGTCAGCCTGCATGTCCGCCGCGGGGATTATGTTAGTAATTCCAAGAACAGCAATGTGTTGGAGGTATGTTCGGCAGAGTATTACCGCAAGGCGATAGACTATGTTACCGAACGAGTGGAGCATCCTGTGTTGTACGTGTTCTCTGATGACATGGAATGGGTAAAGCAGAATTTGTCCATGGGCCTTTCCTGTGTATATGTAGATCATAACCGCAAGGCGAATAGCTACCGAGACATGCAGTTGATGAGCCTTTGCCGACATCATGTTATTGCCAACAGCTCGTTCAGTTGGTGGGGCGCATGGTTAAACGCCAATGCGGAGAAGCTAGTAATCGCGCCGAAGAGTTGGTTTCGGAATGGCAACGATGATCGTGATTTGATTCCCGATGAATGGGTGCGGCTGTGAAAGACCAGAATAAACATGGAAATCTTGGCATTACGCCGGTCAGTGTGATTATTCCGTGCTATCGCTGCGCTGACACAATTCGTCGCGCTGTCGATTCGGTGCTGGCTCAAACATTGCCCGCTTATGAAATAATTCTGGTTGATGACTGCAGCAACGACGGGAAGACACTTGACGTACTGGAGCAACTTCGCCGACGTTATCCAGATGAAAACATAAGGGTACTAGGGCTCGAAAAGAATAGCGGTCCCGGTAGTGCCCGTAACGCGGGCTGGGATGCTGCAACGCAACCCTACCTGGCGTTTCTGGATGCGGACGATAGCTGGCATCCGGAAAAACTGGAAATTCAATACCAGTGGATGGCGGCGCATCCGGATGTCGTGTTGACAGGTCATCCAAGTGTCATTCTTGCGGACGGCATGACGTTGCCGAAATTACCTGATGATGTGGTAGCCAAGCGCGTAAGAATTAATGGCTTGTTGATTTCCAATCTTTTCCCTACACGCTCGGTCATGTTAAAGCGTGAAGTCAGTTACCGTTTTATCCCCGGAAAGCGTTATGCAGAAGATTACCTGTTGTGGCTCACTATCGTATTGAGCGGGCGGGCAGCATGGGTGCTGGAAATCCCCATGGCGTACTCATTCAAGGAAGCGTTCGGTGACGGCGGGTTGACGGGAAACTTGTGGAAGTCGGAACAGGGTGAATTGGATACTTACAAAAGATTATTTTTGGCCCGCAAGATCTCATTCTTTGCGCTGATTTTGTGTTCAAGCTTTTCTCTTCTGAAATACGTCCGGAGGTGGGGTATTGCCAAAGCACGCGCGCTGTCCGGCAACCTTTTTTGAACATGATGGCGAACAGATATGACGACTAAGCCGAGGCCAAATACGGGCATGAAAAAACTCTGCTACGTCGCAACCATTCCCGCTGTTGTCCACGCCTTTTTGCGTGTGCATATTCAGACAGCTGCGGATAAGTATGAAGTGACAGTCATTTGCAATGCTGCGGATAAGCATTTGCTGGAAGGTCTTAACGCGCGTCTTATTTTGCTGCCTATTGAGCGCAAGCCCTCACCTTTAAAGGACATGCTGGTCCTGCTTCAGCTGTTCAAACTGTTTCGCAATCAGCGATTCGATATTGTGCATTCCATCATGCCCAAAACCGGAATGCTTGCAATGATAGCGGCAAAATTGGCCCGTGTACCCGTGCGGATCCATACGTTTACGGGGCAGGTTTGGGTGACCAAACGGGGTGTGCAACGCGATGTGTTAAAGTGGTTCGACAAACTGATTGGAAGCTTCGCGACCTGCGCATTGGCCGATAGCACCTCGCAGCGAGACTTTCTGGTTAACGAGGGCGTGCTGTCATCAAGCAAGGCGAAAGTAATTGGGGCGGGCTCGATCTGTGGCGTTGACTCGTCGCGGTTTCATCCCGACATGAAGAGCAGGCAGGAAACACGTCTTGCATTGGGAATTGCGCAGAATTCCAAAGTGATCCTGTTTGTCGGTCGCCTCAACCACGATAAAGGCATGTTGGACCTGGCCGCCGCTTTTGACACCATTGCCAGACAGCATCCGAATGTTGTGCTCCTGCTGGTAGGTGCTCAAGAAGATGTTCCCTTTAGTCGCATTCAGGAAATCTGCCATGCAGAACGCGAACGCTTGCGCTATATCAGCTTTGCCTCCAAACCCGAGCATTACATGACTGCGGCGGATATTTTCTGTCTGCCAAGTTACCGGGAGGGATTTGGCATGACCATCATCGAGGCAGCTGCCTGTGGCGTGCCAGCCGTCGCTTCGCGCATTTACGGCATTACCGACGCCGTGGCGGAAGACAGAACAGGATTGTTGATTCCGGCTGGCGATGTGACAGCGCTGACGCAGGCCCTGTCGAGACTGCTTACGGATAACGAGTTGCGTCAACAAATGGGAAACGAGGCGCGCACGCGTGCATTGGAACTGTTTTCCAGCGAGAAGATCACCCGCGAGCTAATGGCTTTGTACGACAGATTGTCCGAGACGCGGTGACACAAGAATGACAGAAACCAGTTTCAAGCGCGATAAATGCAGCTTCCTCATTACCGGTGCCAGTGGCTTTGTCGGTCGCCCTCTCTGTGCAGAGCTGCTTGCGCGAGGTTGTGTGGTGAGGGCAGCCGTACGTAATGCCGCAATGGCACCAGAGAATACTGCAGTGTCTGTCGTAGGCGAAATTGATGGCGAGACGAGATGGGCCGACGCGCTCAACGGCATTGACGTAGTCATTCACCTTGCTGCGCGAGTGCATGTCATGCACGAGAATGCAGACGACCCATTGGCCGAGTTCCGTCGCGTCAATACGGAAGGGACGGAACATCTGGCCCGTAGCGCCGCCACAAACGGCGTCAGGCGTCTGGTATATGTCAGCTCGATCAAGGTGAACGGCGAAGAAACGTCCGATGGGCACGTTTATTCGGAGAAGGATATTCCCGCGCCGCAGGATCCATACGGCAGTTCCAAGTGGGAAGCGGAGCAGCTATTGCGGCGCGTGGCACAAGAGACTGGCATGGAAATAGTCATTGTGAGACCACCGCTGGTTTACGGCACCGGGGTAAAGGGCAATTTTGCACAAATGATGCGGGTGATCGCGCGTGGCCTGCCGCTGCCGCTAGCCTCGGTGCGCAACAAGCGGGATCTGGTCTATGTGGGCAACTTGGTGGATGCGCTGATCGTTTGCGCCACGCATCCGGCTGCGGCGGGGAGCACCTATCTGATAAGCGATGGCGAGCCTGTCTCGACCCCCGAGTTGCTGGGTCGCCTGGCTCACGCGTTGGGTGTCGCAGCCCACACATTCCACTTTCCTCCCGCACTGCTGAAGCTTGCCGGCAGATTGGTCGGCAGATCGGCCCAGCTGGAGCGTTTGCTGGGTTCGCTGCAGGTCGATAGTGGTAAAATCCGCCGCGAACTTAATTGGAACCCGCCATATAGCTTGCAGCAGGGGCTGCAAGCAACTGCGGTGTGGTATCGAAATTCCCATCTATGAGCCATTACTCTCCCGTCGTCGCAGCTCTGGTCACCATGTTGCTGACCATCATCATCCTGATCAGCAAGTTCGGTAAAGAGATACAGGACATTCCCAACGAGCGCTCTTTGCATGAAACGCCGGTTCCGCGCATCGGCGGCGTGGCGATGATGGCGGGTTTGCTGACGGGCTGGATGTTGATGTTGACTTCGCTGAAATGGTGGATCGTGCTGCCGCTGATCGGTTTATTCATCGTTTCCCTGCTGGACGACATGCACAACCTGCCGGTCAGGAAGCGTTTGATGGCGCATCTGGCCGCGGCGGCGATCCTGGTTGTCGGTTCCGGATTGCTCACCCAGCAGGGTCTGCTCATCGGGCTGCTTGCGCTCCTGTTCACGGTATGGATGACCAACCTCTACAATTTCATGGATGGCTCCGACGGACTGGCGGGCGGTATGGCATTGATCGGTTTCAGCATGTTCGGCATTGCAGCGCTGATTTCGCACGACGACACGCAAGCGATGCTGAACTTCACCGTCGGTGCGGCAGCGTTGGGTTTTCTTTACAACAATTTCCATCCCGCCAAGATTTTCCTGGGCGATGCCGGTTCCATTCCCTTGGGCTTTCTTTCCGCGGGCATGGGGCTCTGGGGGTGGCAGCAAGGCTACTGGGCCGCATGGTTCCCACTGCTGGTGTTTTCTCCGTTCATCGTCGATGCAACGGTCACGTTGGTGAAGCGCACCCTGCGCGGGGTGAAAGTCACCGAAGCACATCGCGAACACTATTATCAGCGCCTCATACAAATGGGCTGGAGTCATCGCAGCGTGGCGCTGATTGAGTATGGCCTGATGCTGGGTGCAGGTGCATCGGCCATATCAGCTTTGCAGCAGGGCGATCCATGGATGCTCCTCCTGATCTGGTGCGGAATATATTCCGTGCTGATGTTGGTGATCGATGCTGCATGGAGGAAATTCAATCGGGCGCAACATGCTTAAAGTCAATCGCTATACTGCGATGGCTGTTTTCCATGATCTGATCGTAGCCGCATTGGCATGGTCAGGGGCATACCTGCTGCGTTTCAACTTCGACCTCCCGCAGAATTTTCAAAGCGAGATGTGGCGTACCCTGCTCTGGGTCGCACCGCTGCAATCGCTGATCTTCTGGTACATGGGCTTGTATCGCGGCATCTGGCGCTATGCCAGTCTGGTCGACCTGCGCCGTATCTTCGTGGCCGTGTTGCTGGCCGCCATGCTGATTCCCCTTGGACTCTGGATGTTCCGTGTTCATGCCATCGTTCCCCGTTCGGTACTGATCATCGATCCCGTTCTGCTTTTGCTGGCGATGGGTGGCGGCCGTCTGTTCTATCGCTTGTGGAAAGAGCAGGGACTGTTCGGCGAGATCAAATTACAGGGTGAGCCGGTGCTGGTACTCGGTGCCGGGGAGGCGGGCATAGGCTTGTCCAAGGACCTGGCCAGGAGCCGCGAATGGCATCAGGTCGGATTTCTCGACGATGACTCAGATAAGCAGGGCCGCATTCTTAACGGCATCAAGGTGCTGGGCAAACTGGAAAGCCTGCCGTATTGGGCGGCTCGGCTCGGTGTCTCCCAAGCCATCATCGCGATGCCATCATCCACCCACCAGCAACGCAAACATGCGATCGATCTGGCAAACAACAATGGCATCAAGGCACTGACGGTTCCCGCATTCGACGATCTGTTGAGCGGGCGCGTATCCGTTTCGCAATTGCGGGCGGTAGAGCTGGACGATCTGCTCGGGCGCGATCCGGTGCAGATGGATGGCGCAGGACTGCATGAGCAACTCTCAGGCAAGACCGTGTTGGTCACCGGCGCGGGCGGCTCCATCGGTTCCGAGTTGTGTCGCCAGATCGCACGCTTTTCACCGAAGACGCTGGTGCTGTATGAAGCCGGCGAATTGGCGCTGTACAACATGGAACAGGAATTGAACAGGGCGTTCCCGCAGCTCGACGTCGCGTATCTGGCAGGCGACGTGCGCGACGATATCAGGCTGGAGCAGGTGTTCGCGGAATACAAGCCCAATGTGGTGTTCCATGCTGCCGCCTACAAGCATGTGCCGTTGATGGAACGTCACAATGCATGGCAGGCGGTACGCAACAATGTGTTCGGTACCTGGCGCGCGGCGAGCTGTGCCCAGAGGCATGGCGTGGAAAAATTCGTGCTGATCTCCACCGACAAGGCCGTCAATCCGACCAACGTGATGGGCACCACCAAGCGCATGGCCGAGATCGTATGCCAGGGACTGCAGCGGCCGGAAGGTACGCGTTTTGTCATCGTGCGCTTCGGCAATGTACTCGGCAGCAACGGCAGCGTGATACCCAAGTTCCGCGAACAGATCGCCAAGGGCGGGCCGATCACCGTGACCCATCCGGAGATCACCCGCTTCTTCATGTCCATTCCCGAGGCGGCGCAACTGGTGATGCAGGCCGGCTATATGGGTAAAGGCGGCGAAATATTCGTGCTCGACATGGGCGAGCCGGTGAAGATCGTCGATCTGGCGAAAGAACTGATCCGTCTTTCGGGCCTGAACGAAGAAGACATCAGGATCGAGTTCACGGGCTTGCGTCCGGGCGAAAAACTGTACGAAGAGGTACTGGCGGACAGCGAACACACCTTGCCCACCCCGCACCCCAAGTTGCGTATCGCCCAGGCGCGCCAGGTTGCCGCCGGCGAACTGCAGGCGATGCTGGATTGGGTGCAGATCGACACTCCAAACAGTGACGACGCGGTGCGGGAGCGCCTGCAGCACTGGGTGCCGGAATACATGCCAACGCCGAACGCGCACTGAGCATGCCCTCGCTGTCCGTTATTCTCATTACCAAGAACGAAGCCGCCAACATACGTGATTGTTTGCGGTCGGTGTCATGGGCGGACGAGATCATCGTGGTCGATTCCGGCAGCACGGACGAAACAGTCGGCATCGCCCGCGAGATGGGGGCACAGGTATATATGTATCCGGACTGGCCGGGCTTCGGGCCGCAAAAGAACAGGGCACTGGGCTATGCCGGTAAAGACTGGGTATTTTCCATCGATGCGGATGAAAGGGTCACTCCCGAATTGCGGGCCGAGCTCGAACAGGCGATGAACGAGGCATCGGCAGACGGCTACTATTGTCCGCGCCTGTCGCAGTTCTGCGGCCAGTTTGTACACCATTCCGGCTGGTATCCGGACTATGTGCTGCGCCTGTTCAAGCGCGGCGCAGGCAGATTCTCGGACAGCCTCGTACACGAAAGCGTGCAGTTGAGCGGCAACACCGGCAAGTTGAAGAATCCTCTGCTGCACTACAGCTATCTCTCGATTAACGACGTGGAGCGCAAGGTCGAACATTATTCCTCGGCCGCAGCGCGGCAGATGTTTGAAGCCGGGAAGCGCGCCAGCTGGTTGAGGGCGATGCTGAGTGCGGGATGGGCGTTCGTGAGGACTTATATCATGCGACTGGGCGTACTGGATGGCGGCGCAGGATGGAACATCGCACGCATGAACGCGCGCACGACTTACCTCAAGTACCGCAAGCTCGAAACATTGCGGGCAACGAGCCGTTAGCCTAAAGCTCGTTTCAATCGGCTGCGCAGCAATTGCCAGCGCAACTCGCGCGTAGCCTCGGGCTCGACCAGAACCAGACCTGCGGCGGATTGCCCGCGCCGCAGGTAATAGCGGTCGAACACCGATTGGCGCATTCCCCACTTGTGCAGGAACTGTTTGCCGCCGTCGTTCTTCTTCACCTTCCCGGTCGATTTGCACTGGAAATGGTAGACCAGCGAGTCGCCCACGCCCAGGAATATGCGGCAGCCGGCGTGCCAAAGTTTCATCGAGAAGTCGTTATCGCTGCTCATGCCGGGCGAGAACTCGCTGCTGTAGCCGCCTACCTTGAACCACCAGCGCTTGCTCACCAATGTCGGTGGCCAGGTTGCTCCATACCAGTCCTGTTTGCGTTGCTGCGGCAATTCCGCGAGCAATCGCGCCTCGTCGAAATTGTCGGCATCGCTGCCGTAGTCGCGCACGATCACGCAAGGGTTGTTCGTTTCGCGCGGCTCGATCATGGTGCCGGACAGCATGAACAGATCAGTGTCCAGTTGCTTGAGCTTGTTAATCAGCGCCGAGTCCCAGCCGGGGCAGCAATACATGTCGTCGTTCAGGTACAGGATGTAGTCCTGGGTGGCATGCATGGCGGCTTCGTTCACTGCCAGGCAGATACCGACGTTCTGCGGCGAGGCAGTATGCGTGATGCCATGCTGGCGTACCCACTCCAGCGAGCCGTCGCTGCCATCGTTCACGTGTACGATGATCTGGTGCGGATGGGCGGAATTTTGCCGGATGCTGCGTATGCACAGCTGTAGCAGCGCAAGGTTGTTCCAGGTTGGGATGATGATGGAGAACATGTCATTCCGTTGAGTTGGGGAGTTTACGCGCGCGAATCAATATATTCTGGCCGGTATGCGGAGTGTTTGCCTGTGCGCGGTATTCCTGCAATTCTCGGCCATAGCTCCAGCTGAGTAACCTGAGTTGATCTAACCATGACAGTTTACCTGGCTGCCGATTTGTACGGCTCACGCGGTATACCACAGCAGAGCCTGCAGAGTAGGTGCAGGCATCGGTCACGTCGAAGCCTGCACGTTGCGTCAGTCGGTGCAACGAATCTACAGAAAACAGGTGCAGATGCCTCGGAGCCTCCCAGCCACGCCAGAAAGCGCCGAACTCGGCAGCACAGAGGCTGAGCGTGTTGGGGGTCGTCAGGACCAGCAGGCCTCCTGGTTTCAGTATCCGCAAGCATTCACGGAGCGTCGCCAGCGGGTCGTAAAGATGTTCAATGACCTGGCTCATGGTGATCACATCGAAACTGTTTGCCGGTAGGGCGCACTGTACCAAGTCACCAACGTGAGTCTTGATGTCGTAACGCTTGGATACCTTCTTGGTAGCTTGCTCATCGAAATCTGTTCCCTCGACCTGCCATCCGCGCTTCTTCATCCGGTTGAGGAATCGTCCGCCTCCGCAGCCAACATCCAGCAACTTGCCGTACGGCTCGCCGGACAACGTCATGAGCCGCAGATAGTCGGATTCGCGTTTCAGTCCATTCGCTATCCAGAGTGGCGTAAGGGCAAGCCTGATGAAGCGATGCGCCAGACTGAGTATGGCTTTGCCGAGACGTTGGCCGGATTTGCGCGTATGAGTATGGTAATTGACGTAGGCTTTCCAGAGCTCGTGCGGCGGCGGGGCCGGATCCAGCCAATAAATGCCGCACGCTGGATTGGCGCAACGCTGGAAACTCCAAGTCCCGTCGAGGTTACCGTCCGGGTCTGCAATGTCGGACTGAGCGAATACGCCCTTGGAGCCGCACAGGTCACACAAAGGTCGAGGTTCGCTTGTTATACTATCCATATCTGGTGATTCGAATGGGCTAAAGTGCGCATTCTACAACGGAGACATACCATTAAAAGGCAGTAAATTTATTGACATAAAGAACAGCTACGTCCGTGAGACGACGCATCCGTCCGGGCCTGCAACGCCGAAAAACCACCATGAGTCACGTAGAATAAACCAGGCGCGACGACATACAGATTGGGCAGATACATTCTGGCGCTCCGGCTGCCATGTGGGAATGGCTTGGCATGTCTTGTCGTTGTCGTCTGATGCGGTCAGGTCGTGAAGCTGGATGCATTATAAACACAGAACAAAAATGAAAGCTCCGCGTCGAATATTGGTGGTAATTCCTTTGCGCATAGGCGATGTGCTGCTTTCTACGCCAGTAATAAGATCGATGCGATTGGCATGGCCCAATGCCAAGATAGATGTACTGGTGTTTGAAAACACTGAAGGGATACTACTTCGTAATCCCGATATTAACGATGTGGTCACCGTTCCGGCTCGTCCAGGGTTTTGGAAGCATCTGTGCATTATTCTTGGTTTATTGCGCCGCTATGATCTTGCCCTTACTACACAGTTGGGCGACCGAGCGACTCTATATGTCTGGATGGCCGGAAAGCTGCGGATCGGAATGCAGGATGGCAGCAGCAAGGAACGCTGGAAGCAACACCTGCTCACGCGTTGGGCGTTCTTCGATCGCGTAAATACCCATACGGTGCTGACGAGTCTCGGGCTGGTCGATCTGCTGGGCATCAAACGCAGCCATGAAGTCGTCGTTGCGTGGGATGCCAGCGACGAAAGATCCGTGACTGGATTGCTGCCAATTGACATCGGGCGTGAGCCTTTCGCAGTGCTGCATCTGTCCCCGAAATTCTCTTACAAGATGTGGCACCGCGACGGCTGGGTTGAACTGGCACGTTGGCTTGAAACAAATGGTATTCGTGCCGTACTGACTGGAAGCGGTGCTCCGGATGAGATGGAATATGTCGGGCAGATCTTCCGTTCCATGCCGGCCGGTACAGTGAACATGGCAGGCAAGCTCAGTCTGGCCGAAAGTGCCTTTCTTATCAGCCGCGCCAAATGTTATGTGGGGCCGGATACGGCCCTTACCCACGTGGCTGCGGCACTGGGTACCCCGACAGTTGCGTTGTTCGGCCCATCCAACCCGGTGAAATGGGGACCATGGCCCAAGGGATACAACGAGGACAGCAACCCTTATCAGATGCGCGGTACCCAGCACGTGAACAACGTGGTGCTGCTGCAGGGCGAGGGTGATTGCGTGCCCTGCATGGAAGAAGGTTGTGATCGCCGGATCACCAGTTTGAGTGCATGTTTGCAGGGCATGCCGGTTGAGAAGGTGATCGCCGCACTCGGCGAGCTGGGTTTTCATTTGCCAGCCAGGATATTGCCGGGACACTTGGGGTATTCCGGGGAAAACGCGGCGGGCAGGCAAGCGCATGACTCAAATATCATTTGAGTCTCCGATGAATTTCGGGTCGAGACTGCAAAGGCAATACTTGAATCATCAACCACTTCATATCATGGTCTATAAGGGTGCAGCATGAAGGAAGCAGAACCATCACGCTATCTGTCACTTGTTGAATGGATGGCGAGTCTGCTGCTGCTGACGTATCCAACTCTCATGCTCGCCGTAAAGGGGGGAATGAACGGCGCATTCCTGCTTATGTTGATGCTTGCCTTGGCAGTGCGGATAGCGCGTCCTGCCGGCATGGATAATACGGTATGGAAAAGCGAATGGACGATTTATACCGTATCAATGGTGGCGATGTCAGCTGCGATATTCATCAGTCAAAGCTACCACCACAATTATTCAGCACACTCATACGACGGAGCATCCCGCTACTGGCTGGCAATCCCTGTGTTCCTGTTGTTGCGGCGTCTGGACCTCAAGGTATTTACGCTGTTGCAGGTCGCATTTCCTGTCGCCGCGATTTCAGGCTTCCTCCTCGCAAAGAATCTGGGTGAGGGTGCGGGAAATCGATCCGGAATTGAGACGCTGGATTTGATTCACTTCGGCGATTTTGAACTGATTCTGGCCACACTGTCGCTCCTGAGTATCAACTGGATTGGGCGCGACGGCACTGCCCTGAAGATAATCAAAATATCCGGCTTCATTGCGGGCGTCGCTGCATCATTCTCCTCGGGTTCGCGGGGCGGCTGGCTGGCGATCCCGGTATTTGCGGCGATCTTCATATATTTCAATACCGCAAAATCTCCAAAATTGGTTATATCGATTGCAACCGTGGGAATTCTGAGCGCGCTATTGCTTTATTCCGTCAACCCCACCCTTCACCAGCGAATTAATCAGTTAACAACTGAAGTGGCAGTACTCGATCACGGCAACCAGGATACGTCGACAGGGGTGCGTTGGCAGTTATATAAAGCCGCAGTGGAAATATTCTCGCGCAACCCGATCTTTGGTGTGGGGCCGGACGGATTTGCGCTGGAGATGACGCCGATGATGGAGCAGGGCAAGATCACGCCAGCGGCTGCCCAGCTTGGACGCGGCGAAGTCCATAACGATATCTTGAATAAAGCTGCCGGAATGGGACTTTTCGGTCTGGCTGCGATCATCGCCATCTATCTGGTGCCAGGCTGGCTTTTCTGGAAAGCAACCAAGTCTGCATCAGCACAAGCTAAACGTACCGGCATTCTCGGGATTGTTTTTGTAAGCGGGTTCCTCATCTCCGGTTTGACGGTCGAAATCCTGAATCTGACCATGGCGATTGCCTTTTACAGTTTTACGGTCGCGGTATTGCTGGCAATTTGTTACAACACTCATCACGAAACCGGCTCTACAGGAGCTGGTTCGAACAAGGACATACACCATGTATAGCATCGTCATCCCCAGCTGGAACAACCTCGCCTATTTGAAACTCTGCATCGAAAGCATCAGAAGACATTCCAGATTCGAGCATGAGATATTGGTTCACCTGAACGATGGTTCGGATGGTTCGCTGGAATGGGTCAAGTCTCAAGGAATTAAATATACCCAGACCGACAAGAACGTCGGGATTTGCCTGTCGGTTAACCATCTGGTCGCTCAGGCGAAACATGACTGGGTGCTTTACATGAACGACGACATGGTGGCCGCACCCGGCTGGGATACGGCCTTCATTGCCGCGACCGAATCGGTGGATACAGATCTGGCGATGTACTTTGGAACTCTGATCCAACCGGATAACGGCGGCAACGATGTCATCATCAAGCAGGATTTCGGCGGCACGCCCGCAGATTTCGATGAAGCGAAATTCCTGAAAGCCTATCTGGAAGATGCCCGCGGTGACCAGGAGGGAGGTTCGTCTCAGCCCACCCTGGTACATAAAAAGTGGTGGGCCATGGTCGGCGGCTACAGTATCGAATTCAGCCCGGGCATGAGCAGCGACGACGACCTGATGATGAAATTCTGGGTGGCGGGGTGCCGCAACTTCCGTATTGTCGGAGCCAGCCGCTTTTATCATTTTGGCTGCAAAAGCACTGGGCGTGTCAAACACAATCTGGGCGGCCGGATATTTGTGATGAAGTGGGGCGTGACCCATCTCGAGTTCCACCGTCTTTACCTGCCCTCGCTTCGAAAACCCGATGGTGGCAATTCCCCAGGTAATCCGCATAATTTCGTACGAGGATCTCTGCTGGGAAAAATAAGACGGTTACGCTACACGCTGAAAGACAATTACCCGCTGCATGACATCGAAGCGTGGGACGCCCTTCCTGGGCATACGAAGTGGAACGAAGGAAACTAGCGGTAACACGGCTAGCGCGACTGTATCGCCTTGAGAATCTCATCCCCCATCAGCAGGTATCCCGTGGTGGAAAAATGCGTGTTGTTGCCGAGATAAAGATCGACGGTCTTTGCCTGAATGGCCTGTTGCGTCATGCGCAGCAGGTTGGGCGCATGAAAACGACGTTCGGCTTCGTTCCAGAACTGCTTGAGCGGATAAAGATACGCCGTCGACTTGTTCGGCACGAACACCCAGACCGGCGTGATGCCTTCCAGTCTCGCGTTGAGCCTTCCGATGTTTTCAAGTGCGCCTGCATCTATTTCTTCCGGCTTGTCATAGCTCAGGAACAGCGCATCGTTGCAGCTTGCATGGCTGAATAACTCGCAACCGCCGGGTACTCGGGCCATTCTCACATCGTTGGGCAATAACCAGCTCTTGAAGTCGGGGGAACGGCTCAAGCGCTCATACTTCAGGACATTCAGTTGCGTCTCGATGCCGGTCGAGAGTTTGCCCGCATAGTTGCCCTGATTTACATCGAACGAAACGGCAGGTGGGAAGCGTGGCGTATCGGTACGCGGATTCGGATGGTATTGCATCCGCTGACAGGCATCGGATTTGCTCAGATCGTCTACCAGATTGCGCTCGATGGATTCGAACACCACATACTTTCCTGCAAAGCCCTGTGCGCGCAGCCAGGGCGTGAAATCTGCGCATACGCCCCGCATACTGTCCCAGGATTCGGTACGAACTTTCAAGCCGCGCTGCGTCAATACAGTTTGCCAGACTCGGCTATCGGAAAAGCTGTCGCCAATGACCAGTACATCTGCCTCCCGCATGGAGGCCTGTAGCATCCACTTCGGATCGATTGCAGGTTGCGGTTTGGTCCAGCCGAATAATGTCTCCGGCAGGAGTGCCATGCGAGTCAATTCGCCCTGAAAAGTCGCCAGCGGCAAAAAATAGAAAGCCACGGCACCGTAACCCAATACGGCAACGAACACGAAGATGGAAAAATATTTTGCGTGTTTCATGTCAGAACTGGAAATAGAGGAAGGGGCTGTAACTGCCGAATTGGTCTATCGCAAGGTACAACATGACGAGCACAATGACAGCCTGCAGGGCCGCTGCCAATGCACTGCCCTTGAAGAAACGGATGCGGGTCGAATTCGGCAACAACCAGACCCAAAGCAATCCGGGAACAAGCAAGCGCAACAGATCGCGTCCTGACATGTCGGTGAGCATGAGCAGGTTGCCGTGCTGCACTGCTTCGAAGGAGATCGGTCGTGCCGCGATACCGAACATCGCCTTCAAAATGACCAATGCCTGTGCCATGTTTCCCGCACGGAATACCACCCACGCGGCAACGACAGCCACAAAAGTCAATGTGCCGCCTGCCAGAGTAGCCAGCCAGTTGGGTACCCAGCGCAGGAACCTCTCCGCCACCATGTCGCGCCACAGATTGTTGATGACGAGATAGGCGCCGTGCAAGGCTCCCCAGACCACGAATGTCCATCCGGCACCGTGCCACAGACCGCCCAGCAGCATGGTCGCCATCAGATTGGCATAGCGGCGCAGCTTGCCGCGACGGTTGCCGCCCAGCGGGATATACAGGTAATCGCGCAAAAAGGTGGAGAGCGTGATGTGCCAGCGCCGCCAGAACTCGATGATGCTGGTGGATTTGTAGGGTGAATTGAAGTTGATCGGCAGGCGGATATTGAACATCAGTGCGATCCCCAGCGCCATATCGGTATAGCCGGAAAAATCGAAATAGATCTGCAGCGTGTAAGCCAGCGCCCCGGACCACGCCTCGTAGATCGTGGGCAAGGTACCGGTTGCCATGCCGTGCTGGGTGCCGTCGAAGATCGCGGTGGCAAACGGTGCGATCGAATCCGCCCACAACACTTTCTTGCACAGCCCGAGCGTGAACAACAGCAGGCCGGTGGCGACATGATCCCAATTGATGCGATACGTCGCGTTGTGGGCGAACTGCGGCATCATGTCCTTGTGATGCAGCACCGGTCCCGCGATCAGGTGAGGGAAGTAGGTGACGAACAACACGTAATGCACGAAGTTGTATTCCTTCACCTTGCCCTGGTAGGTATCCACCAAGAAGGCGATCTGCGTGAAAGTGAAGAACGAGATCCCGAGCGGCAGGATGATGTCGCCCAGAGAAAGGCTGGATCCCGCAAGGCTGTTTACACTGGAAAGAAAGAAGTTCGCGTACTTGAAATAACCCAGCAGCAGCAAGTTGATGGCGAGAGCAAATACCAGAACCTGCTTCTTGCGTGTTGCTGCCTGTTGCACGCCGGCTTTGGCGATCCACATGCCGAAAGCGTAGTTGCAGACGATGGAGCCAAGCAGCAGGCCGACATAGGCCGGGTTCCAGTAACCGTAAAAGAACAGCGACGAGACCGCCAGCCATGCCGCGGCATACGCATGATGCAGCCGTGCCAGCTGGAAGAAGCCCAGCAACACGACGGGCAGGAACAGGAAGATGAAACCGTAGGAATTGAATAGCATGGTTCAGCGATCAGCCATGCGGCCGGAGACCGGCAGTTTGATTGAAATCGATTTCATCAAGGTGGAAGCAGGATCTATGAAATGCCGTTTGAAGGTCCGGTTAAGGCGTTGTTTCTTCGTTCAAGCCGAATTGAATGCGATGCAGTTGTGCATATACGCCGCTCTTGGCCAGCAGCTCGGCGTGCGTGCCGACTTCGACGATACGGCCCTTCTGCAACACGACGATACGGTCCGCTTTCTCGATGGTGGAAAGCCGGTGCGCAATGACCAGTGTGGTGCGCCCCTGCATCAGGGTCTCCAGCGCGGCCTGCACATAGCGCTCGGATTCGCTGTCCAGTGCCGAAGTGGCTTCGTCCAGAATCAGTATCGGTGCATTTTTGAGTATGGCCCGCGCTATTGCGATGCGCTGCCGTTGTCCGCCGGAGAGGCGTACGCCCTTTTCGCCCACCAGCGTTTCCAAACCTTGCGGCATCTCGCGAATGAATTCCATGGCATGTGCCGCAGTTGCTGCTGCGACGATCTCGGCTTCCGGTACTTCACGCATCTGCCCGTAGCCGATATTGGCGGCGACGGTATCATTGAACAGCACCACCTCCTGGCTCACCAGGGCGATGTTGGAACGCAAGCCGCTCAGCGAAAGATCGTGGATATCGCGCCCATCCAGCAGGATTCGGCCACCCGTCGGGGTGTAGAAACGCGGCACCAGATTTGCCAGCGTGCTCTTGCCGCTGCCGGATGCGCCGACCAGCGCCACAGACTGTCCTGCGGGAACATCGAGGCAGATGTCGTGCAACGCGAGGCGGCCGTCCGCATGGTAGGAAAAATCAAGATGATCGAACACAAGATGGCCGCTCGCGCGGCCAATGTGGACCTTGCCGTCATCCACTTCGCTCGGGCTGTCGAGCAACTCGAAAATGCTTTCTGCAGCGGCAAGTCCGCGTTGCGTGAATTCGCTCACGCTGGTGAGCCGCTTGAGGGGGGCAGTCAGCATCAGCATGGCAGTAACAAAGGAGAGAAAGCTACCCACTGTCGTCACATCGCTCTTGGCTTGCATGGTGGCCAGATAAACGATGATTGCGAGCGCAATTGCCGCGATCATCTGCACGATGGGCACGTTTGCCAGCGCCGCGGCAGCCTGCTTCATCATGTGTCGCCGCACCCCGTTTATTTCCGTGGCAAAGCGTTCTGATTCATAGCGTTGACCGCCAAACAGCTTGACCACCTTGTGCGCAGTCACGCTCTCCTCTATCACCTGGGTGATGTTGCCCATCGCGCGTTGCGAATCGCGACTCGACGACCGCAAACGACGGTTGATCGTGCTGATCACCCAGGCAACGAGGGGGGCGACCACCAGCGACAGCAACGTCAATTTCCAGTCCAGATAGAACAGCCATCCGAGCAGGCCGACGATGATGATGGTATCGCGCACGGTGATCGTAACGACGCTGGTAGCGGCAGCGGTGACTTGAGTTACATCGAAGGTCAGCTTGGAGATCAGCGTTCCGGTGGCGTGGTCGTCGTAAAAGCGGGTGGGCAATGCGAGCAGCTTGCCGAACATCTCCGCCCGAAGATCCATGACCAACTTGTTTCCGATCCAGTGAATCGCATAGGAGCCGAAAAAGCCTGCAATGCCGCGCACGAAGAAGATCACCAGAATCAGGATCGGCGCCCAGCGCATCACCAGATCGTCCTTTTGTACAAATGTGCCGTCAAGAAAAGGTTTGAGCAGGGCGGGCAACAGCGGTTCGGTCGCGGCAGACACCATCATGCCAAGTATCGAGATGGCAAATACGCGCCAATAGGGGCGGACGTAGCTCATCAGACGCAAGTAGAGTTGGGTGCTGGTCATCGGATAATTGTAAACATGTCTGGATATATTTCTATTGTTGTCCGTAGGGCTTGCTTGCAGACGATTCGTCGACCAGGTCGGCAACGGTCAGTTTACCTGACGCGGACGGGCTTATGGTCGGCAAATCGGCGCTCCAATACGATGTGCCCTGCCAGGTGGGTACGCGAAATTTCGCAGCGCTGAAGTACATGCGGAGGAGAAGGTGTGATAATGCAAAAAGGACATATAAGTAAGATAAAAATCTACCGACCTCGGCGCTTATTTTAACAGAGGTTCATTAATGGCGATCTATGCATTAGGCGACATCCAGGGCTGTTACACCGAACTCCAGCAACTGCTGGAGCAGATACGCTTCGACCCCGCGCAGGACAGACTCTGGCTGGTGGGCGATCTGGTCAATCGCGGGCCGGATTCGTTGCGTGTGCTGCGTCTGGTCAAGTCGCTGGGCGACAGCGCCGTCACCGTTCTCGGCAATCACGACCTGCACTTGCTGGCCGTTGCCGAAGGCGCGGCGGAACTTCATCGCACCGACACCCTCGACGAAGTGCTGGGCGCCCCCGACCGGGATGAGCTGCTGGCCTGGCTGCGCCAGCAGCGCTTGTTGCATACCGAAGGAGATTATGTCCTGGTACACGCCGGATTGCTGCCGCAATGGGGCGTCAAACAGGCGGCCGGATTGGCAAATGAAGTGGAGCGCGCATTGCGCGGTGAAGACTACCCCACCTTCTTTGCCCGCATGTACGGCAACGCGCCGCACAATTGGAACGACGACCTGGACGGCTACAAACGCCTGCGCGTCATCACCAATGCTTTTACCCGCTTGCGCATATGCACATTGCAGGGCGAAATGGAATTCAGATTCAAGGGCGAGGTGGAAAAGATACCGGAAGGCTACGTGCCGTGGTTCGAAGTGCCGGAGCGCAAGAGCCGCAAAGCCACCGTTATTTTCGGCCATTGGTCGGCACTGGGGCTGAAGGTCACGCCCAATGTCATCGCCCTCGATACCGGATGCCTGTGGGGTGGGCCGATGACGGCCATCCGGCTGGAAGACCGTCAGCTATTCCAGGTGAGCTGCAAGAACCCGGTAGCGCAAAACTGGTAGGGCTCGATCAATACCTGCGTTTTTGCTGCGGAACAACGGGGCCGCGTCCCTCGATGTGGCGGAACGTGATGCGTCCCTTGCTCAGATCGTAGGGTGAAAGTTCCAGCGAAACCTTGTCGCCGGCGACGATGCGGATATGGTTTTTCTGCATCTTTCCGGCGCTGT
>MLJW01000336.1_pt1 | contig 26001 bp, 26 predicted proteins | sample 888231 | NCBI WGS metagenome assembly MLJW01 (sample SAMN05788063, study PRJNA343431) | mine drainage metagenome | isolation source: sample collected from the inflow into an acid mine drainage treatment plant... | place: Germany: Lusatia, lignite mining district
GGGGAAGAGCGAGTACCGCCATGACGGGTTCACCAGCTTCAATGCTGTGCTGGAAATCCTGAGCAAGCGTGCGCGCAAGGTGAAGGCGGCGTCGAAGCCGCAGAAGGAGGGCAAGACGAAGGCGGCGAAGCCTCCGAAGATCAGCCAGAAGCAGCAGCTGGTCGTTTTGCAGAACGACAATGCGAAGCTGGTGGAAGCTGTGCGGAACTTCGACCCGAAGCATCCGGTGCGGGTTGAGATCGGCATCTCGATCACTTCGGAGGCCAAACCGGCGCCCAAGCGCGCGGCGGGCGCCGCAGCCGGGGTCAAGGCCGGCAAGGCTGCGATAGCGGCCAAACCGGCAACCCAGGCCAGGGGCAAGAGTCCGAGTCCCGCGGGCGCCAAGACCGCAGCGCCAAGCCGCAGCGCCAAGCCGCAGCCGTCCGCCCAAGCCTCGCGTCAGACGGCCTCGGCAAAATCCGCGGTCGCGGCCAAAGCCAAGCCGACCGCCGCGGCCCCGAAGCCGGTCTCTCGCGCAACCCCTGTTCCAGCTACACTGCCGCCCGCCAAACCGTCAAAGCCCGTCACAGCTGTGGTACCGTCAAGGCCCATGGCTATCGCATCCACAACAGCACCGAAATCCATGAGTAGTATCGCCCCCGCAGCCCCCGCCCCGACCAAGGCCGACCCGAAACTGGCCAATGCCTGGAAAACCAAGTCGCCGCAGGAACTGACCGATGCCGAGGTTCTCGCCATGCCCGAGAGCGAGTACATGAAGGCGACCCAACTCGAGTTCTTCAAGCACAGGCTGAGCACCCTGCGCGACGAACTGCTGCGCAGCGCCGGTGAAACCACCGAGCATCTGCGCGAAGACACCCTGCTCGTGCCCGACCCGGCGGACCGTGCCACCATCGAAGAAGAGCACGCGCTGGAATTACGCGCGCGCGACCGCGAACGCAAGCTGCTGAAAAAGGTCGAACAGGCCATCGCGCTGATCGATGCCGGCGAATACGGCTGGTGCGAGGAAACCGGCGAGCCGATCGGCATCGGCAGACTGCTGGCCCGGCCCACGGCGACCCTGTCACTCGAAGCGCAACAACGCCGCGAGATGAAACAGAAAATGTTTGGGGACTGAAACCAGTTCGCAAACGATTTCGATGCCTGACTACCGATGAGTGATACCAAACCGCGCAGCTTCTGGGGACGGGTCACTGAGTTTGTCAAGAATCCGACCCAGGACTGGTCGCTCACTCGCCACGAAAACGCCCTGCGGGAATTGCAGGAACAAGAGCAGGTCAAGGCCAAGGAAGAGCAGCGCAAACTCGACGCCTTCATCCGCCGCCGCGAGCTGGCTTCGCTGCGGCGCCTGCGCAAGCGGCAAGCCGACGGCCTCCCCCTGGACGAAGGCTATACCGACATCCCGGATACAGGCACCGGCACCGGTCCCTCGGCGCCGGAGCGCGAAGCCACGCTGCGCAAGATCAACGAGATCGAACAGTCCATGGTGCAAGACTCCAAGCCCGGACTGCGCGCGAAATCCTTTCTCAGCTCCAAACCCGCCCCACCCGCCAGCGTCCTGGCTGCCGAGGGGGATGCGATACGCCTGGGCCATGGCGAGCCACCCCCGGCATCGCCCTCCTCTGCGGCCGCGCCCGGGGATTCGCAGACGTTCCCCACCACGAATTTGTACTCGCGCACCGGCAGTGCGCAGGCTGCCGATGCGCGGCCCCGCACGCAGGGCGACATCGACGCCACCGTGCCCGCACCGACACAGATGGCGCCGACGCAGATGGCCAATGCCCAGTCCGCAGGCACGCTCATGGGCCTGGGCATGACCCAGATCGCCGCGGAGCTGCCGCCGATGGACACCTGGATGAAAACCGGCGGCGCCTACGCCTCGTCCAGCCCCATGGCGGTAGACGTGCAGGAGGGCGTGTCGACCAGCCCGCTGTTCGACCAGGCCTGCATCGACTTCGCCAACGGCCACGACCGCGATGCCGAGCGTGCCCTGCTGGACGCCATCTCCGGTTCGCCCGACCGCGAGTTGGAGAACGAGTTCTGGCTGGCGTTGTTCGACCTCTATCGCGCCAGCCACGACACGGCCAAGTTCGAGGCCCTGGTCAACGACTACGTCGACCGCTTCCAGACGTCGGCCCCATCCTGGGGAGGCATGCCGGTCCAGGTGCACAAGGCCGCAGGCAATTCCCCCCCTGCGGCTTCACAACCAGCCGCCCCGGCTGCCGCATCGACCTTCACGGCCCTCGGCGAGTTCGATGCCGCACAGTCACGCGCGCTGCTGCTGCTGGCGCGAGGGGGCGTGCGGCAAGTGGCGCTGGACTTCACCGGACTGACCGGCGTCGCGCCCGGCGCCCAGACCTTCGCCATGGAGGCGCTGAAAACCCTCAATGCGGCAAACGGCTGCGCGATCGAACTGATCGGCATCGGCAACCTGATCGAAGCCTGCGCCGCATCCGCCCCGCCGATGCAGCGCGATGCCGATCCTGCATGGTGGGGGCTGCGCCTGGAGGCCCTGCGCCTGGCCGGCGAGCAGGAGCACTTCGAGAACGCCGCGCTCGACTATTGCGTGACCTATGAGATCTCGCCGCCCACTTGGGAGCCGAGCCGGGCCAAGGTGCGCATCCTCGCCGCCGAAGCCGCCGCGGGCATCAGCCGCCCCGGGACGCAGCCCTCGCTGCAGCATCCCAGCAGCCAGTTCAGCACCCATTTCGGCAATACCGGCCCCGGAGCGGCGCTCGCCGCGCTCCATGGCGAAATCAAGGGCGGCAGCGAGGACTTTCTCCGGCCCCTCGACCAGGCCGCGAAAGGCCACAACACCGTGATCGTCGATCTGAGCGACCTGCGCAGGCTCGACTTCGCCAGCGCGGGCATCATGCTGAACTGGGTCATGTCGCAAAGCAGCGCCGGCCGCGCGGTCCAGTTCGAGGGCACGCACCGCCTGATCGCCGGGCTTTTCATCATCCTGGGCATCAATTCGGTCGCGCAAATCCAGTTGCGCAAGTTCTGAAACCAGGCGGCGCCTGCCGCCGCCCGCACCCTCTCCCACCCCATGCAGCAATACCACGGCACCACCATCCTCAGCGTGCGCCGCGGCGCGCAAGTCGCTCTCGGCGGCGACGGCCAGGTCACCCTGGGCAATATCGTCGTCAAAGCCAGCGCGCGCAAGGTGCGACGCCTGCACCACGAACGCGTGCTGGCCGGTTTCGCCGGCGGCACGGCCGACGCCTTCACCCTGTTCGAGCGCTTCGAGGCCAAGCTCGAGGAACACCGCGGCCAGTTGCTGCGCGCCGCCGTGGAACTGGCCAAGGACTGGCGCACCGACCGCATGCTGCGCCGCCTCGAGGCCATGCTGGCGGTGGCCGACACCACGGCCTCGCTCATCATCACCGGCAACGGCGACGTGCTGGAACCGGAGCACGGGCTGCTGGCGATCGGTTCGGGCGGAGCCTATGCGCAATCGGCTGCGCGCGCGCTGCTGGAGAACACCGAGCTGGACGCGCGCGCCATCGTCGAGCGCTCGCTGCACATCGCGGCCGATCTTTGCATCTACACCAACCACGAACTGCGCATCGAAACCCTGGGCGACTGAGCCTGGCCAAGGTGGCCTCCTCCGTTGCGATGCCGCACGCCCCCAATGACCGAATTGCCCCATGAACATGACCCCGCGTGAAATCGTCTCCGAACTCGACCGCTACGTCATCGGCCAGGCCGACGCCAAGCGCGCCGTGGCGGTGGCCCTGCGCAACCGCTGGCGCCGTCAGCAAGTGGCCGAGCCGCTGCGGCACGAAATCACGCCGAAGAACATCCTGATGATCGGCCCCACCGGGGTGGGCAAGACGGAAATCGCACGCCGCCTGGCCCGGCTGGCCAACGCTCCGTTCATCAAGATCGAGGCCACCAAGTTCACCGAGGTCGGCTACGTCGGGCGCGACGTCGACACCATCGTGCGCGACCTGGTGGACATCGCCGTGAAGCAGGTGCGCGAGCAGGCCATGCAGTCGCGCCGCACGCAGGCCGAGGACGCCGCCGAGGACCGCATCCTGGACGCGCTGCTGCCGCGTCCGCGCGACGCCATGGGCCAGCCCCTGCCCACATCGGACGAGAACACCCGGCAGATCTTCCGCAAGCGCCTGCGCGAAGGACAACTCGACGACAAGGACATCGAGATCGAGGTCGCCCAGCCCCAGGCCAGCGTCGACATCATGACCCCGCCCGGCATGGAGGAGATGGCCGATCAGATCAGGGGCATGTTCGCCGGGATGAACCAGAACCGGACCAAGGCCCGTAAGCTCAAGGTACGCGAAGCCTTGCGCCTGCTGGTGGAGGAGGAAGCGGCCAAGCTGGTGAACGAGGAGGAGATTCGAACCCAGGCCGTGCAGCTCGTCGAACAAAATGGCATCGTCTTTCTCGACGAGATCGACAAGATCGCCTCGCGCGGCAACGCCCAGGGGGCCGACGTGTCGCGCCAGGGCGTGCAGCGCGACCTGCTGCCGCTGGTCGAGGGCACCACGGTCCACACCAAGTACGGCATGGTGCGCACCGATCACGTCCTGTTCATCGCCAGCGGCGCCTTCCACGTCGCCAAACCTTCCGACCTGATTCCGGAGCTGCAGGGGCGCTTCCCCATCCGCGTGGAATTGCAAAGCCTGTCGGTGCAGGATTTCGAGGCCATCCTCACCGCCACGGACGCCAGCCTGGTCAAGCAATACCAGGCCCTGCTGGACACCGACGGCCTGAGTCTGCAGTTCGCGCCGGACGGCATCCGCCGGCTGGCCGAGGTGGCCTACGCCGTGAACGAAAAGACCGAAAACATCGGCGCCCGCCGCCTGCACACCGTGATGGAGCGCCTGTTGGAAGACGCATCGTTCCATGCCGACGGCAGCAAGCCGCATACGCTGGCCATCGATACGGCGTTCGTCGACGAACGGCTGGGTGAGATCGCGGCCGACGACGACCTCTCGCGCTTCGTGCTCTGACCTCGCATCAGGCCCGCGCGGCAGCTGCCGGCGGGCGAACCAGGCGGCGCTCGCCGGCGATGCGCAGCAGCCCCTCGAACACCAGGTGATCGACCGTCTGGTGCGGCAGGCCCAAGGCCAGTTCCAACTTGGGCGCCGCCCCGCCCGTCAGCAGCACCAAAGGAGCCCGGCCCTCCAGCCGCGTCAGGCGCTCGTGCATCTGCCGCGCCGCGCCGGAAATGGCCAATGCGCCCCCGGTCATCAGCGCGTCGCTGGTGTTGTTGGGAAACTCGCGCAGTTCGCCCTCGGGCACATTGAGCCCGGCGGTGCCCATTTCCAAAGCCTTGAGCATGAGCCCGAAGCCGGGAAGGATGACGCCGCCCAGAAAGCGCCCGTCCGAGGCCAGGCAGTCGATGGTGACGGCGGTCCCCACGCTGATGACCAGCACCGGGCCATCCGCGCAGTGCATGCGGGCGCCGATCAGCGCCGCCCAGCGGTCGGGGCCGAGCAGGCTGGGGTTGGTGTAGCCGTTGCGCACGCCGCACTGCTGCGCGGGGGAATGCACCCAGTCGCAGCGCAGGCCGAGGCTGGCAAGCTGGGCGTCCACCCGCGCGGTGGCCACGGCGCCGGCCACCGCGCAGCCCAGGGCGGATCGCGGCCGCGCCTGCTGTGCTTCAAGCTCCGAGGCCAGCGTTTCGATGGATTGCTGGGACATCGCCCCATGGGCCGTCAACTGCGGCTCCGGGCTGGCGCGCGTGCCGGACCAGATGCCCCATTTGAGCCGTGTGTTACCGAGGTCGAGCAAAAGAAGATTCATGGTGGGGCCGCACAATCAACGCCCGCACCATAGCAGAGCAGCCTGCCCACACGTCCCCGCCAGCGTTTGCGGCGGTCGCGAAACCGTCGCAGCCGTCGCCGCGCGCATCGGGGCATCGACTTGCCCCCCTATCGAGGCGGCCGCGAATCGGTTAAAGTTCTAAATTGACGTATACGTCAATTGCCACCCACGAGCCCGACCGCGGCAAGCTCAGCGACAAAGTCCGGTGCCATGCCCGCCGGCCACCGGAGACACCTATGACCGATCTGTCCGACGCCAAGGTTCTGGCCGCCTACCGGCCGCGGCAGCGCCTGCGCTTCGTCACCGCGGCAGCCCTGTTCGACGGGCACGACGCGGCGATCAACATCATGCGCCGCATCCTGATCGGCATGGGCGCGGAGGTCATCCACCTCGGCCACAACCGCGCGGTGGATGAAATCGTCACCGCGGCCATCCAGGAAGATGTCCACGGCATCGCCATCTCCAGCTACCAGGGCGGGCATGTGGAGTTCTTCAAATACATGGTCGACCGGCTGCGCGAACAGGGAGCCGGGCACATCCAGGTGTTCGGCGGCGGCGGCGGCGTCATCGTGCCGGACGAGATTGCCGAGCTGCAGGCCTACGGCGTGACGCGCATCTACAGCCCGGAGGACGGCCAGCGCCTTGGACTGCAGGGCATGATCGGCGACATGCTGCAGCGCTGCGACCGCCCGTTGCCGGCGCTGGCGGAGGCTGACCCGATACAGGCCCTCGCCGAGAACCAGGCGGCGCTGGCGCGCACGATCACCCAGCTTGAGAATGGCTCGGCCGACGCCGCCCTGCTGCACGCGGTGCATCAGCGAGCCAAGACCATGCATGGCGTCGTCATCGGCGTCACCGGCACCGGCGGCGCAGGCAAGAGCAGCCTGGTGGACGAACTCATCCGCCGCGTGCGACTGGATCAGGACGATGCGCTGCGCATCGCGATCGTCAGCATCGACCCCTCGCGGCGCAAGAGCGGCGGCGCCCTGCTGGGCGACCGCATTCGCATGAATGCCATTGCGCCCTGGGCGCGCCCGGGACGCGCGCCATCGCCGGGGGTCTATATGCGCAGCCTGGCCACGCGCGAGGCGGGCAGCGAAATCAGCCAGGCCCTTCCGGATGTGATCGCGGCGTGCAAGGCGGCCGGGCACGATCTGGTCATCGTCGAAACCTCCGGCATCGGCCAGGGCGACGCCGCCATCGTCCCGCACGCGGACCTGAGCCTGTACGTGATGACCCCCGAGTTCGGCGCCGCCAGCCAGCTCGAGAAAATCGACATGCTGGACTTCGCCGACTGGGTGGCGATCAACAAGTTCGACCGCAAGGGTGCCATGGACGCGCTGCGCGACGTGGCCAAGCAAGTGCAGCGCAACCGCGAAGCCTTCGCCCAGAAGCCCGAGGACATGCCGGTGTTCGGCACCATGGCCAGCCGCTTCAACGACGACGGCGTGACCGCCCTCTACCAGGCGATCAAGCCGCGCCTGGCGGAACATGGCCTGCCGCTCGCGCACGGCCGGCTGCCCAAGGTGTCCACGCGTCACAGCACGCACCAGACCCCCATCGTGCCGGCGGCGCGCAGCCGCTACCTGGCCGAGATCGCCGACGCGGTGCGCGCCTACCACCGGCAGGTGGAGGAACAGGTCCGCCTGGCGCGCGAGGCGCAGCAACTGCGCGAAAGCGGGCGCATGCTGCTCGACGCCAATCCGGACAAGATCTCCGCGGTCGAGGCCGTCACCGCCCTGGCCGAGCGGCGCGAGGCGTGCATGCTGCCGGCGGCGCGCAAACTGCTGGCGATGTGGCCGCAGATGCTGCAGGCCTACGACGGCGACGAATACGTGGTGAAAATCCGCGACCGCGAAATCCGCACCCGGCTCACCCAAACCACGCTGTCGGGCACGCGCATGCGCAAGGTGGTGCTGCCGCGCTGGGCCGACCACGGCGAGCTGCTGCGCTGGCTGATGCGCGAGAACGTGCCCGGCAGCTTTCCCTACACCGCCGGCGTGTTCGCCTTCAAGCGCGAGAACGAAGACCCCACCCGCATGTTCGCCGGCGAGGGCGACCCGTTTCGCACCAACCGCCGTTTCAAGCTGCTGTCCGCAGGCATGCCGGCCAAGCGCCTGTCCACCGCGTTCGACTCGGTCACGCTGTACGGCGCCGAGCCCGATCTGCGCCCCGACATCTACGGCAAGGTCGGCAACTCGGGCGTCTCCATCGCCACGCTGGACGACATGAAGGCGCTCTACGACGGGTTCGACCTGTGCGACCCGGCCACCTCGGTGAGCATGACCATCAACGGCCCGGCCCCCACCATCCTGGCCATGTTCCTGAACACCGCGATCGACCAGCAGCTCGACAAGTTCCAGCGCGAAAACGGCCGCGAGCCCTCGGACGACGAGGCGGCCAAGATCCGCGCCTGGGTGCTGGAGAACGTGCGCGGCACGGTGCAGGCCGACATCCTCAAGGAAGACCAGGGCCAGAACACCTGCATCTTCTCCACCGAGTTCTCGCTCAAGGTCATGGGCGACATTCAAGAATACTTCGTCCACCACGGGGTGCGCAACTTCTACTCGGTGAGCATTTCGGGCTATCACATCGCCGAGGCCGGCGCCAACCCCATCTCGCAGCTGGCCTTCACCCTGGCCAATGGATTCACCTTCGTCGAGGCCTACCTGGCCCGCGGCATGCACATCGACGACTTCGCGCCCAACCTGAGCTTCTTCTTCAGCAACGGCATGGACCCGGAATACAGCGTGCTGGGACGGGTTGCGCGCCGCATCTGGGCCGTGGCGATGCGCGACAAGTACGGCGCCGGCGAGCGCAGCCAGAAGCTCAAGTATCACATCCAGACCTCGGGCCGCAGCCTGCACGCGCAGGAGATCGCGTTCAACGACATCCGCACCACGCTGCAGGCGCTGATCGCGGTCTACGACAACTGCAACAGCCTGCACACCAATGCCTACGACGAGGCCATCACCACGCCCACCGAGGAGAGCGTGCGCCGCGCGATGGCCATCCAGCTCGTCATCAACCGCGAGTGGGGCCTGGCCAAATGCGAGAACCCCAACCAGGGCGCTTTCGTCATCGATGAGCTGACCGATCTGGTGGAGGAAGCCGTTCTGAAGGAGTTCGAGGCCATCGCCGAGCGCGGTGGCGTGCTGGGGGCGATGGAAACCGGCTACCAGCGCGGCAAGATCCAGGAGGAGAGCATGCACTACGAAATGCTCAAGCACACCGGCGAACTGCCCATCGTCGGCGTCAACACCTTCCGCAACCCGCACGGGGATCCAGTCACCCGCCATCTGGAGCTGGCCCGCTCCACCGAGGATGAAAAGCAATCCCAGCTCCGGCGGCTGGCCGACTTCCACACCCGGCACGCGGAACACGCTCCCGCCGAGCTGGAACGGCTACGCCAGGCCGTGATCGACAACCGCAACGTGTTCGAGGTGCTGATGGAGGCGGTGCGCTGCTGCTCGCTCGGGCAGATCACCGCCGCGCTGTTCGAGGTGGGCGGCCAGTACCGGCGGAATATGTGAGACGCGCGGGGACGCATCACCCCAAGCCGCGAGCCCGCTAGATCATCGCCAGCGGCTGGCGATGCTGCGGCGGCGCAAAGAGCGCATCGATGGCGGCAAGCATGCCTGCATCGAGTTGCACGTCCGCGGCGGCCAGGTTGTCACGCAGATGCGGCAGGCGCCCCGCCTTCGGGATGGCGAGCACATTCGGCAGGCGCAAGACCCAGGCCAGCGCGAGTTGCGCGGCGCTCAGGCCCAACGGCGCGGCCAGTGCCGCCAGCTTGGCGTGGCGCGCCAGCTTGCCCTCGTCGAGCGGGCTGTAGGCCATCAGCGGCATGGCGTGCCGCTGCATCCAGGGCAGGAGATCGAATTCGACGCCCCGGCTGCTGGCGGCGTAGTAGACCTGATTGGTCGCGCAGCTGTGGCCGGCGTCCAGACCGCGCAATTCCTGCATGTCGCCAAGGTCGAAATTGCTCACGCCCCATGCGCCGATTTTCCCCGCCGCCTTGAGCCGCTCGAACCCGTCGAGGGTCTGTTGCAGAGGGATGTCGCCGCGCCAGTGCAACAGATAGAGATCGATGCGGTCGATGCCCAGGCGCTCCAGGCTGCGCGCGCAAGCCTGGCGCACGCCTTCGGCACTTGCGTGATGCGGATAGACCTTGCTGACGATGCGCACGTCCTCCCTGCGCACGGTGCCGGCGCGCAGGGATTCGGCCAGCGCTTGTCCCACGACGCGCTCGGCCCCGCCTTCGCCATACATCTCCGCGGTATCGATCAGGCGGTAGCCCATCTCGAACGCAGCGCGCAGCGCGGCGACCTCTGCACCGCGCTGCGCCGGGTCTTCACCGAAACGCCAGGTCCCCAAACCAAGTGCAGGCCAAGCCTCGCCGCAACAACATCGCACCGCATGCATCGGTCTCAAGCTCCAAGCCAAAAGCGCGCATTCCAAAGCGCCAACAAGACCAGGAAAAAAACCAGGCCGACGACAAAACCGATCAGCCCTTGCAACAAGGCATTGGTCCGGCGCTGCTCCTGCAGCAGCTGGCGCGTCAACTCGCGCTCGCCGGGGTGTTGGGCCTGCTCCAGGGCGTGATGGATCAGGCGCGGCAATGCCGGGAAGTACTGCGCGAAGCGAGGCGCCTCCTTGCGCAAGTGCGTGGTGAACGCGCGCCAGCCGACCTGGCTTTGCATCCAGCGCCGCAGGAAGGGTTGGGCCGTGCTCCAAAGGTCCAGCTCGGGGTCGAGCTGGCGGCCCAGGCCTTCGACGTTGAGCAAGGTTTTCTGCAGCAGCACGAGCTGGGGCTGGATCTCCACCTTGAAGCGGCGCGACACCTGGAACAGGCGCATGAGAATCTGCCCGAGCGAGATGTCCTTCAGCGGCCGCTCGAACTGCGGCTCGCACACGGTGCGCACCGCGGCCTCCAGTTCCTCCACCCGCACCTCGGACGGCACCCAGCCCGACTCCAGGTGCAGTTCGGCGACGCGCCGGTAATCGCGCTGGAAAAAGGCGATGAAGTTCTGCGCCAGGTAGTCCTTGTCGAACTCGGACAAGGTGCCGATGATGCCGAAGTCGAGTGCGATGTACCAGCCGAAGGTCTCGGGCGCCAGGCTGACCATGATGTTGCCGGGGTGCATGTCGGCGTGGAAGTAGCCGTCGCGGAACACCTGGGTGAAAAAGATCTCGACGCCGCTCTGGGCCAATTTGCGGATGTCCACCCCGGCCGCACGCAAGCGCTCCACCTGGCTGATCGGCACCCCGCGCATGCGCTCCATCACGATCACGCTCTCGGTGCACAGGTCCCAATACATCTGCGGGATCAGCACCAGGCCCAGGCCGTCCATATTGCGTCGCAATTGCGCGGCATTCGCCGCCTCGCGCACGAGGTCGAGTTCGTCGTGGAGGTATTTGTCGAACTCGGCCACCACCTCGCGTGGCTTGAGGCGCTTGCCGTCCTCCCAGGCCCACTCGACCCAGCCGGCCAGGGTGCGCATGAGATGCAAATCCTGGTCGATGATGTTGCGCATGCCGGGTCGCAACACCTTCACGGCCACTTCATGTCCGTCCTGCGATGGCGGCAAGACGGCGAAATGCACCTGCGCGATCGAGGCGCTGGCCACCGGCGTGCGCTCGAAGCTGGCGAACAACTGGTCGATCGGCTTGCCCAGCGCCCTTTCGATTTGCGCAACCGCCAGCACCGAATCGAATGGCGGCACGCGGTCCTGCAGCTTGGCAAGTTCGTCGGCGATATCGAGCGGCAGCAAGTCGCGTCGGGTCGACAGCATCTGCCCGAACTTGACGAAGATCGGACCCAGGCTTTCCAGCGCCAGCCGCAGGCGCTGGCCGCGCGGAGCCTCGAGATTGCGCCCCGTCGCCAACACCCGCGCCAGAACCCGCAGCCAGCGGTGGCGAAAACCGGAAAGCACGAGTTGGTCGAGCCCATAATGCAGGGCGACGCGGGCGATGCGCAATAAACGCAGGAGGCGGCGCATGAATCAGCTCCGCACCGCGCGGCGACGCCGGGCCAGGATCTGAATACGCTTGTCGAGCCTCGCCGTGGCATCGCGCAATGCGGCCGCGGCTGCACTGCAGTCGGCGAATTCGCTCCGGCCGACCAATCCCCGAGGCGCTTCGGCCAGCCAGTCCCGAAGATCGCTCTCAATACGCTCGCGCCAATCAGAACCCTGGCGACGGATCCTGCGCGCAGCCTGCGCCATGCGGTAAGCCGCGACTTCACCGAACCATCGCGCCAGGTCATCCTCCGCATCCCACCGCACATGCCCCAGCAACCAGGACATAGCCTGGGCAAAATCCGCATCGCCTGCGATGCGCACGCCGCTCAGGCCCAAACGCTGTCCTTGCCACTGCGCCGCCAGCGCTGCGGCCGCATCGACCTCCAGCGTCAAGGCCGGAGCGCAGGCCTGCGCTGCGTGCACAACCGGGTCGAAACCCCCTTGCGGCGTGACCTCCAGCACCAACTCCGCACCGGCCACGTGCACACTGACGCACTTGCCTGCATGGGCCAGCAAGTGGCGCTGAGCCTGGGGATTTTGTTGAATGACGTGATTGACGGCTTGCGCCACACGCTGAAGCAATGCATGCCTCAGTCGCGCGGGAAAGAGGGGCGTCGTTGAAGCGTGAGAGCTGGGCATCGTGCGGTTCGGAGGGACCCTGCCCATTCTAGGAGGCCGGCCATACTCCCTGCCGCGCCAGTTGCGGCCGGACGTGAGTTCACCATGCAAAAGGGGGCTCGCGCCCCCTTCCCATCATCGAACCGCCTCTGGAATGGCGCCTACCCGATTTGTTGAATTCCGGCGAGCAGCCAGCCGGACGAACCCGAAACCGGTTTGACCAGATTCCAGATTTCCCGCATGGGTTGGGCCCCGCCCCAGCTCTCCTCCCGCACCAGGCCCGAGAATTCAACGCTCGCCAGGTACTCGCCCTGCTGCTCCTGAAGCTCAACCAGCACGGCCTCGAGCGTGACCACATCCGTCTGATTGCGCTCGGATCCGCGCTGTTCGATTTCGCTGCGCAATTGTGCGAACAGCTCGGGCGTCGTGTAGGACTCGATGCTGGACAGATCACCCGCGTCCCAGGCCTTCTGCAGCTGGTAGTAATGCTCGCGCGCCTTGTTCAGGAAGGCACGTTGGTCGAAGTTGGCCGGTATGGAACCCTGCACCCGCGATCCCCCAGCGCCGGCCGCGCTCATGTCATCAATACGCTGGGGCGGCAGATAGGACTCTTGCCCGAGTTGGGCGGCGTCATAAGCTCCGCGTGGCATGCCGGCGGGTTGCGGGATGGGTTCGCCGCTTTGCCTGCGCAGCACGCGCATCAAGGCCATCACGGCGAAGAACGCCAGCGCCGCAAGCAAAAGCGCCGTCACGAAGGAAGCCATCCCGGCGCCGAACCCAAAGGCATGGAACAAAGCCGCCAAACCGATCCCAGCCGCCAGGCCACCCAGTATGCCCCCCCAGCGGCTGGCTGGGCGCGGCTGAACCGCCGCAGGACTTGGCGCCGCCTGCTTGGGCGCGGCGGCCGGTGTTGGAGTGACCTGTTGCCGCTGCAGAACGCCGCTGCTCTGGCGCCCCAGACTCTTGCCCGCGCCCAAGCGCTTGGCCTGAGCATCGGCCGTGAACAGAGCTGAGGTCAGGACGAGGCCACAAGCAAGTAGAAGGAGGAAGGCGCGCTGTTTTTTCATGTTCATGTCCAGTGATGAATGCCTACATTTTGTTACCAATAGGTCGGGAAAAGTTCAGTCTTTTCATAAAATTTGTATCAACTCAAGCCTTGATGCCAATATGCAACGCAACGACACCGGCTGAAAGGTTGTAGTAGTCGACTTTGGCGAAGCCCGCCTCTTGCATCATGGACATGAGGGTTTCTTGGTCCGGATGCTTGCGGATGGATTCGGCCAGGTAGCGGTAGCTGCCGGCGTCGCCGGCGACCATCTTGCCCAGGCGCGGCAAGATATGGAAGGAATACCAGTCGTAAACCCCGCGCAACGGTTCCCACGGACGTGAGAACTCCAGAACCAGCAGCTTTCCACCAGGCTTGAGAACCCGGTGCATCTCGGCCAAGGCAATGTCTTTGTGCGTCATGTTGCGCAGCCCGAACGCTACGCTGACGCGGTCGAAACTGGCGTCGGGAAACGGCAGCTTTTCAGCGTCGCACTGGGCCGTAGGAAGGCATAGTCCGGCATTCTCGAGTTCAGCGCGCCCGTGCTCGAGCATGGCGCCGTTGATGTCGGTGGCCACGACCAATCCTTGCGGCCCGGCCTGAGGCGCAAAGGCCCGCGCCAGATCGCCCGTGCCAGACGCGATATCCAGCACGCGATGTCCCGGGCGCACACCGGCCAGGGCAACGGTGAACGCCTTCCAGGCTCTGTGGAGGCCCGCGCTCATCAAGTCGTTCATCAGGTCGTAGCGTGGAGCGACCGAATCGAAGACTTGGGCCACGCGATGCGACTTCTCACTTTCGGCAACGGTTTCGAAACCGAAATGGGTGGTCGATTCGGATCGTTCAATGGTCATGGCGTGCCCCATGACCGCAGCCGCCCGTGCCGCCGGCGCCCTGCTGAGGAACCGGCGTCTCGCGATTTGCCCCCGCCTTCGCCAAGCGACTCAGATATTCCGACCACAACCGATCCTGCTCTGCACCGAGAAAATACAGATACTCCCAGGTGAAGATGCCCGTATCGTGTCCATCGGAAAACGTGGGCTGCACGGCATAGTTTCCGACAGGCTCCAGTGCATCGATGAGCACTTCGCGCTTGCCAGTCTGCAAGGTTTCCTGCCCCGGGCCGTGACCACGCACCTCGGCCGACGGTGAATACACCCGCATCAATTCGAAGGGGATGCGAAACGACGCACCATCTTCAAAGACGATTTCCAACACACGCGTCTGGCGATGCACCGTCAAACGCGCTGGCAAAGGGGTGGTCAGAGACATGGACTGGAATCTTGGAGGTGCACAGGCCCAATTATGCGTCCGCACGCGCCCCACGAGGGGCCATAGGCCTTCTCCACAAGACCGTCATGCACCGATCGGCGCACTTGACGCGAGCTTGGATCGACCCCAGAAAAAAACCCGGGCATGGCCCGGGCGAATTGCACACTCCCTGAAAGAGCCGGTTAAGGCTCAGTGACATTCTGATACAGAATGCAACCAATGTCTACCCCATGAATGAGGAATCAAGCCCATGGTCTCGAAATTGGTGCCGCTTATCTGACTCGAACAGATGACCTACCGCTTACAAGGCGGTTGCTCTACCAACTGAGCTAAAGCGGCGCGATTGGTCTGGCTAAGCGTTCACAACAAGCGCAGCACAACACAATATCCTGTTTGTCACTTCACCCGTTTCAGGTGCGGCCCCGAAGGCCTTGGCGGTGGCTCTGGCGGGTCGAGCTCATCCGCCGTGGCTCGCGCCGATGGAAGTACGGTGGGCTTGCTCTCCCCCTTAGGACCGCCGGAAGGAGACGCCGAGGGGTCAGGCACGGCGTGCAAGTGCACCGACTCGCCGGGATTCGACAGCGGCAGGTCAAGCTTGATCCGCGGTTGATCTGCTCCCCCCGTTTCATCGTGGCTGGCCTCGGGCACAGGAAAAGCCATGCCCTGCCCATTCTCACGCGCATAGATGGCGGTGACATGGCTGACGGGGACCAAAATGTCGCGCGCGACGCCGCCGAAGCGCGCTCTGAAGCTGACATCGTCGTTACCGATCTTCAAGCCGCTAGTCGCCCCGAAACTGATGTTGAGCACGATTTCACCATTCTTCACATGCTCGCGTGGAACACGGACCTGGCCATCGACATGCACGGCCAGATACGGTGTGAATCCATTGTCGGTGCACCATTCGTACAGTGCGCGCAGCAGATAGGGCTTGGTCGAACTCGGGCTTTCGGCGGCGTTGCTCATGACGGAAACGTAAGCCTCATTCCTTGCTACTTGCGCATGACCTTTTCAGAAGGTGTCAGCGCTTCAATATAGGCCGGGCGCTGGAAAATGCGTTCGGCATACTTGGCCAGTGGGGCGGCCGACTTCGGCAAATCGATGCCGTAGTGGTCGAGACGCCACAGCAGCGGTGCAATGGACACGTCGAGCATGGAGAAGTCGTCGCCCAGCATGAAGCGGTTTTTGGTAAAAATGGGAACGAGTTGCGTGAGCCGATCACGAATGGCAGCGCGCGCCTTCTCCATGGCCTTTTCATTGGACCTGCTGGCACGCGACTCCAGGGTCGAGACGTGGACGAACAGTTCCTTCTCGAAATTGAACAGGAACAAGCGCACGCGTGCGCGCGCCACCGGGTCTCCGGGCATGAGCTGTGGATGCGGGAAACGCTCGTCGATGTACTCGTTGATGATGTTGGACTCGTACAGGATGAGATCACGCTCGACCAGGATGGGCACCTGGCCGTAGGGATTCATGACGTTGACGTCTTCGGGTTTGTTGAAAAGGTCGACGTCGCGGATTTCGAAATCCATGCCCTTTTCGAAAAGGACGAAGCGGCAGCGCTGCGAGAACGGGCAGGTCGTGCCTGAGTAAAGCACCATCATGAGGGGCGACTCCTGAAAAAGCGAAGGGAGTGAGCAGGCTCACCCCCGAAAAACCTTCCGAAAGAAAGTCGGATGCGGGCGGGACGCGGAGTTTTGGCGACTCGGCCCCGGCCTCGATTACTTCACATCTTTCCAGTATTCGGACTTGAGGCGCCACGTGATGAACGTGAACACGGCCAGGAACAGCAACACGATGACACCGAGTCGCTTGCGCTCGAGTTGGTCCGGTTCGGCCATCCACTGCATGTAGGCCACAAGATCGGCAATCTGTGAATCATACTGCCTTGCGCTCAAACTCCCCGGCGTGAACTGCACATAGCCTGCGAAGGTCTTGAGTTGCACATGGGGATCGGCGGGGTCGCTCTTGAGTTCGAACCGGGCCGCGCGCTCCCCCTGCAGAGGCCAAAGTGGATTGGGCATGGCCACATTCGGAACCACCAGGTTATTCCACCCGGAGGGCCGCGTGTCGTCGCGATAGAACGACAACAAATAGGTGTAGAGGTAATCGGCCCCCGAACCGCGGTGCGAAGCCAGTGCCCGTTCGATCACGCTCAAGTCTGGCGGCGCCGCGCCGAACCATGCCTGCGCCTGTGCAGGGGTCATGGAGATTTTCATCGTGTTGCCGAGCCTGGGTTCGCTGAACATGAGATTTTTCTGGACCTGCTCGCCCGTCAGTCCGATGGCGCGCAGTTTTTCATAGCGCATGAATTCCGCGCTATGGCAGTTCAGACAGTAGTTGACGAAGAGCTTCGCGCCATTCTGTAGCGCGAGCAGGTCGTTCACACGATACGGCGCCTGTTGCAGCGGAACGCTCTCTTGTTCGGCGGCGGCAAGTGCGACCACCGTCGTGGAACCCAGTCCGAGCATGAGCACGAGGCGCAGGAGCGCGCGAAAGATGTGGGACATGTTCATCGCTCAGTGTGGGTGGTAGACCAGACGCTCGGGCACAGGCCTAGGTTCCCCCAGCCTGCTCCACCACGGCATCAACCAAATGAACCCGAAGTAGATGAACGTGCAAGTCACCGAAATCCAGTAGCCCGTGGGGGATGGCTCCTCAATGCCGAAATAACCGAGCACGACGAAGGCCAGCGCAAACACAAGGAGCACAGAAAGATGCCACTTGGGGCGATAGCGAATGGACTTGACCGCGGAGTGATCCAGCCATGGCAGGAAAAACAGGGAGATCACCGCCCCACCCATGATCACCACGCCCCAGAACTTGGCATCCACCGTGGCCATGGCCCACAACAAGAAGGCCATGCCGGCGGCCAGGACGGCGAGCCGCAAAGGATGGCGTCGCAGGCTCCAGGCGCGCCACAAGCCTGCCACGCTCGCGACCGCCATCCAAATGTGGACCGAGGTACTGGTGGTGGCGCGCAGCATGGAGTAGAAAGGAGTGAAGTACCAGACCGGCGCGATGTGCGGCGGCGTCTTCAGCGGATTGGCGGGAATGAAATTGTTGTGCTCAAGAAAGTATCCACCGAAGGTCGGCGCAAAGAACAACACGGCGCAAAAGATCGTGAGGAAGACCGAAAGGCCGAACAGGTCATGCACCGTGTAGTAGGGATGGAAGGGAATGCCGTCGCGCGGGTTCCCCCGCGCATCCTTGTTGGCCTTGATCTCGATGCCGTCGGGATTGTTGGACCCGACCTGGTGCAGGGCGATGATGTGCGCACCGACCAGCCCGATGAGCAGCAAGGGAATGGCGATGACGTGGAAGGCGAAAAAGCGGTTCAGCGTGGCGTCGCTCACCACATAATCGCCCCGGATCCAGAGCGACAGATCGGGGCCGATGAAAGGTATGGCCGAGAACAGGTTGACGATGACTTGCGCGCCCCAGAACGACATTTGGCCCCAGGGGAGCAAGTAGCCGAAGAAGGCCTCACCCATCAGACTGAGGAAGATGAGACAACCGAAGATCCAGATCAGCTCGCGCGGCTTGCGGTAGGAGCCGTACAGCAAGCTGCGGAACATGTGCATATAGATGACGACGAAAAACGCCGATGCGCCGGTCGAATGGATGTAGCGGATCAGCCAGCCCCATCGCACGTCCCGCATCATGTATTCGACCGAGCCGAACGCCAGCGCGGCATCGGGCTTGTAATGCATGACGAGAAAAATACCGCTGACGATCTGGATGCCCAGCACCACGATGGCGAACGAGCCGAAGTAGTACCAGAAGTTGAAATTCTTGGGGACGTAGTACTCGGTCAGATGTGCGGCCCAGAGCGCCGAGAACGGGAACCGATCGTCGACCCATTGACGCAAGCCCCCGCGCGGCGCGGCTCCTGGCACGGGGGTGTCTGGCAAAGTCTGTTCAGCCATGCTTGTCTCCTGTTCGAGGCGATCAGGCCTTGTGTTCGCCGAGAAGAATTTTTCGGTCGTTGACGTAGTGGTACGGCGGCACCACCAGATTGTCCGGAGCAGGCATGTTCTTGAACACGCGCGCCGCCAGATCGAAAATGGAACCGTGACAAGGGCAGAGGAAGCCGCCCTGCCAGTCGCTCGGTAGCGAAGGTTGCGGGCCGGGTGTGAACCGATCCACGGGCGAACAACCGAGATGGGTGCAAATACCGACGACCACGAGGTATTCGGGCTTGATCGAACGCCACTGGTTCTGTGCCCATGGCGGCGTAGGAAACTGGGTGCGCTTGGACAAGGGGTCGGCCACCAGCGACTGCGTGATGTTGAGCGACGCCAGCATCTGCGGCGTACGGCGCAGGAACCACACGGGCTGGCCGCGCCAGAGGATGGTCATTTTCTCGCCCGGGCGGAGCTGGGAAATATCCACCTCGAGAGGACCGCCCTCGGCTTTGGCCTTGGCCGATGGCTCCATGGATTCGACGAAGGGGACGGCCGTGGCAACCCCGGCGACACAGGTGGCGGCACCTGTGGCAATCAACCAAGTTCTGCGTTGGGAATCCATCATGTGGGTGCGGTAGTGAAGCGATGGAATTCTGGTCCCGCAGCGCGAATTTGGCATTAGGAAAAGCCTGTATAAGAGATCACTGATTTAGGGCTCGCGCATTGCGTTTGATCAATAAAACGGATGTTGCGCCGCAATATTTAGGGTTTTCACCCGGATTGGATGGAAAACATGAGGCATCAAGAATGACGCCCCTTACAGACATATCGAAATCTGCATCATTGCTTTACATTCCAGATTTCTCTACCGTTTGAACGGAGCGTGAGATGAGTTTCCTCAATGAGTTCAAGGAATTCGCCGCCAAGGGCAATGTCATCGACCTGGCAGTCGGCGTCATCATCGGCGGAGCGTTCGGCAAGATCGTCGATGGCTTGGTCAATGACATCATCATGCCGGTGGTCGGTGCGGTCATTGGCAAGATCGATTTCTCGAATTTCTTCATCCCGCTGGGCGTCGTGCCTTCAGGCACAGGCACCGAGATGACGCTGGCTGCGCTGAAAAAAGCCAATGTCCCGGTGCTGGCCTACGGCTCCTTCATCACCATTGTGATCAATTTCCTGATCCTCGCGCTGATCATCTTCGTCATGGTCAGGCAGATCAACAAACTCAAGCGCTCTCAGCCCGCGCCTGCGCCGGCCACCACGCCCGAGGACATCGTCCTGCTGCGCGAGATCCGCGACGCGCTCAAACGCTGACCGCGGCGTTGCGGGCCGCCGCCGCGAGTCGCCGTGCCATGACGATGGCACTGACCAGGCTGGCCGGATTGGCCTGCCCGCGCCCGGCAATATCGAACGCGGTGCCATGGTCGGGACTGGTCCTGATGAAGGGCAATCCCAGCGTGACGTTGACCCCTGCGTCCAGGCCGAGGTATTTCACCGGGATCAATCCGTGGTCGTGCAGCATCGCGACCACCACGTCGAACTCGCCGGGATGATCCGGCGCATTGCGCGCCCGCATGAACACCGTGTCCGGCGCATGGGGCCCGCTCGCGTCGATGCCCTCGGAGCGTGCCTGCGCGATGGCCGGGGCGATGACGCGGCTTTCCTCGTCGCCGAACAATCCCCCTTCGCCCGCGTGCGGGTTGAGTCCGGCCACCGCGATGCGTGGGTGCTGCTGGCCCCAATGCGCGGCTGCGGATTGGGTCATGCGCAAGGTTTCCAGCACCAATTCCGTGGTGATCGCATCGATCGCCTTGCGTACGCTCATGTGCACGGTGACGAGCACGGTTCGCAGCACATCATTGGCCAGCATCATGCGGACCGGCGCTCCCGCGCAGAGGTTCTGGAGCAGTTCGGTATGTCCTGGGAAGGGCACGCCCGCCGCGTGCAAGGACTCTTTGTGGATGGGTGCCGTCACCAGGGCAGCGACGTCGCCGCGCAGCGCCGCCTGGGCGCCGGCGACGATGGCTGCGTGCGCGGCCGCGCCGGCGCGCGCGTCGACGCGCCCCAGCGCCAAACCTTGCAATCCTCCTGGCGGCAGGCCCGGGGCCTGGATCACGGGAATCACGCCGACGGGTAAATCGGCACGCTGCAAGGGCGCGTCGATGCGGGCCACGCTCGGACGCCCCGTATCGGGGTCGAAGGCAAGCCGCATGGCCGCATCGGCGATCACTTGTGCGTCGCCATACACGACACAACCGCCGGCCTGCCCGGCGGCAAAGGCCTTCACGATGATTTCCGGCCCGATGCCGGCGGGATCCCCCATCGAGATCGCCAGGGTTGCGGTGTGGTTCATGCCGGATTGTCGATGTCGATGAAACGATGTTCGAGGCCGAAGCTGCGCGCCAGATGCTCGCCCAGGGCCTGGACACCGTAACGCTCGGTGGCATGGTGGCCGCAGGCCAGATAGGCCACGCCCATTTCGCGCGCATAGTGGGCCGTGGGCTCGGATATTTCTCCGCTGACATAGGTATCGGCGCCCGCCGCGTGCGCCTGCTCGATCCAACCCTGCGCCGCCCCTGTGCACCAGGCCAGCCGGCCAACCGGCGCCGACGCATCCCCCACCAGCACAGGCTCGCGCCGCAACCGCACACTGAGTGCCGCGGCCAGGTCGGCAAGCGTGGCCTGGGGCGCCGTTCCCAGGCGCCCCAGGCCCTGCTTGCCGAATGTGTTCTCGACACGCCACCCCATATGCGCCGCGAGTTGGACGTTGTTGCCCACCAGCGGATGCGCATCCAGGGGAAGGTGATAGGCGAACAAGTTGATGTCTGCGCCGAGCAGCGCCTTCAGGCGAAGCCGCTTTTGGCCAACGATGCGCGGGTCCTCGCCGCGCCAGAACCAGCCGTGGTGCACGAGGATCGCGTCGGCCTCGGCATCGATGGCACGCTCGATCAGCGCCAGGCTGGCCGTGACGCCGCTGACCACCCGGGCGATCCTCCCCTTGCCCTCGACCTGCACGCCGTTTGGGCCATAATCTTCAAAGGTATCCGTCTGCAAGAAATCGTGCAGATACGCGGCCAGTTGTTCGCGGTTGGTCATGTTCCGGAAAGGTGCATATGCGCAGGTTGTGGTTGATTTTCGCTCAGGTGACGACAGTGGCCCTGGCCGTGCTGTTTGCGGTGCGCATGATCGCACCGCAATGGCTGGCGCGCCCCCATGAGGAATCCAGGCTCATGCTGCAAATCCCGAGCGCGCGCACCCCGGCGCCAACTGCGGCGCCCGGCTCCTACAGCGCCGCAGCGCTCAAAGCCATGCCGGCCGTCGTCTCGGTCACCACCACAAGGGCACGCAGCCCCCGGGGAGGCTCACCGCTCGAGCGTTTCTTCGGCGGCCCCGATCCGAGTCAGCCGACGGTCGGGCTCGGGTCGGGCGTCATCGTCAGTCCGAATGGCTATGTGCTGACCAACAACCATGTGATCGAAGGCGCCGAGGAAATCGAAGTCAAGCTGGCCGATGGCCGGGAAGCCGCCGCCAAGGTGGTCGGGCGCGATCCCGACACCGATCTGGCCGTCCTGAAAATCGGCCTTCCGAATCTCCCCACGCTGGCCTTCGGCGACGACACCAAGGCCCATGTGGGCGACGTCGTGCTGGCCATCGGCTATCCCTTCGGCGTCGGCCAGACCGTGACGCAGGGCATCATCAGCGCGCTGGGCCGAACCCAATTGGGGATCAACACCTTCGAGAACTTCATCCAGACCGACGCGGCGATCAATCCGGGGAATTCCGGCGGCGCCCTGGTGGATGTCTACGGCAATCTTCTGGGCGTCAACACCGCCATCTTCTCGCGCTCCGGAGGATCGCTCGGCATCGGCTTCGCGGTGCCGGCATCGACTGCGCGCAATGTCTTGCAACAGCTCATCGCCACCGGCCACGTGGTGCGCGGCTGGATTGGCGTGGAGCCCCAGGACGTCACCCTGCAGATGGCGCAAGCGTTGAACTTGCCTGAAGCCGAGGGCGTGATCGTCACGGCCGTGCTGCGCAACGGCCCCGCAGACCTGGCCGGCATCCGTCCGGGCGATGTGGTGATGGATGTGGCGGGCCAGACGGTGCGCAACACCGGCCAATTGCTGAATGTCGTTGCCGCCCTCAAACCCGGGAGCGGCACGACCTTGCGCGTGCTGCGCAAGGGTCGCGAACAGAATCTGCGCGTCAAAGTGGGAACGAGGCCGCAGCTTCCCGCCCCCGCAAACCCATCCGATGACGATCAGCCGTGAGCTGAAGCGCGCGGCACGCTTTCCGCGAGATGCGTGCCGTCACGCCGGAGGCTCTGCATCGGCTGGTTTCTCGGCCTCGTCCTCGGGCGCCCGGGCGTACTTGCCCAACATGCGCGAACCGACGATCCCGACCTCGTAGAGCAGGATCATGGACATGGCCAGAGAAGTCTGGGAGAACACATCGGGAGGCGTGATGACGGCGGCGATGATGAAGGCCACCACGATGAAGTAGCTGCGCCAAGCCTTGAGTTGGGCGATGGTCAGCACCCCGAAACGCACCAGCAGCATCAGGACCACGGGCACTTCGAAGGCGGTGCCGAACGCCAGGAAGAGCGTGAGCACGAAGCTCAGGTACGACTCGATGTCGGGCGCTGCCGTGATGACCTTGGGCGCCACGTCCTGAATGAAGGTGAACAACCTCCCCAGCACGATGAAATAGGCGAAGGCCACGCCGAGGTAAAACAAGAGCGTGCTGATGAAGATCAGCGGCACGACCAGGCGCTTCTCGTGCGCATACAAGCCGGGAGCGATAAAGGCCCAAAGTTGATAAAGCACCACGGGCAGCGCGATCATCAACGCCACCAGCATGGTGAGTTTGAGCGGCACCAGGAACGGCGTGATGACCCCGATGGCGATCATGGTCGAGCCATGGGGCAGATGCGCGATGAGCGGCTTGGCGAACAGGTCGAAGAGCCCTGAAGGTCCGGGGTAGACGGCCAGGACCGCGAAGACGACACCCACGGACGCGACGGCCCTGATGAGCCGATCTCTCAACTCGACGAGATGGGTCACGAAGGGCTGCTCGGCTTCCGGGGATGGGGAGTCGGACGGCTTGGGATCGGTCACTTGAACGGCGAAGAAGGGGAAAGCGGGCTCAAAGACCGGAGCGTGGGCGGTGGCGCGCGACCCGGGCCGCGCCGGAGAGGGCATGGCTGCGGACGCGGGCTTGGCGCCGGTACCACAGCGGCACGGCCTGACCCGTGGATTTTTTCAAACGCTTGGGTTTGTGATTGTCCAGGATGAAGCCGTCGCTCGGGGCGTCCGTCGATTGCGCATCGCCGGACAGACCGGCGGTGGCTTCTCTCCAGGCCGAATCGAATTCGTGATTCACCTCGCCGATATTCTTCGCCACCGTGCTTTGGATGTCCTGGGCGGCCGACTCGACCGTGGACTTCATGCTGCGCAGTTCCTCGAGTTCCATCTGCCGGTTGACTTCGGATTTCACGTCAGCCATATAGCGCTGCGCGCGGCCGAGCAGATTGCCGACCGTGCGCGCAACCTTGGGCAGCTTTTCGGGACCGAGGACGATGAGCGCGACCACGCCGATCACGCCCAGTTCGGAAATGCCGATATCGAACATGGCTGCTTGTCAGTGCCTATCGCCCAGTCGCCTGGGAACAAAAAGGCCGGCTGCATGGCCGGCCCGGCGCCGCTGCGCGGAATTCAGATTTTTTCCTTGGCCTCGACATCGATGGCGTCCTTCTTCACCGCGCCAGCCTGGCCTGCAAGCTGCTTGTCGCTGGCCGCCGGTGTTGCGGACGCCGATGCGTCGGGTTCGGCTTCACGCATGCCGTCCTTGAAACCCTTGACGGCCGAGCCGAGGTCGGAGCCGATGTTCTTCAGTTTTTTCGTACCGAACACCATCATCACGATAACCAGGACGATCAACCAATGCCAAATACTCAATGAGCCCATCACGATACTCCTTAGCGACTTTCAGATCGTCGCGCGTTTCCAGGGGCGGGGGCCCCCCAAGACATGAATGTGCAGGTGGTAAACCTCCTGCCCGCCATTCGGCCCGGTATTGATGACGCTCTTGAAGCCGTCACCACAGCCCTGCCGCTCGGCCAGTTGCGGAACCAAGAGCATCATTTTACCGAGCAAGGACTGGTCACGGGGTTCCACTGCCGCGAGAGTGGCGATATGCCGCTTGGGCACGAGCAGGAAATGGACCGGCGCGGCCGGGTTGATGTCGTGAAAAGCGAGGACCTCGTCGTCCTCGAATAGCTTGTTGCCGGGAATGGTCCCGTCAATGATCTTGCAGAAAACGCAGTTCGGATCGTGCATGGTTTGGATCAGGACGTAGTCGTGCGAATGTTGGCGACGGACATGGTTTGCCCAGGGAGGCGCCGAGGTTCAGGGCTTGGCGCCGCGACGGGCGAACTCCTCGATGCCCGACAAGCCCTCGCGCCGTTCCAGCTCCGCCAACACCTCGTGCGGGCGGATGCCGTGGCTGGACAGCGCCACCAGGGCGTGGAACCACAGGTCGGCCGCCTCGTAGACGATGTTCTGGCGCTGCCCGCCCTTGCAGGCGAGCACGAATTCGGTCGCCTCCTCGCCCACCTTCTTGAGCACCGCGTCCTCGCCCTTGGCGAACAGCTTGGCCACATAGGAACTGGCGGGATCGGCCTGCTTGCGGCGCTCGATCACATCGGCCAGACGGCCAAGCACGTCCGCGGGCTGGACCGGCTCGGATTGCGCAGGGGGCTTCATCGGTAGATTTGCTCCGGATCCTTCAAGACGGGTTCGACCGAGGTCCAGCGTCCTTGCTGCAGTTCGCGAAAAAAACAGGAATGGCGCCCGGTATGGCAGGCAATGCCCGGCTCGTGGCCGAGCTGGCGCACGGTCAGCAGCAACACGTCGCCATCGCAATCGAGGCGAATGGATTCAACCTTCTGCACGTGGCCGGATTCCTCGCCCTTGTGCCATAGACGCTTGCGCGAGCGCGACCAGTAGACGGCCTCGCCGAGTTCGAGCGTGCGCTTGAGGGCATCGCGGTTCATCCAGGCCACCATGAGGATGTCCTTGCTGCCGGATTCCTGCGCAATGGCCGGCACCAGGCCGGCGGCGTCCCAGTGAATGTCGTCGAGCCAGTTCATGCGGGAAGTGTAGTGATTGCGGCGCCACGCTGTTTTGCCGCGCGGCGTCCGGCTGTTGGGTCAGGCCGCCAGGCCGGCGTCGAGCCGCATGGGAATGCCCTGGGCGGCCATGAAGCGCTTGGCTTCGCCGACCGTATGTTCGCCATAGTCGAAGATGCTGGCGGCAAGCACCGCGTCGGCATGCCCCTGGGT
>MLJW01000337.1_pt1 | contig 25951 bp, 21 predicted proteins | sample 888231 | NCBI WGS metagenome assembly MLJW01 (sample SAMN05788063, study PRJNA343431) | mine drainage metagenome | isolation source: sample collected from the inflow into an acid mine drainage treatment plant... | place: Germany: Lusatia, lignite mining district
TACCAACCGCCCAATGAATTGACCGGTTGTATCGTCCCTCGCCGGGCGGCGGCATCCGCCGCCTTGGCCGCTCGCTCAATGCTCGCTGGATACCGGCCAACGAGTCACTTCAATGGTTGGCCGGTATCAAACCGCCTGGGCCGGCAGGTCCAGCACCGCGGCCAGGCCGGGGCTGTTGTCGCCCAGGATCAGGCTGCCGCCGTGCAGGCGCATGATCGCCGCCACCGTGCACAGGCCCAGCCCCAGGCCGGGAACGTGATCGCCGGCGCTGCCGCGATAGAAGCGGTCGGTGGCATGGAGCTTTTCCGCCGCCGGGATACCGGGGCCGTCGTCGGTGACGGTGATACTGAGGCCGCCGTCGCCGCGCGGCGTCAGCCCCAGGGTGACATTGCCGCCGGCGGGGCTGTATTTGACCGCATTGTCGATCAGATTGCCCACGGCCTGGGCCAGCAGCGAGGGATCGCCCCGCACCTCCAGCGCCGGCGGATCGATCAGGGTCAGGGTCACGCCCTTGTCTTCGGCCACGGCGCCGTAAAGCTCGGCCACCTCGATGAGGATCTGGTCCAGGCGCACGGCGCAAAAGCCCGCCAGCCGGGCCCCGGAATCGATTTCAGCCAGCCGCAGCAGGGCGTTGAACACCGCGATCAGGCGGTCGAGATCGGCCACCGCCTCGGCCACCTCCTGCAGCATGGCCTCGGGTCCGGGCGGCGAGCGCAGCAGCGCCTCCAGGCGGCCGCGCAGTTCGGCCAGCGGCGTGCGCAGATCGTGGGCCACGGCGTTGGAGGCGTTGCGCACCCCGTCCACCAGCACCTCGATCTGCTGCAGCATGCCGTTGATGGTCTGGGCCAGGCGGTCGAACTCGTCGGAACTGCCGACGGCGGCCAGGCGGTTGGACAGATCGCCGCGCATGATGGCGGTGGTGGCGCGGGTGATGGCCTCGACGCGGCGGAAGATGGTGCGGCGCAACAAAAGGCCGCCGCCCGCCGCCAGCAGCAGGGCGGTGAGCGCCGCCCAGCCCAGGGCCCCCAGGATGGTGGTGCGGATCTCGGTGCGGTCCTCCACATCGCGGCCCACCAGCAGGTGATAGCCGTCGGACAGCACCAGATAGAACACCTTGGTATCGTGGATGCGGCCGCGCGCCGCCAGGGGAATATGCCGCCAGCCGCGCTTGTGGCGGATGGCCAGGGGCCAGGCGTCGAGATTGCCGGCCACCGGGCGCAGGGCGGGATCGGCCAGCAGATAGATGGCATGGGAATCGGCGGCCTTGCCCACCCGCTCGCGGATGGCCGATATGGCGCCGGGCAGGCCGAATTCCCGCAGCTGATCGCCCACCGCCTGAATATCGGCGAGAATCACCGCATCGGTTTCATGATCGAGATAGGCCGCCGTGCGCCACCACAGAAAGCCCCCCAGCCCCAGGGCCGACAGGATGAACACCAGGGCATAGGCCAGGGCCAGGCGCAGGGCGAAGGAGCGCAGCATCAGGCTTACCCGCCCTCGGCATCGAGCCGGTAGCCGACGCCGCGCACGGTATGCAGCAGCGGCCGTTCGAACGGCGTATCGATCTTCTGGCGCAGTTTGCTGATCATCACATCGATCACATTGGTCTGCGGATCGAAGTGATAGTCCCAGACATTTTCCAGCAGCATGGTGCGGGTCACCACTTGGCCGGCATGGCGCAGGAGAAATTCCAGCAGGGCGAATTCGCGCGGCTGCAGCGGAATGGGCGTGCCGCCGCGCGTGACCTTGCGGGCCAGCTGATCGAGGCGCAGATCGCCCACACTGAGCACGCTATCGCCGCCGCCGCCCTGGCCGCGCCGCGCCAGCGCTTCCAGACGGGCGGCCAGTTCGCCATAAACAAAGGGCTTGGCCAGATAGTCGTCGCCACCGGCGCGCAGGCCGCGGATGCGGTCGTCCACCGCCCCCAGGGCGCTTAAAATCAGGATGGGGGTGCGGTTGCCGGTTTTGCGCAGGGCCTCGATAATGCCCAGGCCGTCGATGCCGCCGGGCAGCATGCGGTCGAGCACGATGGCGTCGTAGGGTTCGGTCGAGGCCATGAACAGGCCGTCGCGGCCATTGGCGGCATGATCGACGGTGTGCCCGTCCTCACGCAGGCCGTTCAGCACGAAGCGGGCCACCTGCTCGCTGTCTTCCACCACCAGGATCTTCATGGGCGCTCCTCTTTCACACCGGCTGCGGCTGCGGGGCCGCCCCGCCCAGCAGCGCCGACAGCGGCAGGATACGGTCGTGCAGCGCCGCCAGGGTGCCGCGATGGCCCACGCTGAACAGGGCCGTGCCCGGCAGGCGGCGGCGCAGCAGGGCATAGAGCGCGGCCTCGCCGGTTTCGTCCAGGGCCGAGGTGGCCTCGTCGAGGAACAGCCAGTCGGGGCGGTGCAGCAGCACGCGGGCGAAGGCCAGGCGCTGCTGCTCGCCCGGCGACAGACGATCGGCCCAATGAGCGGTTTCATCCAGGGCCGCCGTCAGAGCGGGCAGGCCGCAGGCCTCCAGGGCCTCGGCGATGTCGGCGTCGGAGAAAGCGCCGGCACTGGCGGGATAGCTGACCGCCGCCCGCAGGCTGTCGATGGGCAGATAGGATTTTTGCGGCACGAACAGCACCTTGGCCCCGGCGGGAATATGCACCTCGCCGGCGCCATAGGGCCACAGCCCGGCCATGGCCCGCAGCAGGGTGCTTTTACCCGAGCCCGAGGGGCCGGTCAGCAGCACCGCCTCGCCCGAGGCGATGGAGACATTGCCGCCCCGCCACAACGGCCGGCCATCGGGCAGCGACAGCGCCATGTCGCGCACCGTCACCGCGCCGTAATCGCCGAAGCGGCGGTCGATGCCCTGGCCGGCGGGGGGCACGCGGCTCGCCTCCAGGGCCTGATGGAAGCTGAGCAGCCGGTCCACCGTGGCCTTCCAGTCGGCCAGCGAGGCATAGGCGCCGATGAACCACGACAGCGCGCCCTGCACCTGCCCGAAGGCCGAGGCGGTCTGCATCAGCCCGCCCAGCGACAGGGTGCCGGCGAAGAAGCGCGGCGCCGCCACCACCACCGGAAAGACATTGGCCAACTGGTTATACCCGGCGGTGAAGAAGGTCAGCTTCTTCTGGCGGCGCATGATGCCCCACCAGTTGGCGACGATGTGGGAGAAGCGCTCCTTGAGGCGGCCGCTCTCGTCGGCCTCGCCGCCGTAGAGGGCCACGCCCTCGGCGTTTTCACGCAGGCGCACCAGGCTGAAGCGGAAATCGGCCTCGAAGCGCTGCTGGTCGAAGTTCAGCTTCACCAGCGGACGGCCCACCAGATTGGTCAGCCAGCTGCCGCCCACGGCATAAAGCAGCGCCGCCCACAGCATATAGCCCGGCACCGACACCGGCCCCACCTGCATGGCCCCCGACAGCCCCCACAGAATGGCGGCGAACGAAGCCAGGGTGACCACCGAATCCAGCAGGCCCAGCCCCAGCGACAGGGTGCCGCTGATGAACTGGTCGATATCGTCGGCGATGCGCTGGTCGGGGTTGTCGGCGCCGCCGTGATCGATCTGCAAACGGTAGAAGGCCCGCCCGCCCAGCCAATCGCCCAGCATGCGTTCGGTCAGCCAGCGCCGCCAGCGGATCTGCAGCATCTGGCGCAGATAGGTCTGATAGACCGCCACCACGATGAAAATGGCCGCCAGTTCGCCGAACACCCCCAGCTGATGCAGGAAGACGTCGAACTTCTTATCCTGCAGGGCGTTGTAGAAGGCGTTGTTCCAGCTGTTGAACAGCACGTTGAGATACACCATGCCAAGGTTCATGCCGATGATGGTCGCCAGCAGCCCCCAGGCCGCCCATCGCTCCTCCGACACCCAGAAGGGAAAGAGCAGGGCACGGAAGCGCGACAGGAAGCGGCGGCTGTTGGCGAACATCGGAAATGGTCCTCGGAAAGGCGGAAACGACGGAGGCTAATTCGCCGCAAGTTGCAGCGCAACGTAATAGGTGGTGCCGTTACGCATCACCAGCAACGGAACCGCCTCCTTCTTGGCCCGTTCGGCGGCATGGATGGCCTCGGCCACCTGGCGCGGCGAGGTCACCGGCGTGGTGCCCACCCGCACCAGCACATCGCCGGGCTGGATGCCGCTTTCATCGGCGCGGCTGCCCGAGGTGACATCGGTCACCACCACACCGCGCACCGAGGAGGCCAGGCCGTACTGGGTCCGCGCCTGATCGTTGAGGGGGGCCAGGGTCATACCCACCGACGAGCCGTGGCCGCCCTGGTCCATCGCCGCCTCGGCCTTGCTCTGGGCGCCGATGGCCACATCCAGGGTCATATCGTGGCCGCCGCGCCAGATCCCCACCTGGGCATGCTGGCCGGCATGGGTGCCCGCCACCGCCAGCGCCAGATCGCGCGGGGTGGTGATGGCGGCGCCGTTGAAGCGGGTGATGACGTCGCCCTGCTGCAGCCGGGCCTGGGCCGCCGGCGACTCGGGCAGAACCTGATCCACCAGCACCCCTTCGGTACGGGGCAGGCCCACCGCCTTGGCCATGGTTTCATTCACCGGCTGCATCTGGATGCCCAGCCAGCCGCGCTCCACCTTGCCGTGATCCTTGAGCTGGGCGATCACCGGGCCGGCGATATCGGAGGGAATGGCGAACCCGATGCCCACACTGCCGCCGTTGGGGGTGTAGATGGCGGAATCGATGCCGATCACCTGGCCCGCCTGATTGAACAGCGGCCCGCCGGAATTGCCGGGATTGATGGGGGCGTCGATCTGCAGGAAATCGTCATAGGGGCCGGCATTGATATCGCGGCCGTGCGCCGAAACGATACCCGCCGTCACCGTGCCGCCCAGGCCGAAGGGGTTGCCCACGGCGACCACCCAATCGCCCACCTCCTCCTTGGCCGAGGAACCGAACGAGACATAGGGCAGCGGCTTGCCGGCGCTGATTTTCAGCAGGGCCAGATCGGTCTTGGCGTCGCGGCCGATCACCGTGGCCTTGTAATTGGAGCCATCCTCCAGGGTGACGGTGATCTTGGTGGCGCCGTCGATCACGTGGTTGTTGGTGACGATATACCCGGCCGGATCGATAATGAAGCCCGAGCCCAGGGCATGTTCCGGCCCGGCATCGCGGTGCTGGAAGAAATGGCGGAACATGTCGGGAAAGGGAAAATCGGGCGGCAGCTGCGGCTGGGCCTGCTGTTCCGGCTGTTCCGACCCGGTCTGATGATGGATCTCGGAGGTGGCGATATTGACCACGGCGGGCTTGACCGTGCGCACCAGCGGCGCGAACCCGGCCTGGGGGGCCACGGCGGGCAGCTGCAGCGGTCCATCGGCGGCAGCGGCCGCGCCGCCGCCCAGCAGGGTGCCGGCCAGCAGAACGGCGGCCAGGCGGAAGGGGCGGCGGGAACGGGGGGAATGGCCGTGGATCATGGGAACTCTCCTTCAAGCGGATCAATCATGCTGTTGGGAAGCACGGTACGCCCCCTTACCTTTTCTCCGCCTTGGCGAAACATTAAGGATTGTAGAGATGCCGTCACGGCCCGCGGGGCAATCGGGTGAAGCCGATTGCCCTGTTTGATGGGCGTCCCTCAATCGCCGGGCGCTGGCGTACCGCCAGCTTGGCTTGCGCGCGAACGCTCGCGCGGGCGCTCAACGCGCCATCGCGGCGAACACCGTATGCGTAAAACAATACCCGCGCGTTCATCCGATGACCCTGGGCCCGCGGGCCAGCGTGGTCATCTCACGCAGGCAGGTTTCCTCGCGGCAGAAAAGCTCCACGGCCAGGGGATCGAACTGGCGGCCCGACTGGCGCAGGATCTCGGCCTTGGCGGCATCGAAGGACAGGGCCTTGCGGTAGGGACGGTCGAAGGTCATGGCGTCCAGGGTATCGATCACCGCGAACAGGCGGGCCGAAAGCGGGATGGCCTCGCCCGCCAGGCCGCCGGGATAACCCGAACCGTCGAAGCGCTCCTCATGGCAGCGCACGATCTCGGCGGCCATGGACAGCACCGGCAGCTTGTCCAAAAGGGCGGCGCCCTGTTCGGGATGGCGGCGCAGCACCGCCCATTCCGCGGCGGTGAGCGGCCCCGCCTTCAGCAGGATGGCGTCGGGCACGCCGATCTTGCCGATATCATGCAGCAGGCTGCCCCAGTAGATTTCGCGCAGCAGGGCGGCATCGGGGAAAAGATGGCGGGCCAGAATCAGGGTGTGCGAGGCCACCCGCTTGGAGTGCTGGCCGGTTTCCCGCTCGCGCATGTCGAGCGAGGCGGCCAGGGCCTCGACGAATTCCTCGTAGGGATGCACATCGGAGAGCCCCGCCATCCGCTTGCGCGCCTCGAACAGGCAGTGATCGCACACCGTGCGCCCGGCCACCCGGTGATAATGCCGCTGCGGCGCCATGCTGCCGCAATCGCCGCAGGTCTGATCGGTCACCCGTTTGTTCTCCCGTCTGGGGCCAGTCCCTCAGGATGACGAAAAAAAGCGGCTGGAGGAAGCACTCCTCCAGCCGCGCCCGCACAGGTCCGGAAAAATTACAGAGCCAGCTTCTTCGCGGTGGCGTGATCCAGGCGGCCGGTGGCCTTCAGGCCGTGGGCCTTCTGGAAGTCGCGCAGGGCGGTGCGGGTCTTCGGGCCCCAGATGCCGTCGAGAGCCACCTTGTAGTGGGCGTTCGAGAGGGCGGCCTGCATCCGTTCGACACGGTGGCGCGACATCAGGGCGTGATGCGACACCGCCTTGGCGGGGGCCTTCTTCGCCACCGCTTTCACCGCCGTCTTCTTGACCATGGACTTCACCGCATGGGCGGCTTTCACGGTCTTGGCGGCGGGCTTGGCCTGAACGGCCTTGGCGGCGGGTTTCGCCTCGGCGGTCTTGGCAGCGGGGGCGGCATGGGCCGCGGCGGCGGGGGCAGCCTTGGCCGCGGGCGCGGGAGCCGCGCTATCGGCGTAGGCCAGAGGGGCGAAAGCCGTGGCCGCGCAAACCGCAATGGCCAGAACGCTGAGCTTGGGGGTCATGATGGTACTCTCCTGCGTGTGGTGGAGAGAGGGCCGGGCGGGCTCTCTGCTGTTCTCCGACCGGCCCTCTTGGCCGGAATGAGGATCATCATGCCCGTAGCCGCCTTTTCGGCAGATGGAGGCCGGATTAACAATTGTAGAGCCGGAAACGCTACCGCCGCATCAGCTTCATCGCCAGGATGGCCCCAGCCAGCAGCAGGGTGGCGGCATTGGCCAGGATCACCGGCCAGACCCCCAGAAGCAGCCCGTAAAGCAGCCACAGGGCCACGCCCGCGCAGAGGATGGCGAACATGCCCAGCGACAGATCCGCCGCCGAGCGGCTTTTCCAGGTCTTGATGACCTGGGGCAGAAACGCCACTGTAGTCAGCAGACCGGCAAGCGCCCCCACGGCATCGGCCGCATCCTTCACCGTCATCGTCATCCTTCAGCGAGGCTTATCCACCGTGCTCCCTTATATCACGTTGCTGCTGCTCTGCCAGTTGGCCGGCGAAATCATCACCCGGCTGGCCGGGCTGCCCATCCCCGGCCCGGTGGCGGGCATGGTGCTGCTGTTCCTGGGGCTGGTGGTGCGGGGCCGGGTGCCGCCCGAGCTGGAAAAAACCAGCCAGGGCCTGCTGCGCTATCTGGCCCTGCTGTTCGTGCCCGCCGGGGTGGGGGTGATCGCCTATCTGGATCTTTTATCGCACGCCCTGCTGCCGGTGGCGGCGGCGGTGCTGCCCGGCACCCTGCTGACGGTGGCGGTGACCGGCCTCGTCATGCAGCGGCTCGGCCGCGCCGCCGGGGAGAAACGCTGATGGAGGCCCGTCTCGCCGCGCTGGCCCCCGGTCTGCTCCACACGCCGCTGCTGTGGCTGACCCTGACCCTGCTGGTGTTCCAGGGTGCCGAGGCCCTGTTCCGCCGCTCGGGCGCCCACCCCTTGAGCAATCCGGTGCTGCTGTCGGTGGCGGCGATCTCGGCCCTGCTGCTGGCCTGCCATATCGAGTATCAGGTGTATTTCAGCGGCGCCCGCTTCCTGCATTTTCTGCTGGGCCCGGCCACGGTGGCCCTGGCGGTGCCGCTGTACCGGCAGATGGAGATCATCCGCAAATCCTTCGCCGCCATCATGGTCTCGCTGCTGGCCGGCTCGCTGACCGGCATGGGCAGCGCCCTGGCCCTGGGCTGGCTGTGCCGGGCCGATCCCCGCATCATCCTGTCCATGGCCCCGAAATCGGTCACCACCCCCATCGCCATGGGCATCGCCGGGGAAATCGGCGGCCTGCCGTCGCTGACGGCGGTGATCGTCATCGTCACCGGCATCAGCGGCGCCGCCTTCGGCGGCTGGGCCCTGGACCGGGCGCGGGTGAAGGATCCGGTGGCGCGCGGCCTGGCCTACGGCACCGCCTCGCACGGCATCGGCACGGCGCGGGCCATGCACGCCTCGCCGGTTTCCGGGGCCTTCGCCGGACTGGCCATGGGCCTGAACGGGCTGGCCACCGCCCTGATCCTGCCGGCCCTGGTCAGCCTTTTGCACATCGGCGCGCTGAAATAGGAAAAATCCGGAACCCCGCGCCGGATCAGGCGCCCGTCGCCTCGAGGGCGTCGAGCATCTGCTGGGTGATCAGGGTGATGCCCTTTTCCGAGCGGAAGAAGCGCCTGGCGTCCTGCGCCGCGTCCTCGCCCACCACCAGGCCGGGGGGAATGACGCAGCCGCGGTCGATCACCGCCTTCTTGATGCTGGCATGGCGGCCGAAATCCACATCGGGCAGCACCACCGTATCCTCCACCAGACAGAAGGAGTTGACGCGGACGTTGGAGAACAGCATGGAGCGGCGCACCGTGGCCCCCGAGATGATGCAGCCGCCGGACACCAGGGAATCCACCGCCATGCCGCGGCGGTCGTCGGCATCGAAGACGAACTTGGCCGGCGGATTCTGGGCCTGGTCGGTCCAGATCGGCCAGTCGTTGTCGTAAAGATTAAGGGCCGGGGTGACGCGGCACAGATCGATATTGGCTTCCCAATAGGCATCCAGGGTGCCGACATCGCGCCAGTAGGCCTCCTCGGCGCCGCCATCCATCACGCAGGAATCCTGGAAGCGGTGCGCCGCCATGCGCACCTTGCCCAGCAGGGCCGGAATGATGTCCTTGCCGAAATCGTGTTCCGAGCCGGGATCGACGGCATCCTTGACCAGCAGAGCGTCGAGAAGATCGGCGTTGAAGATGTAAATGCCCATGCTGGCCAGGGCAAAGCCCGGCATATCGGGAATGGGCTCGGGATGATCGGGCTTTTCCTGGAAATGGGTAACGATGCCCTCTTCGTTCACCCCCATGACGCCGAAGCCGGTGGCTTTTTCCAGCGGCACCTCGATACAGGCCACGGTGATGGCGGCGTTCTTGGCGATATGCTCGGCCAGCATCTTGCCGTAATCCATCTTGTAGACGTGATCGCCGGCCAGGATCAGCACGTAATCGGGGGCATGGTCGCGGATGATGTCGAGGTTCTGGAACACGGCGTCGGCGGTGCCCTTGTACCAGTTTTCCCCCTCGGTGCGCTGCTGGGCGGGCAGCAGCTCGATGAACTCGTTGAACTCGCCGCGCAAAAAGCCCCAGCCGCGCTGGATATGCTGGATCAGGCTGTGCGCCTTGTACTGGGTCAGCACGCCGATGCGGCGGATCCCGGAATTGATGCAGTTGGAGAGGGCGAAATCGACGATACGGAACTTGCCGGCGAAGGGGATGGACGGCTTGGCGTGCCAGTCGGTCAGCTGTTTCAGGCGGGTGCCCCGCCCCCCCGCCAGCACCAGGGCCAGGGTGCGGCGCAGACGCTGCGGGATATCGACGGCGGCGGGCGTCAAGGCTCTATCCTGGGTGTTCATTCATCCCTCGTCAGTGTAACGCGGGGTTTCGCCCCGTCGTGCAGGCCTGCGGCAAGAGTGGCATGCGAGGCCCCAAAGCTCAAGCCCTCAATCCCTTGAAGGACAAGGGTTTGTTTATAGCTTTATGACAGCTTCCCCTGGCCGCCGCCATGGGCTAGGCTAGAGTTTCGGGATCGGCAGGTGAGCAGGCGGAGCCGGGTCATGAAGGTTTTGTTCGCATCGTCGGAAATCTACCCTCTGGCCAAAACCGGGGGGCTGGCCGATGTGGCCGGCGCCCTGCCCCAGGCCCTGCGGCAAGGCGGCTGCGACGTGCGCCTCCTGATGCCCGCCTATCGCGGCATTGCCGCCCAGGCCGAGGCCAGGGCGGTGGCCAATCTGGGCGATCCCTTCGGCCGCGGCGACGCGGAGATCCTGGAAGGGCGGCTGCCCGGCTGCGATCTGCCGCTCTGGCTGCTGGACAACCCCGCCCTGTTCGACCGCGACGGCGGCCCCTATCAGACCGCCGCCGGCGCCGACTGGCCCGACAACGACGTGCGCTTCGCCCTTTTGAGCTGGGCGGCGGCGCGGCTGTCGCAGCCCGGCAGCCCCCTGGGCTGGCAGCCCGACATCCTGCATTGCCACGACTGGCAGACCGGTCTGGCCCCGGCCTATCTGAAGGCCTGGGGCGGCCCGGCCCCGGCCACGGTCTTCACCATCCACAACATGGCCTATCAGGGTAATTTCGCCTCCGATCTGGTGCCGCGCCTGGGCCTGCCCTGGGAACTTTACACCCTGGACGGCTTCGAGTTCTGGGGCCATCTGTCCTTCCTCAAGGCCGGGCTGGCGCTGGCCGACCGGCTGACCACCGTCAGCCCCACCTATGCCCAGGAGATCCAGAGCGCCCCCAACGGCTTCGGCATGGAGGGGCTGCTGTCGTGGCGCGGCCGGGAACTTTCCGGCATCCTCAACGGCGCCGACTACACCATCTGGGATCCCTCGGTGGACAGCCACCTGCCGCGCCGCTACGGCCTGGAGGATTTCACCGAGGGCAAGGCCGCCAACAAGGCCGCCCTGCAGGCGGAACTGGGTCTGCCGCAGCGGGCCGGGGCGCCGCTGCTCATCGTTATCAGCCGCCTGTCGGACCAGAAGGGCATGGATCTGCTGCTGGGCATCATGCCCGCCGTTCTGGGCCTGGGCTGCCAGCTGGCCCTGCTGGGCACCGGCGACCGGCGGCTGGAAGAGGCCTTCCGCGGCCTGGCCGAAAGCCACGGCGATCAGGTGGCGGTGCGCATCGGCTATTCCGAGGATCTGGCCCACCGCATGCAAGCCGGCGCCGACATGCTGCTGATGCCGTCGCGCTTCGAGCCCTGCGGGCTGACCCAGATCTACGCCCTGCGCTACGGCACCCTGCCGGTGGTGCACCGCACCGGCGGCCTGGCCGATACCGTGGTGGACTCCACCTACGACAGCATGCTGCACACTCAGGCCACCGGTTTCGTGTTCGACCAAAGCCTGGCCAGCGCCTTCCAGTGGACCATCGAACGGGCCGCCGCCCTGATCCGCAACCCCGAGCAATGGCGGCGCATCCAGGCCACCGCCATGCGGATGGCCTTCGGCTGGGACAAGGCCGCCGCCGCCTACACCGATCTTTACCGCGCCTTGCGCCCCCACGCCGGATAGAAGCCCCCGCCCGATGACCGCCCCCGGACTGATCGCCGATATCGGCGGCACCAACGCCCGTTTCGCCCTGGTGCCGCCCGGCGCCAGCCAAGGCCAGCAGCCGCTGACCCTGCCCTGCGCCGATTTTCCCGGCCCGGCCGAGGCGGCCCTGGCCTATCTGCGCAAGGTGGCGCCGCCGGCGCCCCCCGCCCGCGCCGCCTTCGCCGTGGCCTGCCCGGTGCTGGCCGACAGCGTGGCCATGACCAACCACGCCTGGCGCTTTTCCATCGAAGAGGTGCGCCAGACCCTGTCCCTCGAACGGCTGGAGGTGGTGAACGATTTCATCGCCGTGGCCCTGGCCGTGCCGCACCTGCAGGCCGCCGATCAGGCCACGATCTGCCCCGGCCGCTCCGCCCCCGGCGCCCCCATCGCCGTGGCCGGGCCGGGCACCGGCCTTGGCGTGTCGCTGCTGGTGCCGCGCCAGGGGCGCTGGCAGGCCATCGCCACCGAGGGCGGCCATGTGACCATGGCGGCGCAAACGGCGCGGGAAGACGCCATCCTGGCCTGGCTGCGCCAGCATTTCGACCATGTGTCGGCGGAACGGTTGCTGTCGGGGCCGGGGCTGGCCAACATCCATGCCGCCCTGCGCGGTCTGGCCGGCCTGCCGCCCCAGCCCCTGGCCCCCGCCGACATCACCGGCCAGGCCCTGGCCGGCGAACCGCTGGCCCGGGAAAGCCTGGATCTGTTCTTCGCCTTTCTCGGCACCTTTTGCGGCAATCTGGCCCTGACCCTGGGAGCGCGCGGCGGCCTGGCCCTGGCCGGCGGCATTCTGCCCCGCCTGCTGCCGGCCCTGAAGGCCTCGGCCTTCGCCGAACGCTTCCGCGACAAGGGCCGGTTCCGCGACTGGCTGGCGCCGCTGCCGGTGGATCTGGTCACCCACCCCTATCCGGCCTTCGTCGGCCTGGCCGGGCTGGTCAACGGAGAGATCTGAGCTTCCACCAATAGACCGGCAGGGCCACGGCCTCGCGCAGGCAGGCCAGACCGGCGCTGCGCCACGAGCGCGGCCAGGGCGCCGCCGAGGGGGTTACCGCCAGCCCCAGCCGCCGGAAGGTGTACAGGGCGCGCGGCAGGTGGCTGGCGTCGCTCACCAGCAGCAGCGGCGCCGGCGGCGGCGCGCCCAGCAGGGCGCGGCAGAACAGGGCGTTTTCCAGGGTGGTGCGGGCGCGGTCCTCCACCAGGATCGCCGCCTCGGGCACCCCGCCCTCCCGGGCCAGGGCCCGCATCAGCGCCGCCTCGGACGGACGATCGGGCGGGCCGCCGCCGCTGCACAGAAGATGGGAGACGATTCCGGCCCGGTACAGGGCCACGCCCTGGGCCACGCGGCGGCGCAAAGCCGGGCTGGGCTGGCCGTCGGCCCCCACCCGCGCCCCCAGAATGATGGCCCAGCCCTCCGGCATGGCCGCCCCTTAAAGGATCACCTTGTCGTCCAGGCCGACCACGCGGTCCTTGCCGCCCTGCTTGGCGGTATACATGCGGTGATCGGCCTTCTCCACCAGCACCGTCCAGTCGGAGCAGGCGTCGGCCTGCCGTTCGGCCAGCCCGACGCTGGCGGTCTGACGGCTGCCGTCGGGGCGGTTGCCCAGGCCGATCTCGCGCATACGCTGCACCGCCGCCACGGCGCCGGCCATGTCGGTGTTGGGCATCACCACCAGAAATTCCTCGCCGCCCCAGCGGATCAGGAGATCGGCGCGGCGCAAGGTGCGGCGCAGCGAGGCCGAAACCTGGCGCAGGGTGTTGTCGCCTTCCTCGTGGCCGAACCGGTCGTTGATGGATTTGAAGTTATCGAGATCGATGAAACACAGACTGAAGGTGGAGCCGGTGCGGGCCGCCAGGTTGAACTGCAGATCCAGCAGTTCCTCGCCGACGCGGCGGGTGTAGGCCTTGGTCAGGCCATCGTGCGAGGCCTGGCTGACCAGCTGCATCATGAAATGCAGCTGGCTCATGCCGGCCAGGGTGGCCACCACCGCCAGCAGGGTCAGCAGCCACAGGGCGCCGAGATGGGAGGCGAAGGTCAGCACCTGATAGCCGAGGAAGGCCACCACCAGATTGGCGATGAGCAGCGGCACCGACAGCAGGATGCCCTCCACCGCGGTGATGGGAAACACCGACAGCCCCGCCACCATGACGAAGGGCAGGAAGGCGTAGCCGGCGGCGATCACCTGCTGCGGCTGGGTGGAAATGGTGAATTCGGCCAGAATGGGCTGGCTGACCAGAAAGAACACCGTGGGAATGGACAGCAGAAAGCCCAAGGCCCGATGGGCCGAGCCGATATCCTCGGCATTGCGGAACGACAGCGCCACGGCGGCGAAGGCGGCGGTGGCGGCCAGGCGCAAAAGGCCGATGTAAAGCCCCAGGGGATGGGCGAAGATCCACAGATCGACGGGGATCCAGATGGGGGTGAGCACCGCGAAAACGCCCGCCACCATGCGCACGCGCGAAATGATCAGCAGCGAACGGCGGCGCTGGACCAGCGGGGATTGACTGCCCGGAAACAACAGATCCTGGAACTGGGACAAAATCAACTCGCCGAAGATCCGCTTCAAAAGCTTTTCCAAGGCGGTGAAAATCCTGGTTTCGAAATGCTGATCCGCCACAGACCCCCCCCTTGCGCGGGCCGGCAGAGGAAGCATTGCCAAGCCCTGAACCGACTGCCAGCGTGATTTCTGCGGAACGGTAAAGGCCAACATACCGCAAGGCAAGCAAAAGGTTGCAGCTCTGTCGCATTTTAGCTTTTTTCCGTTTTCCGGCCCTTTCGGATCAAGGTCTTGCGCCATCTCGCGGCGAAAGGTGGAACAGGAGGTGTTTTACCCTCTTGTTTCTTCCACCCAACATCATGCAATCTCTCTATAAATTAGGTGAACAAAGGTTGGAGGCGTTCCAATCTTCATTCGGCCGGGAGCTCCTTCGCGCAAGGGATCTCGCGGAGGCTCGGCAAGGGGTGGAGTGAGCATGGCGCTGCAATCTAAAGACGAAAAATCGGCCCGGGACCGGGTTCAGGCCATGCGCGCCCAGCGTGACCGTTTCGTCGCCTTCGCCTTCGCCGGTTCGGATCTGCTGCTGGAGATCGCCCCCGACGGCCTGCTGACCTTCGCCATCGGCATGGCCGAGGTTTTATGCGGCCAGCCCGCCGAAAGCATGCCCGGCCACCCCATCGGCGATTACGTGCTGGAGGAGGACCGCTACACCCTGAACGAGGCCTTGCAGCGCATCGGCGGCGGCGGCCGCTTCGACAGCCTGCAGCTGACCCTGACCAGCCGCGACGGCCGGCACAGTCATGCCGCCCTGTTTTCCGGCATCTGCGCCGACCCCGCCCACGGCCTGTGCCATCTTTCGGTGCGGCGTTTAAGCGGCGCCGCCCTGGCCGCCGCCACCCTGGCCCCGGCGCCGGGCCGGCACATGGAAACCGGCGAATTCATCGATCTGGTGCAGGAGCGGATGAAAACCGCCGAGCCGGGCCGCGACGATTACGCCCTGACCCTGGTGGACGTGGAAGGCGCCGCCGATATGACGGCCGAGGAAACCGACCATTTCTTCCGCAGCGTCGAGGGCTATCTGCGCTCCTATTCGCTGGGCGGCACCTCGGTGGGCCGCCTGCGCGACGACAAGTTCGGCGTGCTCTCGGACCAGGCCCTGGACCGCGAGGAAATGAGCCGGCGCATTTCCACCCTGGCCCACGACATCGCCCCCGACGCCCCGCCGCCGCAGATCCATGCCGCCGAGATCGAGCTGGATCTCGACACCCTGTCGCCGCAGGATCTGACCAAGGCGCTGGTGTACACCATCAACAAATTCGTGGCCGAGGGCGGCGACAAGGTGTCCATCACCTCGCTGACCGAGGGCTACCGCGCCGCCATGGCCGACACCTTGAGCCGGGTGGGGCATTTCCGCAGCGTGATCAACAGCGAGCAGCTGCATTTCGCCTATCAGCCCATCGTGCATCTGGGCGATTGGCGCCTGCACCATTTCGAGGCTCTGGCCCGCATCTGCCAGAACGGCCAAACCTTTCTGCCCTCCTCGTTCGTCACCTTCGCCGAGGATGTGGGGCTGGTGAGCGAACTCGACATGGTGGTGTGCCGCCAGGGCCTGGCCACCTTGCGCGAAAACCGACTGATCCCGCCCGGCAGCCATATCGCCGTTAATCTGTCGGGGCGCTCGGTCAGCAACGGCGCCTTCATGGCGCAGCTGCTGGAGCTTTTGGAAACCCAGCGCGATCTGCTGCCCCGCCTGCTGTTCGAGGTGACCGAATCGGCGGAAATGCGCAATCTCGATCAGGCCAATTGGGTGGTGCAGAAACTGCGCGCCCTGGGCTGCCGCGTCTGCCTCGACGATTTCGGCGCCGGCGCCGCCTCGTTCCCCTATCTCCGGGCGCTGGAGGTGGATTTCGTCAAGATCGACGGCAGCTACATCATGGATGCCTTCGACACCCACTACGGCCTGCCCTTCCTGCGCGCCATCGCCCATCTGTGCCGCGACATGCACATCGCCACCATCGGCGAAATGGTGGAAGACGCCCGCACCGTCAAAGTGCTGCGCAGTGTGGGCATCGGCTTTGCCCAGGGCTATTTCTTCAGCCGCCCCGCCGAGGATGCCTCGGCTTTCGTCATGCCGGACAAACCCGGCGCCAAAACGCAGATCCGGGCCTGACTGTTACAGACCCGGACCTGATCGTTGCAAGTGGCTTATCCCTATGGTTCCGGTGCCACGAGACGCTTGTCGTTCCAACGGCGTCATGGCCGGGCTCCGACCCACGGCTGTCCGGTTTAATTTTCTGAACTGAGCGCACGGTGTTGATTCTACTCGTGTTCCAGATGTTGACGCATCTACCGGACACGAAAACGGAGCAACACCGTGCGGCACCAGAATAGCGTTTTCCACGCTGTCTTGAAGCATGCTCCTTGGGCGGCGAGGCCCCTTTGTCGTCGTCCGCAGAGCGGCATCCCCCTCTTGTCGTCATGCGCGGGCTTGACCCGCGCATCATAAGACGGCGTCTCCCCCCACATGGATGGCCGGGTCAAAGCCCGGCCAAGACGGCTTAAGGGAGGAGGCTGTGGCGCCGAGGCCCTTTTGTCGTCGTCCGCAGGGCGGTATCCCCCTCTTGTCGTCAAGCCCGGCCAAGACGGCTTAAGGGTCCGTCCCAAGCGGCCCAGAAGGCCGTTCAAAGCCCCCTCGCGTTCGCCCGTCTCGTCCGCGCAAATTTTATGCACAGGAGACGTATTGACCGCCTTATCGGGAACGATCCGCCGCCACGGACAGACCCCAAGTTTAAACCGGACAGCCGTGGGTCAAGCCCGAGGGTGACGGATCAGACGCATCGGCGAGCCAACCTGATACAGGGGGATAAGCCATCGTTGCAGATCCGGGCCTGATCGTTACGGCAGATGGCCGGAGACCACCACGCCCAGGGCCACCACGGCCACCAGGGCGGCGATCAGCAGAAGTTCGGTACGGGTTAAAAACCGATGGCGGGAAGACTGTGTCACCTTGCGCGAACTCCCTGACGGATCTTTACTTTTTTCCAAGTTTATAAAACCGGCGGGAGGGGCGTCAATCATGCCCCCTTCAAAACCTTGGAAAAATTTGCCATAACCCCGGCTCGACAGTGCTTCCCCCCGACTGGCGCCCGCCGCCGCTCCGCGAGGTTTAAGATGATTCCACGCTACAGCCGCCCCGAAATGGTTCGCATCTGGGAACCGGAAAACAAGTTCCGCATCTGGTTCGAGATCGAAGCCCATGCCTGCGATGCCCAGGCCAAGCTGGGGGTGATCCCCGAAGCCGCCGCCCGCGCGGTGTGGCAGGGCGGCGACAAGCCCTATACCGCCGCGCGGGTGGCCCATATCGACGAGATCGAAAAGGTCACCAAGCACGACGTCATCGCCTTCACCACCGAGCTGGCCGAGCATATCGGCCCCGAGTCCCGCTTCGTGCACCAGGGCATGACCTCGTCCGACGTGCTCGACACCTGTCTGGCCGTGCAGCTGACCCAGGCCGCCGATCTGCTGCTGAAGGATATCGACGCCCTGCTGGCCGCCCTGGAAAACCGCGCCTTCCAGTACAAGGATCTGGTGTGCATGGGCCGCAGCCACGGCATCCATGCCGAGCCGGTGACCATCGGCCTCAAGTTCGCCGGCTTCCATGCCGAGTTTCAGCGCGCCCGCGCCCGCCTGCTGGCCGCCCGCGCCGATATCGCCACCTGCGCCATTTCGGGCGCCGTGGGCACCTTCGCCAACATCAACCCCTTCGTGGAGCAGTATGTGGCGGAAAAGCTGGGCCTGACGCCCGAGCCCCTGTCCACCCAGGTGATCCCGCGCGACCGCCACGCCATGTTCTTCGCCACCCTCGGCGTTATCGCCAGCTCCGTCGAGCGGGCGGCGGTGGAAATCCGCCATCTGCAGCGCACCGAAGTGCGCGAGGCCGAGGAATTTTTCTCGCCCGGGCAGAAGGGCAGCTCGGCCATGCCGCACAAGCGCAACCCGGTGCTGACCGAAAACCTGACCGGCCTGGCCCGGCTGGTGCGCATGGCGGTGGTGCCGGCCATGGAAAACGTCGCCCTGTGGCACGAACGCGATATCAGCCACTCCTCGGTGGAACGCGGCATCGGCCCCGATGCCACCATCACCCTGGATTTCGCCCTGGCCCGCCTGACCAACGTGGTGGCCAATCTGGTGATCTACCCGGACGCGGTGGAACGCAATCTGAACCAGCTGGGCGGCCTGATCTTCAGCCAGCGCGTGCTGCTGGCCCTGACCCAGGCCGGCCTCTCGCGCGAGGATGCCTATAAGGCGGTGCAGCGCAACGCCATGGAAGTGTGGAACGGCAACGGCCGCTTCCTCGACCTCTTGAAGGCCGATACCGAGGTGGAACAGGCCCTGGGGGCTTCGGCCATCGAGGCGCTGTTCGATCTGGGCTACCACACCAAGAATGTGGGGGTGATCTTCCAGCGCGTGTTCGGCCGCGCCGAATAATCCCGATGCGCGTTCTGGGCCTGTCCGCCGCGCATGCCGACAGTGCCGCCGTTCTGGCGGCGGCGGGCCGCGTTGTGGCCGCCGCCCAGGAGGAGCGCTTCAGCCGCGGCAAGCATGATGCCGCCTTTCCCGCCCGCGCCGCCGCCTATTGCCTGGAGGCGGCCGGGCCGGACGGGCTGGCCGCCGTGGAGCGGGTGGCGGTGGCCGGCGGTGGCGACCCCGGAGACCTGACCCGGCATTTAAAGGCCCTTGATCCCGGCTTCGATCCCCGGCGGCTGTACGGCCCGCCCCTGGATCTCTGCCACGCCGCCGGCGGTTTTCTGCCCTCGCCCTTCGATGAGGCCCTGGTGCTGGTGCTGGACGACGGCGACGGCGGCATCACCGTGGCCGAGGGCCGGGGCGATGCCCTGCGCATCCTTGAACACCATCCGCAGCCGCTGGGCTGGCTTTATGCCGCCGTTACCGCCTATCTCGGCTTCAAGCCCGGTTCGGGCGAATACAAGGTGATGGGGCTGGCGCCTTACGGCGAACCGCGCTTCGCCGCCCTTTTGCGCGAACATCTGCTGCACTGGCGGGATGACGGCCTGTTCACCCTGGCGCCCGCGGCCATCCGCCCGCCCTTCCATCATGCCGCCCTGGCCGCCCTGCTGAACGGCCCGCCCCGCCCGCCCGAGGCGCCGCTTTCCCAACGGCACATGGATGTGGCCGCCTCGCTGCAGCACGTCACCGAACAAACCCTGCTGCGCCTGGTCCGGGCCCTGGCCGCCCGCCATCCCCAGCGCGCTCTGTGCCTGGCCGGCGGCATGGCCCTGAACTGCGTGGCCAACGGCAAACTGCTGGCCGACGGCGCCTTCCGGCGGCTGTGGATCCAGCCGGCGGCGGGACGGGCCGGCGCCGCCCTGGGCGCCGCCCTGCTGGAGCAGCCGCGCCCGGCCCCGGCGGCGGACGAGGACGGCATGGAGGGCGGCTATCTGGGGCCATCCTACGAGCAGCCGGTTATCGAGGCGGCGCTACGCGCCCTGGGCGCCGTCTTCACCGTGCTGGACGAACCGGCCCTGCTGGCCCGCGCCGCCGCCGATCTGGCCGCCGGCAAAGCCCTGGGCTGGTTCCAGGGCCGCATGGAATTCGGGCCGCGCGCCCTGGGGGCCCGCTCCATCCTGGCCGATCCCCGCCATCCGGCCATGCAGTCCCGGCTTAATCTCAAGATCAAATACCGCGAAAGCTTCCGTCCCTTCGCCCCGGCGGTGCTGGCCGAGGAGGCCGCCGCCTGGTTCGATCTGCCCTGCCCCAGCCCCTATATGCTGCTGGTGGCGCCGCTGACGCCCGCCCGCCGCCGCCCGCTGACGGCGCGGCAGCAGGCCGAAACCGGCCTGGCGCGCCTGGCCCTGCCCCGCTCGGAACTCCCCGCCGTCACCCATGTCGACGGCTCGGCCCGCGTGCAGACGGTGGATGGCCGTCACGCCCCGCGCTTCCGCGCCCTGCTGGAGCAGTTTTTCCGGCAGACCGGCTGCCCGGTCCTGGTCAATACCAGCTTCAACGTGCGCGGCGAGCCCATCGTCGCCACCCCGGACCAGGCCTTCGCCTGTTTCATGGGCACCGGGCTCGACGCCCTGGCCCTGGGCAACTGCTATCTGGAAAAACATCGGCAGCCCCAGGCCCTGCGGCACGATGCCAGCACCGCCTTCCCGGCCGATTAGGAACGCGGTTCCGGCGCCCCCCTCACGCCCGCAGGCGGCGCAGCAAAAGCTGCCGCGCATAGGCGATGCGGGGATTCCGCAGCATGGACGGCAGCCAAACCAGGGAATAGGCGTTGGTGAGGGCCGGCGAGGGCGGCGGACCGATCACCGCCAATCGCCCGGCGGCCAGCGCCTCGCGGCACAAATACTCGGGAAGGACCGACCATCCCGCCCCGCCCTGAATGATTTGCGACACCGTCCGCAGATCGGGGCTGATCACGGCGGGATGCGGCGACACCTCGCCAAGGCGCTGCGCCCGCAGCCAACGATCGACCAGGGGCGCGGTGATATCGTATGCCAGGAGCGGTTCGGCGGCGAGCCCCTGGCCCAAACTGGCGGCGCGCCCGATCCGTTCGGCGGTTTCGGGGGCGGCCACCGCATGCAGCGGCTCCTCGCGGATAATCTCCGAATGCAGCCGGCCATCCACAAGCGGATAGGCCGTGATGCCGAGATCGAAATGCCGGTCCACCAGCATTTGCTGCAGCAGATCCCGATGCGCCGGCTGCAGGCGGATTTTAAGACCGGCCTCGAGCAGCGCCGGCATATGGCGCGAAATCCCATGCGACAGGAAATCGGCATGGCCGATGATCCGCACCACGCCGGCCAGATCGGACGAGCGGGCGCGGGCTTTGCCCAAGGCTCTTTCGGCCCGGTCGAGCAGATCGCCGAGATCGAGCGCCAAATCATCGGCCGCCGCCGTCGGCTTGACGCCGCGCGCCAACCGCTCGAACAGCGGACCGCCGATCGCCACCTCCAATCCCGCGATATGCTGGGAGACATTGGATTGCGACAGATTGAGGCTGCGCGCGGCCGATGACAGGGACCGCAAACGATAAACCTCGACAAAACTGCGCAGACGAACCAGATCCATGCCTATCCATCATATTTCTGATGGCATCGTGCAAGGGCTTTATGAGTCGGACGGGGCCGGAACGGGTAAAACGGCATCCGGACACAGGCCATCCCTGGTCTTGGAATGACGAGAGCGATCATGACAGCAGACAGCACCCCGCAGGATCTGAAGACCATCCTCGCCGCGATGAAAAAAGCCCATCTGGCCAAAGGCCCCGCCGACGCGGCGCTGCGCCGCGACCGGCTGGAGCGCGCGGCGCGCCTCATCACCGCACACCAGGCGGAGTTCGTGACGGCCATCAGCGCCGATTTCGGCCACCGCGCCGCCTATCACACGCTGGCCGCCGATATCGCCACAACCGCTCAAGGGCTGCTGCATAGCGCGGCCCATGTTGGCCAATGGATGGCGCGCGAACCGGCCGAGAGCAAGGATCCCGGCGTGCACGCCTGGATCGCGCCGCAGCCGCTGGGGGTGGTGGGCATCGTGAGCCCGTGGAATTTCCCCATCAATCTCGCCTTCGCACCCTTGGCCGGGGTGTTCGCCGCCGGCAACACCGCCCTGATCAAGCCCTCGGAAGTCACGCCGCGCACCTCGGATCTGCTGCTGCGTCTGGTCGGCGAGGTCTTCGATGCCGACGAACTGGGCGTCGTTATCGGCGGCCCCGAGGTGGCGCAAGCCTTCACCGCCCTGCCTTTCGATCATCTGGTGTTCACCGGCAGCACCAGCGTCGGCCGCCATGTCATGCGCGCCGCCGCCGAAAATCTGGTGCCGGTCACCCTGGAATTGGGCGGCAAATGCCCGGTGGTGATCGCCGACGGCTTCGATATCGATACCGCCGCCCGGCGCACCCTGACCGTCAAAACCTTCAATGCCGGACAGATCTGCCTGTCGCCCGATTACGTGATGCTGTCCGAAGCCGCCATTCCCGCCTTCCTGGCCTCGGCGCGCCGCTTCATGGCCCAGGCCTTCCCGGCCCTGCAAAGCAACGAGGGCTATACCTCGATCATCACGCCCGGCCATTTCGATCGGCTGTTGGCCTTGCTCGCCGATGCGAACGCCAAGGGCGCCGAGGTCATCCCGCTGCACCCCGCCGGTGAACCGCCTTACGATGACCTGACCCGCAAAATCGCCCCCACCTTGATTTTGGGCGCCACCCCGGACATGCGGGTGATGCAGGAGGAAATTTTCGGCCCCCTGCTGCCGCTGCTCGCTGTCGATGGGATGGATCAGGCCATCGCCCGCATCAACGCCCATGATCGCCCGCTGGCCGCCTATCTGTTCAGCGATGAGGCGAATGAGCAGAACCGCTTCGCCGCCCATGTCACCTCGGGCGCGCTGGTCATCAACGATGTGATGCTGCATGCGGCGATGGACAGCCTGCCCTTCGGCGGGGTGGGGGCTTCGGGCATGGGCGCCTATCACGGAATCCACGGCTTCCGCCGTTTCAGCCATTTCCGGCCCACGGTGGTGCAAACGCCCGATGGCGCCAGCGGCCTGCGTTTGCGCGCCCCCTACGCCGAAAAGCGCGCCGCGCTGGAAGCAAGGCTCAAAGCCTGAGTTTTCCCCCTCCCCTCAAACGGTCCGCCGCCAAACCGGACCTCCTTCTGAAAGGTCACCGACATGAAAATCCTGATGGTTCTGACCAGCCACGACCAGCTGGGCGACACCGGGCAGAAAACCGGCTTCTGGCTGGAAGAGTTCGCCGCCCCCTACTACACCTTCCTTGATGCGGGCGCCGAGATCACCGTGGCCTCGCCGCTGGGCGGCCAGCCCCCACTCGACCCCAAGAGCGATTTGCCCGACTTCCAGACCGAGGCCACCCACCGCTTCAAGGCCGATCCGGCGGCGCAAAAGGATCTGGCCCACACGGTGAAGCTCGACGGCCTGCGCGCCGCGGCGTTCGATGCGGTGTTCTATCCGGGCGGACACGGCCCCTTATGGGATCTGGCCGAAAGCAAGGCCTCGATCACCCTGATCGAAAGCTTCGAGCGCGCCGGCAAGCCGATCGGCTTCGTCTGTCATGCGCCGGGTGTGCTCAAAAATGTGAAGGCGGCCGACGGCTCTCCGTTCGTCAAGGGGCGCACGCTCACCGGCTTCACCAATTCCGAGGAAGAGGCGGTCGCCTTAAGCAAAATCGTGCCCTTCCTGATCGAAGACACCTTCCTCGCCCAAGGCGCCGATTACCGCAAAGGCCCCGACTGGGCGCCCTTCGTGGTTGAAGACGGCGCCCTGATCACCGGCCAGAACCCGGCCAGCAGCGAAGGCGTGGCCAAAGCGCTGCTGACGCGGCTTTCCTGAACCTCCGGTGGGGGCGGCCTTCGCGCACGCGCAGAGCGGCTGAATACAAAAGTTTTACTTCCGCCCCCACCCACCTTCGGCGGCACACCCTTCTTTTATTCACCAATATCTTGCAAACAACCGCCAAATTCCTCTTGCACATAGACCAAAGTTCTATAAAACCATATTCACAATCATGCTATTGTTTCACAAGGAAAATGGTCCTTAAGAAAATAAATCGTGAGGAATGTCATGCATTTCCGCTCCATAAAGATGAAAATCGCCGTTCTTACCGGCGTCTGCCTGATCGCCATGGCGGCCGCCACAACCGGAACCGACATATTCCTCACCACACGCAGCGATGATTTCGTCAAGGAAAGCGTGTCATCTATTCTTGATAATAAAATAAAAAATTATATCCAGGCCATTGCCGCGCAACAGGCCAACCGTATTCAATTTGAATTCGATACCGCCCTGAAAGTGGCCCGCACACAAGAGCTGCGCTTCGCCTCCATTGTTGGCGCGCCGGACCACAACGGCCTTCCCGCCTCCGGCCTGCGCGCCTATTTCAACGATATGCTGCGCTTCTTCCTGAAGGCCAATCCCACCTTCAACGGCACCTATTCCGCCTGGGAACCCAATGCCATGGACGGCATGGACCAGGCCTATCAGAACCGCAAGGATACCGGCAGCGACGCCACCGGGCGGTTCCTCTCGTACTGGACGCGCGGCGCCGACGGCACCATCGCCCTGCAGCCCCTGGTGGAATATAACAGCCGCGATCTGCACCCCAACGGCGTGATGAAGGGCGGCTGGTATATCGGCCCCAAGGAAACCGGACGGGAAAGCGTTTTGGGCCCGCTGCCCTATATCGTGCAGGGCAAGCACGTTTATCTCGCCACCATTTCCGTTCCCATCGTCATCAACGGCAAGTTCGCCGGCGTTTCCGGCACCGACTTCAACCTCGATTTCGTGCAGAAACTGGCCACCCAGGTCAGCCAATCCATCTTCGGCGGCCAGAATGAGGTGGTGATCCTGAGCGACATGGGCCTGGTGATCGCCGACAGCCGCCATCCCGAACTGATCGGACAGACCTATTCCGGGCAGAGCCAATCCTGGACCGATGATCTCGCCACCATCAAAAGCGGGCGGGAATCGGCCCGCTGGCAGGGCGATTCCTTGCGCATTTTCTCGCCCATCGCCCTGGGCAACACCGGCAAGCCCTGGTCGGTTCTGATCAGCGTTCCCAGAAGCGTCGCCATGGCCGATGCGGTCAAACTGTCGGCGGCCCTGCAAGACCGCGCCACAAGCTCCACCACCTGGCAGATCCTCATCAGCCTGATCCTGGCGGCCGGGGCCATTTTCGTCATGTGGCTGATGGCCGCCGGCATCGCCCGCCCCATCATCGCCATGACGGCGGCCATGAAGCGGCTGGCCGCGGGCGATCACGGCGTTGACGTGCCGGCCCGCGACCAGGTGGATGAAGTGGGCGAAATGGCCGGCACCGTGCAGATTTTCAAGGAAAACGCCCAGGAAATGGAACGGCTGCGCGCCGAGCAGACGGCCCGGGAACAGCGGGCGGCGGCGGAACGCAAGCGCTCCATGGATGAACTGGCGTCCAACTTCGAGCGCAGCGTCATGGGCGTGGTCGAGGCCGTCTCCTCGCGGTCGGCCGAACTCAATGCCGCCGCCAAATCCCTGACCGCCCTGGCCGATCAGAACGAAACCGAGGCGACGGCGGTGGCCGCCACCTCGGAACAGGCCTCGACCAATGTGCAGACCGTGGCCTCGGCCACCACCGAACTGTCGTCGGCCATCCAGGAGATCGGCCGCCAGGTGACGGAATCGGCCACCGTCGCCCAATCGGCGGTTTCGGAGGCCAACCGCGTCAACGCCATCGTCAACACCCTGGCGGTCTCGGCGCAGAAGATCGGCGAGGTGGTGAGCCTGATCAACGATATCGCCAGCCAGACCAACCTTCTGGCCCTGAACGCCACCATCGAGGCGGCCCGGGCCGGGGATGCCGGCAAGGGCTTCGCCGTGGTGGCCGGCGAAGTGAAGCATCTGGCCAATCAGACCGGCAAGGCCACCGAGGACATCAGCACCCAGATCAGCGCCGTGCAGGGCGCCACGCGGGATGCCGTCGAGGCCATCAAGGCCATTACCGGCACCATCGCCCGCATCAGCGAGATCGCCTCGGCCATTTCCTCGGCGGTGGAGGAACAGGGCGCCGCCACCAGCGAAATCGCCCGCAATGTGCAGGAGGCCTCGGACGGCGTGGGCGAAATGAGCGGCCGCATCGCCAACGTCACCCGCGCCTCGGCGGAAACCGGCAAGGCCTCGTCGCAGGTTCTCGATGCGGCGCACCAGCTGTCGCAGCAGTCGGACCGGCTGAAGTCCGACGTCAACACCTTCATCAGCACGATCCGCGGCGCCTGAGACCGGCCAACCGTTGGCGTGATACCGGCCAACCCTTGAAGTGACTCGTTGGCCGGTATCCAGCGAGCATTGAGCGAGCGGCCAAGGCGGCGGATGCCGCCGCCCGGCGAGGGACGATACAACCGGTCAATTCATTGGCCGGTTGGTA
>MLJW01000338.1_pt1 | contig 25810 bp, 23 predicted proteins | sample 888231 | NCBI WGS metagenome assembly MLJW01 (sample SAMN05788063, study PRJNA343431) | mine drainage metagenome | isolation source: sample collected from the inflow into an acid mine drainage treatment plant... | place: Germany: Lusatia, lignite mining district
TCGCGGTGCGGGCCCACCGGCGCGCGATGCGCGCCGCCGCCCCGGGCAGGTTCGAATACCAGATCGAGGCCGAACTGCTGCACGAGTTCCGTGCCGGCGGCAGCCAGGCGCCCGCCTACACCAGCATCGTCGCCGGCGGCGCCAACGCCTGTATCCTGCACTACGTGGACAACAGCCGCTGCCTGAGGGACGGGGACATGCTGCTGATCGACGCCGGCTGCGAACTCGACGGCTACGCCTCGGACATCACCCGCAGCTTCCCGGTCAATGGCCGCTTCAGCGGACCCCAGGCGGACATCTACGACCTGGTGCTGGACGCCCAGGCGGCGGCGATCGCCGCCATCCGGCCGGGTGCCGACTTCAACGAGCCGCACGCGCAAGCGCTGAAGGTCCTGGTCCAGGGCCTGGTGGATCTCGGGCTGCTCCACGGCGCGGTGGACGGCATCATCGAGTCGGAGGCCTACAAGCGCTTCTACATGCACCGCACCAGCCACTGGCTCGGCCTGGACGTGCATGACGCCGGCGAATACAAGCAGGGCGGGCAATGGCTGGCCCTGCAGCCGGGCATGGTGCTGACCATCGAGCCGGGCTGCTACATCCGCGCCGCCGACGACGTGCCGCCGGCCTTCCATGACATCGGCGTGCGCATCGAGGACGACGCCCTGGTCACCGTCGACGGCTGCGACATCCTCTCCCGCGAAGCCCCGAAGACCATCGCCGACATCGAGGCCGTAATGGCGGAGTGAGCGCGTGGCCGACGAATACCACTCTGCGAGCGATGCGAACCAAAGGCACCCCCTTCCGTGGGAAGGGGGCCGAGGGGAAGGCCCACGGGGTCCCGCCGCCGGGACCAGTCAAAATTCTGCGAGCGATGCGAGCCAAAGTCACCCCCTTCCGCGGGAAGGGGGCCGGGGGGAAGGTCCACTCCAGGTCGGCCCCGCCGACGATGGCGATGAGGGCATCGCCATCGTCGGCGGCGGCCCGGCCGGCATGGCGCTGGCCTTGGCGCTGGCCAGGCAAGGCGGCCGGGCGCGGATTTACGAGGCCCGCGAACGCGGCGCGGCACGCGCCGATCCGCGCATCCTGGCCCTGTCCCACGGTTCGCGCCAGATCCTCGAATGGCTGGGGGTGTGGCGCGCAATCGCCGCAACGCCGATCGCCGCGATCCACGTCTCGCAGCAAGGCGGCTTCGGCCGCACCCGGCTCTCCGCCGCCGAACAGGGCTTGCCGGCTTTGGGCTACGTCGCCACCGCGGCCAGCGTCGGCGCCGCCCTGGACGACGCGCTCGCCGCCGCTGATCTCCCCTTCCGGCAGCATGCCCGCGTCGATCGCGTCGAGCCCGGCCGGGAATCTCTGCGCCTAGTCACCGCAACGGACGAGGCTGTCGCCCGCCTGGTGGTCTATGCGGAAGGAATGGTGGCGGCAGGCACTGCTGCGGTGACGCGCGACTACGGCCAGAGCGCGGTGATCTGCCGCGCGAGGACGACCACCGTCCACGGCAACGTCGCGCACGAACGCTTCACCGCCCAGGGTCCGCTGGCGCTGCTGCCGATCGGCGCGGAACTGGCGGTGGTCTATACCTGCCCTCGCGACGAAGCGGAACGACTCGCGGCGCTGGCTGACGCCGCCTTCCTCGCCCGCCTGCAGGAACATTTCGGCACGCGCCTGCGCTTTTCCGGGGTATCGGAACGCCAGGTCTATCCGCTGACGCTGTGCTACCGGAAATCGCCGGTGGCAGACCGTTCGGTCTGGCTCGGCAATGCCGCGCAGACGCTGCACCCGGTGGCCGGCCAGGGCTTCAATCTGGCGCTGCGCGACGCCTGGGAACTGGCGCGCTGCCTGATGGACGGCGAAGACCCGGGCGATGCGCCGCGCCTGGCGCGCTACGCGGCGGCGCGGCGGACCGACCGGATGGCGACGATCGGTTTCACCGATGGACTGGTGCGGCTCTTCGGCAGCGACTTGCCGCTCGCCAGCCTGGGCCGCGGCATCGGTCTGCTCGCCCTGGATCTGCTGCCGCCGGCGCGCGCCTTCATCGCCAGACGGATGATCTTCGGGGCGCGCGCGTGGTAGACGGTTTGCGGTAGAATTGCGCCCTCGCCCACGCCGCCAGCACATTGATTAGCGCCGCGACCCACCCATGAATTTCGCCGGATTCACCCTCAGGAACAATCTGTTCGTCGCGCCGATGGCCGGCGTCACCGATCGCCCATTCCGGCAATTATGCAAATCCCTGGGGGCCGGCCTCGCGGTCTCCGAGATGGTGACCTCCAACTCGCTGCTCTACGGCAGCGCCAAGACCCGCCGCCGCGCCGATCATGACGGTGAGACCGATCCGGTCTCGGTGCAGATCGCCGGCGCCGACCCGCGCATGATGGCGGAGGCGGCCAGATACAACGTCGATGGCGGCGCCCAGATCATCGACATCAACATGGGCTGCCCGGCCAAGAAGGTCTGCAACGTCATGGCCGGCTCGGCGCTGATGCAGGACCAGTCGCTGGTCGCGCGCATCCTCGCAGCGGTGGTGGAGGCGGTGCCCGACACGCCGGTGACCCTGAAGTTCCGCACCGGCTGGAACCGCGAAAACAGGAATGCCCCGACCATTGCGCACATCGCAGAAGACTGCGGCATCCGCGCCATCGCCATCCACGGCCGCACGCGCGCCGACCAATACCAGGGCGAGGCCGAATACGACACCATCGCGCTGGTGAAGTCGCGGGTGGGCATCCCGGTGATCGCCAACGGCGACATCACCACGCCGCAAAAAGCCAAGTTCGTGCTCGATTACACCGGCGCCGACGGCGTCATGATCGGCCGCGCCGCCCAGGGGCGGCCGTGGATCTTCCGCGAGATCGAGCACTACCTCGCCACCGGCGAGATCCTGCCCGCACCCGACCCCGCCGAGATCCACCTCATCCTGCGCCGCCATCTGGCCGACCTCTACGCCTTCTACGGCGAGGAGACCGGCGTCAAGATCGCGCGCAAGCACATCTCCTGGTACACGCGGGGATTGATCGGCGCGGCCCAGTTCCGCCACGCGATGAACCAGCTTGCCAGCGTCGAGCTGCAGCTCGAAGCCGCCGACGACTTCTTCCTCGGTCACGCCGCCAACGACCGGCTGTCCTTCGAGACCGAGCGCGGGGTGCTGGCGGCATGAGCAACGAAATCGCAGACTGCGTCAGGCGCACGCTGAACCGCTACTTCCGCGACCTCGACGGCGAACAACCGACCGCCATCTACGACATGGTGCTGCGCAACGTCGAGCACTCGATGCTGGAGCTGGTGATGAACAAGGCCGAAGGCAACCAGACCGTGGCCGCCGAGATGCTCGGCATCAATCGCAACACCCTGCGGCGCAAACTGACCGAATACGAACTGCTCTGATCCCATGAAAACATCGCTCGCCCTGATTAGCGTCTCCGACAAGCGCGGCATCGTCGACTTCGCCCGCGGTCTCGATGCCCTGGGCATAGGCCTGCTGTCTACCGGCGGCTCCGCCAAGCTGCTGCGCGAAGCCGGCCTGCCGGTCACCGAGGTCTCCGAGCACACCGGCTTTCCCGAGATGCTCGACGGCCGCGTCAAGACCCTGCATCCCAAGGTGCACGCCGGCATCCTGGCCCGGCGCGACTCCGCCGAACACCTGGCGACGCTGGCGGCGCACGCCATCCCGACCATCGACCTGGTGGTGGTGAATCTCTATCCGTTCCAGCAGACCGTCGCCAAGCCCGGCTGCACGCTGGAAGACGCCATCGAGAACATCGACATCGGCGGCCCGACCATGGTCCGCGCCGCGGCCAAGAACCACGGCACGGAAGTCGGCGGCGTCGGCGTCGTCGTCGATCCCGACGACTATCCCGGCATCCTCGCCGAATTGAGGGACAGGGGCGGCGAACTGTCGTATGCCACGCGCTTGCAACTGGCGAAACGGGCCTACACCCATACCGCCCGCTATGACGGCGCGATCAGCAACTGGCTGACATCCCTGGACGCCGACAACCGGCCGGGGACCTTCCCGGACAAGCTACAACTGGCCTTCGACCAGGTCGAGGCGCTGCGCTACGGCGAGAACCCGCATCAGCAGGCGGCTTTCTACCGCGAACCGACCGCCATCGCCGGCGGCATCAGCAGTTACGTCCAGCTGCAGGGCAAGGAGCTCTCCTACAACAACATCGCCGACGCCGACGCCGCCTGGGAATGCGTCAAGGCCTTCGGCCCGGAGGACGGCATCGCCTGCGTCATCGTCAAGCACGCCAATCCCTGCGGCGTGGCGCTCGCCGACTCCGCGCTGGAGGCCTACCGCAGGGCCTTCGCCACCGACCCGACCTCGGCCTTCGGCGGCATCATCGCCTTCAACGTCGCCATCGACCGCACCGCGGCCGAAGCCGTCGCCGGACAATTCGCCGAGGTCATCATCGCACCGGCGGTCACCCCCGAAGCCCGCGCCGTCTTCGCCGCCAAGCAGAATCTGCGCGTATTGGAAATTCCCCTGCCCCCGGCGGGCAGGCCTGACTCCAGCCTCGACTACAAGCGCGTCGGCGGCGGCCTGCTGGTGCAGACGCACGACACGGCGACCATCGTCCGGACCGATCTGAAGCTGGTGACCCGGCGCGCGCCCTCCGAGCAGGAGCTGCGCGATCTGCTGTTCGCCTGGAAGGTGGCGAAATTCGTCAAGTCCAACGCCATCGTCTATTGCCAGGACGGCGTCACCGTCGGCGTCGGCGCGGGACAAATGAGCCGCGTCGACTCGGCGCGCATCGCCGCGATCAAGGCGGAGAACGCCGGCCACAGCGTCGCCGGCTCGGTGGTCGCCTCCGACGCCTTCTTCCCCTTCCGCGACGGTCTGGACGTATTGGCCCAGGCGGGCGCCACCGCCGTGATCCAGCCCGGCGGCTCGGTGCGCGACGCCGAGGTGATCGCCGCCGCCGACGAACAGAACATCGCCATGGTGTTCACCGGCTTCCGCCATTTCCGTCACTGACCACAGGCAGCGCTTCGCGCAATGAAGCGGGGCGTCCCCGTGGTCACCCTGGCTAGAGGGCTCTGTCCATGAAACTGCTCGTTATCGGTTCCGGCGGACGCGAACACGCGCTGGCCTGGCGGCTGGCGCAATCGCCGCGGGTGCAGATGGTCTATGTCGCGCCGGGCAACGCCGGCACGGCGCTGGAAGACGGCGTCGAAAACCTGCCGCTCACCTCGATCGCCGAACTGGTCGCCTTCGCCCGGAACGAACCGATCTACGCCACCGTGGTCGGACCCGAGGGGCCGCTCGCCGACGGCGTGGTCGATGCCTTCAGGGCGAGCGGACTGCGCATCTTCGGACCGACCCGGGCGGCGGCCCAACTCGAATCCTCCAAGGATTTCGCCAAGCGCTTCATGAGCCGCCACGGCATTCCGACCGCGGCCTTCGAGACCTTCACCGATGCCGCCAAGGCCCGCGCCTACGCCAGCGCCCAGGGCGCGCCGATCGTGATCAAGGCCGACGGGCTGGCCGCCGGCAAGGGCGTGGTCATCGCCGCCTCGACCGAGGAGGCCCACGCCGCGATCGACCGGATGCTGGCCGACAATCGCGACGGCGGCGCCCGGGTGGTGATCGAGGAATTCGTCGCCGGCGAGGAGGCGAGCTTCATCGTCATGGCCGACGGCACGCACGCGCTGGCCCTGCCCACCAGCCAGGACCACAAGCGGCTCTTGGACGGCGACCTGGGACCGAACACCGGCGGCATGGGCGCCTATTCGCCGGCGCCGGTGGTGACGCCGGAGATCCACGCCCGGGTGATGCGCGAGGTGATCATGCCGACGCTGCAGGGCATGGCCGGGGACGGCCTGCCCTACACCGGATTTCTCTACGCCGGCCTGATGATCAAGCCCGACGGCACGCTCAAGGTGCTCGAGTTCAACTGCCGCATGGGCGACCCGGAGACCCAGCCGATCATGCTGCGCTTGAAGAGCGATCTGGTTGAGCTGATCGACGCCGCCATCGACGCCCGCCTCGATCGGGTCGAGGCGAGCTGGGACCGGCGCGCTGCGCTGGGCGTGGTGATGGCGGCGGCCGGCTATCCCGAGGCTCCCCGGCGCGGCGACGCCATCGCCGGTCTGCCCGGGAGATCGACGCCCGCCTCCGCCGACAGCCACGTCTTCCACGCCGGCACGCTGGCCAAGGACGGCGCGATCGTCAGCAACGGCGGCCGCGTGCTCTGCGTCACCGCCCTGGGCGACAACGTCAGGGCGGCGCAGAAGCGCGCCTACGAGATCATTGAGACGATCCGCTTTGCCGGCATGCAATACCGCCGGGACATCGGTCACCGCGCGATCGGGCGCAAGAGCAATTGAATCTCGCCGCCGTCGGGGGCTATTTCACCGGACTGCAGGCGCGCATCGTGGCCGCGCTCGAAGCCATCGACGGGCAGCCATTTCATAGCGACGAATGGCAACGTCCCGGGGGCGGCGGCGGCATCGATGACCATCCCCCCGCCCCCCTTCCCAAGGAAGGGGGTGACGGCCGCTCGCCAAGCTCGCAGTCGTACGCCGATGCCGCCTTGGAGCGGTCCGGCGGCGGCATCGATGACCTTTCCCCCGCCCCCCTTCCCAAGGAAGGGGGTGACGGCCGCTCGCCAAGCTCGCAGTCGTACGCCGATGCCGCCTTGGAGCGGTCCGGCGGCGGCATCACCTGCATCATCGAGGAAGGCGGGCTGTTCGAGCGCGGCGGCGTGAATTTCTCGTGGGTCCGCGGCGACCGGCTGCCGCCCTCGGCTTCGGCCTCGCGGCCGGAGCTCGCCGGCCGAGGCTTCGAGGCGCTGGGCGTGTCCCTGGTGCTGCACCCGCGCAATCCCTACTGCCCGACCGCGCACATGAACGTGCGCTTGTTCACCACCGGCGGCGACGACCCGGTCTGGTGGTTCGGCGGCGGCATGGATCTCACTCCCTATTACGGCTTCGAGGAAGACGCCCGCCACTTCCACCGGACCTGCAAGGCGGCGCTCGATCCCTACGGAGCCGAGCTGCACGCCCGCTACAAGGCTTGGTGCGACCGCTACTTTTTCCTGAAACACCGGAACGAGCCGCGCGGCGTCGGCGGGATTTTCTTCGACGACCTGAACGAGGCTGGCGAGGCTGGCTTCGAACGCTGCTTCGCGCTGGTCCGGAGCGTCGGCGACAGCTTTCTCGACGCCTATCTGCCGATCGTCGCGCGGCGCCGGGACATCCCCTACGCCGAACGCGAGCGCGATTTCCAGGCTCAGCGCCGCGGCCGCTACGTCGAATTCAATCTGGTCTATGACCGCGGCACGCTGTTCGGCCTGCAGTCGGGCGGCCGCACCGAGGCTATCCTGATGTCGCTGCCGCCGCTGGTGAAGTGGCGCTACGACTGGCATCCGGCACCCGGGAGCGCCGAAGAGAAGCTCTACACGGATTTCCTGGTCGCCCGCGACTGGTGCTGAGCTACAGCAGCGCCGCGGCGCGGTAGTGCCGCTCGGCCTCGTTGCCACGCTCCAGTTGGTCGAGCAACTGTGCCAGTTCGACGTGCGCTAGGCGCGTGGGCAGGAGCGACAAGGACGCCTCCAGATAGCTCTGCGCCTTGCCCCACAAACGCTGCTGCCGGCACAAGCGGCCCAGCGTCAGCAGCAGTTGCGCGTCGCGCGGTTGGCGCTGCAGCCAGGCCTCGGCGCGGGCGATGCGGCCGAGGATGTCGCCGCCCTGGCATTCGGCATAGACCGCAGCAAGCTCTGAGTCCCATTCCTGATCGAGACCCGCCTCGATGATGCGTTGCGCCGCCGGGCAATCGCCGGCTGCGATCAGCAGCCTGGCGGCATCCAGGTGAAGGCTCGGGGAGCGGCGTTCCGGTGCCGGGATGCCGCTCCAGTAGCTGTTCAACGCGACGGCATCCATGGCCGCCGCGCGCAGGTTCTCCCGGTGGGCACGCAGCTTCAACGGCGTGGCCTGTTCCGCGGACAGCGCACGGGTCTTCTCCAGCAGGCGGATCAAGCGCAGCGCCTCGCGCCAGTCGCCCAGCGCCCGCCGGTTCTTCAGCGCAAGGCGCAATGCTGCGATGTGGCGCAAGCCGCCGGCCGCGAGTTGGTCGAGCACCGCCTGCGCTTCCTGATGACGGCGACCATCGAGGAGCAGTTGGGCCTCGGTCATCAGGCGCGCGTTGCGGCTTTCCAGGTCGTGCGTCGCGGCGCGGGCGAGCCATTCCGCCTCGCGCGCCTCCTCGTGCAGGGCGTGGGCGCAGCGCGCCGCCAGCAGCGCCGCCAGCCCCGGCGCATAGCCAGCATCGTAGGCGAGCCCGGCGCTCTTCAGCGCATGGCCGTAGCGTCCTTCGAAATAGTAGCGCAGCGCATCGGCCAGTGCGCGCTCGGCTTGTTCGCGCCGACGTCTGGCGCGATAGGCGCGCACCGTCTGCGGCAGCGCCAGGGTGTTGGCGACGGCACGCAGCACCAGGTAGAGCAGCAAGAAGGCGACGATCTCGATCAGGATCAGCAGATTCAGCGACAGCTCGGCACGCCAGGGCGGCAGCACCAGCAACGCGTAGCCGTCGTTGTAACGCGCCGCCAGCGCCAAGCCGACGGCCAGCGCCGCGAGCGTCAACAGCCAGAGCAGCAGACGCACTAGCGCCGGCCCTTTGCCGCCGGCACCCGGGCGCCGGGAATGGGATTGTCCCGCTCCCGCGCCAGCTTGAAGCTGCGCAGGCTGGCCAGGGTATCGTTCAGGGTCGGCAGCTCGACCGCGAGATCGGCGCTGGCAAGGGCGTTCAGGGTGGCGATGGCGTTTTGCACGGGCTTGGCGCGCTGGTCGAAATAGCGGCCTAGCCAGTCGCGCGCCTGGTGCAAGTCCTCGCGAAAGCTGCGACCGTCGTGCTGCAGCAGCGCCAGGCGGGCATCGACCAGCCTCAGCTTGAGATTCTCGCGCAGAAAGAAGCTCTGGTTGGGCGGCAGCAGCGCCGGGTCGGTCTGGTTGATGCGCTCGACGCGGATCAGGAGTTTCATTTCCGACCACAGCTCGCGCCCGAGCTCGGCCCACAAGCCGGTTTTGGCAGCCGGCACCGCGCTCGGAGAGGCGTGGGTGCGCTGCTCGAAGGCGAGCGGCAGGCCGTCGATGGTCCCGATCACGCCCTCCAGCTTGAGCGCAATGCCCGGCACGTCGGCCAGGGGCAGCGCCTTCAAGCGATCGATGTCGCGGTTGAGCAGCTTGCGCAGCGGCAGGAACTGCGCGTGTCCGGCGCTTGCCAGGCGTTGATCGGCGCTCTGCAGCGCGATCAGCGCTGCCTCGACGTTGCCGGCCAGCTGCAACTGTTGCGCCGCGATCGCCACCGCCTGCTCGACCTCCGCCAGCAGCCGCTGGTCGCGACCCTTGGACAATTCCTGGTACATGGCGGCGAGCGCCACTTGCTGTCCTTGCGCCTCTGCCAGCTTTGCTTCGAGCGCCCCGACCTTGATGGTGAGCGCCTGCAGCGCTTCCTGGTTCTGTCGGCCCAAGGCCCGCCCTTCCTGCGCCGCGGCGTCGTTTTCGGCCAGGCGCTGGGCCACTTGGGTCTGCAACTGCGTCAGGCGCACCCGCGTTTCCAGCCACTGCCAGCCGAGCAGCAGCAGGCTCGCCACGGCGATCAGCACCGCTGGCCGGGCGACAGAGACGAACGCGCGCCGCCAGGCCGACTGTGGGTGCGGCTCGGGCTGGGTCAGGACGGGAGTGTCAGCGTCCATTTTCCGCTTCGGCAAAGTGGGCAGTCAGTCCAGCCAGCAGGCCCTCGTCACCCGCCCCGGTGGTCGTCACCGAGACCAGGCCGAGTCTCGCCGCCTCCTCGGCGATACGCCGGTGCGGCACCAGCAGGGGCGTGGTACGGAGCCAGGTCTGACCCAGGCTGCCGACCATCTCGAAGAGATTCCGGAGGCCCTCGCTGCTGGTCGCGGTGATCGCGTCGAGTTCGCCGCGCGCCCACAGTTTCAGCAGCGGCGCGGCATCGAGACTGGGCTTGCCACGGCGATAGCATTCGAGGTATTCGACCGTCGCGCCGCGCGCCGTCAGCGTCTCGCCGAGCAGTTCGCGGCCGCCGTCGCCGCGGAAGATGACCACCCGCCAGCCGGCGACAGCGCGCATCTCGGGCAGTTCCAAGAGCGCCTCGGAATCGAAGCGGCCGGCGGGCGCGATGACCTCGGTCAAGCCGAAGTGGGCGAGCTCGCGCTCGCTGGTCCTGCCCATCGCCGCCACGCGCGTCTTCGCCGGCCAGGGACGGTGCGCGGTGATCGCGGTGAGCGCCCGGGTCACGGCGTTGGGACTGATGAAGATGGCCAGATCGAAGTTCTCGATGCGCGCGGCGATGGCGGCGAGCGGCGCGGCATCCTCGATGTCGTGGATCGCCAGCACCGGGAACAGCACCGCGGTTCCGCCCTCGCGCTCGATCGCCTCGGCCAGGTGGCGCGCCTGTGCCGCCGGACGCGTGACCAGGATGCGCCGCCCCGAGAGCGGTCGCGAGCCCGATTCCTGCGTCAGCGCCGTCTCGCCCATCGCTCTTACCCGCCCAGGGTCGCGAGGATTTCTTCGGCGCCCCGGGCGCGCAACAGGCCGGCCAGTTCGAGGCCGAGCGCCTCGGGATGGTCAGCGGCGCCTTCGCATTCGGCGCGAATGATGCGCGCGCCGTCGGGCGTGGCGACGAAGCCGCGCAGCCAGAGATTCTCGCCCCGGGTCACCGCATAGGTGCCGAGCGGCACCTCGCAACTGCCGCCCAGGGCGCGCGAGGCGGCGCGCTCGGCGCGCACGCAGGCGGCGGTGGCCGGATCGTTGAGCGGCACCAGCCAGGCGGCCAGATCGGGGCGGCCGGCGAGCGCCTCGAAGCCAAGCGCCCCCTGGCCGGCCGAGGGCAGCGACAGCTCCGCCGGCAACAGCGCGCGGATGCGCTCGCCCAGGCCGAGCCGGGTCAGGCCAGCGGCGGCGAGGATGATGGCGTCGTACTCGCCGGCGTCGAGCTTCCTCAGCCGGGTGTCGAGATTGCCGCGCAGGCTGGCCACCTTGAGTTCGGGATGGTCGGCGCGCAGTTGCGCCTCGCGGCGCTGGCTGGAGGTGCCGACCACGGCGCCGGACGGAAGCTCCTCCAGGCTGGCGTACTTGTTCGAGACCAGCGCATCGAGCGGCACCTCGCGCGGACCGATGGCGACCAGGGCGAACTCGGGTGCCAGCACCATCGGCACGTCCTTCATCGAATGCACGGCGATGTCGGCGCGGCCTTCGAGTAGCGCCGCCTCCAGCTCCTTGACGAACAGCCCCTTGCCACCGATCTTGGCCAGTGGCCGGTCGAGGATCTGGTCACCGCGCGTGGTCATGCCCAACAATTCGACGCGGCACCCTGGGTATAATCGCCGCAGCAGGTCTCGCGCGTGCTCCGCCTGCCACAAGGCGAGACGCGACTCGCGCGTGGCGATGACGATGCGCTCAGGGGCTGGATACGGGGCTGGGTTCTGGGCTGGGAGCATGCTCACTGTGCAGGGTCGATGGAAATTGGAGGGGCCATGAGGCTGCTGTTGATTCTATCATGCGTAGCGCTGTGGCCCGTCTGGGGACAGGCGCAGGGCAAGCCGACGACGACGCTGAGCGTGGCCCGGAACCTCGCCGCCGAGGCCCGGGTGATGCGCGAAAAGCGCATTCCGATGCTGGTGCTCTTCGCCCGGAAGGATTGCCCCTGGTGCGAACGCGCCCGGCGCGAGTTCCTCTTGCCGATGCAGAAGGATCCGGCCACAGCGGCCCGGGTGCGGATGCGCCAGATCAACATCGACAGCGACGCCCCGCTCACCGACTTCTCCGGCCATCACACCACCGATCGCGCCTTCGCCACGGCGCACCAGGCCAGCCTGACCCCGACCTTGATGTTCTTCGGCCCGAACGGCGAGCAGCTGGCGGCGGCCATCGTCGGCTTCCAGACCGCCGACTTCTACGGTGCCAGCATCGACCAGGGCATAGACCAGAGCCTCGCCCGGCTGCATTCATATCGATGAACGCGCCGGCGGAAGACAAGGATCTGCCGCTGCGCGAGGACATCCGCCTGCTCGGACGCTTGCTCGGCGATACGCTGCGCGCGCAGGAAGGCGACGCCATCTTCGACATCGTCGAGGGCATCCGCCAGAGCGCGATCCGCTTCCGCCGCGACCAGGACGCTGCCGCCCGGCGCGAACTGGAGACCGCGCTCGACGCCCTGACCGGCGACCAGAGCATCCAGGTGGTGCGCGCCTTCAGCTATTTCTCGCACTTGGCCAACATCGCCGAGGACCAGCACCACATCCGCCGCTCGCGCGCCCACCGCATCGCCGGTTCCAGGCCGCGCGAGGGCACGCTGATCCGCGCCCTGGAGCAGGCCCGCGCGGCAGGCTTTGAGCCCGCGGCGATCATCCGCTTCTTCGGCGAGGCGCTGGTCTGCCCGGTGCTGACCGCGCACCCGACCGAGGTGCAGCGAAGGAGCACGCTCTCCAGCCAGATGACCATCGCCCGCCTGCTCGACGAGCGGAGCCGGATCACGCTCACCCCGGAGGAGCTCGCCGCCAACGACGAGGCATTGCGCCGCGCCGTCCTGACCCTGTGGCAGACGCGGATGCTGCGTCGCGCGAAGCTGTCGGTGCCCGACGAGATCGCCAACGGCCTGTCCTACTACGACTACACCTTCCTCACCGAACTGCCGCGGCTCTATGGCACGCTCGAAGACGATCTGGCGGCCTTGGGTCTGACCCCGACCGATGTGGCGTCGGAGCCGATCGAGCTGCCCTGCTTCCTCAGGATCGGCAGTTGGATCGGCGGCGACCGCGACGGCAATCCCTATGTCACCGCAGAAGTGCTGCGCGCGGCGTTGCGCATGCAATCGATGCGGGCGCTCAGCTTCTATCTGGCCGAGGTGCACCAGCTCGGCTCGGAACTGCCGATCGCCTCCGGCCTGGTCGAGGCCAGTGCGGAGCTCGCCGAACTCGCGGCGCACTCGCCGGACAGCTCGCCGCACCGCGCCGGCGAACTCTATCGCCGGGCGCTGACCGGCATCTATGCGCGGCTGGCGGCGACCGCCCACGTGCTCGACCAGTTCGAGAGCGAGCGCCATCCTCTGGGCAGCGCGCCGCCCTACGCCGGCGCCGGGGAATTTCTCGACGAGCTCGACGTCCTGCACCGTTCGCTCTGCGCTCACCGCTCGCGCCTCCTGGCGCGCGGCAGGCTGCGCCAGTTGAGACGAGCCGTGGCGGTGTTCGGTTTTCACCTGACCAGTCTCGACCTGCGCCAGAACTCGGACGTGCATGAGCGCACCGTCGCCGAACTGCTGTCGACCGCCGGGGCTAGCGACGACTACCGGGCGCTGGACGAGGAGGCGCGCATCGCACTGCTGGTGGCAGAGCTGACAACGCCGCGGCCGCTGTACTCGGAGTTCATATCCTATTCCGAGGAGACGACATCCGAGCTCACCATCCTGCGCAACGCCCGCGAGCTGCAGAACCGCTACGGCCTGGCCGCGATCGAGAACGTCGTCATCTCCAAGAACGACGCCGTCTCCGACATCCTCGAAGTGGCGCTGCTGCTGAAGGAAGCCGGCCTGCTGCGGCGAACCGGCGAGGTCCTGGACGCGAACATCGTGCCGCTGTTCGAGACCATCGAAGACCTGAAGCGCTGCCCCGCGATCATGGATCGCCTGTTCTCGCTGCCGATCTATCGTGAGCTCCTTGCGGCGCGCGGCATGGTCCAGGAAGTGATGCTCGGCTATTCCGACAGCAACAAGGACGGCGGCTTCCTCACCTCGGGCTGGGCGCTCTACCAGGCCGAGATCGCGCTGATCGAGGTGTTCAAGAAGCACGGCGTCCGCCTGCGCCTGTTCCACGGCCGCGGCGGCAGCGTCGGCCGCGGCGGCGGGCCGAGCTTCGACGCCATCCTGGCCCAGCCCGGCGGCGCGGTTCAGGGCCAGATCCGGATCACCGAGCAGGGCGAGGTGATCGCCTCGAAATACTCGAACCCGGAAGTCGGCCGGCGCAACCTGGAGATTCTCGCCGCCGCCACGCTCGAGGCGACCCTGCTGGCCCAGCCGGCGGCAGCGCCCCGCCCGGAGTACCTCTCGGCAATGGCGGAGCTGTCGCAGCTCGCCTACCGGGCCTATCGCCACCTGGTCTATGAGACGCCCGGCTTCGAGCGCTATTTCTGGGAGTCTACGGTGATCAGCGAGATCGCCGAGTTGAACATCGGCAGCCGCCCGGCCTCGCGCAAAAAGAGCACCGCCATCGCCGATCTGCGCGCGATTCCCTGGGTCTTCAGCTGGGCCCAGTGCCGCCTGATGCTGCCCGGCTGGTACGGCTTCGGCGCCGCGGCCCGTTCCTGGCTCGAAGAGCGCGGCGATGAGGGCCTCGCGATGCTGCGCGAGATGCACCGCGACTGGCCGTTCTTCCGTACCCTGCTGTCGAACATGGACATGGTGCTGGCCAAGAGCGACATCGCCATCGCCTCGCGCTACGCCGACCTGGTCAAGGACGCCGCGCTGCGCGATGCGATCTTCCCGCGGATCCGGGCCGAATGGCAGGCGAGCATCGACATGCTCGCAGCCATCACCGGCCGGCAGGAACTGCTGCAGGACAATCCGCTGTTGAAGCGCTCGATCCGCAACCGTTTCCCCTACCTCGACCCGCTCAACCATCTGCAGATCGAACTGCTGCAGCGCCACCGCAGCGGCGAAGGCAGCGAACGCGTCAGGCGCGGCATCCACCTGTGCATCAACGGCATCGCCGCAGGCTTGAGAAATAGCGGCTAGTGCTCGTTTTGCCCCGAGCTTTACCCGGGGCAATTACGAGCACTTGTGCCGCGCAGCGGCCTAGTGCTCACCTCGCTGCGGTTGACGCCTCGGCGCTTGTGCCGCGCAGCGGTCTAGTGCTCACCTCGCTGCGGTTGACGCCTCGGCACTTGTGCCGCGCAGCGGCCTAGTGCCACCTCGTTGAGCTTGACGCCTCGGCGCTTGTGCCGCGCACCTGCCAAGTGCCCGTCGTAGTCGCGAGCGAGCTGTACCCGGTGACAACCCGGAGCACCTGTGCGCATAGCAGTCACTACTCTTCCTTCAGCAGCGCCTTGATCTGCGGCCATTGCCGCCGGCTCACCGGCAGCTTCTCGGCCGAGCCGTGGAGTAGAACCAGCCAGCGCGTCTCGCCCTCGGCGTCGGCCCCGCGCTCGCATCCCGCGATCGCCTCGCGCGCAACCAGACAGCTGCGATGCACGCGGACGAAGCGCTCGATGAATTCCTGTTCGAGCTGGACCAGCGACTCCTCGACCAGATAGTCGCGCTCCCGGGTATGCGCGGTCACGTATTTCAGCTCCGCCTTGAGATACAGGATCTCGGCCAGCGGCACCAGCAGGACGCGGCCGCGCTCGGTCGAGGTCAGATGTCGTCGCCCCTCCGGCGCCAGGCGGCGCAGGAGCTCGGCGTCGCCGCCGCGCGCCGGCAGCTTCTTCAGCGCGGCGAGCAGGCGCTGCGCACGCACCGGCTTCAGCAGGTAGTCGACGGCGGACAGCTCGAAGGCGCGCACCGCGTATTGGTCGTAAGCGGTGGTGAAGATCACCGCCGGCGATCCCTGGCGCCGCGCCAGCTGCTGCACCAGGCCGATGCCGTCCAGGCGCGGCATGCGGATGTCCACCAGCGCGACATCGGCGGACTGTTCGCCGAGCCGCTCCAGCGCCTCGATGCCGTCTGCGGCTTCAGCAACGACGACGTTGGGCAATTCGCCTTCGATGTCGGCGAGCAGGTCCCGGAGGCGACGCCGCGCCGGCGCCTCGTCATCGACGATCAGGACGCGCAGGGCGGCGCTCACGGTGCCGATCCGGGGCGATAGGGCATCAGCATGCGCACCTGGTAACGGCCGTCTTCAGCGGTGGTCTCCAGGCGCGCCTCCAGGTCGAAGAACAGCATCAGCCGCTCGCGGATGTTGGCCAGCGCCATCTGGTTGCCGGCGTGCTCGCTGGCGCCGGCGGCGTAGGGATTGGCCAGCTCGATCAGCAGCTGGTCGCCGTGACGGGAAAAACCGATGGTGATCTCGGCCGGCTCGCCGGCCGGTTCGATGCCGTGATAGACCGCATTCTCCAGCAGCGGCTGGAGCATCAGGGGCGGCACCAGGGCGTCGGGCGGACAGGATTCGATGTACCACTTCACCTGCAGCCGGTCGCCCAGGCGCAGCCGCTCCAGGTCGAGATATTTCCGCGCCAGCGCGATCTCCTCGGACAGGGGCACCAGATCGCGGTTCTCGCGCATCAGCACGCGGAACAGATCGGCCAGCTCCTCCAGTGCCTGCTCGGCACGGCGCGGGTCGGAGCGGATCACGCCGAGCACCGCGTTCAGGGCGTTGAACAGGAAGTGCGGCCGTATCCGCGCGGTCAGGGCCATCAGCCGCGCCTCGGCCAGCGCCGGTGATTGCAGCCGGGCGCGGATATCGAAGTAATAGAGCAGCGCGCCGACGACGAGCGCGGTCCAGAAGAGCGCTACGGCGAGGCTGGCCGGCGCCGCGGCGTCTGCCTCGAAAGGGATCAGGACGGCATGGAAACCGAGCGTCGTCGCCAGCGCAATGGCGGCGACCACGGCGGCGCCGGCGGCATAGTCCAGGTGCCGGATGGCGCGCTTGGCCAGGCACAGCAGCATCAGGCTGGCGATCAGCGGCGGCTCGATGAAGACCGACAACTGCGCGAGATCTCCCGGCAGCTCGGCCATCGTCCGGCAAGCGGCTGCGGCCGCCAGTGCCGCGAGCACATTGACGCCGAGCAGGACGCGCAGCCAGACGCCGAGATTGCAGAAGTCCGGCAGTCGGGGAGGCTCTTGGTTTTGCCGTATACTCGTCATTTTGATTTCAGCGCTCAGGCGCCCGCGCGCCGCCCGGGCCAGTGCGAGATTCAGCGAGATTCATTATGACAGATCAGCAAGCCCGCGCCACCGCGGTCAATACTCCCGCGCCCGGCGCCTGGTCGGGACGCTTCTCGGAACCGGTCTCCGATCTCGTCCAGCGCTACACCGCCTCGGTGTCCTTCGACCGCCGCCTGGCATCCGCCGACATTCGCGGCTCCCTAGCCCACGCCCGGATGCTGGCCCGGCAGGCGATCATCAGCCATGACGATCTGGCCCAGATCGAGCGCGGCATGGCTTTGATCTCTGCCGAGATCGAGCGCGGCGAATTCCGCTGGAACCTGGCCGACGAGGACGTCCATCTCAACATCGAGAAGCGCCTGACCGCGCTGGTCGGCGACGCCGGCAAGCGTCTGCACACCGGCCGCTCGCGCAACGATCAGGTTGCCACCGATATCCGCCTGTGGCTGCGCGAGGCCATCGAGCGCATCGTCGGCCTGATCCGGGACTATCAGCGCGCGCTGCTCGATCTGGCCGAGCGCCACGCCGCCACTCCGATGCCCGGCTTCACCCATCTGCAGGTGGCGCAGCCGGTGACCCTCGGCCATCATCTGCTGGCCTACGTCGAGATGGCCGCTCGCGACCGGCAACGCCTCGCCGATTGCCGCCGGCGCATGAACCGCCTGCCGCTGGGCGCGGCCGCCCTGGCCGGCACCAGCTTCCCGATCGATCGTGAATCCGTCGCCCGCGAACTGGGTTTCGACGGCGTCTGCGAGAACTCGCTCGACGCGGTCTCCGACCGCGATTTCGCCATCGAATTTTCCGCCGCGGCGGCGCTCGTGATGATGCATATCTCGCGCTTCTCCGAGGAGCTGATCCTGTGGATGAGCCCGCGCTTCGGCTTCATCGAACTGGCCGACCGCTACTGCACCGGCTCGTCGATCATGCCGCAGAAGAAGAACCCCGACGTGCCCGAGTTGGCGCGCGGCAAGACCGGCCGCGTCTATGGCCACCTGATGGCGCTGCTGACCCTGATGAAGGGCCAGCCGCTGGCCTACAACAAGGACAATCAGGAGGACAAGGAACCGCTGTTCGACAGCGCCGACACCCTGACCGACACCCTGCGCATCTTCGCCGAACTGGTGCCGGGCATCACCGTCCGGCCGGCGGCGATGCTCGCGGCGCTGGGACAGGGCCACGCCACCGCCACCGATCTCGCCGACTACCTGGTGAAGAAGGGCCTGCCCTTCCGCGACGCCCACGAGGCGGTCGCCCGCGCCGTGCGCACGGCGGAGGCCAAGGGCTGCGCCCTGGCCGAACTGCCGCTGGCCGAGCTCGCCACCTACTCGCCGCTGATCGGGGCCGACGTCTTCTCAGTGCTGACGGTCGAGGGCTCGCTCGCGGCCCGCAATCACATCGGCGGCACAGCGCCGGAACAGGTGCGCGCCGCGATCGTTCGGGCGCGAGAAAAACTCTAGGCGCTGGCCAGGCTCTCCAACTGCTTCTGCAGTTCGCCGGCCTGGTACATTTCCTTCATGATGTCGCAGCCGCCGACGAACTCGCCGTTTATGTAGAGCTGCGGCACCGTCGGCCAGTTGGAGAAGTCCTTGATGCCCTGGCGGATCGCCGGATCGGCCAGGACATCGACGCTGGCGAACTTGTTCACGCCGCAGGCCCTCAGGATCTGCACCGCGGTGGCCGAAAAGCCGCACTGCGGCGCTTGCGGGTTGCCCTTCATGTAGAGCACCACCGGGTTGTTGGTGACGGTCTCTTGGATCTGCTCTTTCGCATTCATGGGGATGTTCCTAATAGTTGATAAAAACTGTCGGGTTTAAGTTTACGGTTCCGACGAGCCTACGTCAAGCGCCGCCTCCGCGTTGCGCCGCGCAGATGCGCAAGATGCCGGCAAGATCGCGTCGCTGCTCGATGGCGGCAAAGCCCGCGGCGCGCATCAATGCCGCCACCGCTTCGGCCTGATCGTAGCCGTGCTCGACCATCAGCCAGCCGCCGGCTTCGAGATGCTGCGGCGCCTGGGCGACGATCCGGCGGATCGCGGCGAGGCCGTCGGCGCCCGAGGCGAGCGCCAGTTGCGGCTCGAAGCGCAGGTCTCCTTGCAGCAGATGCGGATCGTTCTCGGCGATGTAGGGCGGGTTGGCGACGACGAGTTCGAAGCGCCCGTCCGCCAACGCCGAAAACCAGTCGCTCTCGACCAGACGGAGCGGCGCCGCGAGCGCCCGGGCATTGCTGCGGGCCAGCTCCAGCGCGGCAGGAGAAACCTCGGCGGCGGTGACCCGGGCTGCCGGAATTTCGAGCGCCAGGGTGATGCCGAGGCAGCCGCTGCCCGTGCCCAGATCGAGGATCGCCGGCGCCGCCACATTTCCCCTGCTCCCGGCCAGCCTGGCGATGGCCAGATCGACCAGCAGCTCCGTCTCCGGACGGGGGATCAGCACCTCGGGGGTCACCGCGAAGCTGCGGCCATAGAACTCGCGCCAACCGACCAGGTGAGCGATCGGTTCTCCCTGCGCCCTGCGGGACACCAGCTCGGCAAAGCGCCCGCTCTGCTCTTCGCTCATCGCCTCCTCGCCGTGCGCCGCCAGCCAGGCGTGGGAGCGGCCGAGCACGTGACGGAGCAGCAGTCGCGCCTCGGCGGGCGCGATGCGCGAGCGCGCCAGTGCCTGGTCGATGCGGCTCAAGCCGCCTCTTCCGAGAGCGCGGCGAGCAGCTCCGCCTGGTGCTCGCTGGTGAGGGCGCTGATCAGTTCGTCGAGATCGCCGTCCATGATCGCGTCGATCTTGTACAGGGTCAGGTTGATGCGGTGGTCGGTGATCCGTCCCTGCGGAAAATTGTAGGTGCGGATGCGCTCCGAGCGGTCGCCGCTGCCCACCAGGCTCTTCCGGGTCGAGGCGATCTTCGCCTGCTGCTCGGATTCCTGCTTGTCCTTGATTCGCGCCGCCAGCACCGCCAGCGCCTGCGCCTTGTTGCGATGCTGCGAGCGGTCGTCCTGGCACTCGACGACGATGCCCGTGGGCAGGTGGGTGATGCGCACCGCCGAGTCGGTCTTGTTGATGTGCTGGCCGCCGGCGCCCGAGGCGCGGAAGGTGTCGATGCGCAGTTCGGCAGGGTTGATCACCACCTCGGAGAGCGCGTCCGCCTCGGGCAGCACCGCCACCGTGCAGGCCGAGGTGTGGATGCGGCCCTGAGTCTCGGTCGCCGGCACACGCTGGACGCGATGGCCGCCCGACTCGAACTTGAGCCGTGAATAGGCGCCGGACCCGACGACGCGGGCGATCACTTCCTTGTAGCCGCCCAGTTCAGCCTGATTCGCCGAGATCACCTCGACCTGCCAGCGCTGCCGCTCGGCGTAGCGGCAGTACATGCGGAACAGGTCGCCGGCGAACAGCGCCGACTCGTCGCCGCCGGTACCAGCGCGGATTTCCAGGAACAGGTTGCGCTCGTCGTTGGGGTCCGTGGGCAGAAGCGCGGTCTGCAGTTCGGCTTCGACCCGCGCCATTTCCTCCTTGCAGCGGGGGATCTCCTCCTCGGCGAGCGCCTTCATTTCCGAATCCGCGAGCAGCGCTTCGGCCGCCGAGAGCTCCTCCTCGGCCCGGCAGTAACGGCCGTAGAGCGCGGTCACCGGCGCCAGCTCGGCGCGCTCGCGCGTGAGCTTGCGATAGCTGTCCATGTCGCGGGCGGCGCCCTCCCCGGACAACAGATGGTCGAGTTCGTCCAGGCGCAGCGTCAGTTGCTGCAGTTTGATGCGTATGCTCTGTTTCATCATGGCGCGCGCGATCACCGCCGGAAACCGGCGGCGGTCAATCGATCGGCTATTCTCCGGGGTGCAGGTGGTAGACGCGCGCGATCAATCGGGCCAGATCGGCGCGCTCGCTGCCCTCGGCCTGATTGAGGGCGATGGTCGGGGCGTGCAGCAGCTTGTTGGTGAGACCGTGCGACAGTGCCTCCAGCACCTGCGCTGGATCGTCGCCGCGGGCGAGCAGCCGCTGCGCGTGCTCCAGTTCGTGGCGGCGGGCGCGCTCGGCGGAATCGCGCAGCGCCCGGATGGTGGGCACGGCTTCGCGCGCATCCATCCAGTGCAGGAAGCTATTGACGCCGGCATCGATGATCAGTTCGGCTTCGACCACCGCCGCCTGGCGCGACTCCAGCCCTGCCGCGACGATCTGGCCGAGATCGTCCAGGGTGTACAGGAACACGTCGCCGAGCCTGCCCACCTCGGCTTCGATGTCGCGCGGCACGGCCAGGTCGACCATCACCATCGGCCGGTGGCGACGCGCCTTCAGAGCGCTCTCGACCATGCCCAGACCGATGATCGGCAACTGGCTGGCGGTGCAGGAGACGACGACGTCGTAATGCGGCAGGCGGGCGGCGATCTCGTCCAGGCGCAGGGTGTCGGCCTGGAAGCGGGCGGCCAGCGCTTCGGCGCGCGCCGGGGTGCGATTGGCGATGGTGATCTGGCGCGGATTCTGGCCGGCGAAGTGGGCGGCGCACAGCTCGATCATCTCGCCGGCGCCGATGAACAGCACCCGCTGCTCGGCCAGGCTCTCGAAGATACGGCTGGACAGATGCACCGCGGCAGCGGCCATCGAGACGGTACTGGCACCGATGGCGGTGGTCGAGCGCACCTCCTTGGCAACGGCGAAGCTGCGCTGGAACAGCTTGGAGAGCAGCGTGCCCAGCGTACCCGCCTCGCCCGCCTGGCGTTCTGCCTGCTTCATTTGGCCGAGGATCTGGGGCTCGCCCAGCACCATCGATTCGAGTCCGCTGGCGACGCGGAAAATATGGCGCACCGCGTCACGCTGCGGATAGGTGTAGAGATAGGGGCTGATTCTATCGGCCGGCAGCGCGTGGTATTGCGCCAGCCAGTCGATCGCCACCGCCGGGTGATCAGCGGCGCAGTAGAGCTCGGTGCGATTGCAGGTGGACAGGATCGCGGCCTCGCGCACCGCCTTGGCGCGGGTCAGATCGGAGAGCGCCTGCGCACAATGCTCCGGCAGAAAAGCCACCTGCTCGCGCACGGAGAGCGGCGCGGTATGGTGGTTGATGCCGAGGGCGAACAGTTCCATGGGCGGCAGGCGCAATCCCGCAAAATGATGCGCCAATTATAGCATTGACGGCCGTCTGACCCGCCCGGCAGGGGCGCTAGCGCTGCGGCGAAGACTAATAACTCAGGGCCACGATCATCGACGCGACCTCCTCGGCCGAATCTTCCAGAATCCCGGCCAGCGTTTCCTGACCGATGACCAGGTCGATCGCCTCTGGCGCAGCATCCCGGTCGACAGCGGGTTGTAGCGGCGATTGGATCGGCGAGAGCCGATCGGCGAGCAACAGCGTGTCGCCCAGGCTTGCCGGCGGCAGCACCGGCAAGCCCGCCCAGATGCCTTCGATGGCGGCCACCACGGCCTGCGGCACCGACAGCACCATGAGCACGGCCCGGCCGATCTCGGCCCAACCTTCGGCCGCCTCGATCGCCACCCCCGCTCGCCCGTCGAACAGACAGGGGAAGTCCTTGACGCGGGAGAGCAGATAAAATCCGCCGACTTCATGGACGATGCCGGCAAACATCGCGGTCTCGGGATCCTGTCGCGTTACCCGCCGGCTGAGCACATGGGCCAGTGCCGCGACATGGGCGGTATGCGCCCATAAGCGATCGGCGAGCAGGCGATGCGCGGGGTCGGTCGAGATGCCGGCCAACTGCCGGGTCACCACCGCCGCGGCCAGTGCCCGGATCATCCGGAAACCCAGGCGCGAGGTGGCAATGCGAACGTCGGTGATCGGTCTGCCGGAGCGGTTGAAGGCCACCGAGTTGGCCAGCGCCACCACCCGCGCCGAGAGCAGCGGCTCAGTCTGGACCAGACGCGCCGCCGCCTCCAGATGACAGTCGGGATCGCCGAGCGCCCGCTGCACGCCGAGGGCCACCGCGACATTGGTCGGGAAACTCAGTTCGCCGCGGCTGGCCTCTTCCGCAATGGTCTGCAAAGCCTCGCATCGGTCCATGACGAAGCCGAGCCTGCGCGGCCGGCTACCCCCAGACGTGCTCAGGCACCCTGACGCTTCTTTTCTTCCTTCTTGATCTTCTTGTCGGCCTTCTTTTCCTTCTGGGTCTTGGCCGGCTCCTTCTTGACCGCCTTCTTGCTATCCTGCGCTTTGCTCACAATGTTCTCCTCGTCTGTCCGATGTCTATCGCCAACTCTAGTCTGCAGGGCTGGCGCATGCCGCTAACCGCCTGTCGATCATAGCCCCATCCGGCCATCGCAACAAATCCGGCCCCGTCAGGCGAGCGGCTGCAGCCGTATCGAGGCACGGGCTTCGGTCATCGTGAGGGCGAGCAATTTGGTGCAGGCATAAAGGGCCTTGACACAGGGCGTCGGAACGCCGGTCAATTCGCCGAGCTCCGCCACCGCGCCGACCAGGGCATCGACCTCCAGCGCCCGCCCGGCTTCGACATCCTGGAGCATCGACATCTTGTGCCGGCCCAGCGTTTCGGCACCGGCGATCCGCCGCTCGATGGGCAGACGGATGGCGACGCCGAGGCTCTCGGCCACCGCCTTCGCCTCCCCCATCATGTTCTCGAGCAATTCCCGGGTCAGGGGATAGCGGCAGATGTCGATCACCGTCGCGTGCGCCAATGCGCTGATCGGATTGAGGCTCACATTGCCGAGCAGCTTCAGCCAGACCTCCCCGCGCGTATCGCTCAGCACCGGTGCCTTGAAGCCGGCTGCGGTGAACATTGCCGACAGGTTCCGGACCCGCTCGGTGGCCCGGTTGTCCGGCTCGCCCAGGGGGAAGCGGTTGCCTTCATGGTGATGGATGACGCCCGGTGCGACAAGCTCCGCCGCCGGATAGACAACGCTGTGGATCACCCGGGCGGCATCGATATGCCGGGCGATGACGCCACCCGGATCGACCGACTGCAGGATATGGCCTGCGAACCGCCCTCCGGAGCGCTGAAAGTACCACCAGGGCAAGCCATTCTGCAGCGTCAGGACGATCGTCGCATCCGCAAAAAGCAGCGGGATGTCGGCAGCGACAGCCGAGAGTTGATGCGCCTTGAGGCCGAGGATCACCAGGTCGTGCCGGCCCGCCTGCTCGAAGCTGTCGGTGGCGAAGGGGCGCGCGCTGTGTTCGCTGCCGTCGCGAAAAATCAGGCGCAGGCCGCGCTCGCGGATCGCGGTGAGATGCTCGCCGCGGGCGATCACCGTCACCTGATGACCGGATGCAGCCAGCTCGACCGCCAGATAGCCGCCGATCGCGCCCGCCCCAACCACGCAGATTCTCATCGCCCCTCACCTTTTCCCGCGCGCTAGCGGACACCCGCCCGCAGCAGGAAATTGCCCAGATGAAGATCGCTCTTGGTGATGTGGCTGATCTGCCAATCGACCAGCCGCAGTTGGATTCTAAACAGCAGATAGAGCCGGTCCTGCTCCGCGCTCTCGATCTCCTCGTGCATAGCGACCAGGAAGCGGCGGAAAGTGTCGTGCTGCGCCTGGTGCTCCTTGGCGAAGGGGTAGTCGTGGCGGACCATCTGCTCCTCCTCGGTGCGGAAGTGGCGTTCGACCTGCTCGGAAAGATCGTCGAGAAACGGATTCAGCCGGGTGATACCGCGGCCGACCTGTTCAGCCAATTGCGCGATACACGCGAGCAGTTCCTGGTGCTGGCCATCGAGCTCAGCGACGCCCACCGCGTAATCGTCGCGCCAGCCAATCGCCATGCCCATCGGGCCTTCCAGGTGGCCACGACGCTCGAATTCCCGGCAGCGTCCCAGATAGACCTGCACCGCCGGGTCCTCGGGCGCCATGCGCTGACATTCCTGCAGCAGAGGCAAGGCGAGGTCGACCCGGCCCAGGTGATAGAAGGCCAGGCCGCGCTCAAAGCTGTGGCGACTCGCGAGCTTCGCCAGCCTCATGGGTTCCGGATCGACGTCGAACACCTCATATACCGACTGTGCCTGATAACGGCCCTTGATTTGCAGCCTGTCGAGAAAACGGATGCAATAAGCGTCCGGATCCTTCAGCGCGTGCAGGGTATGCGCGCTGATCATCAGCGGCGTCGAATAGCTCTTGGTCAGGCCTTCCAGGCGCGAGGCGAGGTTCACCGCATCGCCGATGACGGTGCTGTCCATGCGCTGATGACCGCCCACAGTGCCCATCATCACCAAGCCGGTATTGATGCCGATGCCTATCCTGATCTGGCTGTAGCCCGCCCGCAGCCGCCCCTGGTTGTAGATCGCGAGCTGCCGCAGCATGTCGATGCCGGAGCGCACGCCATCGTCGGCCGAACCGGCGAACAGGGCCATGATGCCGTCGCCGATGTACTTGTCGATGATGCCCCGGTGGCGGGTCACCATCGGTTCCATGGTGGAGAGGTAGGAATTGATGAAGCGGAAGTTCTCCGCCGGCAGGATCGACTCAGACAGCGACGTGAAGTCGCGGATGTCGGAGAACAGCAGGGTCATTTCCTTCTCGACGTTGTCGCCCAGCTTGACATCGACGATGCTCGGCCTGCCCAGCAATTGCAGAAACTGGTGCGGCACGAAACGGCCGTAGGCTACTTCCGTGGCGGTCAGCGGTGGGCTTGCTTGCTCTGGTGGATCGGCGTCCGGCATCGGTCAATGTGTCTGCAGCTGGTTCGGCCGGGCAGTGACGCGCCGCCCTGGGGTTTGTCCTTCTTCTGTCGGCCCAGCCCTAGGCAGGTCTGCACCGCTTTTACAGGGCAGATTCTACGCCAGGCGCCGGCCCGGCACCAAGGCCGCGGCCCGCCCGCTCGGGTGCTCAGATTGGCGTCCTTTATTTCCCAATAAACAAATAGGATCGGGGTTGCGGGGTGGAAATGCTAGCCTTGCGGCCTGACGGGATTGAGGGGAGAGCGAGGATGGCGCTGGTCAAGCCGCATGGAGGCGGGGAGCTGAAGCCGCTGCTGCTGGAAGGGGAAGCGCGGCGGGCGGAATTGAAGCGGGCTGCGGGATTGCCGAAGCTGACGGTGAGT
>MLJW01000339.1_pt1 | contig 25400 bp, 20 predicted proteins | sample 888231 | NCBI WGS metagenome assembly MLJW01 (sample SAMN05788063, study PRJNA343431) | mine drainage metagenome | isolation source: sample collected from the inflow into an acid mine drainage treatment plant... | place: Germany: Lusatia, lignite mining district
GTCGTTGCCGTTGGCATCGGTCAATTGCCTGCCCCAGCCCAGGCCCCAGGCATGGCTGTTGAGGGTGGCGCGCTTGGCGGCGGTGTAGGTGGCTGGGTCGTGCCAGGTGTAGCCGGAGACGAACAGGTCGGAGTTGCCGTGGTCGTAGATGTTGGCGAGGTTCTGGCCGACGCCGTCCGCCCAGTTCTGTGTGGAGCCCAGGACGGAAGCCTGGCTGGCGGGGGCCAGCATCGAGATGGCTGCGAGTAAAACGGCAAGAAGCGTGGAGCGCATGGGAGTCGGTGCGGCGAAGCTTATTTATTGTTAGGTGGCGGATTCTATCCACTGCCCATGGCTAAAAATCTGGTTCGGGCGAAAGCGCGACTTGTAGGCCATTTTCTCGCTCGCGGCGATCCAGTAGCCCAGGTAGGCATGGGGGAGCTGCATGGCGCGGGCTTGCATGATCTGCCACAGCACGCTGTAAGTGCCGTAGCTGGCACCCGCGTCATCGGGTTCGTAGAAGGTGTAGACGGCCGACAGGCCGTCGGACAGCAGGTCGACGATCGACACCATCTTGAGCGCGCCGCGTTCGCCGTCTCTGTCAGGAGGGGTCCGGAACTCCACCAGTCGGGTATTGACCCGGCTTTGCAGCAGGAACTGGGTGTACTGGTCGATGCTGTCCTGGTCCATGCCGCCGCCCGCGTGCCGGCGGGCCTGGTAGCGCAGGTAGAGTTGGTAATGCTCGGGTACGAAACCCAGCTTGAGCACGCTGGCCTGCAGATCGGCGTGCCGCACCCAGGCCCGGCGCTGTGCGCGATTGGGGGCGAAGCGCAGGGCCAGCACACGTAGGGGGATGCAGGCTTTGCAGTCGTCGCATTGCGGCCGGTAGGTGAACAGTCCGCTGCGGCGGAAACCCGCTTGCACCAGGCTGGTGTAGACCTCGGCATGGATGAGGTGGCTGGGCGTGGCCACCTGGGAGCGCGCCTGACGCCCGGGCAAGTAGCTGCAGGGGTAACCGGCAGTCGAATAGAACTGCAGCGCGGTGAACGGGAGTTCTTTCGGATGGGTCACAGCCAGGGAGCGCAATCGCGTTGAAACTGCGACCAATCATACTGCCACGAGGCAGGGCCTTGCGCCAGGCTGGACTGCTCCAGCGCGCGCATGAACGCATCCCGCGGCCAGGGGCGTGCGCCCATGTTGGCGAGGTGGGCGGTTTGTTGCTGGCAGTCGATGGGGCCGATGCCATGCCGCAGGCAAAAGCCGCAGAGCGCCATCAGCAGGAGCTTGGAGCCGTCGTCCACCCGCGTGAACATCGATTCGCCGAACACCATGCCGCCAAGCGAGACGCAATACAGGCCGGCGACCAGTTCGTCGTCGCGCCACAGTTCGAAGCTGTGGGCCAGGCCCTGGGCGTGCAGGGCGCAATAGGCGTCGACGATGGCCGGCACGATCCAGGTCTGCTCGGTGTCGCGCCTGGGCGCGGCGCAGGCCTGCATGACGGCGCGAAAGTCGCTGTCCGTGCGCAGTGCCAGGCGCGCCTCGCGCAAATGCCGCCGCGCCGACTGACGTAATGAGCGGCGCACCTTGAGTTCGGCCGGCACCAGCACCATGCGCGGGTCCGGCGTCCACCATAACGGGGGCTCGTCGGCGCCGAACCAGGGAAAAACGCCCTGGGCATATGCGGCCTGCAGGGTTTTCGCATCCACCCGCCCGCCCACGGCGAGCAGGCCCGGGTAAGGAGCATCGTTCGGAAGCGCCTGCTCGGGCGGCGGAAAGCGATCCCCGGGACGCAGGCGGGCAAGGGTCCAAGTCATTGTCGCGAAGGCCTTGACGTGAGGTCGGGCGAACCGCGGGGGCCGGTGTTCAGCCGCCGGTCATGCGGTATTCTCGCCTTGGCAGGGCAGCACAAGGGTTGCCCGCATCAATTGCATCAATTTGACCCCAGACGAAAGTTCGCATGTCTCTTTTCCAACTTGGCGCGCTCGGCCCCGAGGTCGCTCCTGGCGTGTTCGTCGCCGATTCCGCGCGTGTCGTCGGCCGCGTGCGCCTGGCTGCGGGGGCGAGCGTGTGGTTCAGCGCCGTCTTGCGTGGTGACAATGAACCCATCGACATCGGCGAAAACAGCAATATCCAGGACGGTGCGGTGCTCCATACCGACCCTGGCTTCCCGCTGACGGTCGGCGTGGGGGTTTCGATCGGCCACCAGGCCATGCTGCATGGTTGCACGGTGGGCGATGGCAGCCTGATCGGCATCCATGCCGTGGTCCTGAATGGCGCGCGCATCGGCCGCAACTGCCTCGTAGGGGCCGGCGCCCTGGTCACCGAGGGCAAGGTGTTTCCGGACGGCTCGCTCATCATCGGTTCGCCGGCGCGCGCCGTGCGCGAACTCACGCCGGAGCAGATTGAACAGATGCATCGCAACGCGCTGTCCTATGTGAACAAGGCGGCCCGCTACCGTGCCGAATTGGAGCCGGTGCGCCCATGAGCCCATCGCCCGGCCGCCCGAAGATGGGCGAAACCCCGCACGGCGGGGTCGCGCGCAGCGCGGGGGTGCTCTCCATGAGCCCATCGCCCGGCCGCCCGAAGATGGGCGAAGCCCCGCTTGGCGGGGTCGCGCGCAGCGCGGGGGTGCCCTCCCCCATGAGCCCATCGCCCGGCCGCCCGAAGATGGGCGAAACCCCGCACGGCGGGGTCGCGCGCAGCGCGGGGGTGCCCTCCCCCATGAGCCCATCGCCCGGCCGCCCGAAGATGGGCGAAACCCCGCACGGCGGGGTCGCGCGCAGCGCGGGGGTGCCCTCCAGATGAACGATACCTTGCTCAAGTTCATGCTCGGCGCGGGCCATGTGCGCGGGGTTGTCGTGCGCCTGCAGTCCAGCTGGGCGGAGATGCGCAGACGACGCCGGCATGCCGCCGTGGTGCAGGGCCTGCTCGGGGAGTTGACGGCGGCCTCCGCGCTGCTCGCCGGCAGCCTGAAATTCGATGGCACCCTGATTCTTCAAATTCAGGGCGACGGCCCGCTGCGGCTTGCGGTGGCGGAATGCCAGCCCGATTTCGGCCTGCGCGCAACGATGAAAGTTGAGGGCCTGATCGAGCGGGAGGCGAGCTTGCGGGAGCTGGCGAATGCGCATGGCATGGGGCGCTGCGTCATCACGCTCGATCCGCGCAAGCAACTCCCCGGTCAGCAGCCCTATCAGGGCATCGTGTCGCTGGCCGATGCCGATGGGCGGGGGCTCGACAGCCTGACCCAAGTGCTGGAGCAGTACCTGGCCCGATCCGAGCAGATTCCCTCCTGGCTCATGCTCGCGTCGGACGAGCAGGCATCGTGCGGCTTGCTTCTGCAGCGCATGCCGGATACGGGCGGAAGCGCTGGCGCCGCCGCCAACCAGGCCGAGGCGGACGAGGATTTCTCGCGCGCCATGCATCTGGCCTCGACCCTGGGGCGCGAGGAACTGCTGCGCGACAGCCCCGAGGACCTGCTGCGCAAATTGTTCTGGCAGGAAGAGCCGCGCATTTTCAATCCGCAGTCGCCGCATTTCCATTGCACCTGTTCCAAGCTGCGCGTGGCCGACATGCTGCGCATGCTGGGGCGCGATGAAGTCGAGTCCGTGCTCAAGGAGCAGGGCGAGGTGGACGTGACCTGTGAGTTCTGTGGCGCACGCTATGGTTTCGACCTCGTGGATGCGGCCCAGTTGTTCCGTCCGGAGATCAACCAGCCGCCCATGCCGACCCAGCGGCAGTAATTCGCCGTCCGTCGCGGGGTCAGCGCCGTGGGGCAGGCTTGACGGCGCCAGGCAGGGGTTGGGATGCGATCGGCGCCGGGGGCGGCATCGGGCTCGATGCCGGCAGGATCTGCACGAAGATCTCGTCGGGTTTGACCATCCCCATCTCGCGCCGTGCGCGGTCCTGCACGGCCTGCATGCCGTGGCGCAGGTCGCGGGCTTCGTCTTCCAGCCGTTGGTTCTGTTCCCGCGCCTGTTCGTTGGCCTGGTATTGGGCATCCAGGTTGGCGCGCAGCTGGCGCACCTGCGGCCAGCTGCGCTCGCCAAACCAGAGCGGCCACTGCAGCAGCAGCAGCACGGCCAGGAGAACCAGAGTGACCCAGCGCATCGCCCAAGCTTGCGAGAGCACAGGCACGACGGTCGATGCCGCGTTCAGCGCAGGTTGTAGAACGTGGCGCGGCCGGCAAACCGTGCCACGTCGCCGAGGTTCTCCTCGATGCGCAGCAGCTGGTTGTACTTGGCGATGCGGTCCGAGCGCGACAGCGAGCCGGTCTTGATCTGGCCGGCGTTGGTGGCCACGGCGATGTCGGCGATGGTGGTGTCCTCGGTTTCCCCCGAGCGGTGCGACACCACGGCGGTGTAGCCTGCGCGCTTGGCCATTTCGATGGCGGCGAAGGTCTCGGTCAGGGTCCCGATCTGGTTGACCTTGATCAGGATGGAGTTGGCGATGCCCTGTTCGATGCCGCGCTTGAGGATTTCGGCGTTGGTGACGAAGATGTCGTCGCCGACCAGCTGCACCTTCTTGCCCAGTGTGTTGGTGAGGTGTTTCCAGCCGTCCCAGTCCTGCTCGGCCAGGCCATCCTCGATGGAGACGATGGGGTACTTGCCGATCCAGCTCTCGTAAAGCGCCACCAGTTCTTCCGAGCCGAGCACCAGGCCCTCGCCGGTGAGGTGGTACTTGCCGTCCTTGTAGAACTCGCTGGAAGCCGGGTCCAGGGCGATGGCGATCTGCTCGCCGGGCTTGTAGCCGGCTTTCTCGATGGCCTCACTGATGAGTTGCAGCGCCGCCTCGTGGCTGGCCACGTTGGGCGCGAAACCTCCCTCGTCGCCGACCGTGGTGGGCATGCCGCGGTCGTGCAGAATGCCCTTGAGCGCGTGGAACACCTCGGCGCCGTAGCGCAGCGCCTCGCGGAAGTTGCCCGCGCCCACCGGCATGATCATGAATTCCTGCATGTCCAGGCTGTTGTTGGCATGCGCCCCGCCGTTGATGACGTTCATCATCGGCACCGGCAGCTCGCAGGCGGCGAACCCGCCCAGATACTGGTACAGCGGAACGCCGGCCTCTTCGGCCGCGGCCTTGGCCACGGCCATGCTCACGGCCAGCAGCGCGTTGGCGCCCAGGCGCGACTTGTTCGGGCTGCCGTCCAGCTCGATGAGCGTACGGTCGAGAAAAGCCTGCTCGGAGGCATCCAGGCCCATCACGGCCTCGGTGATCTCGGTGTTGACATGCTCGACCGCGCGCAGCACCCCCTTGCCGCCGTAGCGCTGGGCATTGCCGTCGCGCAGTTCCACGGCCTCGCGGGTGCCGGTGGAGGCGCCCGAAGGAACCGCGGCGCGGCCCAGAAAGCCTGTTTCCAGCACCACGTCGCATTCCACCGTTGGGTTGCCGCGGCTGTCGAGGATTTCGCGCGCGTTGAGATCGACGATTGCACTCATGGGTTCTCCAGGGGTTGTGCGGTTTTCAGGGAAAAGGGTTCAGGCGCCTTGCACCACGATCATGCGCATCAGCGCGGCGCCTTCGCGGGCCTGGCGCGCTGCGCCGTACTCGGGGGAATCGTAAAAGCGGCGCGCCGTGTCCAGATCGGGAAATTCGAGCACCACCACGCGCCCGGGCTGCCAAGGACCTTCCAGGGTCTCGACCGCACCGCCGCGCACGAGGGGTTTGGCGCCATAGACCTGCATGGCGATGGACGACAGGGTGCGGTACTGCGCGTATCGGGTTGGGTCGGTGACGTCGACGTCGGCGATGATGTAGGCGGCCATGAGCGGGTTTGAATCAGTGCAGCAGGTTTTCGAGATAGCCGCGGCGCTTGACCACCGCATCGATTTCCTTCAGATCCTCCAGCATGGCGCGCATATGCCGCAGCGGCATGGCATTGGGCCCGTCGGACAGAGCTTTCTCCGGGTCCGGATGGGTCTCGGCGAACAGGCCGGAAATGCCCGCGGCCACCGCCGCGCGCGCCAGGACCGGGACGAATTCGCGCTGCCCGCCGGACTTGTCGCCCATGCCGCCGGGTTGCTGCACCGAGTGGGTGGCGTCGAACACCACGGGGCAGCCGGTGTCGCGCATGATGGCCAGGGCGCGCATGTCCGACACCAGGGTGTTGTAGCCGAAGCTCACGCCGCGTTCGCAGGCCATGATGCGCTGGTTGCCCACCGCGCGCGCCTTGTCGACCACGTTCTTCATGTCCCAGGGGGCGAGGAACTGGCCTTTCTTGATGTTGACCGGCAGGCCCATGCGGGCGACGTTCTGGATGAAATTGGTCTGCCGGCACAGGAAGGCCGGAGTCTGCAGCACGTCCACCACGGCGGCCACCTCGGCCAGCGGCGTGTCCTCGTGCACATCGGTGATGACGGGTACGCCGAGCTGCCGCTTCACCTCCGACAGGATGCGCAGGCCTTCATCCATGCCCAGCCCGCGGAAGGACTGGGCCGACGAGCGGTTGGCCTTGTCGAAGGACGATTTGAAGATGAATGGAATGCCCAGATCCTGGCAGATGGCCTTGAGCTCCCCCGCGGTGTCGATGGCGAGCTGCTCGCTTTCGATGACGCAGGGGCCGGCGATGAGGAACAGCGGCTTGTCGGGGCCGACTTCGAATCCGCACAGTTGCATGGCCATGTCTCAGGCGTTGACCGCAGCGGCGGCGCTACCCGCCGGCACGCCCTTGGCGCGCTGCTGCGCCAGCGCGGCCTGCACGAAGGCTGTGAACAGGGGGTGTCCGTCGCGCGGGGTGGACTTGAATTCGGGGTGGAACTGCACGCCCATGAACCAGGGGTGCACCGCTTGCGGCAGCTCGACGATTTCGGTCAGCTGTTCGCGCGTGGTCGTGGCGGAAATCACCAGGCCGGCCTTCTGCAGCGCATCGAGATACTGCACGTTGGCTTCGTAGCGGTGGCGGTGGCGTTCGTTGACCGTGTCGCCATAAATGGCATGGGCCAGCGTGCCGGGCTGCACCCGCGCTTCCTGCGCGCCCAGGCGCATGGTGCCGCCGAGGTCGGACTGGTCGGTGCGCTGGTGCACGGCGCCGTCGCGGCCCTGCCATTCGGTGATCAGCGCGATGACCGGATGCGGCGTGGTCGGCTCGAACTCGGTGCTGTTGGCTCCTGCCAGCCCGGCCTTGTGACGCGCGTACTCGATCGTCGCCACCTGCATGCCCAGGCAGATGCCCAGGTAAGGAATGCGCTGCTCGCGGGCGTACTGCGCGGCGAGGATCTTGCCTTCCACGCCGCGCTTGCCGAAGCCGCCGGGCACCAGGATGGCGTCGAAGGCGCCGAGCTGGTCGATGTTGCCCGGCTCCAGGGTTTCGGAATCGAGGTAGGTGATGCGCACCTTGGCGGCATTCTTGATGCCGGCGTGGCGCAGCGCCTCGTTGAGCGATTTGTAGGAGTCCGACAGATCGGTGTACTTGCCCACCATCGCGATGCGCAGCGTGTGGCGCGGGTGCGCCTCGGAGGCCACCAGCGCGTCCCAGGCCGACAGGTCGGCCGGGCCGCCCACGAGCTTGAGCTTGTCGCAGATCAGCGTGTCCAGCCCCTGTTCGTGCAGCATGCGCGGGATCTTGTAGATGCTGTCGGCGTCCCAGACCGAGATCACGGCGTCCTGCGGCAGGTTGGCGAACAGGGAGATCTTCTCGCGTTCGTCGTCCGGAATCGGGCGGTCGGCGCGGCACAGCAGGGCGTCGGCGGTGATGCCGATCTCGCGTAGCTTCTGCACGCTGTGCTGGGTGGGCTTGGTCTTGAGCTCGCCGGCGGCGGGAATGAAGGGCACCAGGGTGAGGTGCACGAAGGCGCTGTGGTGGCGCGGCATGCGCAGGCTCATCTGCCGCACGGCCTCGAGGAAGGGCAGGGACTCGATGTCGCCCACGGTGCCGCCGATCTCGACGATGGCCACGTCGGCCTCGTCGGGCGAGCCTTCGCCCGCCCCGCGGCGGATGTATTCCTGGATTTCGTTGGTGATGTGCGGAATCACCTGCACCGTCTTGCCGAGGTATTCGCCGCGGCGCTCCTTGCGGATGACGCTGTCGTAGATCTGCCCGGTGGTGAAGTTGTTGGTACGGTGCATCGAGCGCCGGATGAAGCGCTCGTAGTGGCCGAGGTCGAGGTCGGTCTCGGCGCCGTCGTCGGTGACGAACACCTCGCCGTGCTGGAACGGCGACATGGTGCCGGGGTCGACGTTGATGTAGGGGTCGAGCTTGATGAGGGTGACGTTGATGCCGCGCGACTCGAGAATCGCGGCCAGGGATGCGGCTGCGATGCCCTTGCCGAGGCTGGACACCACACCGCCGGTGACGAAAACGTATTGGGTCATGACGCCATGTAAGGCCGGTAAACGCGCATTATAGGAATCCGATCGTGACGCCCGAGCGTCCGGCGCCGGGCCTGGCGATTTCAGTCCGGGACAAGCTCGCGCACCATGGCGCCGATGGCCGCTGCCGTGGCTTGCGGCTGCTCGAAGGGGTAGAGGTGGCTGCCTCCCTGGATCCACTGCAGGTGCGGGCCGACCAGCCTGTGCGTGGCGGCCATGCCGGCCTGGCGGATTTCCCGCGATTCGGTGCCGCCGATGAAGCCCACCGGCACCGGAAAGGGTGGGCGGGCGATGCGGCCCATGCGGTGCGGCAGGGTCTGGTAGATGCGCGCTTCGACCTCGCGGTCGAAGGCGAGCACGCGCTTGCCGCCTTGCTCGCGCGTGCCGCAGCGGGCGTAGTCGGCGAGCATGTCCGGGTCCCAGCGGGCGAAAGGCGCCTTAGCCGCGAAATGCGCGCGCACGGCCTCCAGGCTGTCCCACGAGGTGCGGCGCCGCCAGGCCGGGGCGGCGGGCGGCAGGCGGCTGGCCAGTCCGCTGCGCTTGCCCAGCCACAGTACCGTGGCCCGCCAGCCGGCCACCACGGGGGAATCGAGCAGGATCACGCAGCGTATGGCACGGGGCGCGTGACGGGCCACCATCAGGCCGAGGTAGCCACCGAGGGAATGCCCCACCAGGATGACGGGCCGGCCTTGGCCGCGTTCCTGCACGAACTGCAGCAGCTCGCGCCGCAGCGCGAGCCAGCCGTCTCCCACCGGATGCTGGGGATCATGGCCGAGGCGCTCGGGCGCGGCGACGTCGAATTCGGCGCCGAGCAGGTCGAACAGCTTGCGGTAGGTGCCGGCGGGAAAACCGTTGGCGTGGGCGAAGACGAGCAGGGGCTTGCCTGGGGTGTCTTGCCCGAGGACTTGGCTCTGCGCTTCAGGCGAGGGCGTCGTGTCAGCTTGCATCGAAGATATGGATGGGACGCGATCAGCCGTCCAGCTCGCCGCGGGCGGAGCGCCGCAGCTCGTAGAGCAGGTCCAGCGCCTGGCGCGGACTGAGGGCGTCGGGATCGATGTCGGCGAGCCGTTCGCGCAGCGGGTCGGGCGCGATGGACTCCGCGGCATGGCCGTTCGCCGCGGGGCCGGAGTCCGCGGCCAGTGCGAACAGATCGAGCTGGGACAACTGCGCGGCCTGTGCTTGCTGCAAAGTCTCCAGGCGCTTGCGCGCGTCGCGGAGCACGGCCTGCGGCATGCCGGCCAGCTGTGCCACCTGCACGCCGTAGCTGCGGCTGGCCGGGCCCGGCTGGACCTCGTGCAGGAACACGATGCCGTCGCCGTGCTCGGCCGCGCTGACGTGCAGGTTGACGCTGTCGACGTGGTGCGCGGGAAAGTCGGTGAGCTCGAAGTAATGCGTGGCGAACAGCGTGTAGGCGCGGCAGCGCTCGTGCAGGTGCGCGGCAATCGCCAGCGCCAGCGCCAGGCCGTCGAAGGTCGAGGTGCCGCGGCCGACCTCGTCCATCAGCACCAGGCTTTGCGCCGTGGCGCCGCGCAGGATGGCGGCGGCCTCGGTCATTTCCACCATGAAAGTGGAGCGTCCGCCGGCCACGTCGTCGGCCGCACCGATGCGGGTGTGGATGGCGTCGAGCGGGCCGATGCGCGCCGACTGCGCCGGCACGAAGCTGCCCATGTACGCCAGCAGCGCGATGATGGCCGTCTGCCGCATATAGGTGGACTTGCCGCCCATATTCGGGCCGGTGATGATCTGCGTGCGCGAGGACGGCAGCAGCACGCAGTCGTTGGGCACGAAGCGTTCCACCTGGGCCTGCACCACCGGGTGGCGCCCGGCGCGGATGTCGATGCCCGGCAGCGGCGAGAGCTCGGGGCAGACCCAGTTCCAGGTCTGCGCCCGTTCGGCCAGTGCGGTCAGCACGTCCAGCGTGGCCAATGCCCGCGCGGCGCGCTGCCAGTGCGGCACCGCGGGCTGCAGATCCTCGATCAACTGGGCATACAGGGCGCGCTCGCGCGCCAGACCGCGATCCTGCGCCGACAGCGCCTTGTCCTCGAAGGCCTTCAGTTCCGGGGTGATGTAGCGCTCCGAGCCCTTGAGGGTCTGGCGGCGGCGGTAGTCCGCCGGCACCTTGTCGGCCTGTCCATGGGTGACCTCGATGGCGAAGCCGTGCACCCGGTTGTAGAGCACGCGCAGATTGGCGATGCCGGTGCGCGCGCGCTCGCGCGCCTCCATCTCGAGCAGGAAAGCGCTGCAGTCCTGGCCGATGGCGCGCAGGTCGTCGAGTTCGGCGTCGAAGCCGGTGGCGATCACCCCGCCGTCGCGGATATTCAGCGCGGGCGGGTCCGCCAGCGCCGCCTGCAGCAGCTCGAGCGGCGCGGAGGGAAGCTCCAGCAACGCGCGCTGCGCGGCCAGCAGCGGGTCGTCGAAGGCGCCGGCCTGGGCAATGATCTCCGGCAGCTTGCGCAGGGTGTCGCGCGCCGCGGCCAACTCGCGCGGGCGCACCTGTTGCAGCGCCAGACGCGAGGCGATGCGCTCCAGGTCCGCCAGGCCGCGCAGCGCGTCGCGCAGCCCCTGCCAGGGTCCACGCAGCAGCGCGGCAAGGGCCGCATGGCGCTGGCGCGCCACGGCCTGCGCGCGCGGCGGCGCGGCCAGCCACTGGCGCAACAGGCGGCTGCCGGCCGCGCCCTGGCACACGTCGAGCAACGAGATGAGCGTGGGCGCCGGCTCGCCGCGCAGGGTCTGCGTGAGTTCCAGGTTGCGCCGCGCCGCCGCGTCGAGCTGCAGCGAGTCGTCGGACTGCTCCACCTGCAATTGGGTGACATGGCCGAGCAGGCGTCCCTGCGTCTGCTCGGCGTAGCTCAGCAGCGCGCCAGCGGCGGCATGGGCGCGCGCCAGGCCCTGGGCGCCGAAGGCATCGAGCGCCTGCACGCCCAATTGGCGGCACAGCTTGTCGCTGCCCACGGCCGGGTCGAACTGCCAGGGCGCGCGTGGGCACAGCGGCAGGCCCTGCAATCCATCGGGCACGGCCTGGTCTTGCGGCCACAGCACCTCGGCGGGCTGGATGCGCGCGATCCAAGTGTCCAACGCGTCCGGCGTGCACTCGGCCACGCGCAGCGCGCCGCTGGCCAGCACCAGCCACGCGAGTCCGAGCCTGGGCTCGCGTTTGGATGCCGGCGGTGCGATGGCCAGCAGGGCGCAATCGGTCTTGTCGTCGAGCAGCCCGTCGTCCAGGCGCGTGCCGGGGGTGACGATGCGCTCCACCCGCCGTTCCACCGGCCCCTTGCTGGTGGCCGGGTCCCCGACTTGCTCGCAAATTGCCACCGACTCGCCCAGGCGCACCAGCTTGGCCAGATAAGTGTCCAGCGCCTGCACCGGCACTCCCGCCATGACGATGGGCTGCCCGGCCGACTGGCCGCGCCGCGTGAGCGTGAGGTCGAGCAGCCGCGCCGCCTTCTCGGCGTCGGCGTAGAACAACTCGTAGAAATCGCCCATGCGGTAGAGCACCAGCACGTCCGGGTGCTCGGCCTTGATGCGCAGGTACTGCTGCATCATCGGCGTGTGGTTCGTGAGATTTTCCAAATCAATGACCGAAAAGATTGAACCATCCAAGAGGCGAGCGAGGCCTTGCGGATTCTCGAGGCGCATCGGGTCTGCCCTGACGATTCCAGGTTGACGGAGCAGCGGGAAACCTCACTCTAGCCGCAGCCAGCCGTCAGAACCATACCAGCAAGGGCGCGCTGCATGGAGCCGATGGTTCAGCGCCTCGGCGCTTGCTTTTGCGCATGCCCACAGCCTCCATGCGGTGGGTGGGCGGGGCAACTTCGGATGGCCTGGACCGTCACGCAAATCAGGCGCATTGGAACAGATCGCCGGTGTTTTGAAACAGCCGGACCGAACCTCATTTGTCGAGGCGCCCATGGCAGGACGGCACAAGGACATTCTCGGTCCGGGCCGCAATCCGCCGGTAATTCGGCCTGTGACGAGGGGTGATCGAGGCGATCTCCAGCTGTAAAAAACCCCAGAAATAGGCCTGATTGCGCACCAAGGCACCAAGACACCAAGAATGATGCATAGCTCCTGCGATAAAAACCGATTGCCGCAAACTTTCAAAGCATGTAATGTTTGGTATCAAAAGTAACTTTTAAAGACATTCATGCCCGCTTTGCCGGATACGCCCATTGCTGCGGAAGACTGGTTGTGGTTGCTCGGCAGCATGGCTGTGGCCAAGGGCGTGGCCTTCGACGCAGAGCTGGTCCAGCGGGAGTTTCCTCCGCCGCATGACGGCCCATCCTTGATCCGAGCGGCGAGTTCCCTGGGTTTGGCGCTGGCCGCACACCGGGTCCAGGTTCCATCGCCGGCGGGATTGCCGACGCCGATCGTGGCTTGGCTGCGCAGCGCCACTTCAGCCCCTGGGCTTGCCGCAGAAGCAAGCGAAGCAGACGCTGCGTCAACGCCGGGCCCCGCGCACCCCTCACCCACACCCCGACCCGCCCTGATTCTGCGCGCCGACGCCGACCGGCTGCTGTATTTCGAGGCTGGCAGCGACCTGCCCCACACCGTGCCTGGCGCGCAGTTCGCCGCATTGTTCGAACCCGAGGTGCTGCTGGCGCGGCGCCAGGTCGAGCCGGCGCCTGATGACGGCGCCGCGGAGCCCCAGGGGCGGCGCTTCGGCCTGCGCTGGTTCGTTCCGGTGTTCCTGAAACACAAGCACATCTGGCGCGACGTGCTGTTGGCCTCGCTCGTTCTGCAGCTGCTGGGGCTGGCTGTGCCGCTGCTCACCCAGGTGGTGATCGACAAGGTGGTGGTGCATCACACCGCATCCACCCTGGCGGCAGTCGGCGCGGGCCTGTTCATCGCCCTGGTGTTCTCCGCCGTGTTCAGCGGGCTGCGGCAATACCTGCTCATCCACACCGGCAACCGCATCGACGCCGCGCTCGGCGCCCAGGTGTTCAGCCACCTGCTGCGCCTGCCGCTGCCGTACTTCATGCACCGGCCCACCGGCGTGCTCGTGGCCCGCCTGCACGGGGTGGAGACCATCCGCGAATTCCTCGCCGGCAGCCTCGTCACCCTGCTGCTGGACCTGCCCTTCATGATTGTTTTGCTGGCGGTGATGATCGTCTACAGCTGGCAGCTCACCCTCATCAGCCTGGCCATGCTGGTGCTGCTCACCGGCCTGAGCCTGGCGGTCACGCCCACGCTTCGCGCCCGGCTCAACCAGCAGTTCCTGCGCGGCGCGCGCAACCAGAGCTTCATCACCGAATACACGGCCGGGGTGGAAACCGTCAAGAGCCTGCAGATGGAGCCCCAGCTCGACGCCCGCTACGGCCAACTGCTGGCCGACTACCTGGACGCGGGTTTCAAGACCCGCCAGCTCGCCAACCTGTACAACACTGCGGCCAACGCCATCGAACAGGCCCAGACCCTGGGCATCCTGGTGGCCGGCGCCCTGCTGGTGATGGGCAGCGACGGCTTCACCGTCGGCATGCTCGTGGCCTTCCAGATGTTCTCCGGCCGCCTGTCGCAGCCCGTGCTGCGGCTGGTGGGGCTGTATCAGGAGCTGCAGCAGGTGCGCATCGCCATTGCCCGCCTGGGTGACATCCTGGACGTGCCGCAGGAACCCCACAGCCTCGTCCCCGCGCGAGCGCAACGGCCCCATGCCCAGGGCGCCCGCATCGAACTGCACGGCCTCGGTTTTCGCTACGACGACAAGCAGCCATGGCTGTACAGGAACATGCGCCTGCTCATCCCCGCCGGCAAGACCGTGGCCGTCATGGGCCCCTCCGGCACGGGAAAAAGCACCTTGGCCAAGCTGCTGCAAGGCTTCTACCAGCCGCAGGAAGGGCGCATGCTCATCGACGGCGTGGACTTGCGCCACCTCGCCGCCAACGAACTGCGCGGCCATTTCGGCGTAGTGCCGCAGGAGACCCTGCTGTTCTCCGGCACCCTGTACGACAACCTGCTGGCCGCAGCGCCCCATGCCGGTTTCGACGACATCGTCGCCGCCTGCCGCATGGCCGAGATCCACACCTTCATCCAAACCCTGCCCCGTGGCTACCAGACCGAGGTGGGCGAGCGTGGCGTGGGCCTCTCCGGCGGACAGCGCCAGCGCATCGCCATCGCCCGCGCCCTGCTCAAGCGCCCGCGCGTGCTCATCTTCGACGAAGCCACCAGCGCGCTCGACGCCGCCACCGCCGAACACCTAGCCGCCACCATCAACACCCTCAAGGGCGGCGTCACCCTCTTGTTCATCGCCCACCAGCTGCCCAAGGGCCCGCAGGTGGATGGGGTGGTGCGGCTGGGGGCGGCGGATCAATCAGGGGTCAGAGGCGGCAACGCCGAGCAAGCCGATACGTCAGGGCAAGTAACTGCATGAACAGGAAAGAAAGATGATCGAGAGAAAATCAATACAAAACATATTCTCACCAAGAAGATTATGGGTGAGGGTTCCATCCGTCATTCTGATATTGGTATGGCTGCTGCATCCTCCCGCATTCGGCGCGGAAAATAATGTTTTCCGAACGGGATTGTTCAATGTCAAGTCTGGGACGGTTGCGGTTACGCCTGACGGCCGCGCCCTTGTCTTTACGACGAGTCACATGCCCGATGGGTTTCGCCACCTCGATCTTCAGACGGGACAAATCAGAATCATCAATCAGAATTCCAGACGTTTTTGGCATAACCCTCGATGGTCACACGATGGAAGACAATTGGTTGTTGTTTCTGCTGGCATAGACCCAAGAGGGCTTTACCAGTTGAATGACACTCAGATTGCCGTGATCAACCCTCAAACATGGGAATCTCGCAATCTCACGCATGGCCATGGAGTGAGATCGTTCCCATTTTTCTCTAACGATGGCCAAAAAGTTTATTATTTTCACGCCCAATTGAGGGAGCGAGGAAGGACGCCGGCCAACAAATTTGATTTGTATGCCATTGACCTAAAAACAGGAAATCAGGAGAGATTAACTGACGAAGAGTTTTATATGGCGATGCCTGGGGATGTTAATCGCCAGGGAGATGTTATTTTCTCGGCGTATGTGCCATCGAAGCATATTCCAGCATCAAACAAAAAAGATTCCTGGGGGCTGGATTCCCATGATCTTGCCTTAAAATTTAATCCAATAACACGTGGGATATCACAGTTTTCAATTCTTTCGGACGGAAGGGCGGAGTATCAGTTTTATGGTTTTAGGCTAGATGCTGCGGGCAATATGTATTCCCGGGCTCCAATCGCTAATAAGTCTCCATTTATTTATGCAATCTGGAAGATGAACTCACTCGGGGGAAATATAAAGCAATTAAATCGCATCAACATTAATTATAATTTTGACGTCGCATGGCATACCGGGGATGTCCTGATGATGGACCGAACGAGTGAGGGTGAGTTGATTTTTAGGAAATTGTTTCATTGATGTATGTCAAACTAAATTACCTAGGAGTTAAAAATGTATCTTTCTAGCGTCTCAGTTGGCGGCGGCATCACTCAGTTCAAAATCGATGGCACAAATTTTTGCGGCCCAGGATATTCAAACGGCCAATTTATTTCGCCCCCCACTCTTGTAGATTCTGGGTATGATGTAACAGGGCTAGTTGATAACGTCTGTAAGGCGCATGATGCGGCCTATCAAAATGCGAAAAATCCCTATGATATATTAATTGCGGATGCTAAGCTAATAAAAGACATTATTGATGCTCAAACTGGAGGCCAATTAACCCCAAAAGAATTTTCCGACGCGGAGCTGATTAAAAGCACATTTATTTATAAATTAGGGCTTTATGATGTGCCTAAGGTGGCGCTTGAAAAAGTATTGGATCTGATTGGAAGCTATCCAGAGTTGTTCATTGCATCACCTTTTATTGCTGTCATATCAAAAGCGCTCGGCGCGACGCCGGACATGATGGTCAAGACCATCCGCTACGTGGATCCATTGGTCTTGGATCTGGACGGCGACGGGCTGGAGATCACGCCCTTGTCCGCGGGCGTGCTGTTCGACGCCAACGGCGACGCCATCAAGACCGGCACCGCCTGGGTGGGGGCCGACGACGGCATGCTGGCGTGGGACCGCAACGGCAACGGCAGCATCGACGGCGGAGCGGAGCTGTTCGGCGACGAAACCGTGCTGGCCAGCGGCCAGAAGGCCGCCGACGGCTTCGCCGCGCTGGCCGAACTCGACAGGGGCAGCGTGGTGGACGGCCAACTGATCGGCGCGGGCGACGGCGTGTTCGACGCGCGCGATGCGCAATACGCCAACCTGCGCGTCTGGCGCGACCTCAACCAGGACGGCATCAGCCAGGCGGGTGAACTCAAAACCCTGGCCGAAAGCGGAGTGCAAAGCATCCAGCTCGGCAGCACGGCGGTCAACACCAGCTACGGCGACGCGCAACTGGTGCAGAAGGGCAGCTACACCCGCGCCGACGGCAGCGCGGCGCAGACCGGCAGTTTCAACTTGGCGCAGAACACCTTCGTGCGCGAATTCGTGCCGATGGCCGTGAGCGTGGAGGCCCAGGCGCTGCCGTCCTTCCAGGGCAGCGGCTGGGTGCGCGACCTGCGGGAAGCCGCGACGCTCAGTCCTGCGTTGATCACGCTGTTCAAACAAGCCCAAGACGCCGCGACACGCGCGGAGTTTCGCGGCGCCGTGGATGCGCTGCTGCGCGAATGGGGAAATGATTCTGTCTATGAGAGCGCCAGCAAACAGGCCTTGGTGGCTGGCTACGGCCTGGTTCTGAGCGAACCGCTGGACGATCAGGAGCGTGGCTGGATGGATGTGGCCATCAAGGCGAGCGAGTCTGCGCGCCAGGCGTTCCGGGCGGCGCTGGGAACGGATGACCTGGCGAAATTCGACGCCATGCGCGAGCGCATGGTGGGCGGTTTGGAAAAGCTGTATGCCTACGAGGCTTTTACAGGGTATACGTTTCTGAATTGGTCAAGAGTCCAGGGCGACGCCTTCGCCTACTCGGTTAGGGCTGCTGTCCAAACGCGTGGTGTTCCAGTCGTGGCCTGGGTACCGTTATCGCAAATTCTCTACGAAAATCAGAATGCGTTCGTCACCAGCCAACCTGGATACTTGCGCGTCAACATTCCAACGCCCGCGGGCGGCTTGCCACCCATCGAAACGCTCTGGAACAGACTGGTCGATGACGCCACCAGCAATCTGTTGCCATCGCTGCGTTTGTCAAAGTATCTCGACATGCTGGATCTGAATGTGTCCGAGTCGGGCGCGAATTTCGATTTCTCGCGCTTGAATGCCGCCATTGCTTCGCTTCGCACACAAGACTCATACGAGGGTGCGGCCCTCTTTCTCGATTTGAATCGCCTCTATGGCGAATCGTTTAACAGGATGGGTTGGGACGGCATTGCGCAACTGCATGAAACGATGCGCCTTGGCGCTTTAGATGCCAATGTGCGAGCCGCGTTTGCAGCGACGGGGGCCAGTTATTTTGCAGGTGGCGACACGACAGGCGGCAATGCAGCGGACTGGTACGCTGGTGATGCTGGTCACAATACGTTTGATGCAGGTTCCGGAGACGATGTTGTCGATGGCCACGATGGCAACGACATCCTCAACGCCGCGGGCGGCAACGATCTGCTGGACGGCGGCGCCGGGGACGACACACTCAATGCCGGGGACGGCGACGACGTGGTGTACGGCGGGGCCGGGGCCGACAAGATCGACGGCGGCAACGGCAACGACCTGCTGGATGGGGGCGAAGGCAACGACACCCTTGCCGACGCGGCAGGGTCCAACACCCTCCGGGGCGGCGCCGGGGACGACGCGCTCAGCGGACACGGCAGCTTCGAGGGCGGCGCGGGCAACGACACGCTCAGCGCCGCGGGCCTGTACTGGGACAACTCGGGCGACACCTACCTGTTCAACCCGGGCGACGGGCAGGACACCATCGTCGAGTGGGGCACCAACAACGCCTACTACCACGCCAACCTCGGCGCCAAGGACGTGCTCAAGTTCGGCGCCGGGATCGACCCCGGGGCGGTGAGCCTGGGGCGCAGCGGCAACGACATGGTGTTCAAGGCCGGCGGGGCCGACCAGGTGACGGTGAAGGACTGGTTCGTCACCAGCGAGCGCTACATCGAGGAGGTGCGGTTCGCCGACGGCACGGCGTGGGATCTGGCCAAGCTGCAGACCCTGGTGCCGCAGCTGTACAACGGCAGCGTTGGTGGTGATGTATTGACTCTAACCAATGGAGCGAATGTCTTTAACAGTCTATCTGGAGAAGACACCCTCACTGGAGGCGCCGGCAACGAGTTGTTCGCCGGCGGTGCGGGCAACGACACCATCGCCACGGGCAGCGGCGCCGACGTCATCGTGTTCAACCGCGGCGACGGGATGGACACCGTGAACGGCGGCACCGGCACGGACAACACGGTGTCGCTGGGCGGCGGCATCCGCTACGCCGACCTGACCCTGAGCAAGTCGTCCAACGACCTGGTGTTCGGTCTGGGCGGCGCAGAGCAGATCACCTTCAAGAACTGGTACGTCACCACTGCCAACAACAAGAGCGTGGCCAAGCTGCAGCTCATGCTGGAAGCCACGGCCGACTTCGATGCCGCATCGACCGATCCGCTGCGCAACAAGAAGGTGGAGCAGTTCGACTTTGCCGGGCTGGCGGCCCAGTTCGACCAGGCGCGCGCGGCCGATGCCACGCTCACCACCTGGGCGCTGGCCAGCGCCTTGACCAGCTACCACCTGGGGGGCAGCGACACCGCGGCCCTGGGCGGCGACCTGGCCTACCACTATGGCGTGCGGGGCGGTCTCGCCGGGATGAACGCGCAGGCTGCTCAGGAGGTGATCGGCAACGTCCAGTTCGGTACGGCCAGCCAGACCCTGCGGCCGTTCGTCGGGATTTCCGGGGGGGCGGTGACCTTGAGCTGAAGCGGGGACGGCGGCCCGTGTGCCGCCGTCTTTCATCCCCCTTCCATCCCTATTCCTCGAATCCGCCGCGGCCCCGCCACCGGGCCGCGGCTTCCTGTTACGCGCACCCGAACGAGCAACCGACGCCATGGGAACCGACGCCCGCGATTTCCTGCCCGGCCTGCTGGCCATCCAGCGCACCCCGCCGCACCCGGCGGCGCGCTGGGTGCTGTGGGTCTTTCTCGCCCTGTTCGCCAGCCTGCTGGGCTGGGCCGCCTTCGGCACGCTGGACATCGTTGCCGTGGCCGAGGGCAAGCTGGTGCCGTCCACCTACCTCAAGATCGTGCAGCCGGCCGAAGCCGGCATCGTGCAGCAGATCCTGGTCAAGGAAGGCCAGGCCGTGGCGGCGGGGCAGGTGCTGGTGCGCATGGATGCCGCCATGTCCGAGGCCGACCGCAAGTCGGTGCTGGCCGAATACCAGGCGCGGCAACTGGCGCTGCGTCGCATCGACGCCGAGCTGTCCGGAGGAATCTTGCAGCGCGAAGTCGGCGACCCTCCCGCACTGTTCGCCCAGGCCATGGCGCAGTACGATGCCGACCGCCTCAACCTCGCGAGCCAGACCGAGCAGATGCGGGCCGCGGTGGAGCGGGCGCAACACGAACTGGCCGTCGCCGAGCAGGTGCGCGCCAAGCTGGAAGAGGCGCTGCCGCACTACCGTCGGCAGGAGGCCGCCTATGCCGAACTCGGCAAGGATGGCTTTGCCGGCCCCATCATGGTGAGTGACAAGGCGCGCGAGCGCCAGGAGAAGGAGCGTGAGCTGCAGGGGCAGACCGCGGCCATCCGCGCCAGCCAGGCCGCGCTGGCCGAGGCGCGGCAGCGCCTGGCGCAAGTGCGGTCCGACGCACACCAGCGCCTGCAGGCCGAGCGCAGCGCCGCGATGACCGACATCGCCAAGCTTGGCGAGGAGCTGACCAAGCAGATACACCGCGCGGACCTGATGGAGTTGCGCGCGCCGCAGGCCGGGGTGGTGAAAGACTTGGCTACCCATACCCCAGGCACGGTGGTGCAGCCCGGCGCCATCCTGATGAGCCTGGTGCCCAGCGGCGAGCCCTTGACGGCCGAAGTCTGGGTGAGCAACCAGGACATCGGCTTCGTGCGCCGCGGGCAGATGGTGCGGCTCAAGCTCGCCACCTATCCCTTTCAGAAGTACGGTATGGTGGACGGTGTGCTCGCGCAGATCAGCGCCGACGCGCAGGAGCCGCAGCAGGGCGGTGCGCAAGCCGGCGGTTCGGCATCGAACCGCCGGACAGCGCCGGAAGATGGCGGCCTGGTCTACCGCGCCCTGGTGCATCTGAGGGCGCAACACCTGGCGCGTGACGGCGGCGCGCTGACGCTGGCCCCCGGCATGCGCGTGACGGCAGAGATCAACCTCGGCGACCGCACGGTGCTGGAGTATCTGCTGTCACCTGTGCGCAAGGCGTTCTTCGAAGCGGGGCGGGAACGGTGAAGCACGCCACCAAGACGGTGGGTCGCGCATGGGGTTTGCGCGGCAGCTTCGCCGGGTTTGCACTCACGCTGCCCTTGCTGGCATGGGCCGAGAGCCTGCAGGATCTGTACGGGCGCGCGCAGCAGTCCGATCCCGCGTTGACCGCCGCGCGCTATGCGCTGGAGGCCACTGGCGAGAAACCGGCGCAGGCCCGCGCGGGCCTGTTGCCGCAGGTGGGGCTCACCGGCAGCGCCGGATACGCCAGCAACCGCACCACCTTCAGCGGCTACCCGACCTCGCAGCGCGACATCAAGACCACCAGCTGGGCCGTGCAACTCACCCAGGTGGTCCTTGACCGCAAGGCCTGGGCGGCGAGCGATCAGGCCGATGCCTTGCTGGAGCAGGCGCGCGCGCAATACGCGCAGGCGCAGCAGGAATTGATTCTCCGTCTATGCCAAGCCTACTTCGACGTGCTCGGTGCACAGGAGGGCATTGTCGCAGCACAGGCTCAGTTGGATGCGGTGGATCAGTTGCTGGCGCAGGCGGGAGCCAACTATGCCGCGGGCCTTTCCAGCATCACCGACGTGTACGAGGCGCGTTCCCGGCTGGAACTGGCCCGCGCGCAGCGCATTGCGGCCGAGAGCGAGTTGGAGTCGCGGCGCATCGCGTTGGAGACCATGGTCGGCTCGTTGGAGAACGGCACCCTGCGGACGGCCTCCGGCGATGCGCCGTTGCCGGTGCCGACAGCACTGGATGCCGCACGTTGGGTGGAGGAAGCATCGCAACACAACCCGGCGGTGCAGGCACAGGCCGCCGCCGCGCGCGTCGCCGAGAACGCATTGCGCAAGGCCGCTGCCGAGCATTCCCCAACCCTGGCCTTGGTTGCCAGTTATGGCGACAACGATGCATCAGGCAGCACCACGCTGACCGCCGACATCGGCCAGCGCAACCGCGCCGCCCAGGTCGGGCTGCAGCTGTCGGTGCCCTTGTATGCCGGAGGCGGCGTTGCCGCGCGCGAACGCGAGGCCGCCGCCCTGCTGCGCAAAGCGCAGGCCGAACTCGACGGTGCGCGTCGCCAAGCCCAGGCGCAGGCAAGGCAATCGTGGGCGGCGCTGCAGCAGGGCCTGGCCCGGACACGCGCTCTGGAGGCTGCGGTGCAGGCCAGTGGCTTATCGGTGCAAGCCAACCGCCGTGGCCAGCAGGCGGGGTTGCGCATCCTGGTGGACGTGCTCGACGCCGAGCAGCAACTCTACACGGCGAGGCGCGACCGTGTCCGTGCCCGGCATGACGTGGTGCTGTCAACGCTCAAGCTCAAGGCCGCAGCCGGTGTGCTGAACGATGCCGACGTGCGGGCGCTGGATGCGTCGATCATGCGTCGATGAGGGGTCTTGCGCGCCGACCGGTGCCGTCATGGCCGTCGGATCCGAACGTGGGTTCGAGGCGGACCCAGGAGCCGCGCGCTCTGCGCCACAGCCAAGGGCGTTCAGAACGGGGCGTCGCCACCCGATGCTTCGGCGGCTTGCGTGGCTCCAGCCTGGCGCTTGGCGCCGGGCTCGGGCGCATTGCGGTCCGTTCTCGCGTAGGGCTTGAGCAGGGTGACGAGCTGGGCGTAGATGCGCGGGCTGCCGGTGACCAGTTCGCCGCGGTGCAGGAAGTCGGACTCGCCGGTGAAGTTGCCCACCAGGCCGCCGGCTTCGGTGATGAGCAGCGAACCCGCGGCCACGTCCCAGGGCTTCAGGCCGGTTTCGAAGAAGCCGTCGTAGCGGCCCGCGGCCACATAGGCGAGGTCGATGGCCGCCGCGCCGGGGCGGCGCAGGCCGACGCAGCGCTCGGACACCTTCTTGAACATTTCCAGGTAGGTGTCGAGGTCGTCGCCCTTGCGGAAGGGGAAGCCGGTGCCGATGAGGCTGTCCTCGATGCGGGTGCGCTTGGATACGCGCAGCCTGCGGTTGTTGAGGAAGGCGCCGCCGCCGCGGCTGGCGGTGTACAGCTCGTCGCGGGAGGGGTCGTACACCACGCCGTGCTGCACCGCGCCGTGGTGGGCCAGGGCGATGGACACGGCGTACACCGGCATGCCGTGGATGAAATTGGTGGTGCCGTCGAGCGGGTCGATGATCCACTGGAAGTCGGAGTCTGCCTTGCCGTGGGCGGTGCCCGTTTCCTCGCCCAGGATGCCGTGCTGGGGGTAGGCCTTGAGCAGGATGTCGATGATCGCCTGCTCGCTGGCGCGGTCGACCTCGGTGACGAAGTCGTTGGCCGATTTCTGCGACACGCGCAGCAGGTCGAGGTCGAGGCTGGCGCGGTTGATGATTTTGCCGGCTTCGCGGGCTGCGCGAACGGCGACGTTGATCATGGGATGCATGGTGGATGCGAAGGACGCGACAATGGCGCCTCGAGGAGGACGGCGGGTGGATGTGAAAGAGCAGGGCGAATCAGGCCATTTTATCGAAGGGGCGGTCTCGTCTGCGCCTGGCGGGCCGGCGGCACCGTTGTTCGTGCTGGTGAACACCAGCCACCCGGGCAACGTGGGTGCCGCAGCGCGGGCCATCAAGACCATGGGTTTCGCGCACCTGGCGCTGGTGGCGCCGCGCTTTGCCGACGTGCTGCAGCAGCCCGAGGCGCTGGCCAGAGCCAGCGGAGCGGACGACGTGCTGCGCAACGCGCGCCAGGCGGACACGCTGGTGGAGGCCGCAGGCGACTGCGGCGTGCTCGTCGCGCTATCGTCGCGCGTGCGCGACTTCGGTCCTCCATTGCGCGGGCCGGACTGGCTGCCCGAACTGGCCCGCGACGCTGCGGCGCAGGGCCGGCGCGTCGGCTTCGTGTTCGGCAGCGAACGCTACGGCCTGGACAATGACACGGTGTACCGCTGCGACGCACTGCTGAGCCTGCCGGCGTATTCGCAGTACGCCTCGCTCAACCTGGCGCAGGCGGTGCAGATCGTGGCCTGGGAATGGCGCAAGGCCGTGGGCGCCTTCAGCCTGCCGCCTGGGCCGCCGGTCGAAGCGGCGGCGACCCAGGCGGAGGTTCAGGGCTTGCTGGAGCACGCCGAGCAGGCCCTGGTGGCGCTGGGTTATCTGGATCCGGACGCGCCGAAGAAGCTCATGCCGCGGCTGACCAGGCTGGCTGCGCGCGCGGCGCTCACGCAGCAGGAGGTGCATATCCTGCGCGGCATCTGCAAGGCCGGACTGCAGCGCATGCGGACGGCCGAAGACCCCGCGGATTCACCACGCCGCTTGCCGGATTGAAGTGCCGGCGAGCGGCGCGGGCGGGGCTCCAATACACTCGAATGCCCCTTTGACAGTTCAGCACACCATCATGCTCCGGCATCTGCGTGAAGACATCCAGGTCATCCTCGAACACGATCCCGCGGCACGCTCGCGCTGGGAGGTGGTGACCTGTTATCCCGGCCTGCACGCCCTGGTGCTGCACCGCCTGGCGCACCGCCTGTGGGGACGGGGCTGGCATTGGCTGGCGCGCTGGATCTCGCACTGGGGGCGCTGGCTCACCGGCATCGAAATCCACCCCGGCGCGACGATGGGCCGGCGCGTGTTCATCGACCATGGCATGGGCGTGGTCATCGGCGAGACCGCCGAGGTGGGGGACGACTGCACCATCTACCAGGGCGTGACCCTGGGCGGCACCTCGCTGTACAAGGGCACCAAGCGCCACCCGACGCTGGAGGCCGGCGTGGTGGTGGGGGCCGGGGCCAAGGTGCTGGGCGGCTTCACCGTGGGGCAGGGGGCGCGCATCGGCTCCAACGCCGTGGTGGTCAAGGCCGTGCCGGCCGGGGCCACCGCGGTGGGAAACCCGGCGCATATCATCCACAAGGACGTCGAGCAGCAGCGCGAGGCCACGGCGGCGCGCATGGGTTTTTCCGCCTATGCGGTGACGCAGAACGGCGACGACCCGCAGGCCCAGGCGATCCGGGGCCTGATCGACCATGCCGCCCAGCTGGAGCATCAGGTCGCGCTGCTGTGGCAGGCGCTGGAGCGCCAGGGCGTGTGCCCGGCCGAAGCCTGTCCGCCGGAGGCCATGCGCGTGGAGCACTTCGACAAGGATCAGCTCGAAAAGCTGGTGGAGTGAGGCATGCCGCGCGTGCGCGCCGCTTTCCCGTCGCTGCCCTGAACCGCGGGCTTCAGGCGAGGTCGCTTCGCTCGACCGCGGTGTGTCGATCCCCGGCCTGCAGGGTCAGCACTTGCGCTTTGCCGGCCTGGGAGGCCGCGTGGTCCAGATCCCAGTCGCTCAACACCTGGCGCAGGCGGCCGTCGCCCCAGTGTTCGCGCGGGCGGTGGGTGTGGCCGTGGATCATCCAGCGGCAATCCGCGCGATCCAGCCAGCGCGCCGCTTCGGCCGCGTCGGCATCGCTCCAGGTTTCCATGCGTCCTTGCGCGGCCTGACTTTGCGCGCGCATGGCCGCGGCCTGGCGTTTGCGCGCGTCGAGCGGCTGGGCGAGGAATTGCGCTTGCCACTGCGGGCTGCGGCAGAGGGCGCGCCATTGCAGGTAGGCGGTGTCGGCGATGCACAGGGCGTCGCCGTGGCTGAGCAGGATGCGCTGGCCGGCGAAGTCCAGCACGCAGGGGTCGGGCAGCAGTTGCGCGCCGGTGTGGCCGGCGAAGCCGGCGTCGAGCAGGAAGTCGCGGTTGCCGTGCTGGACGAACAGCGTGTGGCCGCGGGCCGTCCAGCCCTGCAGCGCGGCGCAGACCTGCTGCGCGACCGCGGCTTCGTCGCCGATGTGCACCCGGGCCTCGGGTCGGAGCATGTCATCGCCGACC
>MLJW01000340.1_pt1 | contig 25329 bp, 20 predicted proteins | sample 888231 | NCBI WGS metagenome assembly MLJW01 (sample SAMN05788063, study PRJNA343431) | mine drainage metagenome | isolation source: sample collected from the inflow into an acid mine drainage treatment plant... | place: Germany: Lusatia, lignite mining district
GTCTAGCGCAGCTCCCCGACCCCGCGGCGCCACCGACGCGCCGCACCCCGCTCTCAGCCGGCGGCCGCGCCGCCGGCGCACTGGACTCCGAACATGCAAACTCGCTACACCCTGAAATCCGTCGCCGCGTCGCGCCGCCACCTGCTCGCGTTCGCGCTGGCCTGCGTCTGCGCGCCGGCGCTGGCCGCCGCGCCGGCGCTGAGCGCCACCGACGCGTGGATCCGCTGGCTGCCGGCCGGCCTGCCGGCTGGCGGCTACGTCGTGCTGCACAACGACGGCGCGAACGCCGCCGAGCTGGTCGGCGCCAGCAGCCCCGATTACGCGCAGACCATGCTGCACCAGACGCTGCCCGGCAGCGGCGGCGAAATGCGCATGGTGCACGTCGACAAGGTCGTCGTGCCGGCGCACGGCTCGGTCGCGTTCAAGCCGGGCGGCTACCACATCATGCTGATGCACGCGCGCCACGCGGTGCAGCCCGGAGACCACGTGCCGATGACGCTGCGCTTCGCCGACGGCAGCGTGCTGAAGGTCGATTTCGAGGTTCGCAGCGCCAGCGGCGCGATGCCCGGCATGGGCAACATGCCGCAGAAATGACGCGGCCGGGCCGGGTTCGCCCCGGCCCGATTCAGCCTCGTCGCGCCGGGGGAAAACCCGGGTTCCTACAATGAGAGGTCAATTCGACCGAACGCCATGAACCCGCCCGAAACCCGGCTGACCCGGGACGAAGCCGACGCACCGGCTCGCCTGCGCGAAATTCCGTACAACTACACCTCGTTCTCGGACCGCGAGATCGTCATCCGGCTGCTCGGCGCCGACGCCTGGGGCTGGCTGGCCCAGCTGCGCCAGGAGCGCCGCACCGGGCGCAGCGCGCGCATGCTGTACGAGGTGCTCGGCGACATCTGGGTGCTGCGCCGCAACCCCTACCTGCAGGACGACCTGCTGCATTCGCCGAAGCGCCGCGCGGCGCTGCTCGGCGCCTTGCAGCACCGTCTGCGCGAAATCGACCGCCGGCGCGACGCCGCCGCGTCGGCCGCCGCGCGCGACGCGCTGGTCGCGCAGCTGCTGGAACGGGCACGCGCGGCGGTGGCCGCGTTCGGCGACTGGTTCGACGAAGTCGCCGCGCTGCGCAAGCGCGCGCTGCGCGAGCTCAGCCGTCATACCCGGCGCGACAACATCCGCTTCGACGGGCTGGCGCGCGTCTCGCACATGACCGACGCGACCGACTGGCGCGTCGAAGTGCCCTTCGTCGTGCTGTGCCCCGACACCGAGGCCGAAATCGCGCCGCTGGTGCAGGCCTGCGTCGAGCTGGAGCTGAGCATCGTGCCGCGTGGCGGCGGCACCGGCTACACCGGCGGCGCTGTGCCGCTGGTGTGGAAAAGCGCGGTGATCAACACCGAGAAGCTCGAGCAGCTCGGCGACGTCGAATCGGTCGTGCTGCCCGGCGTGGCCGAGCCGGTGCCGACGATCACCACCGGCGCCGGCGTCGTCACACAGCGCGTGGCCGACGCGGCCGAGCGCGCCGGGCTGGTGTTCGCGGTCGACCCGACTTCGGCCGAATCGTCGTGCATCGGCGGCAACATCGCGATGAACGCCGGCGGCAAGAAGGCGGTGCTGTGGGGCACCGCGCTCGACAACCTGGCGTGGTGGCGCCTGGTGGATCCGCAGGGGCGCTGGGTCGAGGTCACGCGCCTGGACCACAACCTGGGCAAGATCCACGACGTCGAAGTCGCGCGCTTCGAAGTCGTCACCTTCGCCGCCGACGGACGCAGCGAGCTCGAACGCCGCACGCTGGAGATTCCCGGCGCGCGCTTTCGCAAGGCCGGCCTGGGCAAGGACGTGACCGACAAGTTCCTCGCCGGCCTGCCCGGCATCCAGAAGGAGGGCTGCGACGGGCTCATCACCAGCGCGCGCTGGGTGCTGCACCGCATGCCGCCGCATGTGCGCACCTTCTGCCTGGAGTTCTTCGGCCAGGCGCGCGAAGCCATCCCGTCCATCGTCGAGATCAAGAACCATCTGGAAGATCGCCCGGGCGGCGCCATCCTCGCCGGCCTCGAGCACCTGGACGAGCGCTATCTCAAGGCCGTGGGCTACGCACCCAAGAGCAAGCGCGGCGCGTTCCCGAAGATGGTGCTGTTCGGCGACATCGTCGGCGAGGACGACGACGCCGTCGCACGCGCCACGGCCGACGTCGTGCGCATGGCCAACGCCCGCGTCGGCGAAGGCTTCGTCGCGGTGAGCGCGGAGGCGCGCAAGAAGTTCTGGCTGGACCGCAAGCGCACCGCCGCCATCGCCCGCCACACCAACGCCTTCAAGATCAACGAGGACGTGGTGATTCCGCTGCCGCGTATGGGCGAGTATGTCGACGGCGTCGAGCGCATCAACATCGAGCTGTCGCTGAAGAACAAGCTGCAGCTCGCCGCCGAACTCGACCATCTGTTGCGCGGCCGCCTGCCGCTGGCGAAGAACGAGGAACTCGGCGAAGGCGAACCCCCGGTGGACGCCGCCGAGCTGGAGAGCCTGCGTGCCCAGGCGCTGGATCTGCTGGCCCAGGTGCATGCGCGCTGGAGCTTCCTGCTCGAACATCTGGACGCACCATTGTCCGCGGCCATGCCGCGACTCGCCGAGATGGGCCTGGCCTCGGCGCAGACCGCGGCCGCGCAGATGCTGCACCGCCAGCCGCGCGCCACGCTGTTCCACCTGCTGCAGGAACATGCCCTGCGCGCCTCGTGGAAGACCGAGCTGCGCCGGCCGCTGCACGCGCTGTTCGCCGGCGGCGCGTTCGAGCCGCTGCGCCGCGAACTCGACGCCCTCCACAAGCGCGTGCTCAAGGGCCGCGTCTGGATGGCGCTGCACATGCACGCCGGCGACGGCAATGTGCACACCAACATCCCGGTGAACTCCGACGATTACGCCATGCTGCAGGCCGCGCACGATGCGGTGGCGCGCATCATGCGGCTTGCGCGCAGCCTCGACGGCGTGATCTCCGGCGAGCACGGCATCGGCATCACCAAGCTGGAGTTCCTGACCGAGGCCGAGATCGGCCCGTTCCGCGACTACAAGCTGCGCGTCGACCCCGAAGGCCGCTTCAACAAGGGCAAGCTGCTGAACGACCCCGCGCTGCCCGCCGACCTCACCAACGCCTACACGCCCAGCTTCGGGCTGATGGGGCACGAGTCGCTGATCATGCAGCAAAGCGACATCGGCGCCATCTCCAACTCGGTGAAGGACTGCCTGCGCTGCGGCAAGTGCAAGCCGGTGTGCGCCACCCACGTGCCGCGCGCCAACCTGCTCTATTCCCCGCGCAACAAGATCCTCGCCACCTCGCTGCTGGTCGAGGCCTTCCTGTACGAGGAACAGACCCGGCGCGGCGTGAGCATCCACCACTGGGAGGAGTTCGAGGACGTGGCCGACCATTGCACGGTCTGCCACAAATGCCTGTCTCCCTGCCCGGTGGACATCGACTTCGGCGACGTGTCCATGAACATGCGCAACCTGCTGCGCAAGATGGGCAAGAAAAGCTTCAACCCCGTCAACGCGGCGGCCATGTTCTTCCTCAACGCCACCGACCCGCGCACCATCAAGACCGTGCGCACCGGCATGATGCAGTGGGGCTTCAAGGCGCAGAACCTGGGCGTCAAGCTGCTGCGCGGCCTGGGCCGCAGGCAGACCGCCGCGCCGCCCGCCAGCACCGGCAAGCCGGTACTGCGCGAACAGGTCATCCACTTCGTCAACAAGCCCATGCCCGGCGGGCTGCCGAAGAAGACGGCGCGCGCGCTGCTGGACATCGAGGACAAGAATTTCGTCCCCATCATCCGCAATCCTGCCACCACCACGGTGGACAGCGAGGCGGTGTTCTATTTCCCCGGCTGCGGCTCCGAGCGCCTGTTCTCCCAGGTCGGCCTGGCCACCCAGGCCATGCTCTGGCAAATCGGCGTGCAAACCGTGCTGCCGCCGGGCTATCTGTGCTGCGGCTACCCGCAGCGCGGTTCGGGCCAGTACGACCGCGCCGAGAAGATCATCACCGACAACCGCGTGCTGTTCCACCGCGTGGCCAACACGCTGAACTACCTGGACATCAAGACCGTGGTGGTGAGCTGCGGCACCTGCTTCGACCAGCTGCAGGACTACGCCTTCGACAAGATCTTCCCCGGCTGCCGCATCGTCGACATCCACGAGTTCCTGCTCGAAAAAGAGGTCACGCTGCCCAACACCGGCACCGCCTACCTCTACCACGACCCCTGCCACACGCCGATGAAACAGCAGGAGCCGATGAAGACCGTGCGCGCCCTGCTGGGCGACGGCGTGCGCAAGAGCGAGCGCTGCTGCGGCGAGAGCGGCACGCTGGGGGTGAGCCGGCCCGACATCGCCACCCAGGTGCGCTTCCGCAAGGAAGAGGAGCTGCGCGCCGACGAGGCCGCGCTGCGCGCGCAGGGTCATACCGGCGACGTCAAGATCCTCACCTCCTGCCCGAGCTGCCTGCAGGGCCTGTTGCGTTACAAGAACGACCTGCAGCACGGGCTTCTCGAGGCCGACTACATCGTCATCGAAATGGCCCGCCACATCCTCGGCGAGGATTGGATGGCCGCCTATGTGAAGGCCGCCAACGCCGGCGGCATCGAGCGGGTGCTGGTGTGATGCGCTTTGCCGCCGGACTGGACAAGGGTGCCGCCAGCGCTTACCTGGGCACGGTGCCGGCGGCGTTCATCGCCTGAGCCTTGCAGGGGCGCCGGCCGAAGGCTCTGGCGGATACCGTTTCACGCCTTTGTCATGGCCGGTTTCACACTGCCGGCGCAAGCCGCAAACCAGCCATTAAGATGCCGAGACACCTCGGCGCCTGTGGCTGGCCCGGGTCCTTTGCATCGCATGGGGCTGCGCCGCACGGTGCCAAGGAACTTGACGCGCCAGCCCGCCGCGGCGTGTCATACCAGCCACTTGTCTTGCCTTTCGCGATGCCCGATCTTGAAAAACTCCTGGCCTATACCGCTCTGGCCGACCAGCAGGCGTTCGCCGCGCTGTATCAGGCCACGCAGCGTCGTGCCTGGGCCATCTGCCTGCGCCTGCTGCGCGACCCGTCCGCGGCCGAAGACGCCATGCAGGACGCCTATGTGAAGCTCTGGCATCAGGCCGCCAGCTACCGGCCCGCGCAGGGCACGGCCGAAGCCTGGCTGAACACGGTGGTGCGCAACACCTGTCTGGACAAGCTGCGCGCGCTTGGGCGCGAGCCGGTGGAGAGCATGGGTGCGATGGATACGCCGCTCGATCCGGCCGACGCGGCGCCCGGCCCCGAGCAACTGCTGGAGCGCAGCATGTCGCATGGCACGTTGGAGCGCTGTTTCGGCGCACTCAAGCCGCAGCAGCGTGAACTGCTCACGCAAACGTATGTGATGGGTCATTCGCATCGCGAGCTGGCGTCGCAAAACGGCATGGCGCTGGGCACGATCAAGACCGTCATTCGGCGCGCCGTCATCGCGCTGCGCGAATGCCTTGGAGAAGGGGTCGCATCATGATGATGAAGCGCTACGACCACCCCGAACTCATCGAACGGTTGACTGCCGACTACCTTACCGGCGGCATGAACCCGGCCGCGCGCCGCCGCTTCGAGACCTTGATGCAGGACCGGCCCGCCGTGCTGCTGGCGATGCAGCGGTGGCGCCGGAAACTGGACGACGGCTTGCTTGGCGAGGACGCTCCTGCCGGCGTCTGGACGGCCGTGCAACAGCGCCTCGCCGGTGCTGCGTCAACCGCTGCGGTATCCGCGCCGACGCCTCGCGGCTGGGCCAAACGCACTTGGCAAGGTCTGGCGCTGGGCATGGGCGTGCTGGCCGCCTCGCTGTTGATGTCGCTGGTCGCGGTGCTGCAGGAGCCAGGCCCGCCCCCGCCGGCGACGGCGCAAATGGCCGCGCTGCTGCGCGGCCCGGAGGGGCATGCGGCGGTCATCACCGTGCACCAGGATCGGCTCGTGCTGACGGCGGTGGGCGCGGTTGCCGCGCCGAGCGGCAAGTCGTACGAATTGTGGATGCTCCCGGAGCACGGCAAGCCGCAAGCGGTGGGCGTGGTGCATCTGCGCACGTCCGAAACCCTGCGGCTTCCCGTGCCGGCGCTGGAAGCGCTGACCCAGGCCAAGGGTTTTGCGATCAGCGTGGAGCCCGCCGGTGGTTCTCCCACCGGGCAGCCGACCGGCCCCATCACCTACCAGGGCGGAGTGGTGGCGATGTCCAACTACCAGCCCCCTCAGCCACAGATCCTGCGCGGTCAGGGCGGTGGCGGGTTCTACGAATAGTTGCCTCGCGCACCATGACGACGGCCGCCACACAGGCGCAGGACTGCCCGCTGTGCACCCGGGCTGGCGGACTGCCGGTGTGGAATGGACGCTGGATGCGCCTGATCCGCGCCGAGGAGCCGCTGCACCCGGCCATCTATCGCCTGGTGTGGCAGACGCATGCGGCCGAGTTCACCGACCTGGACCCCTTGCAGCGCAGCGTGTGCATGGACGCGGTGGCCTTGGTCGAGCGCGAGATGCGCACCGCGCTCGGCGCACACAAGATCAATCTTGCCAGCCTGGGCAATGTCGTGCCGCATCTGCACTGGCATCTCGTCGCCCGCTGGAACTGGGATGCGCATTGGCCGCAGCCGGTGTGGGCGCCGCCGCAGCGCGAAGCCGATGTCGCGCGCCTGGACGCGCTGCGCGCCGCGCTTCCGGCATTGGATGCGCGCCTGCGCACGGCATTGCGCGCGCGCTTCGCTCCGCTGCCCGAGGCAGCGGAAGGTTCAGATCACTCTTGAATAGCGCGGCGCCTGCAGCAGGCTGGCGGCATCGTGCAAATGCCGGTCGAACTGCATGGCGATGACGCGCACGAGCAAACGCCCCTGCGGGGTGACGCGCAGGGCAAGGCCGTCGCGTTGCAGCAGCCCCGCCTGCTCCAGCGGTTCCAGGCGCTTGAGGTCGGCCGCGAAATAAGTCTGGGCATCGCGCACGCCGTGCCGCTGCGCGAGGTCCTGCAGGTCGAGCGCGAAATCGCACATCAGGCGCTGGATGGCGTCGCGGCGCATGAGGTCGTCGTCGCCGAGGGTCAAGCCGCGATCGACCGGAAGCTCGCCTGCGGCGAGCGCGGCGCCATAGGCTTCCAGCGATTTGGCGTTCTGGATGTAGTGGCGCCCGAGCTTGGAAATGCCCGAGACGCCGAAGGCCAGCAGGTCGAGGTCGGCCTGGGTGGAATAGCCCTGGAAATTGCGGTGCAGCTGGCCTTCGCGCTGCGCCCGCGCGAGCTCGTCATCGGGCAGCGCGAAGTGGTCCATGCCGATGTAGACATAGCCGGCGTGCGCCAGCCTGCGGATGGCCAGGCCCAGCAAGACCAGCTTGGCCTGCGGCTCGGGCAGATCGGCCGCGTCGATGCGCCGCTGCGGCGTGAAACGCTGCGGCAGATGCGCATAGCTGTACAGCGCGACGCGGTCGGGGCGCAGATCGACCACCTGCTCCAGCGTGGCGGCGAAATTGAAGGGATTCTGGCGCGGCAACCCGTAGATCAGGTCGATGCTGACCGAGGCGAAACCGTTGGCGCGCGCCGCCTGGATGACGTCCCGGGTCTCCTCGACGCTCTGGATGCGGTTGACCGCCTGCTGCACGGCGGGATCGAAATCCTGCACGCCCACGCTCATGCGGTTGAAGCCCAGCGCGGCCAGATGCGCGACACGGTCCCTGCCGACCTTGCGCGGGTCGATCTCGATGGAGTACTCGCCCCCGGGTTGCAGGGCGAAATACCGGTGCGTCATGTCCATCAGGCGCCCGGCCTCCTGGTCGGACAGGAAGGTCGGCGTACCGCCGCCCCAGTGCAGCTGCGTCGCCGGCAGGCGCGCGCCCAGCAAGGAGGCCACACGCTCCATTTCCCGCTCGACCTGGTCGAGGTAAGGGCCGCTGCGCGCGTGGTTCTTGGTCGGGATCTTGTTGCAGCCGCAGTAGTAGCACAGGGTCTCGCAAAACGGGATGTGCGCGTAGAGCGACAGCGGCGTGGCCGTATCCTGGCCGCGCTCGCGCAGGGCGGCGGCATAGTCGGCGGCGTGGAAATCCGGGCGAAAGCGGTCGGCCGTGGGATAGGAGGTGTAGCGCGGACCGGCCACGTCGAAGCGGCGGATGAGGTCGGGCTGGAAATCGAGATTCGTGGGCATCATGACCATGCACTATGCGGGTTCGCCATCACCACGTCTTTGATCTAGCGCAACGAGAGAGAGTACACCTCCCTGGCAATAGGGGGGAATCGTCCTCATGCTGCAACGCAAAATCGCTCTAAGATGCCTGTTCTTTCCATTTCGGGCCGCAGTGCGGGAATCTTGCCGCACCGGGTTTCACCTATGCAAAACAGCGAAATACAACACAAGGGTTCGATGGCTGCGCTCAGCCTGGGGGCTCTTGGGGTGGTGTATGGCGATATCGGCACGAGCCCGCTCTACGCCTTCAAGGAGGCTTTCAATCCCGCACACGATCTCGGCTACAGCGCGTCGAATATTTACGGCGTGCTGTCGCTCATCTTCTGGGCGCTGACCATCATCGTCACGGTGAAATACGTGATGCTGGCGCTGCGCGCCGACAACCAGGGCGAGGGCGGCATCCTGGCGCTGATGGCCCTGGTGATGCGCCGCTATGCGCCGCGCACGCGCGGGCGCACGATCGCGGTGTCGCTCGGCCTGATCGGCGCCTCGATGTTCTATGGCGACAGCATCATCACGCCGGCCATCTCGGTGCTGTCGGCGATCGAGGGCACGACGGTGGCGACCCCCTTGCTGCACGATGCCGTGGTGCCGCTCACGGTGCTCATCCTCATCGGCCTGTTCCTGGTGCAAAAGCGCGGCACGGCGCTGGTCGGGGCTTATTTCGGTCCCGTCATGATGGTTTGGTTCGCCGCCTTGGGTGTGCTCGGGTCGATGCAGATCGTACGCAACCCCACGGTTCTGCTCGCCTTGAATCCATGGTGGGGCGTGGACATGTTCATCCGCGAGCCGGGGCTGGCCCTGTTCCTGCTCGGCGCCGTGTTCCTCACGCTGACGGGCGGCGAGGCGCTCTACGCCGACATGGGCCATTTCGGCCGCCAACCCATCCGCAGGGCTTGGCTGGCCGTGGTGATGCCCGGCCTGCTGCTGAATTACTTCGGCCAGGGCGCGCTGGTGCTGGCGCATCCCGAGACGGTGAAAAACCCGTTCTTCTACCTGGCTCCCGGCTGGGCGCTGTGGCCCCTGGTGATTCTGTCCGCGATGGCGACGGTCATTGCGTCGCAAGCGGTGATCTCGGGCGCCTATTCCATGACCACCCAGGCCATCAAGCTCGGCTATCTGCCGCGCATGAAGGTGCAGTTCACCAACGAGCGCAACCAAGGCCAGATCTACGTGCCATTCATCAACTGGATGCTGCTGATCTTCGTCGTCCTCCTGGTGCTGGCCTTCCGCACCTCGGACAACCTGGCCGCGGCCTACGGCATCGCCGTCAACATCACCATGGTCACCACCACCATCTTTCTATGGATGGTGGCGCCCAAACGCTGGAATTGGAGCTCGCGGCGCACCAACCTGGTGTTCCTGCCCTTGGTGCTGGTCGAGACGCTGTTCCTCGCCTCCAATTCGCTGAAGATCGACCATGGCGGCTGGTTCCCGCTGGTGTTCGGCACGGCGTTCTACATTCTGCTGTCAACATGGAAACGCGGCCGCACCCTGCTCAAGCGCCAACTGCAGGAGCATGCGCTCAACCTCAAGGATTTCGTCCATAGCCTGTCCACCTACCCTCCCACGCGCGTGGAAGGCACGGCCATCTATCTCACGCCCGACGCCAACACCGTACCGCACGCGCTGCTGCACAACCTCAAACACAACAAGGTGCTGCACGAGCGGGTGATCTTCCTCTCGGCGCAAACGGCTGACGTGCCCCATGTGCCCCCCGAGCAAGGCGTGCAGCTCACCACCATGGAGGAGGGCATCTACCTGCTGCACGTGGACTTTGGCTTCAAGGACGAGCCGGACATCCAGCTCCTGCTGAAAGAGTGCGAGCGCATGCACGGGCTGGAGTTCCACCTGATGGAGACCTCTTTCTTCCTGGCACGCCAGACCATCATTCCCTCCAAGCTGCCCGGCATGGCGCCGTGGCGCGAAGTGCTGTTCTCCTGGATGAGCCGAAACGCCCAAGAAGCCTCCGACTACTTCCGCATTCCGCCCAACCGGGTTGTGGAACTGGGCACGCAGATCGAGATCTGAGCGAAAAATTTCGCGCAGACGTGCTGAAATTCACGGCTTCGCCCAGGATTCGTCCGTCACCCGCTTGCAAACCGGCTCTTCGTAGGCATGATTGATGCATGACGGGGTTGACGCCGTCGTTCGCCATTGGAGGTGCTTCATGTTTGCCGTTGCCGCCTACAAGTCCGTCTATGCTGTCGAGGATGTCGAGCGCAAGCTCAAGGGCTTGCAACCCGAGGCTCACGACCAGCTCCGCCATACCTATGCGCAGATGATCGAGGCCGGCGGTCTGCGGCTGGCGATCAAACCCGCGGAGTTGCCCGATATGGGCGCCCTCCACCAGGAGTTGCCCAACTTCGAGGAGCCGCTGGAGGACATTCGCCGCTCGGTGGCACTCGCGGCCGACAGCCGCGACGCCATCGAGATCACGCCCATGCTGCTCCTGGGCGAGCCAGGCATCGGCAAGACCCACTTTGCCCGCCGCGTCGCCGAGCTTCTCGGCACGTCTTGGGCACTCGCTCCGATGAATGCGCTGACTGCCGGGTGGATTCTCTCGGGCTCGTCGTCGCAATGGAAGGGTGCGCGCCCAGGCAAGGTGTTTGAAACCCTGGTCCAGGGTGAGTTCGCCAACCCCGTGGTGGTCATCGACGAAATCGACAAGGCGGCTTCGGCTGCGCAATACGATCCGCTCGGCGCCCTCTATAGTTTGCTGGAGTTCGACACGGCTCGGCATTTCACCGACGAGTTCGCCGAAATACCCATCGATTGCAGCGCGGTGGTCTGGGTCGCCACGGCCAATGACGCTTCGGGCATCCCGGAACCCATACTCAACCGGCTCAATGTCTACGAGATCGAGCCCCCTGACGAAGCGGGCCTGCGCGCCATCGCGGCACGCCTCTACAGCACGATTCGCGATGGCCATGACTGGGGCGCCGAATTCCCCGCCTGCCTGGATGACGACGTCCTCGATTTTCTCGCGCAGTTCAAACCCCGCGAATTGCGCCGCCTGATCACAGGCGCTTTCGGCGCGGCCAAGCTTGACGGACGACGCACGCTACGGCGCCAGGACTTCATCCCTCACATCTCCAAACGCCATGCGCGCATAGGTTTCGTGCAATAGAAGAGAAGGCCGAACCGGAATCGCGGCGCCTTTCCTGTCCCTTTTTTCGGTTGTGTGTGATGATATGCAGCTGCGCAAGATTGCCGCCCAGCCGCGTCTTGACCCCCGGGCGCGTCGCTCGCCCACTCGCCACACCCGCCCCGCCTTATGAATCTGATCAAACCCCTTGTTGCGTTGCTGGCGATTGTCAATCCGCTGGGTGCGATTCCTTTTTTTATCATGTTTACCGAAAATTTCACGGCAGAACAGCGCAAGAGAACAATTTACATCAGCGCCTTCTCCGCATTTCTGGTGATTGCAATCAGCGCCCTGGTTGGCATCGAGTTGCTGCATTTCTTTGGTATTTCCCTGGCCTCTTTCCAGGTCGGGGGCGGCATGTTGCTGCTCATCTCGTCGATCAGCATGCTGAATGCTCGCACCGGCGCGGTGCGCTCGACCCCGGAAGAAGTGGATGAAGCCGCTGCGCGCGCCAGCGTTGCCGTCGTTCCGCTGACCATTCCGCTCCTGACGGGACCCGCGACGATCAGCACGGTCATCATTTATGCCAACAAGGCGCGGCACTGGACGGATCTGCTCGTGTTGGTGTCGTACGGCGTCGTTATTGCGTTGGCCGCCGCGCTGTCCTTTCGCGCCGCGGAGCGTATCGCCGGCTTTCTGGGTAAGACGGGCATCAATGTGATGACCCGCCTGATGGGGTTGATCCTGGCCGCGTTGTCCGTCGAAATGATGAGCGACGGCCTGCTCAAGCTGTTTCCCGGGCTTGGACGTTGAAAACGTCGCCGCCCCGGCGTCCTGCCCGCGAGCCCAGGGTTTTCCCGCGTGCGAAATCCTGATTCCACCTCAATAATCTTGAGCATTCGCAATGCTTGCGCACAGCAGTCCAAGGGTGAGCACTGAGGAGACAATCCAAGGGGATCACGGGCAACCGAAAAACCCCACAGCCATCAGCGGCAAATGCTGAACCAGGGCGCCTGAACACTTGTTCCGGCGCCTTTTCTTTTTTGCGCTGAACTCGCTGGCCCGCTGTCCCCAATGACAGCGTAGACATGCGCTGTCAATTGCTTCAATGGCAGTGGCGCAAGCCCTTGGGCCCTCGCAGCTGAAAGGCTGGGCATACCCATATGATGGCCAGGAGCCAAAGCTTCCATCGCTGCGGCTCGTGTTGTGCGTTCGCTTCCATCTACCTACCCGACGTCCAATGTAACCAAGTGTAGGCGAACCCCGGGCCGGAGCCCTGGCTGCAACGCACAAAATGAAACGGGTGTTCCACGTGGAACACCCGTCGAATCGGCACTCGGCCTTGGCCGAGATGTCGCTCAAATCATGGCGTCTTCGTTTCTTCGGCCGTTTTCTCCAATTTGGCGACGTGCATCATGATGGTCGTATCGGGCGTTTGTGGCTCATGCGGCAAAACCTCCTTCGGAAATTTTCCGGTCAAACTGTTCATGAAGGCCGAAATATCTCGGACTTGGCCGTCCGTCAGCGTCTTGTTCAACTCGCAGACCGCCATGATGCGTATCGCATCAGACAATTTTTGAACCGACCCATTCTGGAAATAGGGTGCGTCCAACGCGACATTTCGCCAGCTTGGCACCTTGAACATATGCTCGTCCGATGGCTTATGTGTCACGTCGAAGCGGCCGGGGTCCTTCATCAGATCGTCTTTCTGCATATAGCTCGCGCAAGATGGATTCTTGGCATAGACAGGAAATTTCTGGTACCAGCCCGTCCCCATCGGAGTCCCCGGATTGTCGAACATGGCGCCGCTATGGCACATCACACAGCCCTCCGATTTGACGAGACTCATACCCTGCAGGGCGCTGGCGCTCATAGCCGCCTTGTCCCCCTTGAGATAGCGGTCATAGGCGCTGCCCGGCGTGACCAGGGTGCGCTCATAGGTCGCAATGGCTTGTACGACGTGCTCGAACGTAATCGGATTCCTGACGCCGAAAACCTGGGCAAATTCTTTGCGATATCCAGGAATTTCCTCCAAGCGATGGACCACCGCCTTCCCGTCCGGCATGCCCATTTCCACTGGATTCAGGATCGGACCCTTGGCCTGATCCTCGAGACTCTTCGCCCGTCCATCCCAGAACTGCACCGTGTTGAAAGCGGCATTGAAAACAGGCGGGGCATGGCGCGGCACGTCGACACGACCCAAAACGCCAAAGGAAAGGGGCAGGCTATCGCTCCCGTTACTGGTCACCCGGTGGCAGGAGTCGCAGGAAACGTTGCCGGTCAGAGACAAACGCGGATCAAAATACAGTTGCTTGCCGAGCGCGATTTTCTGTGGCGTCATTGGATTGTTCGCTGGCACGGGAACTTGGGCCGGAAACTCCCCGAAAGCGAGCGCAGGACCCAACCCTGCGAGGCTGATGCCAGCCGCAAGCACGCCTTGAACCAAGGCTAACTTGATGACGGGGCGAAATGAAAGACATCGTGGTGCATTCATATCAAAACTCCATCAATAAGAATAGAACCACGAACTTATGTGTCCGCACTTAAAGCAGACTTAATTTTGTATTTGTTTACTTTTTAAGAATTGGAAAATGATAAAGAAAATGATTTCCGTATTTCATCCACCTCACGGAACGGGTCGCCACAGCCCAACTTTGGCCCTCCAAGCAGCCGCGTCTCCTCGCAACAGACGCATGCCGATGTTCCACGTGAAACATGGAAGCGGCTGACGCCTTGGCAGATCTACAATCATTGCGGTCAGAAGAGGTTCGAAGGATGGATTACCCAAAAATTTTCGATGTCATCGTCATTGGCGGAGGGCACGCCGGCACGGAGGCGGCCCTGGCCGCAGCGCGCATGGGCGTCAAAACGCTCTTGCTCACACACAACATCGAAACCCTCGGGCAGATGTCCTGCAATCCATCCATCGGCGGCATTGGCAAGGGCCACTTGGTGAAAGAACTGGATGCCTTGGGCGGCGCGATGGCGATGGCCGCCGACGAGGCCGGCATCCAATTCCGCGTCCTCAACGGCAGCAAGGGCCCCGCCGTTCGCGCCACCAGGGCCCAAGCCGACCGGATTCTTTACAAAGCAGCCATAAGGCGCCGACTGGAGAATCAACCCGGCCTCTGGATGTTTCAACAGGGGGTCGACGATCTCCTACTCGAAACCAATGGGCTTGGCGAGCGTGTTTGCGGTGCCGTCACGCAAAGCGGGATCCATTTTCGGGGCCGCACCGTCGTTCTGACCGCAGGGACGTTTCTCAACGGCAAGATCCATATCGGCCTTGAGCATTACGCCGCCGGGCGCGCCGGAGATCCGCCAGCGACGACCCTCGGCCAACGCCTGCGCGAGCTGAAACTTCCCCAGGGCCGTCTCAAGACGGGAACCCCGCCGCGCATCGATGGGCGCAGCATCGACTTCAGCAAAATGGAGGAGCAGCCCGGCGATCTCGATCCGGTGCCGGTTTTCAGTTTTCTCGGCCGGGCCGAACAGCATCCCGCGCAATTGCCATGCTGGATCACCCACACCAATGCCCAGACGCATGACATCATCCGGCGCGGACTCGATCGCAGCCCGATGTATACCGGCGTGATCGAAGGCGTGGGGCCTCGCTACTGCCCCAGCATCGAAGACAAGATTCACCGCTTCGCGGCGAAGGACGCGCACCAAATCTTCCTCGAACCCGAAGGGCTCACCACGCATGAGTTCTATCCGAACGGCATTTCAACCAGCCTGCCCTTCGACATCCAACTCGAACTCGTCCACTCGATTCAAGGCCTGGAACAAGCCCATCTGCTGCGCCCGGGCTATGCGATCGAATACGACTACTTCGATCCGCGCGCATTGAACAGCTCATTGGAAACACGCGCCGTCGAAGGCCTGTTCTTCGCCGGCCAAATCAACGGCACGACGGGCTACGAAGAAGCCGCGGCCCAAGGCCTGCTGGCCGGCGCCAACGCCGCCCTCCAGGTTCTCGGCCGCGAGCCCTGGTGCCCGCGGCGCGACAGCGCCTACCTTGGCGTGCTGGTGGACGATCTCATCACCAAGGGAGTCAGCGAACCTTATCGCATGTTTACCAGCCGGGCCGAGTACCGCCTGAGTCTGCGCGAAGACAATGCCGATTTGCGCCTCACCGAAACCGGTCGCCGCCTGGGCCTGGTCGACGATGTCCGCTGGGACCATTTCTGCCGCAAGCGTGACGCGATCGAGCGCGAACGCCAGCGACTGCGGCTGACCTGGGTTCAGCCCGAAACGCTGCCGCCAGCCGAGGCCTTGCAACTCGTGGGGCAGGCCATCGAGCGGGAATACCGCCTGGAAGATTTGCTGCGCCGCCCGGAAGTCGATTACACGCGACTGACAACGGCGCTGCAAGGGCGCTACGCGGCGCCCGAACCCCTCACACCCGAACAGGCCGAACAAGTGCAAATCGGCGTGAAATACGCGGGGTACATCGACCGCCAGCAACTCGACGTCCAGCGCGCCGCCGACTACGAACAGCTAGCCCTGCCAGCGGACCTGGATTACAGCGCCGTGCGCGGCCTCTCGATCGAGGTGCAGCAAAAGCTGGGCCGCGCCCGTCCCCAGACGCTGGGCCAGGCCTCGCGCATCTCGGGCGTGACGCCGGCGGCCATTTCCCTGCTGCTGGTTCACTTGCGCAAGAAACGCCTGCGCCCGGCCAGCATGCCGCAGGCGGCATGAAGCCCATCCCGAGCCTGCTGGAAGAGTCTGCCCGATGAGCGCGCGCCACACCGGAACCCCGCAACACGCGCGCGGCAACGACACTGCGGAGACGGCCTCCACGCGGTCAGTGCAGCTGCTTGAGTTGCTTCACGCCTTGAAGCTGGCGTCCTCGGAGCAGCAGCGCGGGCAACTTCTCGCCTATCTCGACCTCCTGGAGCGCTGGAACCGCGTCTACAACCTCACGGCCGTGCGCGAACCGCAACAAATGCTCACACTGCATCTGGCCGACTGCCTGGCCCTGCTGCCAGCCTTGGCCGAGCAGGCCCCGCGGCGCCTGCTGGACGTGGGCTCAGGGGGCGGCCTGCCGGGGCTCGTTCTGGCCATCATGCGGCCTGACATACAGGTCACGCTGAACGATGCCGTGCAGAAGAAATGCGCCTTCATGCAGCAAGCCGCCGCCGAACTGCGCCTGCAAAACGTCGAAGTCCAGCATGGCCGCGTCGAACAACTCGAAGGCCAGGCCTACGATTGCATCACCAGCCGGGCCTTCAGCGACTTGGCCACGCTGGTGAAACTGACCGGACCCCTTCTGGCGCAAAAAGGCCGCTGGGCCGCCATGAAGGGGATCCCGCCGCGGGAGGAACTCGCGGCGCTGCCCGCCGAGATCGAAACCCAGGTGCAAACCCTGGACGTACCGGGATTGCAAGCGCAGCGCTGCGTGGTTTGGATGCTGCGTCGCACCATTTCAACCCAAGACCAAGGCTCAAGCTAGGAGATAGGATGGCATCGGTATTTTGCGTCGCCAATCAGAAGGGCGGAGTCGGGAAGACCACCACCAGTGTCAATCTCGCCGCCGGACTGGCTCAGGTCGGGCAGCGCGTCCTGCTTGTCGACCTCGATCCGCAGGGCAACGCGACCATGGGCTCCGGAATCGACAAGCGCGCCCTCGCCCCTAGCGTCTACCAAGTCCTGCTCGGCCTGGCCTCCATCGCCGAAGCCCGGCGTCACAGCGAAATTGCGGGATACGACGTGCTCGGCGCCAACCGCGAACTGGCTGGCGCCGAAGTGGAACTGGTGGATCTGGAGCGGCGCGAACATCGGCTCAAGGATGCGCTCAAGGCGGTGCAGGCGGATTATGACTTCGTCCTCATCGACTCCCCTCCGTCGCTCGGGCTGCTCACGCTCAACGGCCTGTGCGCAGCGCATGGCGTCGTCGTGCCCATGCAGTGCGAGTACTTCGCCCTCGAAGGTTTGTCGGATCTGGTCAATACCGTGCGCCAAGTCCACACCAAGCTCAACCCCGACCTCATCCTGATCGGCCTCCTGCGCGTGATGTTCGACCCGCGCATCACCCTGCAACAGCAGGTGAGCGAACAACTCAAGACCCACTTCGGCGCCAAGGTGTTCGAAAGCGTGATTCCGCGCAATGTGCGCCTGGCGGAAGCCCCGAGCTACGGCCAACCGGGGGTCGTCTTCGACAAATCAAGCCGCGGCGCCCAGGCCTACATCGAATTCGCCGAGGAAATGGTCCGCCGGGTGCAAGCTCCAGCGGCGAGGACGCCAGCAGCCGCGGTTGAACGATGACGCCCGCCGACCTCACCGTTCTGCTTCTGCCGGGCTGGCAAGACTCGGGGCCCCGGCATTGGCAAAGCCTGTGGGAGCAGCGCCATGGCGACCGGCGCGTGCAACAGCATGACTGGGACACCCCGCTGCGTGGTGACTGGCTCTGCCAGCTCGAAACCGCCGTGCTGGAGGCGCGGGAGCCCGTCCTCCTGGCTGCCCACAGCCTCGGCTGCCATCTCGTCAGCGCCTGGGCAAACGCCAGCCGGCATACCGGCCGCGTCTGCGGCGCGCTGCTGGTCGCACCTCCCGACCTCGATCAGCCGACGCTGCCCGCGGCCTTGCACAGCTGGAGGCCCGCAACAGCACGGCCGCTGCCGTTCCCTGCCCACCTCGTCTACAGCAGCAACGATCCGTTCTGCACCGTCTCCGCCGCCTCCCGGCTGGCTGGCGCCTGGGGCGCGCGGCGGACCGATGCCGGACCGCTCGGGCACATCAATACCGACAGCGAACTGGGCGCCTGGCCGCAAGGGCGGGCCTGGCTGCTCGAACTCGCCACTCCGGCCATCGCTTCATCCACCCCCAACCAAGCGGCACGCCATCCATGAGCGCGAATCCATCCCCAACCCCCTCCACCGGCAAGAAACGAAAGGGCCTGGGCCTCGGGCTTGAAGCCCTGCTCGGCGCGCAAGGCGCGGACATCGCGCCGGCGGGCAGCCCCTCGACCCTCCCGCTCGACGCGCTGGTGCCGGGCAAATACCAGCCTCGCACCCGCATGGACGAAGGCGCGCTGTACGAGCTGGCCGAGAGCATCAAGGCGCAAGGCGTGATGCAGCCGATCCTGGTGCGGCCGCTGGGGGAAGGGCGCTACGAGATCATCGCCGGCGAGCGCCGCAGCCGCGCTGCGCGCCTGGCCGGGCTCGACAGCGTCCCGGTGCTGGTGCGCGAAGTGCCCGACCAGGCCGCGCTGGCCATGGCCTTGATCGAAAACATCCAGCGCGAAGACCTCAACCCGCTCGAGGAAGCCCAAGGCATCCAGCGCCTGATCGCCGAATTTCATTTCACGCATGAACAAGCGGCGCAGGCCGTCGGCCGCTCGCGCGCGGCCGTGAGCAATCTGCTGCGATTGATCAATCTCGTCGAGCCCGTCCAGGCCATGCTGCTGGCCGGCGACCTCGACATGGGCCATGCCCGCGCCCTGCTGGCGCTGGATGCCGCGGGTCAGATCCAGGTCGCGCAACAAGTGCATGCCAAGCAGCTGTCGGTCCGCGAAACCGAGCGCCTCTGCGCCCGCGCCGCGCAAGCAGACGGCTTGAAGCATCGCCCCACGGCCCGGCCCGATCGCGACGCAAGGGATCTCGAGCGCCTCGCCACCGAACTGTCCGAGCATCTCGCCGCGCCCGTGCAGATCCGCGTCAAGAAGGGCGGAAAGGCCTTGCGCGGTGAGATCAGCCTGGGTTTTCATTCGCTCGACGAACTCAACGGCTTGATCGCCTTGCTGCGTCCGAGAAGCTGAGCCCCGCGCGACGGCGCCTCTTCCTACCCCCGAACAAGCGATGGCGGCGCGCTGCCGCGCGCCTATACTGCCTGTCCATGGCAGGCCTTCCGGCCTGAACCCCGGGGAGTCCATGCAAGATGGACCATGCTCTGCACGTCTTCTGGCCGCTGGCCATTTTGATTTGTGTCGGCGTGCTCGCCGGGGAGCGGTCCCATGCCCAGCCCGCGTTGCCGGCAAACGCGCCTGGAGCGGGGCCGCGAACCGCCATCCCAACCGCAAACCATACTTCGACAACCCCAGCACCCAGATCCCAGGCTGTCGAGTCGCGCGCGCCCACCGAGCTTCCCCGCGTCCGCCTGTCGGCCCAGGCCAGCCACATCGACGTGGGTCTGCGTTTCGGCGTCTGGCGGCAAGCGGACGCCGAGAAGCTTACCGCCGCCCAGGCGTCCATGGTCCCCGATCATGTGTTCACCCGCCCCTCGGGAAACAATCTCGGCTTGATCAACCACGCCGTGTGGGTGCGAATCCGGCTGCAGCCCGACCCCGACGTCCCGGGCCCCCTCGTGCTCGAACTGGGCCGACCGATCTGGACGCATGCCCAAGCCTTCCTCGTCATCGAAGGAAAAGACGGCGCGCCAGCCCAAGGAGTGGAACCGGTTCCGCTTAAGCGCCTGCACGACCAGCGCCATACCGCCTTCAAGCTGCCGCGCGTGACAACCCCTTCCACCCTCCTGCTGAGACTGGAGCAGCACGAGGCCATCGCGCCCGTGGTGCGCCTGTGGCAGCCATCGGCCTACGAGGCGCGCACGCATCACGACGCCCTCGTTCAGGGTCTCTTTTTCGGCCTGCTGCTCGCGCTGCTTCTCTACAACGGAGCGCTGTTCCTCAGTTCCCGCGACCCGGCCTACGCCGCCTACGTGCTGTGGCAGGCGGGCACGATGCTGTATCTCGCCGCAGTCACCGGCATCGGCCAGCTCTACGTCTGGCCAGGGCAATACGCCATCCAGGCCCTGCTGCCCGTCACCGCTTCCCTGCTCATGTGCGCGGGAGGCCTGTTCTTCGTTCGTATCTATCTCCTGCTGGCGCAGCGCCTGCCCTACGCCGATCTTGCGCTCGCGCTGCTGCAGTGGTTCTGCGTCGCGCTGGCTCTGGTTCGGCTGATTCCCGGCACCACCTGGATCTTGCTGCCCTCCCTCTTGCTCATCGCCATCAGCGCGGTCGCCATCACCCTGACCGCCGCGCTGCGCACACGCCACCAATTCGTGCCCGCGGGGATCCTCCTGGTGAGCAGCGTGCTCATGCTCGCGAGCGGCTTTGCCACCTTGGGGCGTAGCGCCGGGCTGTTTCCCGAGAACGTCTGGACCACGGACGCGTTCGAATGGGTCGCCGTGCTGCTCGCCCTGTTGCTGAGCTTCGGCCTGTCCATCCGCATCGCGCAAATGCGTGAGCGCACACTTCGTCTACAAGCCCTGACCATGCAAGATCCGCTGACCGGGCTCAACAATCGAACGGGCTTGTTCGACGCCGGCTCGAAGGCGCTTGAGCGCACCCACCGCAGCGGCGCCATACTGGCTGTGCTGTGGCTGGATCTGGACGGTCTCAAGCGCATCAACGACGTATTCGGGCACGCCGCCGGCGATGCGCTCATTCAGGCCGCCGCGCCGCGCATCGAGGCGGCAGCGGGGCGGGACGCGGTCTGTGCCAGGCTCGGCGGCGACGAATTCGCCGTCCTGTTGCCCAACCTCCCGTCGCCGCGTCTGGCCGAGGATCTGGCCGCGCATTTGCTGGAACGCCTGCGCGCTCCTTATATCCTGCAAGGACTGCATGGTCAGCCCCTGCGCTCGAGCGCCAGCATCGGCATTGCCAGCGACGACCCCGCCTCGCCATGCCCGCTTGAAACCTTGATGCTGCGCGCCGACACCGCGATGTACCGGGCGAAATCGCAAGGCCGCGACACCTACGTCATCTGGACCGAAGCGCACGCCCAGGGTGAACAAACGCCCCTGTTCCAGTTCACCCGGCCGGCGATCTGGCCTTCCAATTCGCCGTGAGGCAAACCGGGCGCGTCTTACATGACGGGATCCTCGGCGAAAACCGTGAGAACGCCCGTATAGCCATAAAGACGGTCGCCCGCGATCTCGCCCGCGGCGAAGAAACCGACCAGCGGAATGTCGCCCAGATGCTGCCGCACCAAGGCGAGTTCGGCAGAAGGCCCGCCGAAATGGGGCCCACCTCGCCCGGTGCACGACACATACACGGCTCCGCGCGCGGGTACGGGTCCCGGGCAGGCGAGGGTGGTGCCGGGTTGCGTCGCCGCGATGCGCACTTCGCGCCGCTGCTCCAGTTCGTCGCGCACCTCGGCGCATAGGCGGATCAGGTCGCGTCGCGCGGCCTGCAGGTCACGCCGACAAAAGCGCAGCCGCATGCCCGTTTCTGGTGCCCCGGCGATGGCCACGCCCCGGCCGGCCGGGTCCACCCCGACCAGATGCCGCACCGAGGTCTCGGCACCAAGATGCCGGGTTTGGGATGGCGACGCCGACGTCGCCGGCGACAGCCCGGCCAAGGTGGATCGCAGCCGCTGCGCCAGGCGCGGCAACTCGAATTCAGCCTCGCCAAGATCCTGGAGCAGGACGCCCAGCGCCGGTTCGCCGTCGAGGGCATAGATCACGTTTTGCGAACAGCGCGTGATCGCACGCGGCGGACCCACCGGTTCACATCCCTGGGTCAAACCCCCGGCCAGCGCCACGCGCGAGGAAAACGCAACCCCCGACAAGCCGCCATGGAAAACACCGTCGGCAATCTGCACCGCCTCCTGCCGCGATGACACCAAACCGCCCCAGACATGCCGCGACGCCGTGCGCGCCGCCATGTCGAGCACCAGGCCGTCCATCTCGGGCGTGGCTGGATCACCATGCACCAGGGCCGTCTGCGCCCCGCGCCAGCCGGTGGACGCCGCCGGCAGGGGTTTGAGACCCGAAAAGACGCGAAAATCGCGCAGCGGGATCTGCATCAGCATCAGCGCGAGCGCCGGCTGATCGAAATATTCCTGAGCCCCGGCCGCAATGCCCACGCCCACGCCACCAACCCAGTGCGCAATGCCGGTGCGCTCGCGCAACGCCGCGAACAAGGCCCCGGCGGCTGGCGCATAGGCATCCGTGAAATACACGAGGCCCAGGTTCGGACGCGCGATGGTGTCGGGCTGGGCGCGCGCCGCAGCGAGCTGCGCAAGCGCCTGTTCGAGCGCCGTGCTCCAGTTGGGATGGGTCGAATGGGCCGTGATGAAACGCATCGTGACAAAAACCGCAAGCCGGGAAACCAGAAACGCCTTCCCTGGAAGGCATCGGACGCGCCCATCCTAACGCCCGCCCACGACCCCTAGAAACCGATGGGCTTGATCCGACGCGCGGCGAACCCGGCCACAAGGCCTGTTAGGGCCTGTTCACGCTATTTCTGCACCCGCGCCGGCTTGCTGCCTTTCGCGCCGCTCGCCGAACCCGGGGCTTTGCGCCTCGCCGTCTTGCCGGCTGGCTTCGGCGCGGCGGCTGGTTTCGCCGCGGTCTTGTGCGCGGCGGTCCTTGCGGGCCGGGGCGTCCCCGCCTGCTGCGCGGCACCGGCGCCGACATCGGTGCTCTCCGGCATGGGCCATGGGCTCTCGCGCAGGGCCTGGGTCGCGACCTGACTGAATTGCTGGCTCACGGCGTTCCACCACTGCATCGGATCCATCATTCCGGGCAAGGGGGATGCCGGCCCTGATGCCGCCTCGGCCTCGGTCTCCGCGTCCGGCGCTGGCGATGGGGCCTCCCCCGCATCCGCTTCGGGCGACGCGACGCGCTCGGCGGCGGACGAGGCGGCCATGTCCTGGGCACCGGCCTGCATGGCCTCGGCCATACGTCCGGCCAGATCGCCCAGATCGACGTTCATGGATTTCAGCGCCGCCAAGGTCATGCGCTGCACCTCCAGCGCCTGGATGGTCGCCTGCGTCAAACGCGCGTTGGCCTCAAGCCACTGCAGCACCGCCTTCAGCTCCGTGATCTTCTGCTCCAGCTCCTGCGGATCCATGGTCGGGGCCATCCAGCTGGCGAATCCCGCGGGCAGGCCAGCGCCCTTGAGCATGGACTGGAAAAACTCCATGCCCGGGATGGCATGGCCTTGTGCATAGGGGTTCATGGCTTGACCTCACGCGTGTGGAGGCCAGCATAGCGCCGCGCACCCGCACGGCAAAGCGCTGAAACCTCAGCCACCAAGGCCGCGGGCGATTCTCTTGTTCGTGCCAGGGTCCGCGCCTGGCGCGTCAAGGCGCGCGCACCACCGTCTGCTCGATGGCGCCGAACACGCTTCGGCCTTGCGCATCCAGCATCTCGATGCGCAAGGTATCGCCAAAGCGCATGAATGCCGTGCGCGCCTCACCGTGCTCGATCATCTCCAGCGCGCGCAACTCCGCAATGCAGGAATAGCCTCGGCTTCGATCACGGCTCGACACCGTGCCCGACCCGACGATGCTGCCGGCGGCAAGCCGCCGCGTCTTGGCCACATGGGCGATGAGCTGGCCGAAGTGAAAGTGCATTTCGGGCCCGGCATTGGCCGTGCCGACGACGCGGCGATTCCACTGCACCTGCATGTCCAGGTGCAGCCGGCCTGCGCGCCAGGCCCCGCCCAATTCGTCCGGCGTGACGGCAACAGGACTGAAACTGCTGGCCGGCTTGCTCTGGAAAAAGCCGAAACCCTTGGCCAGTTCGGCGGGGATGAGGTCGCGCAAGCTCACGTCGTTGGCCAGCATGACGAGGCGAACATGGTTCAAGGCCGTCTCGGCGTCGACCCCCATCGCCACGTCATCGGTGACCACGGCGACTTCGGCTTCGAAATCGATGCCCCAATCCTCGCTCACCGCCAGGATGGGATCTCGCGCACCCAGCATGGCGTCGCTCGCGCCCTGGTACATCAGCGGCTCGCTGGAAAAGCTCGCGGGCATGTCGGCGCCCCGGGCCTTGCGCACCAACTCCACATGATTGAGATAGGCCGAACCATCGGCCCATTGGTAGGCGCGCGGCAAGGGCGCCATGCACTGCCCAGGGTCGAAGTCGAAAGCATGCTGGGCGCGCCCGGCGTTGAGGGCGTCGGACAGATCCTGCAGCTCCGAGGAAGCGAAGGACCAGTCGTCGAGCGCTTGCTGCAAGCGCGTGAATCCCTGGACATACACGGCGTACTTCAGATCGCGCGACACCACGGCGAGCTGGCCGTCGCGGGAACCATCCTTGAGACTTGCGAGTTTCATGGGCGAGGGAAAGGGACTGGCCCCGAGCGCGGGGAACGCGAACGATTGTAGGAAAGCGAACCGATCGGCTCCGGGCGCCCTTGCATTCGCGTGCAACACGGGGTTCCGCTAGGGTCCGTCCGACTCGCCACAGGACGGGTTGCCGGTCGCGGCATGGCGCGGGGGCTTCGAAAACCCGCGAGGCCAAGCACCGTGACCGCGGCGCGGCACAATGCGGCATGCCCAAACGCAAGATGCCAGCGACACCTGCGCGCCCCCTGCCGCCCACCGGGCCGGGTTGGCAACAGGCCTTGTTCTGGGCAGCCTTGGCGCTCTTGCTTCATGTCCTGGCCTTGCATGCGCTGGGCCAGGCCTTCACGCCCATCGAGCCGGGCCGCCTGCCACGGCCGATTTACGCCCGCCTCTTGCAGCCGACGACGAGCCAGCCCAAGCCGACCGCGCCGGCCACGCAACCCGCGCCCCAGCACCCGCAATCGGCCGGCCGGCCGGCGGCCTCCGGCGGACCTGCGCTTCGCCTCAGCGACACCGCTCAAGCCCGCCCCGCATCGGCCCCCGCCGCCCAAGCCCCCAGCCCGCCGCGGCGGGCGTCGGCCTCGGCGCCCCTGCCCGCCCGGCCCGGACCGGCCTCTTCGCAAGCCACGGCCGGCATGGGCCCGGCCATGCCCCTTTCGGGGCCGAAACCCCAAGCCCATTCGCTCAGCGGAGATGACGCATCGGGCCAGGTCGCCGTCTCGCGCATGCCGGAAGGACAAGACATGGGCATCCAGCCGGCTGCGACATCCGGCGGCCCCAAGACGCAGTCCGTCTCCGGAGCGCAAGCCGGGGCGGCCCGGGCGTCGGGCGCGGTCCGGACGCCCTCGGCGACGTTCATCCCCTGGTCATCGACCGGGATCGGGACCAGCCGCGCGCCCACGGCTTCCAGGATGCGCAGGGTGGCCGGATAGGCGGGGTCCTAGACCCAAACCGCATCGTCCGCGGACAGCAGCACTCGGGCGATGATGTCCTGGGCGTGCTGAGCCCCGGTGG
>MLJW01000341.1_pt1 | contig 25243 bp, 19 predicted proteins | sample 888231 | NCBI WGS metagenome assembly MLJW01 (sample SAMN05788063, study PRJNA343431) | mine drainage metagenome | isolation source: sample collected from the inflow into an acid mine drainage treatment plant... | place: Germany: Lusatia, lignite mining district
ATCTTGGCCGGGCTTGACGACAAGAGGGGTGTGCCGCGCTGCGGACGACGACAAAGGGGCCTCGGCGCCACAGCCCGTCCCCTTAAGCCGTCTTGGCCGGGCTTGACCCGGCCATCCATGTGGGGGGCGACGCCGTCTAGAAAGAAACCAGGTCAGACGGCTTACCAGCAGTTTCATACCCGGTGGGTCCGCTCCGTCGGTGGCACTGATACAGGACTCTGCGCCACGGCCCCTCCCTTAAGCCGTCTTGGCCAGGCTTGACCCGGCCATCCCTGTGGGGGAGACGCCGTCTTATGATGCGCGGGTCAAGCCCGCGCATGACGACAAGAGGGGTATGCCGCCCTGCGGACGACGACAAAAGGGCCTCGGCGCCACGGCCCCACCCTTAAGCCATCTTGGCCGGGCTTGACGACAAGAGGGGTGTGCCGCGCTGCGGACGACGACAAAGGGGCCTCGGCGCCACAGCCCGTCCCCTTAAGCCGTCTTGGCCGGGCTTGACCCGGCCATCCATGTGGGGGGAGACGCCGTCTAGAAAGAAACCAGGTCAGACGGCTTACCAGCAGTTTCATACCCGGTGGGTCCGCTCCGTCGGTGGCAACTGATACCGGCCAACCATTGAGGTGACTCGTTGGCCGGTCTCCAGCGAGCCTTGAGCGAGCGGCCAAGGCGGCGGATGCCGCCGCCCGGCGAGGGACGATACAACCGGGCAATTCATTGGCCGGTTGGTATGAGAAGGCCCGGAGCGGGTGGGATTACTCGGCCCGCTGGGCCTCGTCCAGGGCTTCGTGGGCGGCCAGCCAGGCTTCCTCGGCCTGGGCCAGGGCCTTGCCCAGCTCGCCCAGATCCTTTTGTAAGGCCTGCGCCTTGGCGGCGGGGCCGTTGTACAGGGCGGGATCGGCCAGTTTGGCTTCCAGCGCCGCCTTTTTGCGCCCCAGTTCCTCCATGTGTTTTTCGGCGGCCTGGGCTTCTTTGCGCAAAGGCGCCAGCTGGGCGCGCAGTTCGGCGGCGGCGCGGCGCTCGTCCTTGCGGTTGGGGCCGGCCTCCTTCTGCTCGCGTCCCTCGCGGCGGGCCTCGCGGGCCTGCTCCAGCAGCAGCTTCTTGTAGGCGTCGAGATCGCCGTCGAAATCGCGCACCTGGCCGTCGGCCACCAGCCACAGCCGGTCGGCGGCCAGCTCGATCAGGTGCGGATCGTGGCTGACCAGCACCACCGCGCCCTCGTAGGTGTTGAGAGCGGCCACCAGGGCCTCGCGGCTGTCGATATCGAGATGGTTGGTGGGTTCGTCGAGGATCATCAGATGCGGGGCGTCGCGGCTCATCAGGGCGAACAGCAGCCGGGCCTTCTCGCCGCCCGACAGGTGGGCCACCTTGACGTCGGCGCGGTCCTGCTCGAAGCCGAAGCGGCCCAGCTGGGCCCGCACCTTGCTTTCCGGGGCCTGCGGCATCAGGGCCTGCATATGGTCGAACGGGGTGGCGGCGGTGTTCAGCTCTTCGGTCTGGTGCTGGGCGAAATAGCCGATGCGCAGCTTGGGCGAGCGCTGGAGCTTGCCCTCCAGCAGCGCCAGGCGGCCCGACAGCACCTTGGCCAGGGTGGATTTGCCATTGCCGTTGGCCCCCAACAGGGCGATGCGGTCGTCCATGTCGATACGCAAGGACAGATTGCGCAGCACCGCCTGGCCGGGGGCATAGCCGGCCTGGCCCTTCTCGATGGCCACCACCGGCGGCGACAACGGTTCGGGATCGGGGAAAACGAAGCTGACCGGGCGGTCCTCCACCACGCTGATGGGCGGGCCCAGGCGTTCCAGCATCTTCACCCGGCTTTGCGCCTGGGCGGCCTTGGTGGCCTTGGCGCGGAAACGGTCGATGAAGGATTGCAGCTTGCGCCGCTGCTCCAGCTGCTTGCTGGCGGCCTTGGCGGCCAGATCCAGTTTTTCCCGCCGCACCTGCTCGAAACGGTCGTAATTTCCGCCATAGGCCACCAGCTTCAGCTGATCGATATGCACGATGCGATCGGCCACCACGTTCAAAAGCTCGCGGTCGTGGCTGATCACCACCAGGGTGCCGGGATAGCTGGCGAGATAACTTTGCAGCCACAGGGTGGCTTCCAGATCCAGATGGTTGGTGGGCTCGTCCAGCAGCAGCAGATCGGGCTGGGCGAACAGCGCCCCGGCCAGGGCCACGCGCATGCGCCAGCCGCCGGAAAAACTGCCCACCGGGCGGTTTTGCGCCTGGGCGTCGAAGCCGAGACCGGCCAGGATGGCGGCGGCGCGGGCCGGGGCGGAATGGGCGTCGATGGCGGCCAGCCGCTCGTGCAGTTCGGCCAGGCGGTGGCCGTCGCTGCAGGTTTCGGCCTCGGCCAGCAGGGCGGTGCGTTCGGGGTCGTAGGCCAGCACGCAGTCTTGCAGGGTCTCCTCGCCCTCCGGAGCCTCCTGCGCCACCCGGCCGAGGCGGGCGCGCGGCCGCAGGGTGATGGTGCCGCCATCGGCATGCAGCTCGCCCAGGATCAGCTTGAACAGGGTGGATTTGCCGGCGCCGTTGCGCCCCACCAGCCCCACCCGCTGTCCGGCGGCGATATGGACGGTGGCGGCATCGAACAGGGGGCGGCCCGCGATGCGGTAGGTAAGGTCGTTGATATGCAGCATGGCGGGAAACGCGATCCGGAAAGGGGGCTTCTCCATAGCATCATTGGCCGGGGAGGCCAACAGCCAGGGCGCAGGGCAATCGGGTGAAGCCGATTGCCCTGTTTGATGGGCGTCCCTCAAGCGCCGGGCGCTGGCGTGCCGCCAGCTTGGCTTGCGCGCGAACGCTCGCGCGGGCGCTCAACGCGCCATCGCGGCGAAGACGGTATGGCGTAAAACAACATCCGCGCGTTCATCCGATGCCCCTGAGCCAGGGCGGCTCCGCCCGCCCCTCCGCTGTTTGGAGGGGAATGCCTAAACTAAAGATAGATTTTAGTTCTAAATTTCCCGAGACGATCCTGTCTTTGCCTTGCAGCGAAAACGGGCGGCGGCCATATACTGTTTTGGGTGAGTAGAAAAGGGTGTTTCTAAAAATGGCTGAAAAAAATCTGAAAACGTCCGGTAAGGGCGTGCCTCGTGCCCGCATGCCGGACGGCGCTCCCAACCCGGTCGATCTTTATGTCGGCGCCCGCCTGCGCCAGGCCCGCACCTTGCGCGGCCTGACCCAGGAACAGCTGGGCGAAAAAGTCGGCATCGCCTTCCAGCAGGTGCAGAAATACGAGCGCGGCGCCAACCGCATTTCGGCGGGACGCATGTACGAGATGGGCAAGGCCCTGGGCGTGGCGGTCACCTTCTTCTTCGAAGGCATGTCCGACGCCGTGGCCGAGGTCAGCCCGGCCCAGGTCAAGCTGGGCACCGATGCCACCCAGGCGGTGGAAAGCATCGAAGCCGATGAAACCGGCAAACGCGAGGCGCTGCAGCTGGTGCGCGCCTATACCCGCATCGGCAACGAGGCGGTGCGCCACAGTTTGCTCGATATCATCAAGAGCTGCGCCGCGCCTGAGCGCGAAGACTGACCACGGCGGGTTATACCGGCCAACCGTTGAAATGACTCGTTGGCCGGTTTCCAGCGAGCCTTGAGCGAGCGGCCAAGGCTGCGAATGCAGCCGCCCGGCGAGGGACAGTACAACCGGTCAATGCATTGGCCGGTTGGTATTGGAGCCCGTGCAAAAAAACAGGCCGATGCCCGCAAGGGCATCGGCCTGTTTCCGTGTGCCGGGCGTTTTCAGTTCCGGTGCGAGTGGGCGGGGCCCATTTCGTCCTTGGCGGCCATGGCGGCCATGCCGATCAGCAGGGCCAGATCCTGGTGCCCGGCCAGCACGGCTTCCTGCTCCAGGTAGCGCAACGACAGCCACAAGCCTTCCACGCTTTCCTCGGCGCTCAGATCGCTGGTATGACGGGGCGCGGGGCGCGGGGCCTGGGCGCGGGGCCGAAACGGCAGAATAACGCAGCTTTCCGACATGGACGGATCCTTAACGGTTCGAAGTCTTGGGGATCGTTCCACGACGATCCATGCCGGTACTGAACCATATTCGGGGCCGTCTGTGACCTCGGGGAATGACGGGGGGATTATCACCGCTTTACACCAACCGGCCAATGAATTGACCGGTTGTACCGTCCCTCGCCGGGCGGCGGCTTGGCCGCTCGCTCAAGGCTCGCCGGATACCGGCCAACCCGTCACGTCGACGGTTGGCCGGTATTCCTCTCTGCGGGAGATCACACCACCTTGCGGACTTCGTCCAGGTAGCGGCCCACCTCGCCGCGCAGACGTTCGGCCTGATGCGACAGCTGTCCGGCGGCGTCCAGAACCTCGCGGGCGGCGCGGTCGGCGTCTCCGGCGCCCGCCGACAACGACTGCACATTGCCGCTGACCAGGGCGGTGCCTTGCGAGGCGCCTTCCACGTTGCGGGCGATTTCCGCCGTGGCGGTGCCCTGTTCCTCGACGGCGGCGGCGATGGCGGCGGTGAACTGATCGATGGCGGTGATGGTGCCGGCCACCTGGCCGATGGCATCGGCCGCCTCGCCCGAGGTTTTCTGGATGGTGGCGACCTGTTCGGCGATATCCTGGGTGGCGCGCGCCGTCTGATTGGCCAGGGCCTTGACCTCGCCGGCCACCACGGCGAAGCCTTTGCCGGCCTCGCCGGCCCGCGCCGCCTCGATGGTGGCGTTCAAGGCCAGCAGATTGGTCTGGCTGGCGATATCGGTGATCAGGCTCACCACCTCGCCGATCTTGTCGGAGGCGGTGGTCAGGGCCCGCATGGTGCTGTTGGTGCGTTCGGCCTGAACGGTGGCCTCGCGGGCCACCAGCGTCGATTGCGACAGCTGCCGGCTGATCTCGGTGATGGAGGCGGTCAATTCCTCGGCCGCCACCGCCACGGTCTGCACATTGGCCGAGGCTTCGTAGGCCGCCGCCGACACCGTCTGGCTGGCGTCGCAGGCGGCGGCGGCGGTGTGCTGCAAGGTTCCGGCGGTGGCCTGCAGTTCGGTGGCGGCATCGGCGGTCAGGCGCACCACCTCGCCCACCGACTGCTCGAAGAGCGCGGTCACCCGGGCGAAATCGCGGGTTTTGGCGTCGATGGCGCCACTGGCGGCGTTGATGCTGCGGGCGGCGTTCAGAAAGGTGCCCCGCATGCCCTCTTCGACGATGCGGCGGAAGTAAAGACCGCGGCTCACATGGTCCATCGAGGCCGCGGCCTCGCGCACGAAGGCATCGGAGCGGTCGATCAGATCGTTGGCGGTGTGCAGCAATTCGCCCAACGAGCCGTTTTCCTGGATGTGGGTGAGGCGGGCCTCGAAATTGCCCGCCGCCACCTCGGTCATCACCTGGGCGGCGCGGCGCAGAACCGTTTGCACACGGCGCACGTAAAACAGGGTTCCGATGCCGCTGGCCACGGCCAGCAGCGCCGCCAGGGCCAGATCCCAGGCCAGGTCGCCCTGAAGGGCGGCGAGCAGGGCGTTCAGCGCCGGCAGCAGGGCGGCGGTCACGGCCAGCAGGCGGGCCTTATCAAGCGAAGAAGAAGCGATCATAATCCACACCTTTCGCGGCCAGGGCGGCGTTGAGATGGGCCAGAGCATGGTCCATGCCGTGCCGGGGGTCGGCGGCGTCGCGCTCCAGGCGGCGCATCTCGGCATAGAGCGGCGCGATCTGTCTGGCGACGATCTCCGCGTTGGGGCTGCGGCGGTTGGAATGGAAGCCGCAGAGAGCGCCCTTGCCGTCGAAGCTGGGGGTGACGTGGGCCAAAACCCAGTAATGATCTCCGCCTTTGCAGCGGTTGATCACATAGGCGAAGATTTCCCGGCCGCCCTGGATCCGGTCCCACATCAGCCTGAACACCGCCCGCGGCATGTCGGGGTGGCGGATGATGTTGTGCGGTTTTCCCAGAAGTTCCGCCTCGCTGTAATCACTGATCCGAATGAACGTTCTGTTGACGTAGGAAATGATGCCTTTTGCATCGGTTTTGCTGACGATTACATCAGTCTCTTTAAATGACCGCGCCGTTCCGGTCACAAACTGATCTTTTGCCATGCGCCGTTCCCTCGGTCATGTCTTCTATATGAGGAAGATTTTAACAGCATGGAGGGGCGTGTTCAGCATATCATAAGAACGATGAATTTTAGTTCTTTAATGTCCATTGGTATCGATGGTGAAATTTTTTCAGGCTTTTGTATTAAAGCGTGATGCGTTTCCCTCAGTCATTGCGAATGAAACGCAGGTAAATTGTAAGAGCGGATTATGAGTATTGTGAGTTTTGCTGCTGCGGAAACGGAACGGGGCCGGAGATGCACTCCGGCCCCGTTCCGTTTCAAAAGCGGATTATACCAACCGGCCAATGAATTGACCGGTTGTATCGTCCCTCGCCGGGCGGCGGCATCCGCCGCCTTGGCCGCTCGCTCAATGCTCGCTGGATACCGGCCAACCCGTCACTTCAAGGGTTGGCCGGTATTACAGCTGGCGGATGCTGGCCAGGAAGTTGGTTACCTCGCCCTGCAGCGATTCGGCCTGCTGGCGCAGTCCTTCCGAGGCGGTCAGCACCTCGTGGGCGGCGGCATCGGTATCGGTGATCACCTTGCCCACCTGGGTGATGTTCTCGAATACCGAGCGGGCTCCGGCCACCGCCTGCTCCGAGGAACTGGCGATGTTCTGGATGGCCCGGCCCTGGGTGTCGATGGCGTTGGCGATGGCCATGGCCACCTCGGCCATGCGCTCGATGGTTTCCGACATGCTGCCCACGGCGCCGTTGGCCTGCAGCGAGCCCTCTTGAATGTTCGACACCTGCTCGGCCACCGATTTGGTGGCGGTCACGGTGCCCACCGACAGCGCCTTGACCTCGGAGGCCACCACGGCGAAGCCCTTGCCGGCGGCGCCGGCGCGGCTGGCCTCGATGGTGGCGTTCAGGGCCAGCAGGTTGGTCTGGCTGGCGATATTGCTGATGGTGGTCACCACCTCATCGATCTGGCGGGCCATTTCGGCCAGTTCGGTGATGCGGTCGTGGCTGTTCTGGGCCTGGCTGCGGGCGGTGCCGGCCACCTCGTAGGAATTGGCGGCGTCGCGGCGGATGGTCTCCATGGTGTGCGAAACCTGCACGGTTTCCTGGGCCACGCTTTCGGCGCTGCGGCGGGCATCCTCGGCGTGCTGAATGGCGCTTTCGGTGCGCACCGAGGCATCGGAGGCGCCGTCGGCCATGCGCCGCGCCGTGCCCATCAGCTGGCCGGTGGCCTGGCCCACATTGCCCAGCACCCTGGACACCACGCCGTCGAAGGTGGCGATCATTTCCTCCAGGCGGTGCATGCGCCGCTCGCGCTGGGCGGTTTCGGCATGGGCGGCCTCCTCCATGCGCTGCTTGTGGATGGCGTTTTCGCGGAACACCTGGATGGCGCGGGCCATGGCCCCCATTTCATCCGAGCGCTCGAGGCCGGGAATGTCGATGGAAACGTCGCCGTTGGCCAGACGCTCCATGCGGTTGGTCATGGAGGCCACCGGATTGGTCACCATCCGCCCCAGCGACCAGCGGCAGAACAGCACCGCCGCCAGCCCGATCAGGATGCCGCCCACCGACAGGGTGATGATGGTGCGGGTCAGCCGGGCGTCGGCGGCCTTGGTGGAGAGCGAGGTGGACATCACCGCGATCACCATGCCGTCCTTCAGCCCCATGGGGCCGTGGCACATGTGGCACACCTCCTGGTTGGCCCCTTCCGTCACCCCCAGCACGATGGGCTGGCTGTAGCGGTAGCTGTCGCCGACGCGGCGGGCGATGGGCTTGCCGGTGGCCAGAACCTCGCGGTCGATGGCGTCGCGCGGGGATTTGGGCGGGCGCGAGGGATCGGTGTCGGCGATGTATTTGGTTACCTCCGGCGACCAGGCGCTCCACACCTGCCCGGCAAAGTCCTTGTTGCGGCTTTTGAACCAGTTGTTGAACACCGTTACGCCGATATTATCGGGATCCTCGGGGCGCTTGGCCATGACGTTGACGATCAGCGTCTGCAGCGACTTCATTTCCGACTGCGCCAGATCGTGCAGCCGCTTTTCCGTATCCTGCCGGGCCATGTTGGCCACGATCAGCACCACGCTGGCCACGATCACCAGGATGGCGACGCCGATGGCCAGAGTGAAACGGGTGGGGATGCTCAATTGGGATCGCATTACGAAGCTCCCGGGACAAGAGTGGGCAGAGTGAAGCCGCTTTGGCGGCGGGCCTGTTTTGGCGCCAGGTCGTGGCTGGTTGCCCTGTCAGCGGAATAAGAGGGATGCCGGCGTGGGAAAAAGATCAGCAAGAGCCATGCCAGAAAAGAGGAAAAGGTTCGGGCGGTGAATATCCCTTTTCCGGGGAAGGAAAAGGGCGCCTTCAAGAAGGTGGCATGTGTATATTTTATAAATATTTCATAAAAACGCATGGGTTTGTGCCGTTTGCTTTGCATTCTGCAACGCGTTAAGCGCTGGTGCCGTCTTAAGGCCGTGAAGCCGCGCAAGAGGCGGAATCATGGCGCAAAACCAGCGGGATTGAAAGGATAAAGCCCGCCGCCTCCATTTAGGATTATTGTATATAAGACGGCTGTGACTTGATGTTTATCAACCTCTAAAAGTCGTTACAATGTAAAATTGCCGCAGTGCGATAGCGGGCGCCGCTCCGCCGCCGCAGTGGGGACGACGGAAAATCCTCCTTGAATCCCCGGCATCCGGAAGGGCATGCTACGCCCCTTCGCCGTTCCTGGTTCCGGATCTTTTCCCTTGGATAAAAGCGCTCTCGCCGCGCGGCTCGCCGGGTTCGGCAGCGCCTTGCGCCACCGTAATTACCGGCTGTTCTTCTTCGGTCAGCTGATTTCCCTGACCGGCACCTGGATGCAGACGGCGGCGCTGTCCTGGCTGGTCTACCGCCTGACCGGCTCGGCCGAACTGCTGGGGCTGACCGGCTTCGCGGCGCAAGGCCCGGTGTTCTTTCTGGCCCCCCTGGGCGGTGCCCTGGCCGATCGCCATCCCCGCCGTCCCATTCTTCTGGCCACGCAAAGCCTGTCCATGCTGCAGGCGCTGATCCTGGCCGCCCTGGTGCTGAGCGGGCATATCCAGATCTGGCAGGTGTTCGTGCTGGCCGGCGCCGTGGGGGTGGTCAACGCCTTCGATATTCCCACCCGCCAGGCCTTCCTGGTGGAGATGGTGGGGCATGACGATCTGCCCAACGCCATCGCCCTCAATTCCTCCATGTTCAACATGGCCCGGCTGCTGGGGCCGGCGGTGGCCGGCCTCCTGGTGGCGGCGTTGGGCGAGGGCTGGTGCTTTCTCCTGAACGGCCTCAGCTATATCGCGGTGATCGCCGGACTGCTGGCCATGCGGCTGGGTCTCCGGCGCGCAGGCGGCACCGCCCGCACCCGCCTGCGCGACGAGATCGGCCAGGGGCTGGGCTTCACCCGCCGGCATGGACCCATCCGCCGGGTGCTGCTGCTGTTGGGGGGGATGAGCCTGATGGGCATGCCCTATGTGGTGCTGCTGCCCATTTTCGCCAGCCGCATCCTGGGGGGTGGGCCGCAGCATCTGGGCCTGCTGATGAGCAGCGCCGGTCTGGGGGCGTTGCTGGGGGCTCTGGCCCTGGCCGGACTCCGCAACCAGGCCGGCATCGAGGGGCGCATCGCCGGGGCCGGGCTGCTGTTCGGCCTGTCCCTGATCGCCTTCGGCTATTCCACCAGTTTTCCGCTGTCGCTGGCGCTGCTGCTGGCGGTGGGCTTCTTCCAGATGACGCACATGGCCTCGTCGAACACCCTGATCCAGGCCCTGGTGCCCGATGCGTACCGGGGCCGGGTGATGGCGCTTTATTCCATGATGTTCATGGGCATGGCCCCGTTCGGGGCGCTGCTGTCGGGCGATCTGGCCGACCGCATCGGCCCGCCCGCCACCATCGCGGCGGGCGGGGCTCTTTGCATGCTGGGGGCGCTGGTGTACCGGTTCCGTCCGGGGGCTTATTTTTGCAGGTCGGGCGGCGTGGCCGCCACCGCCTGCCAGCCGCCGGGGCAGGACGAGACATAAGGGTAATAGCCCTTGGGCTTATGGCAATAATACCAGGTGGAGGGGGCCGGCGCGGCGGGAGCCGCCTGCACGGCCTGCTGTGGCGGGGGCGCCACCACCGTCGGCGCCGGCACCACATAGGTGGTGGGCGGCGCGACATAGACCGGAGGGGGCACATAGACCGGAGGGGGCATATAGATCGGAGCGGGTGGCCCCCACCAGGGATCGCCCCAGCCGCCGCCCCAGCCGCCTTCCCAGCCACCGCCCCAGCAGCAATGACGATGCCACCAGGCCTGGGCCGGGATGGGGGCGAGCGCCGTGCCCGCCAAGGCCGCTATGGCGGCGATAGGCAGCAGGCGTCGGCGCAAACGGGAGGAGAGGATGATCATGATCCGCACTCACAAAGGAAGGACGCTCCATCTCTTAACATAATTCCGGCGTTTTCCCCGTCAATAACACGCCGGCCCGGCACCTGGGGGGCAGGCAAAAGCCGTCAGCGGGGGTGAGCGATCGCGGCATCGACCGGAAGGGGCAAAGCCCTTAGCATGGAGGAAAATCCCATCTTCAGGAGGTTTTACGCCATGACGCCGTTTTCCGATCTTCCCCCCGCCCGTTGCGATGTGTTCGAGGCCATGCGGAGCCGCCGTTCGGTGCGCGCTTTCTCCAGCCGGCCGGTGGAGCGCCGGGTGGTGGAGCAGATCCTGGAGCTGGCGGCGCGGGCGCCGTCGGGCACCAATATCCAGCCCTGGCGGGTGTGGGCGCTGTCGGGGCGCCCCTTGCGCGATCTGACGGCCCGCATCACCGCCGCCCATGCCGCCGACGAACCCGGCCATGCCGAGGAATATCCCTATTATCCCGACCAGTGGGTGGATCCCTACCTGACCCGGCGGCGCACCCTGGGGCGCGAGCTTTATCGGCTGGTGGGCATCGCCAAGGGCGACACCGAGGCCATGAAGCGCCAGCACGGGCGCAATTACAGCTTCTTCGGGGCGCCGGTGGGGCTGTTCATCACCATCGACCGCGCCATGAACACCGGCAGCTGGTTCGATCTCGGCACCTTCCTGCAGTCGATCCTGCTGGCGGCGCGCGGCTTCGGCCTGCACAGCTGCCCGCAGCAGTCGTTCTCGCAGTATCACAAGATCATCCATCAGGATCTGGGCATCCCCGGCGATCAGGTCATCGCCTGTGGCGTGGCCCTGGGCTACGAGGACGAGACGGCGCCGGAAAACCGCCTGGAAACCGAACGCGAGCCGCTGTCGGCCTTCGCCACCTTCAACTGGACGGAGTAGCCCGCGACAGGGTGCGGCGGTATTCGCCGGGATTGGCGCCGGTCCACTTCTTGAACGCGCGGTGGAAGGCGCTGGTCTCGGCGAAGCCCAGCTCGGCGCCGATATCCATCACGCTCATGCCGGTGCCGTTCAGCAGGTTGATGGCCATGTCGCGCCGCACCTGATCCTTCAGGCCCTGGTAATACTGCCCCTCGGACTCCAGGCGGCGGCGGATGGTGGAGGTGGAGGTGCGCAGATCCCGGGCCAGCTGCTCCAGGCTGGGCCAGTCGGCGGGGGCCATGCTGCCCAGGCGGCGCAGGATCTGAATGGTCATGCTGTCGCCGTTCTTGTACTGGAACAGCAGGTTTTCCGGGGCCTTGCTTAAGAAATCCCGCAGGCTGTCGGCGCGCCGGGCCACCGGCAGGGTCAGACTGCGGGCCTCCATGGCCAGGCCGGTGAAGGGCTGGCCGAAGGCCTGCCCGGAACAGAACAGCAGGTCGTATTCGCCGTGATGCGGCGGCGCCGCATAGCTGAAGGCGGCGCGCTGGATGGCGATGCGGCGGTTGACCAGCCAGCAGGCCAGGCGATGGATGAACATCAGCATGGTTTCCTGGGCGAACACGCCGACGGGCCGGCCGGCATCGCGCGGGTGCAGGGCCAGCCACACCAGATCGCCGTCGCGCCGCAGCGAGCCGTACACATCGTCCAGCTGCAGGGCGTAATAGCGCAAGGCCAGATCCAGGGCCTTATCCAGGCGGTCGCAGTGGATCAGGATGCGGCCCAGCATGGCGAAGCTGCCCACCTTCATGCGCCGCCGGTCCTGGCCGAAAAATTCGTCGTCCAGCACCTGGGCGGTCAGGCGCAGCAGCGTGGCGTAGCTGGCCGCCGAAACCCGGGCATGGGGCAGGGCGGTCAGCGCCGGCGGGATGCCCGCCTTGTCCAGCAGCTCATCGCCATCGAAGCCGCGCCGGCGCAGCCCCTCCAGCAGGGGGGTGACGAAGGCGACGGAAATGGTGCTTTTTTCCATGGGCGTTCCTGAGCGGCCGGGCCTTTTGCCAGGCCCGGTTCCGCTCTCGACAGTACCGTAAGTCGCAAAAGCTGTCAGGCGCTTTGATCGATCCAGGCATCGACCGCGCCGGAGCGGCCCCGTACCCTGCCGTCAAAAGCCGGCCTGCCGGGCCGTTTGAACCAAGGGAGAGCCTTTGCCATGCAGATCGAAAACAGCACCTTCGTCGTCACCGGCGCCAGCTCCGGCCTGGGGGCCGCGGTGGCCCGCATGATCGTGGGGCAGGGCGGCCGCGTGGTTATCGCCGATGTCAACGAAGGCGCCGGCGCCGCCCTGGCCGCCGAACTGGGGGCGGGGGCGCGCTTCCAGCGCACCGATGTCACCAGCGAGGCCAGCGGCCAGGCCGCCATCGCCTGCGCCCTGGAGGCCTTCGGCGGCCTGAACGGCCTGGTCAACTGCGCCGGCATCTGCCCCGGCGAAAAGGTGGTGGGCAAGACCGGCCCCCATGCGCTGGAAACCTTCAGCCGCACCATCACCGTCAATCTGGTGGGCAGCTTCAACATGCTGCGCCTGGCCGCCGCCGCCCTGGCCGGTCAGGCCGCCAATGCCGACGGCGAGCGCGGCGTGATCATCAACACCGCCTCCATCGCCGCCTTCGACGGCCAGATCGGTCAGGCCGCCTATGCCGCCTCCAAGGGCGGCGTGGTGGGCATGACCCTGCCCATCGCCCGCGAACTGGCCCGCTCGGGCATCCGCGTCATGACCATCGCCCCCGGCATCTTCGCCACCCCCATGGTGGAAGCCATGCCGCAGGAGGTGCAGGACTCTCTCGGCAAGCTGGTGCCGTTCCCGTCCCGCCTGGGCCGCCCCGCCGAATTCGCCGCCCTGTGCCGGGCCATCGTTGAAAATCCCATGCTGAACGGCGAGGTCATCCGCCTCGACGGCGCCGTGCGCATGGCCGCCAAGTAATCATCAAAGGGTGAAGGAAACAAAGCCATGAGCAAGCAGGACCCCATCGTTATCGTCGGCGCCGCCCGCACGCCCATGGGCGGCTTCCAGGGCGATCTCAAGGATCTGGCCGCCCCGCGCCTGGGCGCCGCCGCCATCGCCGCCGCCCTGGCCCGCGCCGGGCTGGCGCCCGAGGCCGTCGAGGAGGTGATCATGGGCTGCGTGCTGCCCGCCGGTCTGGGCCAGGCTCCGGCCCGTCAGGCCTCGCTGGGGGCCGGGCTGCCGCTGGCGGCGGGCTGCACCACCGTCAACAAGATGTGCGGCTCGGGCATGAAGGCCGCCATGCTGGCCCACGATCTGCTGCTGGCCGGCAGCGCCGAGGTGATGGTGGCGGGCGGCATGGAAAGCATGAGCAACGCCCCCTACCTGTTGGACAAGGCGCGCGGCGGCTACCGCATGGGCCACGGCAAGGTGTTGGATCATATGTTCCTCGACGGCCTGGAGGACGCCTACGACAAGGGCCGCCTGATGGGCACCTTCGCCGAGGAGTGCGCGCAAAGCTACGGCTTTACCCGCGAGGAACAGGATGATTGGGCCATCACCTCGCTGACCCGCGCCCAGAAGGCCATTGCCGAGGGCCTGTTCGCCGATGAGATCGTGCCGGTGACGGTGAAGGCCGGCAAGGCCGAAAAGGTCATCGCCTCCGACGAGCAGCCGCCCAAGGCCAATCTGGAGAAGATCCGCACCCTGCGTCCGGCCTTCCGCGAGGGCGGCACGGTGACGGCGGCCAATTCCAGCTCCATCTCCGACGGCGCCGCCGCCCTGGTGATGATGCGCCGCTCCCAGGCCGAGGCGCGGGGCCTGACCCCCATCGCCACCATCCTCGGCCACAGCACCTTCGCCGACAAGCCGGGCCTGTTTCCCACCGCCCCCATCGGCGCCATCAAGGCCCTGCTGGCCAAGACCGGCTGGAGCCGGGACCAGGTGGATCTCTTCGAGGTGAACGAAGCCTTCGCCGTGGTGGCCATGGCCGCCCTGCGCGATCTGGGCCTGCCCGCCGAAAAGGTCAACGTGCACGGCGGCGCCTGCGCCCTGGGCCATCCCATCGGCGCCTCGGGGGCGCGCATCGTCGTCACCCTGCTGGCCGCCCTGCGCCGCTACGGCCTGAAGCGCGGCGTGGCCTCGCTGTGCATCGGCGGCGGCGAAGCCACGGCCATGGCCGTGGAACTGGCCTGAACGGAGCGCCGCGCATCATGCTGCTGACAGAAGAACAGACGCTGATTCAGGATATGGCCCGCCAGTTCGCCGCCGAGCAACTGGCGCCCCATTCGGCCGAGTGGGACCGTTTGTCCCACTTTCCCGCCGAAACGGTGCGCCAGATGGGCGAGCTGGGCTTTCTGGGCATGCTGCTGCCGGAGCAATGGGGCGGCTCGGGCAGCGATTACCTCTCCTACGTGCTGGCCCTGGAGGAGATCGCCGCCGGCGACGGCGCTCTTTCCACGGTGATGAGCGTGCATAACTCGGTGGCCTGCACCCCCATCCTGCGCTTCGGCAGCGAGGCGCAAAAGCAGCGCTTCCTGCCGCGCATGGCGTCGGGCGAATGGCTGGGCGGCTTCGCCCTCACCGAGCCCCATGCCGGATCGGATGCCGCCGGCCTCAAGGTGCGGGCGGTGCGCGACGGCGATGCTTATGTGCTGAACGGCACCAAGCAGTTCGTCACCTCGGGGCGGTCGGCCCAACTGCTGATCGCCTTCGCCGTCACCGATGCCGCCGCCGGCAAGAAGGGCATCTCGGCCTTCATCGTGCCCACCGACACCCCCGGCTATCATGTGGCGCGGGTGGAGGAAAAGATGGGCCAGCATGCCTCCGACACCTGCCAGATCGTGTTCGAGGATCTGCGTCTGCCGGCCGGGCTGCGCCTGGGCGCCGAGGGCGAGGGCTACAAGATCGCCCTGTCCAACCTGGAGGGCGGGCGCATCGGCATCGCCGCCCAGGCGGTGGGCATGGCCCGCGCCGCCTTCGATGCGGCCCGCGCCTATGCCGCCGACCGCGTCACCTTCGGCAAGCCGCTGCTGGAGCATCAGGCCATCGCCTTCAAGCTGGCCGATATGAAAACCCGGCTGACGGCGGCCCGCCTGATGGTGCACAACGCCGCCCGGCTGCGCGATGCCGGCCAGCCCTGCCTGACCGAGGCCTCCATGGCCAAGCTGTTCGCCTCGGAAATGGCCGAGGAGGTGTGCTCGGCGGCCATTCAGGTGCATGGCGGCTACGGCTATCTGGCCGATTATCCGGTGGAACGGCTGTACCGCAATGTGCGCATCACCCAGATCTACGAAGGCGCCAGCGAGATCCAGCGCATGCTGATCGCCCGGAGCCTTTAAACGATGGGCGGCCCTTTGAGCGGTTTCAGGGTGGTGGAGCTGGCGGGGCTCGGCCCGGCGCCCTTCTGCGCCATGCTGCTGGCCGACATGGGGGCCGAGGTGCTGCGCATCGACCGCATCGGCGGCGCCGATCTTCTGGGCCAGCGCCACGATGTGCTGGCCCGGGGCCGCCGTTCCGCCGCCTTCGATCTGAAGCACGAGCGGGCGGCGCCGGCCCTGCTGCGGCTGATCGCAGGCGCCGATGCCCTGGTGGAGGGCTTCCGTCCCGGCGTGATGGAGCGGCTGGGCCTGGGGCCCGAGGTCTGCCTGGCCCGCCAGCCCCGGCTGGTCTATGGCCGCATGACCGGCTGGGGGCAGGAAGGGCCGCTGGCCAGCCGCGCCGGGCACGACATCAACTACATCGCCCTCAGCGGGGCGCTGCACGCCATCGGCGGCGAGGCGCCGGTGCCGCCGCTCAATCTGGTGGGCGATTTCGGCGGCGGCGGCCTGCTGCTGGCCTTCGGCCTGCTGGCGGCGCTGCTGAGCGTGCAAAAAACCGGCCAGGGCCAGGTGGTGGATGCCGCCATGACCGATGGCGCCGCCCTCTTGATGGCCATGATCTACAGCCTGAAGGGCAACGGCGCCTGGAGCAACCGGCGCGGCGACAATCTGTTCGACGGCGGCCTGCCGCTTTACGGCACCTACCGCTGCCGCGACGGCAAATGGCTGGCGGTGGGGCCGCTGGAACCGCAGTTCGCCACCCTGTTCCTGCGGCAGGTGGGGCTGGAGGCGGAAAACCCGCGCGCCCCCGCCTTCCGCGCCGTTCTCGCCGCCAGACTGGCCGAGCGCGACCGCGACGACTGGTGCGCCCATTTCGAGGGCCAGGATGTGTGCGTGGCCCCGGTGCTGGATCTGGACGAGGCCCCGGCCCATCCGCACAACCGCGCCCGGAAAACCTTCGTGGAGCGCGACGGCGTGGTGCAGCCGGCCCCGGCGCCGCGCTTCAGCCGCACCCCGGCCAGCCTGGGCGCGCCGCCGCCCCGGCCTGGCCAGGATACCGGCGCCGCCCTGGCCGACTGGGGCTTTACGCCCGATGAGATCGAAGATTTGGCGGCGGCGGGCGTCATCGCCTGAGCGCCGCCGCGACGAGAGTCACCGTTGGGGTGGTTGCCAACGGTGTTGAGGCCGGTTTTGTTTTAGATTTTCGGCAAAACCGGCGGATTGTGTCCCTGATCAACCAACCTTGCGGGCCGGGTGGGGTTCCACCCGGCCTCTTTTTTGATGCTTGGCGAAGAGGCCTCGGCACCACAGCCCGTCCCCTTAAGCCGTCTTGGCCGGGCGTGACCCGAGGGTCCACGACGCGGTTGGAACGGCAAGCGTCTCGTCGCCGCCACTCCCCCGCACTCTTCAGCGATGCGTGGCGCTGATGTCTCCGGCGAGTTTGCCGATCGTGGTGGAAACGTTCGCAATCTCCTCCACAACCTCTCCCACTCTTTTGGCGATTTCTCTGGTGGCGGCATCTTGCTGGGAGACGGCGGCGGCGATGCCGGCCGAGATTTCACGGACGCCCTGCGTGGTCTTCTCGATGCCGGAAATCGCCGCCACCGCACGTTGCGCCTCGCCTTGAACCGAGGCGATCTGGGCGGTGATCTCATCGGTGGCTTTGGCGGTCTGGTTGGCCAGGCCCTTGACCTCGCCGGCGACCACGGCGAAGCCCTTGCCGGCCTCTCCCGCCCGCGCCGCCTCGATGGTTGCGTTCAAGGCCAACAGATTGGTTTGCGCGGCGATGTCGTTGATCAGCTTGACCACGACACCGATACGATCGGCGGCGGCGACCAGGGCCTGCACGGTGGCATTGGCCTGCGATGCGTCGTCGGAGGCTTTCGTGGAAGCCTGGGCGGCGCTGTCGACACGACGGCTGATCTCCGAGATGGAGGTGGATAATTCCTCGGCGGCGGCCGCCACCGTTTGCGCGCTGGAGGTGGCGCGATCCGCCGCAGCCGCCACGCTGGATTCCAGTGATCCCGCCAGTTCGACGATCTCCTTGCGGCGCTGGCTTTCGCTGTTCTGATGGTCGATCGCCGCAACCTTCTCGGCATGGACGTCGATCAGCGATCCGCAGGCGCGGGCGGCGACGCCGTCGGCATGGCGCGCCACGCCGCCGATGGCGCGGAACCAGCGGTAGGCCCCGTCCTTCATCTTCAGCCGATAGACCACATCGTAGCCGGTGCGGCCGGATCGATCCGCCAGACAGGCGCCGAACGCCGCAAAGGTGGCGGCGGCGTCCTCGGGATGCAGGCGATCGGCCCACGATCCGACCAGATCGGGAAAGCCCGCCGTATCGCTGTGGCTGAACCCGAGCAGACGGCGGAATTCCGGCGACCACGTCCATTTGCTGTTGGCGTGCATCGGATCGCCCTGGAACAGAACGGCGTCCCACAGGCCGATGCCGGAATAGCGTCCGAGCAGGCTGGACCGCTCTTCCTCGTTTTTCTGGGCGTCGACGTCGATCAGGGCGCCGCAGGCGCGGGCGGCGACGCCGTCGGCATTGCGCGCCACGCCGCCGATGGCGCGGAACCAGCGATAGGCCCCATCCTTCATCTTCAGGCGATAGACCACATCATAGCCGGTGCGGCCGGATCGATCCGCCAGACAGGCGCCGAACGCCGCAAAGGTCGGGGGGGCATCCTCGGGATGCAGGCGATCGGCCCACGATCCCACCACGTCGGGAAATCCCGCCGTATCGCCTTGCGCGAACCCGAGCAGACGGCGGAATTCCTCCGACCACCGCCACTTGCTGTTGGCGTGCATGGGGTCGCCCTGGTGGAGAATGGCATCCCATAAGCCAACGCCGGCATGCCGGCTCAGCAGGCTCATGAGATCGTCGGAGTCATACCGGCCAACCATTGAAGTGACTCGTTGGCCGGTATCCAGCGAGCATTGAGCGAGCGGCCAAGGCGGCGGATGCCGCCGCCCGGCGAGGGACGATACAACCGGTCAATTCATTGGGCGGTTGGTATCAGTTGTTTTGGCGTGTTGGGCTGAATTGAAAAAGAGCATGGATGCAGCCTCCTCCCTGGAGGGCGTGGCTCATCCAGGGAACTCGAGAAGAACATTGTCGTTTTCAAAGAGTTTGCCCTTCGGCGTTGACGGATTACGGTAACAGCCTTGTGCGGAAAGGGGATATTCTCGGAAGGATAGGTCGGATCCTCTTTAGACAGGTCGGGATTAAGCCTCCTCGAAGGCGCGCGGGAACCACCGCGTCTGCCGATGTGGGAAAAAGCGCCTATTGTCTGGTAAAATAATTCACCCCCGCTGACGGCTTGCGACATGGCTTGCCGCCCCTCTCAGGCCCTAGGGTTCTCCTAATCAATTCCGCGGTGTCACGCGGTTGGAACGCCACTGGAAGGAACGCCCCATGCCCCATGCATCGAAGGACAAGGCCCTCGCCGCCGTCAAGGCGCCGTCGAAGGTTCGCTTCATCACGGCCACCAGTCTGTTCGACGGGCATGACGCCTCCATCAACATCATGCGCCGGCTGCTGCAGCAGGGCGGGGTGGAGGTGATCCATCTGGGGCACAACCGCTCGGTGGAGGAGATCGTTACCGCCGCCGTGCAGGAGGATGTACAGGGCATCGCCATCAGCTCCTATCAGGGCGGCCATATCGAATTCTTCAAATACATGATCGATCTGCTGCGCCAGAACGATGCCGGGCATATCCGCGTGTTCGGCGGCGGCGGCGGGGTGATCGTGGCGGCGGAAATCCGCGAGCTGGAAGCCTACGGCGTCGAGAAGATCTATTCGCCGGAAGACGGTCAGGCCCTGGGCCTGCAGGGCATGATCGACGATGTCATCCGCCGCTCCAGCATCGCGGCGCCGCGCAGCTTCGCCAACGGCCTGACCGGGCTGGAGGCCCCCGACCGCCGGCTGTTGTCGCAGCTGATCTCGGAGCTGGAAAACGGCACCCTCTCCACCACGCTGTCCGATCAGATCACCCAGCGCGCCCGCGGCCTCAAGGTGCCGGTGCTGGGCATCACCGGCACCGGCGGCGCCGGCAAGTCGTCGCTGACCGACGAACTGATCCGCCGCTTCCGCCTCGACCGGCCGGAGGCGGGCATCGCCGTCATCGCCGTCGATCCCTCCAAGCGCAAAACCGGCGGCGCCCTGCTGGGCGACCGCATCCGCATGAACGCCATCGGCGGGCGCACCTATATGCGTTCGCTGGCCACCCGCAACGCCGGCAGCGAGATCCCCGCCCAGGTGCCGCAGATCGTCGATCTGTGCAAGCTGGCCGGCTTTGATCTGATCATCGTGGAAACCCCCGGCATCGGCCAGGCCGATTCCGCCGTTTCCGAGCTGGGCGATCTGTCGCTCTATGTGATGACCCCGGAATTCGGCGCCGCCAGCCAGCTGGAAAAGATCGATATGCTCGATCATGCCGATGTGGTGGCCATCAACAAGTTCGACCGCAAGGGCGGCCAGGACGCCCTGCGCGACGTCAGAAAGCAGGTGCAGCGCAACCATCAGGCCTTTTCCACGCCGGCCGAGGACATGCCGGTTTACGGCACCATCGCTTCCCGCTTCAACGACGACGGCGTGACCGCCCTGTATCACGGCCTGCTGGAGACCCTGGCCGGGCGCGGCTTCGCCCTGCCGGAGAGCCGCCTGCCCAAGCCGGAGGGCAAGGCCTCGTCGGTGGCCACCGCCATCGTGCCGCCGGCCCGCGTGCGCTATCTGGCCGAAATCGCCGACGCCGTGCGCGGCTATCACCGCACGGCGGCCGCGCAGGTGCGGCTGGTGCGCACCTGCGCGGCCCTGCGCGGCTCGGTGGCGCATATGGAAAAACGCGGCCTCGATCTGACGGCGCTGACGACGGAGGCCGACGAACTGGAGCGCAAGGTCGATCCGCATAACCGCAAGATGCTGGAGATGTGGCCGCAGGTGAAGGAAAGCTACGCCGGCGACGACTATGTGGTGAAGATCCGCAACAAGGAGATCCGCACCCGGCTGACCAGCACCTCGCTGTCGGGCACCCGCATCCGCAAGGTGGTGCTGCCGCCGTTCGAGGACCAGGGCGAGCTGCTGCGCTGGCTGTTGCGCGAAAACGTGCCGGGCAGCTTCCCCTACACCGCCGGGGTTTTCGCCTTCAAGCGCGAGAACGAGGATCCCACCCGCATGTTCGCCGGCGAGGGCGACGCCTTCCGCACCAATGCCCGCTTCAAGCTGCTGTCGAAGGATGCCCCGGCCACCCGTCTGTCCACCGCCTTCGATTCGGTCACCCTCTACGGCTGCGATCCCGACGAGCGCCCCGACATTTACGGCAAGATCGGCAATTCCGGCGTTTCCATCGCCACGCTGGACGATATGAAGGTGCTCTATTCGGGCTTCGATCTCTGCGCCCCCTCCACCTCGGTCTCCATGACCATCAACGGCCCGGCCCCCATCATCCTGGCGCTGTTCTTCAACACCGCCATCGATCAGCAGATGGAAAAGTTCGAGGCCGAGAACGGCCGCCGTCCCACCGACGACGAAGAGGCCAAGATCCGCGAATGGACGCTGTCCAGCGTGCGCGGCACCGTGCAGGCCGATATCCTGAAGGAGGATCAGGGGCAGAACACCTGCATCTTCTCCACCGATTTCGCCCTGAAGATGATGGGCGATATCCAGGAGTTCTTCGTTCACAACAAGGTGAACAATTTCTATTCGGTGTCCATCTCGGGCTACCATATCGCCGAGGCCGGGGCCAACCCCATCTCGCAGCTGGCCTTCACCCTGGCCAACGGCTTCACCTACGTGGAAAGCTATCTGGCGCGCGGCATGCACATCGATGATTTCGCGCCCAACCTGTCGTTCTTCTTCTCCAACGGCATGGATCCGGAATATTCGGTGATCGGCCGCGTGGCCCGGCGCATCTGGGCGGTGGCCATGCGCGACAAGTACGGCGCCAACGAACGGTCGCAGAAGCTGAAATACCATATCCAGACCTCGGGCCGCTCGCTGCATGCCCAGGAGGTGGATTTCAACGATATCCGCACCACGCTGCAGGCCCTGATCGCCATCTACGACAACTGCAATTCCCTGCACACCAACGCCCACGACGAGGCCTACACCACGCCGACGGCGGAATCGGTGCGCCGCGCCATGGCCATTCAGCTGATCATCAACCGCGAATGGGGCGTGGCCAAGAACGAGAATCCCAACCAGGGCTCGTTCTTCCTGGAGGAACTGACCGATCTGGTGGAAGAGGCGGTGCTGGCCGAGTTCGAGCGCATCGCCGATCGCGGCGGCGTGCTGGGGGCCATGGAAACCGGCTATCAGCGCGGCAAGATCCAGGACGAGTCGCTTTATTACGAGCATCTGAAGCACGACGGCAGCTATCCCATCATCGGGGTCAATACCTTCTTGAACCCCAACCCGCCGGAAGAGCAGGATATTGTGCTGCAGCGCTCGACCGACGCGGAAAAGCAAAGCCAGCTGACGCGTCTGCGCGATTTCCAGGGCCGCAATGCCGGTGGAGCGGAGCAGGCCCTGGCCGATCTGCGCCAGGCCGCCATTCATAACCGCAATATTTTCGAGGTGCTGATGCGGGCGGTGCGTGTTTGCTCCCTGGGGCAGATTTCCAGCACCCTGTTCGAGGTGGGCGGCCAATACCGCCGCAACATGTAATCTTAAAGATCACGGCCACTAAAAAAACCGGCCGGATCGACAGACCAAGGGGAGGTTTTCATGTCCAATGATTTGCAGGCGTTTCTTGCCGCCCGCGATTTCCTGATCGCGCACCGGACCGACTACGCGACGGCCTACCGCGATTTCCGCTGGCCGCAGTTGACGCAGTTCAACTGGGCGCTGGATTATTTCGACGCCATGGCCCGGAATAACGACCGTCTGGCCCTGTGGCTGGTGGACGAGCAGGGCCAGGATCATAAGCTGACCTTCGCCCAGATGGCCGAACGTTCCAACCGCGTGGCCAACTTCCTGCGCGGCCAGGGCGTGAAGCGGGGCGAGGTCATCCTGCTGATGCTGTCCAACGTGGTGCCGCTGTGGGACATCATGCTGGGGGCCATGAAGCTGGGGGCGGTGCTCATTCCCGCCACGCCGCTGCTGGTGCCCGAGGATCTGCGCGACCGTTTCGATCGCGGCGGCGTGCGCCACGTGATCGCCGGGGCGGCGGAAGCCGAGAAGTTCGATACCATCGAGGGCGGCTATACCCGCCTGATCGTCAACGGCGCCCTGGAGGGCTGGACCGCCTTCGAGCAGGCCTATGCCGCCAGCCCCGATTTCGTGGCCGATGGCCCCACCGCCGCCACCGATCCCTTCCTGCTGTATTTCACCTCGGGCACCACCTCCAAGCCCAAGCTGGTGCAGCACAGCTATCAGAGCTATCCGGTGGGGCATCTCTCCACCATGTACTGGATCGGCCTGCAGCCCGGCGATATCCACTGCAATATCAGCTCGCCCGGCTGGGCCAAGCATGCCTGGAGCAATTTCTTCGCCCCCTGGAACGCCGGGGCCACGGTGTTCGTCTATAACTTCGGCCGCTTCAACGCCAAGGCCATGCTGGAGACCCTGGTGCGCTGCCAGGTGACCTCGCTGTGCGCGCCGCCCACGGTGTGGCGCATGCTGATGCAGGAAAATCTGGCCGCCTATCCGGTAAAGATCCGCGAGCTGGTGGGGGCGGGCGAGCCCTTGAACCCGGAAGTGATCGATATCGTCAAATCGGCCTGGAACATCACCATCCGCGACGGTTTCGGCCAGACCGAAACCACCTGTCAGGTGGGGAACCCGCCCGGCCAGCCGGTGAAGCCCGGCTCCATGGGCCGGCCCATGCCCGGCTACAAGGTGGCGCTGCTGGATGCCGAGGATCATCCGGCCGAGGAGGGGGAAATCTCGCTGGCCCTCGATCCCCGCCCGCTGGGGCTGATGGTGGGCTACAAGGATGATCCCGAGAAAACCGCCAGCCTGATGCGGGCCGGGCACTATCATTGCGGCGATATCGCCAGCGTGGATGCCGACGGCTATCTCACCTATGTGGGCCGCGCCGACGATGTCTTCAAAGCCTCCGACTACCGCATCAGCCCGTTCGAGCTGGAAAGCGCCCTGATCGAGCACGAGGCGGTGGCCGAGGCGGCGGTGGTGCCCAGCCCCGATCCGCTGCGCCTGGCCGTGCCCAAGGCCTTCATCACCCTGCGCGACGGCTTCGAGCCCAGCGAGGAGCTGGCCCTGTCGATCTTCCGTCATATCCACACGGTGCTGGCCCCCTATAAGCGGGTGCGGCGCCTGGAAATCTCGTCTCTGCCGAAAACGGTGTCGGGCAAGATCCGCCGCGTGGCCCTGAAGAAGCAGGAAGAGGAGCTGCGCGCCAGCGGCAAGCGGGCGCCCGGCGAATATTTCGAAGAGGATTTCGCCAAGGATCTGAAATAAGGCCGGGCGGCAGGTGATATTCCGACCGGTACGTGAAAACGCGGGGGCCTGGGCTCCCGCGTTTTTTATGCCGGTTGCAAAAGCGGGAAAAGCGCGGGATGGTGGCGCATCATGTCCCGCCTGATCCTGCTTCATAAGCCTTTCGATGTTCTGTGCCAGTTCACCGACCGCGAGGCCGGTCGCGCCACCCTGGCCGATTTCGTGCCGGTGCCCGATGTGTATCCCGCCGGCCGCCTGGACCGCGATTCCGAAGGGCTGGTGGTGCTGAGCGACGATGGCGGCCTGATCGCCAAACTGAGCCAGCCCCGCCATAAAATGCCCAAGGTTTATTGGGCCCAGGTGGAGGGTACCCCCGACGAGGCGGCGCTGCGCCGCCTGCGCGGCGGGCTTGCCCTGAAGGATGGCCCCACCCTGCCGGCCGGGGCCGAGCTTATGGCCGAACCGCCAAACCTGTGGCCGCGCACGCCTCCCATCCGCTTTCGCGCCGCCATTCCCACCGCCTGGCTGCGCCTGACCCTGCGCGAGGGCCGAAACCGCCAGGTGCGGCGCATGACGGCGGCGGTGGGCTTTCCCACCTTGCGGCTGATCCGCTGGTCGGTGGGGCCCTGGACCCTGGAGGGACTGGCCCCGGGCCAGTGGCGCGCGGTTTCACCGCCATGACGGCGGCCCGGCGGGAGCGGCTGGACCGGGAACTGCGGCGCCTGGCCCCCAAACTCGCCGAGGCCGACCGCCGGGAAATCGTCGCCCATGCCCTGTGGTCGAAAGGATTGGCGCGAGCCTCGGTGGAGCGGGCGGCGTGGCTGTCGCTGATTTCATATGTGCGTCATAATTTTACCGAGTATGACCAAATGTTGAGGGATGACTATCCCTTCGAGGCGGCCCGCTATTTCTCTTTAGAAAAAATTAATACTTTTTTGCAAGAGGTCGGATGCCCCCTCCGCCTTGAGGAGGAAGAAAAACCTCTTTCTGACTAAGGAAAAGATGGAATTTTATGAAAAAACCACCAAGGTGATCCGGTTTTAACCTTATCGGTTAGAAAATAGATGCACCAAAGGCAAGGTTAAGAGTCCATTTGCCCGGATTGCCGTAAGGTTTTTGCCTGGGCTAGGTTCTGTTGACAAAGTGTGTCCATAATTTTGCGGATACAAGACAGACGAAGCCGATAAAAGACTCTGCGGTCTTGTCGTATCGCGTGGCAATCCTGCGCCAGTTTTTCAGCTTGTTGAATAGG
>MLJW01000342.1_pt1 | contig 25048 bp, 19 predicted proteins | sample 888231 | NCBI WGS metagenome assembly MLJW01 (sample SAMN05788063, study PRJNA343431) | mine drainage metagenome | isolation source: sample collected from the inflow into an acid mine drainage treatment plant... | place: Germany: Lusatia, lignite mining district
GGAATAGCCGGGATGGCCGCGGGCGGCGGCACGGCGGCCGTTTTGGCGGCGGCGGGCGCGGCGGGGGCGGGACGCCGGAGCGGCGGCACGCGGCGCGGACGGGCGGGGGTGGTAAAGGTGCCGGGGGCGGGTGACGGCATGATGTCGTCGCTGAAGATGTAAAGCCCCACAACGACAACCGCCAGAAGGGCGGTGGTGCCGTAAAGGGCCAGACGCCAGGGGCTCCGGCGCGGCGGCGGGCGCAGCGGCCGCCCCGAAACGGGGGGAGGCGGCTGCGGCGCCGTGGCGGCTTGCGCGCTTTCCCGGATTTTTCCAGCTCTGGTCAGGGCCTTAAGCAGAACACTCATTCGTCAGATTTCGTTGAGGCTCGTAATCGCTCCCGCCGCCGCGGGGCCAGATGAAGCCTTGAGAGTAAAAAAAATTCTTCCGAATCATAAAAGTGGATACTTGAATTGCAAGCGTTTTATGGCGGGATAGTCGGCAGAATGAGGGGCGGCCCGATTTGCTTCCTTGTTAATCGTGTGCTTGATATCTGAAAGTCTTTATCGCACCATTTTGATGTCATGATGCTTTCCAATGAAGCCTGCCGGCTGAAGGGCGCAATGAGATTTTGCCGAAGGCCACGCCTGGGGCCGCCGCCGAATGGTTTGTATTTTAAATTGATTGCAGGCGGTTCGGGGCTGCCGTATTCATGTACGGAGATAGCCTTGAAATGATTGTGCCTTCCGTGTCGATGAAAACCAGCACCGCTTCCGGCCAGAAACTGTGGCGCGCCGCCGCCGTCACCGTTGTGTGTTCCGCTTTGTTGTGCGGCTGCGGATCTCCGCCCGCGTTCTATCAAAGCGGTCTGAACAGCAAGGACTATAACGATCTGGCCAAGCGCAGTTTTCCCACCGGCGGCAAGGCTTCCGGCGAGGCGCCGCCGATTCCGCAAATGCAGCCGGTGCTGGCGGCGCCGGTGGCGCCGTCGCTTCAGCAAAGGCTGGTGTCCATCGATGTCGAGGATCCCAATATTCCCTTGCGCGATGTGCTGATGGAGCTGGCGCGCAAGGCCGATATCGATATCGATATGGATCCGGCCATTCAGGGCGGCGTGATGTTCAGGGCGGAAGACCGCCCGCTTGGCGAGGTTGTCGACCGGATCTGCGAGATGGGCAATCTGCTGTGCACCTTCAAGGACAATGTCCTGGTGGTGAAGGTGGACCGCATGTACAACGAGATCTACAAGATCGACGCCATCAATGTGTCCCGCGATGCGGCCAGCACCATTTCCACCAGCACCGACGTGACCAGTTCGGTGGGCACCAGCACCACCGGCAACAATACCTCCACCAGTCAGGTCGATGCCAAATCGGTTTCCAATCTCTGGAGCGAGGTTTCGGCGAATGTGGGGGAGATTTTATATAACTCCTCGCCCATGCATCAGCCGGTGACCTCGAACCTGAAGCCGGGCAGCCAGGGCAAAACCGCACCGGAGGCCGCCGCGGCGGTTTCCCATCCGGCGCCTGCCCAGCCGGCGCAAACCGCCGCCGGCGGCAGCGGCCAGGCCGCGACCGGCAACGGGCAGAGCGCGGCCGGAACGGCGGCGGCCGGGCAGGGCGCGTCGGCGGCCTCCAGCCTCAATCAGGCGCAGCAGATCGCCCAGACCACGGCGTCGGCCGTGGCTCAGACCACCGCCGCCAGCGCGGGCAAAAGCGAGGGTGGCGCCTCGGCGGATGCCTCCAAGGATACGGGAGCGGCCACTCCGGTCAGCCAGGATCAGATGTCCAAGCTGGGATCCTTCAGCATCAACAAGCAGGCCGGGCTGATCTCGGTGTTCGGCACCAGCCGCCAGCAGAAGCTGGTGAAGGAGTATCTCGACAAGGTGGAGACCCGGATTTCCTCGCAGGTTCTGATCGAGGCCAAGATCATCGAGGTGTCGCTCGCCAAGGAATACAAATCGGGCATCAACTGGTCGGCGCTGGTCACTTCGGGCAGCACCTCCGCCGTCGGCGCCGCGCCGCTGGGCACCACCGGCACCACCTCCACCCTGCCCAACTCCCTGCCGGGCAACATGGGCACCGTGACGCCGCTTTCGGGGGTGACGCCCAGCTCGGACATGATGACGCTGGGCCTGAAGGCCCCCAATTTTTCGGTTCTGCTGGATTTCGTGCAGCAATACGGCAAAACCCGCACCCTTTCCAGCCCGCGCCTGACGGTGATGAACAATCAGACGGCGGTGCTGAAGGTGGCCGAAAACGCCGTCTATTTCACCCTGATGGTCACGCCGGGCTCCACCAGCACAACCGGGGTCACCACCCAGCCCACCTATTCCAGTACCCTGCATACGGTGCCGCTGGGCGTGGTGATGACGGTGCAGCCCTCCATCGATCTCGACCGCGATCAGGTCACCCTCAATCTGCGCCCCACCGTAACGCGCGAGGTGGGAACGGTGAATGATCCCGCCGTCACGCTCACCGCCGAGGGGTTGAGTTCGTCGGCATCGGTCACTTCGCCGGTGCCGGTGGTCGATGTGCGGGAAATGGATTCCATGGTCACGGTGCCGTCGGGCGATATCGTGGTCATGGGCGGGCTGATGCAGGAAACCGTTTCCGGCACCGATACCGGCGTGCCCGGTCTGAACGATGTGCCGGTGCTCAGCACGGCCACCCAGACCACCGACAATCAGACGAATGTCAGCGAGCTGGTGGTGCTGCTGCGGGCCACGGTGGTGCATGGCCGCGATTCCGTCCATCCCGCCGACAAGGATCTTTATCAGCGCTATGTGCACGATCCCCGGCCCGTGGCGTTTTAAGGGGAACCGAGCATGGCAACGCTGCGATATGTGCTGCTGACGGCGATGCGCGACCGCCTGTACGGCGCCCTGATGATCGGTATGGCGGCGATTTTTCTGATCTCGCGCTTTCTGACGGCGACGGCGCTGGCGGAAGGCCGCGAGCTGGGGCTGGCCTATGCCGCCATGGGCAGCCGCACCCTGCTGGTGCTGGGCATCGTTATTTTCGTCTGCTTTCATGTGCGGCGTCTGCATGAAACCCGCGAGATCGAAACCATCCTCAGCCGTCCGCTGTCGCTGGGCGGTTTCGTTCTGTCCTATTGCGCCGGTTTCATGGTGGTGGCGGCGGGCCTGGTGCTGACCATGGCGGTTCTGATGGCGGTGGTGCTGCAGGCCGATCCCTGGGGCTTGCTGCTGTGGTCGCTGTCCATGCTGCTGGAATCGGCCCTGGTGGTGGCGCTGTCGCTGTTTTGCGCCGTCAGTCTGCAAAGCGCCGTCTCCTCGGCTCTGGCCGCGATCGGCTTTTATGCCGTGGCCCGCCTCTCCACCTTTTTCGTGGATATCGCCCAGCATCAGTCGGGGAGCCTGTTCGCCGTTCCCGGTGTGGGCGCAGCCCTTAAATACGGGCCGATGGCCCTGGCGGCCCTGATGCCGCGCCTTGATCTGTTCGGGCAGACCTCCTGGCTGGTCTACGGGCCCCAGGGCGGATGGGGGGCGGGCACCCTGTTGCTGCAGACGGCCCTTTATCTGCCGCTGCTGACGGCGGCCACGGTGTTCGACCTGCGGCGGAAGAGGTTCTGATGCGCATGGGCCGGGCAACGGGCGGCGGAACGATCACGCTGGCGGTGCTGCTGCTGGCCGTGGCCGGGCAACTGGCGTTTCAGTACGCGCACCGGCATCTGCGCGAAGCCTATGTGGTGCTGCCGGCGCCGCCTTCGGCGCTGTCCCTGTCGGCCAGCGCCTTTGGCGACCGCCAGGCGCTGTTCCGCCTGCTGGGATTCGAGGTGCAGAATTTCGGCGATACCGGCGGGCATTTCACCCCCTTGCGCGACTATGACTATGGCCGCCTGGTGCAATGGCTGAAACTGCTCGACGGCCTGGACAGCCGCTCCGACTATACCCTGGCCCTGGCCGGGCTGCTGTTCGGCCAGGCTCCGGAGCCGCACCGCGATGCCATCATCGCCGCCTACATGCGGGATCGCGCCATGCAGGATCCGGTTAAAAACTGGCGCTGGCTGGCCTATGCCGTTTTCATCGCCCGGCACCGCGCCAAGGATATTCCGCTGGCCCTGTCGATCGCCGGGGATCTGACCGGGCTGCGCAGCGCCGCCGTGCCGGTCTGGGCCCGGCAGCTGCAGGCCTTCACCCTGGCCAGCGCGGGCGACGACGAAGCGGCGCGCGATCTGATGGGGGCCATTCTGGCCAGCGAGGTCGGCGCCAGTCCCGAGGAAAGGCAATTCATGAAAAGTTTCATCCAGACTCATGGCCGGCCCGCGGCCGGAACCGGCAGATAATCGGGTCTCCCGGCCGGTGCGGAATGGGGTATCGAGAGCATGGCGCTTGAATTTTCCGACTCCTTGAGAAGCGAACCGGCGGCGGCGCCTCTGCCCAAACCGCTGCCGCCCGTCTCGCTGGTTCTGGATGAGAGCGGTCTCGGCGCGCTGGCGCCGGGGCACGCGGCGGCGGCGGTTGCGCCCGTGGCCGTTACCCTGTTCCTGGACGAAGTTTCCCAGCCCGCCGCCGCTGTGCCGGACCAGGCCGCCGCACCGGCGCCGGCTCCGCACCAGCGCGGCCAGGCCCCTGCCGCCCCGTCGAAACCGGCGCCGATCCCCGAGGATCTGCTGCGCGAGGCCAGTCTGGCGCTGCGGCGGGCGCGCGGCCAGGAGCCCGCCCCGCCGGCTGCGCCGACGGCGGCTGCGGCGGCGGATGACGACGTTCCGGCGATTCTCAAGGCCCTGGCCGGTGCCGGTGCGGATCTTCCCGCCCCGGCGCCCGTCGTGGCCGCGCCGCAGGCGGCGCAGCCGTCCGGGGATGCCCCGGCGCCGCCGTCGGAGGAGCGCCAGGACGCCAAGGGCGGCGGCGGCGGCGGCGGCCGCATCGGCGACCGGCTGGTGGAAATGGGGCTGCTGTCCAAGGACCAGCTGCAGGTGGCGCTTTATGAGAAGAAGCGCTCGAAAAAGCTGTTGGGCAATTTGCTGGTGGAGCTGGGCTTCATCACCGAATCGGCGCTGTCGGCGGTTCTGGTGTCGAGTTCTGGGCTGGAACGTTTCGATCTCAAGGATACGGTGGTCGAGCCGGATCTGCTGAAGGCCTTTCCCAAAGAGGTGGCCCAGCGCTACCGGGTGCTGCCGGTTTCCCTCGACGGCAATCAGCTTCGCCTGGCCATGGCCGATATTTACGACGTGCTGGCCCTGGATCAGGCCCGCCGCTACCTGCCCATGGGCTGCGAGATCATTCCCCTGGTGTCGTCGGAAAACGATATCGTTGCCGCCATCGATCAGTATTACGGCTACGAGCTCTCTATCGACGGCATCCTGCGCGAACTGGAAACCGGCGACCACGACGTGTCCACGGCGGCGCTGTCGGGAGATGCCGGATATGTGCATCCCCTGGTCCGCCTGGTCAACGCCATGCTGCTCGATGCGGTGAAGTGCGGCGCCTCGGATATTCATTTCGAGCCGGAAGGCAATTTCATGCGTCTGCGCTACCGCGTCGACGGGGTGATGACGCAGATCCGCACCTTCCACAAGGATCACTGGCCGGCCATTTCGCACCGGCTGAAGATCGTTTCGGGCATGAATATCGCCGATAAGCTCAATCCGCAGGATGGCCGTTTCGGCTTCACCATCGGGCAGCGCCGGGTTGATTTCCGCGTTGCCTGCCTGCCCACCGTGCACGGCGAAAACATCGTCATCCGTATTCTGGATAAAAGCGGCGCCTTGCTGTCCATCGAGTCCCTGGGCTTCAGCGAGGGCAATCTGGCCCTGCTGCAGCGTCTGCTGAAACGGCCCGAGGGCATCGTGCTGGTTACGGGGCCGACGGGATCGGGCAAAACCACCACCTTGTATGGGGTGCTCAACCACATCAGTTCCCTGGAACGCAATATCATGACCCTGGAGGATCCGGTGGAATACGAGCTGCCGCTGATCCGCCAATCCCAGGTGCGCGAGGGCACCGGGGTCAGCTTCGCCGACGGGGTGCGCGCCCTGCTGCGCCAGGACCCGGACGTGATTTTCATCGGCGAGGTGCGCGACCGGGATACGGCGGTCATGGCCCTGCGCGCCGCCATGACCGGGCATCAGGTGTTTTCCACCCTGCACACCAACGATGCCGCCGGGGCGATTCCCCGTTTGCACGATCTGGGGCTGGATCACGGCCTGCTGGCGGGCAACATCATCGGCGTGGTCGCCCAGCGTTTGGCGCGGCGTTTGTGCTCTTGCGCCGGCAAGCGACCGGCCACCGACGAGGAGTGCCGCATCTTCGGCGTCGATCCCAAGGATCCGCCGCAAATCGGCCAGCCGGTGGGGTGCGAAACCTGCCGCTATACCGGCTACAAGGGGCGTATCGCCGTGCATGAAATCCTGCCGATGAATACGGAACTGGATGAGCTGGTGCTGCGGGGCGCGCCCTTGAGCCAGGTGCGCGACGCGGCGCGCCGCTACGGCTTCCGCACCATGGCCGAAGACGGCATCGGCAAGGTTCTGGCCGGCGTGCTCAGCCTGGACAGCCTGATGCGCACCGTCGATCTCAGCGGCCGGCTTTAGGCGGAGCGCGGCATGCCCCTTTATCATTACCGCGCGGTGAACCGGGATGGCCGCAAGATCGGCGGCCAGCTGAACGCCAATAACGAGGTGGAGCTTTACCAGCGCCTGCGCGAGAACGGCCTGGAACTGCTGAGCGCCCGTGAACAGAAGCAACGGGCGGGGCTTTCCTTCCTGGCCGCCGCCATCAAAAACCGCGATCTGGTGCAGGTCTGCATGCATCTGGAACAGATGAGCCGGGCCGGGGTTTCGCTGATCGACAGTTTGGGCGATGTGCGCGATTCGGTGGAGCAGCGGCGGTTGAAGGACATTCTGGTGGAGGTGTGCCGCGATGTGGCCGAGGGCAAGTCGCTGTCGGAAGCGGTGGCGCGCCATCCCCGGGTTTTCGGCACGGTGTTCCAGTCGCTGCTGGCCGCCGGGGAAACCAGCGGCGATTTGTCGGAATCGTTCGGACAACTGGTGAAGCATCTCAAATGGACGGAAGAGGTGCGGAGCCGGATCAAAAAGGCGGTGCGCTATCCCTCGGTGATGGTGACGGTGATGCTGTCGCTGTTCATTTTCATGATGATCTTCGTGGTGCCGCAGGTGGTGTCGTTCCTGTTGCAGACCGGGCAGACACTGCCGCTGGTGACCCGTTCCCTGATCGCCACCTCGGATTTCGTGCAAAATTACTGGTGGGCGATAATTCTGGCGCCCATTGCCGGCGTCGCTCTGGCGAAAAGCGCCGCCAGGCTGTCGGAAGAGGTGGCCTTTCGCTTCGATTATCTGCTGCTGCGTCTGCCGGTGCTGGGAATCCTGATCCGCAAGATCGCGCTGTCCCGCTTTTCGCATTTTTTCGCCACCATGTTCCAAAGCGGCGTGCCCATTCTCGATTGTCTGCAAACGGCGCAGTCGGTGGTGGCCAACCGCTGCCTGGCCCGCTCGCTGCAGCAGGTGCGCAGCGATGTGCAAAGCGGCACCGCCTTATCGGCCAGCCTGCGCGAAACCGGAGAATTTCCCACTCTGGTGATTCGCATGATCCGCATCGGCGAGGAAAGCGGCCGTTTGGGGGCGACGCTGGAGAATGTGTCGGAGTTTTACGATCACGACGTTTCGGAAACCATCGATATGATGGTGGCGATGATCGAACCGGTGTTGACCCTGTTCGCCGGGGGCATGATGGTGTGGATCGCGGCGGGGGTTCTGTTCCCGATCTACAACAGTTTCGGCAAGTTCGGCTGAGTGGCGGTGGCGATGGGCGGCGGTGTGATGAAAAGGCTGTTCAAGTTCGGCGGAACCGCCGCGCATCTGGTGCTGGTGGTGGGCGATGCCGGCGCGGTGCTGGCGCATTTTCAGGGCCGCGAGGTGATCGATGCCCTGTTTGTTTCCGCCGAGGCCGGGGAAGAGGGGCTGGAAAGCCTGCGGGCCTATCTCGCGGCCGTGCCCGCCTCCCCCATCATCGTGCTGCTCGATGTGCTGGAACAGATGTTCCGCGAGGATGTTCTGCCCAAGGTGGGGCCGCTGGACGAGCCCAAGATCCTGCGGCGGCGGCTGGAACTGGCTTTTCCCGCCGAACGGCTGACCTCATCGATCTTCCTGGGCCGGGATGCCGGCGGCGGGCGGCGGGTGCTGCTGGTGGCGGTGCCGGTCTCACCGCTGATCGAGGGCTGGACGGCCTTTCTGGAAACCTTGCCCAATCCGGTGACCGACTACCGGCTGCTGCCGCTGGAATCGGTGGATCTGATGCAAGGCCTGGTGGCCGCGCCGGAAACGGATCAGAAGATCTGGCGGGTGCTGGTGTGCGAGGATGCCTGCGGCGGCTTCCGCCAGATCATCGAGCGCGACGGCCATCTGGTGGTAACGCGCCTGACGCATTTTCCCGAAGGCAGCCACCCTGAAAGCCTGGCCGCCGGTCTGGAGCGGGAGCTGCGCTCGTCCATCAGCTATATCAAGCGGCATGGCTATGCCGAGGATGATTGCCTGGATGTGGTGGTGCTGGCCGCGCCCGCCTTGTGCGAGGCCCTGCGCCATCGCGAGTCTCCCGCCACCCGCCTGACGGTGATGACGCCGGCCGAGGCCGGTCGGCGCCTGGGCGTGGGGCGGGTGGGGGCGGCGGAGAGCGGCTTTGCCGATATTCTGCACGCGGCCTGGACGCTGCGCCACCGCCGGGCCAGGCTGCGTCTGCTGCCGCCCACACTGGAGCGGCGGCGGCGGCGGAAACGCACGCTGCGCCAGAGTATTTGGGGGCTGGCCGCCCTGACGGCGCTGACCATGCTGACCGCCTATGCGCAAACCTCGGCCTATTCCCGCCTGGGCGACGCCCTGGACGCCGCCCGTCTGCGGTCCACGGGTCTGGAGCTGCGGCTGCGCACGCTGCGGGCGCGGGTGAAAGGGCTGCCTGTCTCGCCCGAGGCGATGCGCAAGGTGGTGGACAGCCGCGGCGCCTACGCGAAGGATACGGTGGACCTGAACGGATTTCTGGCGCCCTTGAGTGGCGCCCTGGGCCCGGATTTGCGGGTATCCGAACTGCATTATGCCGATCTGGGGAATGTGGAAAGCCAAACCGGCGCCGGACGTCCGGCGCCGGGGCGGCGGGGGGCGGAGCCGGCGCTTTTGCAGAAACCGCGCCCGGTCGAGATTTCCATGGCCGTGGCGGTGGATTTTTCCGGCATCACCTCGCTTGAGGCCATGCAGAGCGCCGGGCGGACCCTGGTCAAGGCCATGGCGGCGGCCTATCCCGGCCATGAAGTGAAAATCGAAAAGATGCCGGTGGATATTTTGCCCGGCCAGGTGCTGGAAGGGGGCGTGGGCCGCGATGGCGGACCGGGCACGCAACGCAATCCCAACGCCCTGCTGGTGATCGGCAAGGAGGAGGGTGGCCATGGAGGTTAAGCTGACCCCGGCGGCCTTGCGCGCGGTGCCGCGGCTTTATTGGGGGCTGGGGGCGCTGCTTTTGCTGAACCTGGCCGTTCTGGCCTGGATTTACGGCGGCCTGAACGATGCCATCGATCAGCGGCAGGCGGCGCTGGCGCAATGGCAGGCCCGCAATGGCGCCACCCAGGCCGAGGTGGCCAGGCTTGGCCGCGATCTGACCTCGCTGGCCGATCTGACCCGGGCTTTTCAGGCCGTGGCGGGGCCTGACGGCCAGGGCTTTCCCGATCGGGTGGCCCTGGTGCGCCAGCTGGACCAGCTGCGGCAGCGGCACCGCCTGGCCGGATTGAGCTACCGCCTGTCGCCCGAAAGGGCGGCGCCGGTGGCGGGCACGGCCTACGATATGGTGGATCTGCCGGCCGAGATCGGCGTGGAAGGTTTTCTCGATACCGATATCCTGGCCTTCTGGCACGATCTGGCCACCGCCTTTCCCGCCGTGGTGCGCATCGCCACTGCCGACTTAACCCGCATCGGTTCCGAGGACAGAGCGCATCGTCCGGCGCTGGATGCGGCGTTTCTGAGCGCCCTGCGGGGCGGGCAGGCGCCGCCGCTGGTCGGCAGCAGGATCATGCTGCATTTCTATTTCGTGCGGCGGCGTGAGGCCGGCCGGGGGGAACGGTGATGCGGCGGCTGGTGTTTCTGGCCTGTCTGGCGGCGGGCGGTTTGGCGGCGGGGCGGGCCGTGGCCGCTCCGGCCTCGTTCATGTTCACGCCGTCCGAGGCGGCGGCGATCGATGCCGCCTTGAGCGGGGCCCCCCCTCCGGGGCCGCCGCCCGTGGCCGGCGGCCGCCAGGAGATGGGAACCCTGTCCCTGCAGGCGGTGATGAACGCCGGTCCGGACCGCTGGACCCTGTGGGTCAATGGCCGCCGCCTGTCTCCGCACACAGAGCTCCAGGGGGTGCGGGTTCTGGCTCTTGACGGCGACCGCGTGGAGTTCGAGATTGCCGCGGCGCCGCCCCGCCGCGTCTGGCTGCGGCCGAACCAGACCTATATCGTTGCCACCGGCCGGATCGAGGATCACCGCCCATGACCGCCCTTTTGTCTGCGCCGCCGCCCGCCGCCGCGCCCATCGAAATCGGCGGTCTGGCCGCCAGCTACGGCGACCGGCGGATTTTTGCCGATCTCAGCCTTTCGGTGCGTCCCGGCGAAATTTTCGGCCTGATCGGCCTGAACGGCGTGGGCAAAACCACCCTGATCAAATGCCTGCTGGGCCTGCTGCAAGGCGCAAAGGGCGAACTGGCCCTGAACGGCCTGGCGGCGGGCAGTGTGGCCTGCCGCCGCACCTTCGCCTATCTGCCGGAAAAATTCCTGCCCTCGCCACTGCTGCGCGGCTGGGAGTTCCTGTCGCTCACCCTGTCTTATTACGGCCTGAAGCTGGACCGCCCGCGGGCCGAGGCGCTGGCCCGCCGGCTTGATTTCGATCCGGCGGCACTGCAGCGGCCGGGGCGGGGTTATTCCAAGGGGATGGGGCAGAAACTGGGCCTGATCGGCACGCTGCTGACCGGCCTGCCGCTGCTGATCCTCGACGAGCCGATGAGCGGCCTGGATCCACGCGCCCGCATCCGCCTGAAAGACTGCCTGCTGGAATACCGCGCCGATGGGAAAACCGTTTTCTTCTCGTCGCACATCCTGGCCGATATCGAGGAAATCTGCGACCGTATCGCCATTTTGCACCAGGGGCGGCTGATTTACGTGGGAAAACCCGCCGATCTGGTGGCCCGGCACGGCGGCGCCAATCTGGAACGGGCCTTTCTGCAGGCCATCGAGGCGGCGGAGCGCCAGGGTTGAAGAGCGTTCCGATCAGTCGGTTTTTCCCTTAAAACATGTAAAAAAATGTGGAAATTGCATAATCTTTTCGCTTAAAATTGCACTTAAACTTTAGGGGTGGGGCATTGTCGGCGTCCCCGTAAGGTGTTTCCCAGAGCGGAGTCATGTGAAAATGGACATGCGTAGTCTTATGGAGCCGAAGGATCGCGGCGCGGCGCAGGGCGGTTTCACCCTGATTGAATTGGCCATCGTGCTGACCATCGTGGGCTTGCTGATCGGCGGTATCCTGAAGGGGCAGGAGCTGATTCACGATACCCAGCTGAAGATGACCATGACGGACGTTCAGAACTTCACCTCGGCCATCAACGCCTTCCAGGATAAGTACGGCGCCTATCCCGGCGACTACAGCCTGGCCTCCACCAACATCAACGCCAATCTGCAGAACGGCAATGGCGACGGCATCATCGGCGGGCAGAACGCTTATGCCACCAACACCGTCGGCAGCACCGCCTGGGAAGAGGAAATCCTGTTCCAGCAGCTGTCCGCCGCCGGTTATATCAGCGGGGCGCAGGTGGCGCCCACCACCAATCAGGCCGGCCTGTCCTATCCTAAGGGCCGGCTGTCCTCCTCGGCCTATGAGTTCGTCGACAACACGGCTACGGCCGGACAGACCAGTGCCCACCTGATAGAGCTGATCGGTTCGGTGACCGGGCAGCGGAACATGATTCTGACGCCGACGGATGCCTCTTTGCTGGATAGCAAGTTTGATGATGGGAATCCCAATACCGGGAATATTCAGACGTATGACGGCACGTGCATGTCGGGAAACGGCTCGACGGCGAAATACACTCTGGCGACAACGTCCGTCGCCTGCACCCTGGGCTTCCTGATGCCGTAACGGCCTCCGGTTTTCCGCCTTGTGATGAAAAAGCGCCGGCGGGTAACCGCCGGCGCTTTTTCCGTTCAGAATGACAGGCCCGAGGTATCGACCCCGGTCAGGCCGCCGCCGCTGCCAAGGCGGGTTTGCTGCAGGGCCACGCGCAGGTCGGCGGCGTTATCGGCCTCGGCCAGGGCGGTATCCTCGTCGATAACGCCTTCGCGCCACAAGTCCAGCAGGGCCTGATCGAAGGTTTGCATGCCGTGCGCGCGGTTGTCGGCCATCACCGCCTTCATGTCCTTGACCTCGCCTTTGCGGATCAGTTCGCGGATCAGGCCCTGGTTGAGCAGAATTTCCAGAGCGGCGCGGCGGCCGCCGCTTTGCGTGCGCACCAGCCGCTGCGACAGGATGGCGCGCAGATTTTGCGACAGCGCCCGCAGGATTTGCGGATGCGACGGGGTTTCGAAGAACGACAGCACCCGTTCGATGGCCTGATTGGCATTGTTGGCATGCAGGGTGGCCAGGCACAGATGCCCGGTTTCGGCCACGCTCAAGGCCAGGTCCATGGTGTCGCTGTCGCGGATTTCGCCGATCAGGATCAGATCGGGTTTCTGGCGCAGGGCGTTCTTCAGGGCGGTGGGATAATCCCGGGTATCCATGCCCACCTCGCGCTGGGTGATCAGGCAGCGCTTATGGTCGTGCAGATATTCGATGGGATCCTCGATGGTGATGATATGCCCGCTGTCGGCGCTGTTGCGGTCATCCAGCATGGCGGCCATGGAGGTGGATTTGCCCGAGCCGGTGCCGCCCACCACCAGGATCAGGCCGCGCTTTTCGCGGCAGAGCTCCCCCAGCAGGGGCGGCAGATGCAGATCGGCGAAGGTGGGGATCCGGGTGGCGATGTGGCGGATCACCAGGGCCGGATGCTGGCGCTGGCGCAGGATGTTGATGCGGAAACGCCCCGCCCGCCCCAGGTCGAGGGCCATGTTCAGTTCCGAATCGCGCTCGAAGGCCGCCCGCTGCGCGGCGGTGGTCAGATCGGCGATGATGGCGGCGATGGCGGCATCGTCCAGCGGTGTTTCCTCCAGCGGCGCCATGCCGTCGTCGCCGCGCAGCATGGGCGGCGCCCCGAAGGTGAGATAAAGGTCGGATCCCTGGCGCTGATCAAGGGTGATCAGCCATTGCAGCAGGCTGGTGGACATGGCGGATGATCCCTGTTCAGCGGAAGAGACTGGTCAGGCCTTTTTTGCCCACCGGCGGCATCGGCGCCGCCGCCGAAACCTGCGGCGCGGCGGCTGAGGGGGCGGGGCGGGCCTCGGGCGCAGGCGTCGGCGGCGCCGGGGGTTTGGCCTGCTGCTCGGGCAGATGGAAGCGGTCCATCTCGGCGGGGTCCACCATGCCCTGTTCCACCAGGGCGCGCACGGCGTCCTCCATGGTCTGCATGCCGAAGCGCTGCCCCATCTGCATCATCGAGGTGATCTGGGGGATCTTGTTTTCCCGGATCAGATTGCGCACCGCCGGGGTGCCGATCAGAATGTCGTGGGCGGCCACGCGGCCGCCGCCGCTGCGTTTCAGCAGGGTTTGGCTGATGATGGCCTGCAGCGATCCGGCCACCATGGCGCGCACCATTTCCTTATCGCCGGCGGGGAACACGTCGATGATGCGGTCGATGGTTTTGGCCGCCGAGCTGGTATGCAGGGTGCCCATCACCAGATGGCCGGTTTCGGCGGCGGTGAGGGCCAGGGAAATGGTTTCGTGATCGCGCAGTTCCCCCACCAGGATCACGTCGGGGTCTTCGCGCAGGGCGCTTTTCAGGGCGCGGGCGAAGGATTTGGTATGCGGCCCCACCTCGCGGTGATTGATCAGCGAGCGTTTGGAGGGATGCACGAACTCGACCGGATCCTCGATGGTCAGGATATGCTTGGCGGCGGTCTGGTTGATATGGTCGATCATGGCCGCCAGGGTGGTGGATTTGCCCGAGCCGGTGGGGCCGGTGACCAGCACCAGGCCTTTCTCGAACTCGGCGAACTGGCGGAAAATGGCCGGGGCCTGCAAATCCTCCAGCGAGGGGATGAGCGAGGGAATGGTGCGGAAAACCGCCGCCGGGCCACGGTTGATGACAAAGGCGTTGACGCGGAAGCGCGCCGTATCGCCAAAGGCAATGGCGAAATCCAGATCGTGGTCGCGCTCGTAATCGGTCCGCTGCGCCTCGCTCATGATGTCGTAGAGCATGGCCTTGATCTGATCGGGGGTGAGCGGCGGCGATTTGATGGGTTTCAGCTCGCCGTTCACACGCAAGACCGGCGGCACCCCGCTGGACAGATGCAAATCGGAGGCTTTGGTCTGCTGGGTGAAGGCTAAAAGCTCGGTGATGTCCATAACGTCCTCGAAATGCCGCTGCGGCTCAAAGCGATCGGGATCTCAGATACCGAAGGCGCGCCCGGATGCTGTCGATGGACGTGCCGATGGTGGTGTTTTCCGGGTGGTAGGCTTGCAGGAAGGCGTCGTATTCCCGGATGGCCGCCGCCGTGTGCCCGGCGCGGTCCTGCAGTTCGGCATCGTCCAGAAGATAGGCCGGGATGCCGGGGGCCAGCCTGGCCGCGCGGGCGGCCAGGCTGGCGGCGGTTTCGGTTTCGCCATCCCGGCTCAGGCGCCGGGCCAGCCGGTTGGCGAACACGGCAACGCCGGGGGCGGCCGCGGCGGCCTGTTCCAGCCAGCGCCGCTGCGTGGCGGCGGGGGCGGCGTCGATCAGCTCCAGCAGGCCGTCGATGGCGGCCTGATCACCGGGATCGGCGCTTAAGGCCCGCAGATAATAGCGTCCCGCCGCCTCCGGGGCGCGCAGATGCCGCAGCGCCGCTGCCGCGCCCAGCAGGGCCAGCCGGTCGTCGGGGGTGGTGTTCAGCATGGCGGTGTAGATGGCCAGGGCCGAAGCATCATCGCCGGCGCGCAGGAAGCCGACGGCGATGCGGGCGGCCGGGGGCAGGCCGGCGGCATCATCATCGGCGGCGGCCGAGGGGGCCTGTTTCCATAGGTAAAGCACGTGCGCCAGATAGGTGGCGGCCTCGGTGCCGGTGTCGTTGCCGGCATGATAGACGGCGATGGCGGCCAGCCAGGAATGCCGCTGCTGGTAAAGGCTGTGCAGATAGGCGGCGGCATAGCGCACGTTGCTGTCGGGGGCGAAGGCCTCGTCCAGGGTTTGGAAGGCGTGGGGATGGTGATAAAGATCGATCTGCATGCAGCCGACATCGATGAAGCCATCGGCGCCGGCCAGCAATTGCGCGGTTTCCCGCACGGCGCTTTGCCGCGAATCCAGATAGCGGCCCCGGCCCTGGACATTGATGGTCCAGGGCCAGGGGATCAGTGTGCCGCCGGCGGGATCGGGCCGGCCGGATTCCGCCAGGGCGATGGCCCGCAGCAGCCCGGCGGGAATGGCCAGGGCCTGTTCCTGCCGCTGGATGACCGGCAGGCAGGAGGGCGGCGCGGCGGCTCCGGCGCCAGGCGTCAGGCACAGCCCGCCAAGCCCCGCCGCGATCAGCGCCCATATGCTCATGGATTGCCGCACGCGCCCGATCCGCAGGTTTGGATAAGATAGGCCGGGGTGCGCCAGCGCACGATATCGTCGAAATGATTGGCGGTGTTGCTGTCGTTCTCGGGGCCCTGCACAAAGGTGTTGGCCACGGTATAGGCGGAATTGTCCAACTCGTAGGTGTGAACGGCGCCGGCGGCGATCTGTACGCCGTTCTGCTGCCAGCCGTAATAGCCGTTATGGCCGTGGCTGATCAGCACATAGGCGGCCCGCCCGCCATAGCTCGAGACCGTGCTGGTGGTGGGCGTTCCTCCGGGATTGGCGGTGGTGATCTCGGTGCCGGCGGTGTTTTCCACCTTAAGATAATTGCCGTAGGGATAAGAGGGGGTCAGGCCGTCGGGATCGCATAAAGTGGGGCGGCTGCCGCTGGAAACATTGCGGTAGAGGCAACCCGTATAGACCAGGCTGTCGGCGGCGGTGCCTCCCGTCTGGCTGTTGGCCGCCATATAGCTGAAGCGGCGGTTCCAGCCGTCCAGCGACAGGTTTTCCGCAAGGCCCAGGGTGACCCAGGGGATCACCGCATTGGCGGCGGCCACCGTGCAGGCCGTAGCGGTGCCGCCGCTGGGCTGCTCGACACCATAAAGGGCGTTACCCGCCGTCAGGCTGCCATCGGCGGGGCAGGGCAGGCGCTGGTTGCGGATGGCGAACAGTTGCAGCGCGCTTTCCACCTGATCCATGTTCTGGCTGGTTTGGGTGATGCGGTTCTTTTCCATCACCGGGCCGATCATCATCAGGCCGCTGCTCAGGATCAGGCCGATGATGGCCAGAACAACGGCCATTTCAATCAGGGTGAAGCCCTTTTGTGCGGGCATGGCGCATCTCCTCCCCTTCAGACGCCAGGGCATTATCATCCTTGTGGCGCGGGCGGGGCAAGGCATCAGTTCAAAACCAGACCGACCCCGCCGATCCAGAAGGTGGTGGGGGTGACGGAAAAGACATCCACCTCGGTAAAGCCGCCATTATAATCGTAAAAATAAAGATATTGCGGGTTATTGGTGGAAAGAGTGGAGGTGTAACTATCCGTAGTGCACCAGTTCGCAGTGCTTCCCCATTGTGTAATGGTCGGGAACAGCGTGTTGGCCGAAGCGTTGCTGTTGGCGTAGCAGACGTAAACGGTGCCTTGCGTGGTGCCGTTATTCTTGAAAGTGAAGCCCAGGGCGGCGGGCCTGGTGGTGGAAGGAGCAAAATACACCGCCGCCTGGAAGCCATGGTAAATCGTGGGAATGGAAAACTGCACAGTGCCGCTCATGGCGGCGCAGCCCGAGCCGGAATTGCTGCCCATGAAATCGATGGCATGGTTCGGCAGGGTATTGACGTAAAGACTGCTCCACTGCCACGAACTGTTGGCCACGGTGATTTGCGAACTGTCGATGTAAGGCCCGCTGCCGCCCGGCGTGGTGCTGAAGCACAGGGTGCCGCTGCTGCCGGTAATCTGGCTGAAATCGAAATAGGCCTGATCCTGCGAGGAATTGGGCGAGGCATATAAAGTGTAGTTGGCGAAATTCGGCTGATAGGTGGCGGCATTGTAGCTGGTTTGATCGGCACCGATTAGGGAACTGCCGGTGGCATAAAGACCGGACGGCGGCGGCAGCAGCGTGGGCGCCGCGCTGACCGTGGTGGTGGCCGACAGGCTGATCTGCTGGTTATTGTTGGCGCGGGCGGTGGTGGTGGTCTGGCTCGCGGCGCCCGAGGCGGGGCCGCCGCCGGAGCCGCCGGAGCCGCCGCTCCCCGAGCCGCCCTGGGGCGGGTAGGTTACGGTCAGGGTGGCCTTGGCCACAGGCGCGCGGCCGCTGGGCCAGCCGCTGGTGGCGCTGTTGCCGGCGTCGATGATCAGGGTTGAGGTCGCGGCGCTGCTGCTGCTGGCGCCGTTGATGGTGAAGCTGTAGCTGCCCGCCGTGTAGGGCGCGGCCAGGGTGGTGCTGTAGGTGCCGAGGCCGCTGGCCCCCGCCGTCATGGAGGAGGTGCTGTCCACCGACATCAGGGGGCTGGGGGGGGTAACGCAGCCGCTGGCGGCGGGCATGGCGGCGGTGACCGTGACCACCACACTGCCCGAGGTGGGGGCGGTCAGGGTGTAGGCGCTGCCGCCGCCGCCGACACCGCTGCCGCTCATGGTGATGGTCGGCTCTTCGCACAGGCAGGTGAATTCCGAACCGGCGGAGGGGTCCACCACATCGTCGAAGGGGGCGGTGGCGCTGGCGCTGTAGGGGCCGGTTTTCACCGTGGTGGCGCCGCTTTGCCCGGCGCAGGCCAGGCCGGCGACCTGGGTGGCGCCGCTGGGGCAGTTCTGATTTTCGCTGGCCGAGGGCGAGGCCGGCATCTGCCGGTCGGAGGCCGGGGTCAGGCCGGGCTGGCCGCCGCCGGGCAGGATGCCGTTATAACCGTTCTTGCCGTGGCTGATGAGGGCGTAAAGGCCCTGGCTGGTGGTGGCGCCGCTGAAGGTGAGCAGGCTGGTGTTGTTCACGCCGCCGCTGGTGCTGCACAAATTGGTGGCGCCATCGGCCACGTAGGTCAGCATGCGGCCGTAACTGTCGACGGCATCGGTCGGCTGCAGGCCCAGGTCTTTCCACGGCAGCGGCCCCCAGAGCGGGGTGCCGGCGGCGCAGGCTGCCCCCCGCGCGCCGGCGCTGTTCTGGGCGGGACAGGGCAGGATGCCGTTTTGCGCCGCATAGGCTTCGATGGCCTGGCGCGCCCGCGACTGGGTGCCGTTGCTGCCTTGCAGATGAAACAGATCCGCCTTGTTCAGGATCAGCATCTGGCCCACGTAAAACAGAATGCCCACCGTGAGCAGGGCCATGATGGTCAGGGCCATGGCCGAGCCGGTCTGATCGCGGAGCCTGGAGGAAAACGGAGGGCGGATGGCCATGCTCTTGTCCCAAGGTTGCGGGCGCGAGGCGGAAAATAGGCGTCATTTCCCAACCTCTTGGACTATAGGGATATGGTAATCCGATTTCGCACAATCCGAAAGGTTGTCTGGCCGAAAGGTTGTCTGGCCAAAAGGATAGCCGGCGCCGGCATCACGGCGGGCCTGGGGGCGGATGGGGCGCTGTCCGCCGCCAGAGTCCCTGCAGATCGGCCAGACTGACGGCGGCCAGATCGGGAAAAACGGCCAGGGCGCCGGAAAGATCATCGTTGGCGGTGTAGGCGCCGCGGGTGGCCACCACCGGCAGGCCGGCGGCCAGGGCGGCGCCGACGCCGTTGGCGGAATCCTCGATGGCCAGGCAGGATCGCGGCGGCAGCCCCAGCCGCTCCAGCGCCACCCGGTAAACGGCGGGATCGGGTTTTTTGCGCGGCGCATCGTCGGCGCAGGCCAGGGTTTCAAACCAGGCGTGGGCGTCGCCGCCGGTACCGTCGAACAGCGCCAGCACATTGGCGCGGCTGGTGGTGGTGGCCACCGCCAGCCGCAGCCCCGCCGCCCGCGCCGCCAGACTGAGGGCGACAACGCCGGGCCGGAACGGCACGGCATTGTCGCGCACCATGGCGGTATAAATTTCGGTCTTGCGGCGGTGCAGGGCGGCCAGCAGGGGCGCGCAATCCGGCCCGGCCCGTTGCGGATCGCAGGTTTCGGCGTAATGGCGCAGGCGTTCCCTGCCACCGGAAACCGCCAGCAGCCGCGCATAAAGCGGCGGGTCCCAGCGCCAGGGCAGGTCCAGCTCGGCAAACGCCTGGTTGAAGGCGGCGCGGTGCGCCTCCTCGGTTTCGGCCAGGGTGCCGTCCACATCGAAGATCAGGGCTTCCAGCATCGGCGCCTTTCCCCAGGGCAATCGGGTGAAGCCGATCGCCCTGTTTGATGGGCGCCCCTCAAGCGCCGGGCGCTGGCGTACCGCCAGCCTGGCTTGCGCGCGAACGCTCGCGCGGGCGCTCAATGCGCCATCGCGGCGAAGACGGTGTGGCGTAAAACAACATCCGCGTGTTCATCCGATGACCCTGCGCCTTTCCCCGCGTTGGCATCGCACTATATTTATAAAATCTGATATAATCGGCGGATCGTGTAAAGGTGTTATCATGGACGACAGTCTGGTCATTCCCTGCCCCCATTGCGATACCCTGAACCGCGTGCCCGCCGCCCGGCTGGGCGCGGGCGGCAAATGCGGCCGTTGCGGCCGGGCGCTGTTCACCGGCCATCCCATCGCCCTCGATGCCCGGCGCTTCGAACGCCATGCCGGCGCCGCCCTGCCGTTGCTGGTGGATTTCTGGGCGGCATGGTGCGGGCCCTGCCGGGCCATGGCCCCGGCGTTCGAGGCCGCCGCCCGCGACATGGAACCCCTGGCGCGGTTCGCCAAGGTGGATACCGAGGCCGAGCAAAGCCTGGCCGCCCGCTACGGCATTCAGGCCATTCCCACCCTGGTGCTGTTTAAAGGCGGCCGGGAAATCGCCCGCCAAAGCGGCGCCATGCCGGCGCAGCAGCTGAAGGCCTGGCTGCGGGCGCATTTGGCCTGAGGCGTGTGACTGAATGCAGGGGCTGCCCCTGGACCCTGGAGGCTCCTCGCCCGCCTAAGCGGGAGAGGAAGGGGCCCGCCGCCGTAGGCGGTGGGATGGTGAGGGCGGCAGCGGCCAGCCTGCGGCCAGGCCGTCACCTCGACGGGGCGGCGCGGACCGTCTTCAAACCCCGCACGAGGAATTGCCGAAGGCCACGCTCTTCCTGGCTTTTCCAGGGGCAGACCGTCTGGTAATTTGCCGGATTGGGCATGTCGGCCCCGCCGCAACTGAATTTATACCAACCGGCCAATGCATTGCCCGGTTGTATCGTCCCTCGCCGGGCGGCTGCATCCGCCGCCTTGGCCGCTCGCTCAATACTCGCTGGATACCGGCCAACGAGTCACTTCAATGGTTGGCCGGTATTACAGGTTTGAGTTTCCCATGGCCTCGAAGACGACACTCACTGCCAAGAACCTCGAAGCCCTCGGGGCGGAGCGCCTCGCCGCGTTGTTGATCGAGATCAGCACCGGAGATGCCACCGCAAAGCGCCGCCTGCGGATGGAACTGGCGGCGGCGCGGAGCCCGACGGATCTGGCGAAAGAGGTGCGCAAGTGCCTGACCACGATTGCCCGTTCCCGGTCCTTCGTCGACTGGACGGGAATCCGGTCCCTGGCGAACGATCTCGATACCCAGCGCCGCGCCATCGTTGAAACCGTGGCACAGGCCGATCCGAAAGAGGCTCTCGATCTGTTGTGGCGTTTCATGGATCTGGCCACGCCGGTTTTCGGTCGCTGCGATGACAGCAACGGAATCGTGGGCGATGTTTTCCGTGCGGCCTGCCATGAGATCGGGGGTCTCGCTTTAAAAGCCAAAATGGATCCGTCGATCTTGGCCAACCATGTGTTCGACGCTCTGGTCGCCAACGACTACGGACAATTCGACGGCCTGATTTCCTCTGTGGCTCCGGCGCTTGAACAGAAAGGGCTTGAGCATCTGAAGCGCCACATGGTCGATCTTTCCAATAAGCCGGTCGTTCGACCCGCCGAAAAGGACCGCGTGCAGATCGGCTGGTCATCCTCCGGATCGATCTTCGCGGACGAGATCGAGGAGCGGTCACGGATGAGCACCGTCCGTTTGGCCTTGAAGCAGATCGCCGACGCCCAGGGCGATGTCGATGCCTTTATCGCCCAGTACGATGAGGCGACGCGCAAGGTGCCGAAGATCGCCGCCGAAATCGCCGTGAGACTTGTGGGGGCGGGGCGGGCCGAAGAGGCCTTGACCGTGATCGACGCGGCTGAATACCGGCGTTCCCGTGATTGGGATTGGCCGGATTTCTACTGGGAGGATGCACGCATCGCCGTCCTCGAGGCTCTCGGGCGGACCGAAGATGCGCAGCGGGTCCGTTGGGATTGTTTTGAACGGTCCCTGTCGGCAGCGCATTTGCGGGCATACCTCAAAAAACTGCCGGATTTCGACGACGTCGAGGCGGAGGAAAAGGCACTCGATCATGCCGAGCGGTACCGCAGCCCTCTTGGCGCCTTGTCGTTCTTGATCGCTTGGCCGGCGCTGGGCCGGGCCGCCAAGCTGGTCATCGCGCACGCCGCTGATCTGGATGGCGATCACTACGAAATCCTGACACGTGCGGCGGAAGCCCTCGCGGCCAAGCATCCACTGGCCTCCACGCTTGTCTTGCGGGCGATGATCGATTTCACCTTGGGCAAGTCCCGGTCGAGCCGTTACAAGCACGCCGCCCGCCACCTGCTGGAATGCTCCAGTTTGTCGTCGGCCATCGCGGACTTTGACGCATTCGAGACGCATCAGGCTTACGAGGCCCGCCTGCGCCGGGAACATGGCCGGAAATCGTCGTTCTGGGGCCTGATGGAGTGAGGAGAATTGGCCGGCTTCTTTACGGATGCCGCTGACGATGGACTTCTTATTTTTACATGGAGTTGGACAAGGGTAATCCAATATTTTTAATGGTTTATCGCGGATGAGCGGGGTAAGGCGTTGGGATTTTACTCTCAACACAGACGAACGCGGGCAGGGGGGGGAATGCATAGGCTCTGAGCGCGCAGGCGATCACCGCCGGCGGCGGGGAACCTTCCGGCAGGCGCGGAAACCGGGTATCATGGTGTTCAGAGGCGTTTCGGCAAGGCAGATCCGGCCCGCGGGGAAGAACGGCGATGCGGAAGGGTGACGATCCAGCGGCGGATAAAGCGCGGGCCGGGGCGGGCTGGCGGCGATGGGCCGTGGCGCTGCTGCTGCTGGCGGCTGGGCTGAGCCCGGCGGCCGCCGTTGCCGGGGCGCCGCCGCTCAAAGTGGTGACCGACGACAACTATCCCCCCTACATTTTCCGGACCGCCGACGGCGCTCTGGAAGGCTATCTGGTGGATGCCTGGGTCCTGTGGCAGACGAAAACCGGGCGGCGCGTTGTCCTCACCGCCACCGATTGGGCCGATGCCCAGCAGATCATGCAGGCCGGGCAGGCCGATGTCATCGACACCATCTTCCAAACTCCGGAACGGCAGAGGCTTTACGATTTCTCGCCGCCCTACGCCGATATTCCCGTTCCCATCTATGTGCATGCCTCCATCGGCGGGGTAACCGATGTGAAGGCGCTGGCCGGTTTCCTGGTGGGGGCGAAAAAGGGCGATGCCTGCGTCGATCGCCTGAACGCGGCGGGCATCACCGGCATCCGCACCTATGATACCAACCGCCCAATGAATTGACCGGTTGTATCGTCCCTCGCCGGGCGGCGGCATCCGCCGCCTTGGCCGCTCGCTCAATGCTCGCTGGATACCGGCCAACGAGTCACTTCAATGGTTGGCCGGTATGAAAGCTATTCCGCCCTGGTGCGGGCCGCCGCCACCGGATCGGTCAAGATCTTCTGCCTCGATGGGCCGCCCGCCGATTACCTGCTCTACAAGGCGGGGGTGTTCTCCAATTTCTACAAGGCCTTCACCCTTTATACCGGGCAGTTCCACCGTGCCGTGAAAAAGGGCGATGCCGCCGATCTGGCCCAGGTGGAGCAGGGGTTTGCCGCCTTCAGCGCCGCCGACTGGAAGGCCCTGCACGATAAATGGTTCGGCGCCACCGCCCGGCCGCTGCTCAATCCGCAGTTTGTGCGGTACGGCCTGTTGGCGATTTTGGTCCTTGCCATCGTTTTGGGCGCGTGGATTTGGGTGCTGCGCCACGAGGTGCGCCGCCGGGTGACCGATCTCGACAAGGAGCGCCGCCGCCTGCGCACGGTGCTGGAAACCATGCCGGCTCTGGTGTGGCTGAAGGATCTGAACGGGGTGTTCGTGCTGTGCAATCGCGAGTTCGAGCTGTTTTTCGGCAGCGCGCAGACCGAAATCATCGGCCGCACCGATTATGATTTCGTCGAGGCCGCCCTGGCCGATGCCTTCCGCGAGAACGACCGGCTGGCCCTGGCCGCCGGTGCTCCCAGCGTCAACGAGGAATGGGTAACCTATGCCAGCGATGGCCGCCGGGTGCTGCTGGAAACCATCAAAACGCCGATCCCCGATGCCGATGGCCGCCCGCTGGGGGTGCTGGGAATCGCCCGCGATATCACCGCCATGCGGCAGGCGGAAGAGGCCTTGCGCCGCACCCAGGAGGATCTGGAGGAAAAGGTGCGCCAGCGCACCGGGGAACTGCGGCTGGCCCGCGATGCCGCCGAGGCCGCCAGCAAGGCGAAAAGTATTTTCCTGGCCAATATGAGCCACGAACTGCGCACCCCCTTGAACGCCATCCTGGGGTTTTCGGCGCTGCTGCGCCGCGATCCCGATCTGCGGGCCGGACAGCGCGAGAAACTGGATATCATCAACCGCAGCGGCAGCCATCTTCTGGCCTTGATCAATGATGTGCTGGAAATGGCCAAGATCGAATCGGGGCGGCTGCATTTGCTGCGCGAGGTTTTCGATCTGGGCGGCATGGTGCGCGATGTGGTCGACATGATGCGCCTGCGCGCCGAAACCAAGGGGCTGACGCTGCTGCTGGATCAATCCTCGTCCTTTCCCCGCTGCATTCGCGGCGACGAGGCGCGGCTGCGGCAGATCCTGGTGAACATGGTGGGAAACGCCGTGAAATTCACCGGCAGCGGCGGGGTGACCCTGCGGCTGGGGACGGCGGAGCGGTCAGATGTAGTGACGGCGGAGCGGTCGCGGCTGATCATCGAGGTGGAGGATACCGGCCCCGGCATCAGCGCGGAAAACCAGGCGCGGCTGTTTCAGCCTTTCGTGCAGCTGGAGGCGCGGGACGCCACGCAGGGCACCGGCCTGGGCCTGTCCATCACCCGCCAGTTCGTCGAGCTGATGGGCGGCAGCATCGGCGTGCGCAGCCAGCCCGGCCAGGGATCGGTGTTCCGGGTGGAACTGCCGTTCGAACCGGCGGCGGCGGCAGAGTTGGCGCCGTTCCCGGCGGCGGCGGCGCGGCCCGTTCTCGGCCTGGCCCCCGGCCAGCCCGCCGTCCGCATCCTGATCGCCGAGGATCAGGACGACAATCAGCTGCTGCTGGCCAGCCTGATGGCCGATATCGGCCTGGAAACCAGGGTGGCGGCCAATGGTCAGGCCTGTCTGGATCTGTTTGCCGCATGGCATCCGCAGCTGATCTGGATGGACCGGCGCATGCCGGTGATGGACGGGGTGGAGGCCACCCGCCGCATTCGTCAGCTGCCGGGCGGGCAAGAGGTGCGCATCGTGGCGGTGACCGCCTCGGTTTTCGAGGAACAGCGCCAGGAACTGATGGAGGCGGGGCTGGACGGCTTCGTGCGCAAACCCTATCGGCCCGAGGAAATCTACGCCTGCCTGGGGGCGCAGCTGGGCCTGAAATTTGGTTCATCACGGAATTCCGGGGAAGGCCGCTCTGATCTTGAGGAAGAAGTAGGCGTCGTCGCGGTAGCCGTAGGCCATGCGCTTGATGACCTTGATGCGGTTGTTGATGCCTTCGAGGATGCTGGTG
>MLJW01000343.1_pt1 | contig 24978 bp, 22 predicted proteins | sample 888231 | NCBI WGS metagenome assembly MLJW01 (sample SAMN05788063, study PRJNA343431) | mine drainage metagenome | isolation source: sample collected from the inflow into an acid mine drainage treatment plant... | place: Germany: Lusatia, lignite mining district
CGATGACGCAGCCCACGCGCGGGTTGGGGCTGGTGCGGTACATCGCCCCCTCCGCGAGCTGGAGGGCGCGGCGCATGAAGCGCTCATCGGCGGCATTGAAACCGGGTTCGGCGGACATGGCGTCTGAAGGCTGGGGCTGAAGCGGCGCAGGCGCGCCGCAAGGTTCATTTCGGGGCAGTCGATTCAGGATTTTTTCCCGCGTGGCGCGCGGATCGTCTTGCCGCCGCGCGCCATTTCCTCCAGGATCTGCACGAACTGCGCCGGGTCCTTGAAGCTGCGGTAGACCGAGGCGAAGCGCACGTAGGCCACGTCGTCCAGGCGCTTGAGCTCGTCCATCACCCATTCGCCGATCTGCGCCGACTCCAGCTCGCGCGAGCCGGTCTGCAGCAGTCGTTCCTCGATGCGGCCAATGGCGGCGTCCACCGCATCCGCGCTCACCGGGCGCTTGCGCAGCGCCAGCGCCAGCGAGGCGGCCAGCTTGTCGCGTGAATATTCGACCCGGCGGCCGTCTTTTTTCACCACGCCCGGAAAACTCACCTCGGCGCGCTCGTACGTGGTGAAGCGCTTGTCGCACCCCGCGCAGCGCCGCCTGCGCCGCAAGGCCTGCCCGTCTTCCACCTCGCGCGTTTCCACCACCTGGGTGTCGGGATGCTGGCAGAAAGGGCATTTCATGGCGTGTCCGCAGGAGGAAGTCAGCCGGCATTATTGCGGCCAGGAGAGGGATCGGCAAACGCAAGCACAACGGGGTGGAACACGAAGTTTCCGCATGCGGCGGTCCATTCCAACCGTTCATCGGCCAATCGATACCTTTTGTCTCAAAAGATACAAAAAGAAATCAATGATTGGCTAGGCTGCAGAGATGAAAACTTTGCGTGGCATGACCTTGGTTGAGCTTCTGGTCGCGGTGACTCTGGTGACCATTCTGCTGGTCGTTGGCATACCGTCTTATCAGGGCATCTCGACAGCCAACCGCATGGCTGGCGAGATGAACGCGCTTATCAGCGATTTGCAATATGCGCGAAGCGAGGCCGTCAAGCAGGGACAGACGGTAACCATCTGCGTTTCAAGCACGGGGAACAACTGCAGCAATTCAGCCAATTGGGCCAGTGGTTGGATTGTCTTTTCTGATGCTAACGGCAGTCAGGCCGTGAATTCGGGAGAACCGGTTTTGCGTGTGCAGCCAGCGCTGGGTTCCTTCGATTCGCTGCAGAGCAATTCCTCGCCAACGATCAGAGCCGTGACATTCAACCGGAATGGATTCAGCAGCAATGCCGGCAGCATCACGCTGAACGACGGGGCAAGTTCGACGGATCGGCGCAAGTGTGCTGTGGTCTCCAACGTCGGCTATGTGCAACTTCAAACTGGGGCAAGCTGCCCATGAAAACGCGCCATTTGCAACCAGGCTTCAGCCTTATCGAGGTTTTGATCGCGCTCGTGGTCATCGCCATCGGTCTCTTGGGGATCGCTGGCATGCAGGCGCTCGCGATCAGCAATACCAGCACGGCAAGGCAGCGCAGTTTGGCCGCGATTCAGGCGGCCAGCATGGGATCAATGATGCGCGCCAACAGGGGCTACTGGGAGGCCGCATCGTCGATCGATGTGACGGCTGCGGGGTCGTCCTCAGGAACATCATGGACCACCACCTCATTGAGCGGCTCGTTGAGTGGTCAAGGGACTGACTGCTCGGCATTCGCTTGCACCCCGATTGAAATGGCCGCATACGACTTACAGAGTTGGGGCTGGTACATCGCGCAGCAATTGCCGAAGGGAGTAGGGCGGGTGCAATGTGCAGCTGGCGCACCCGTGAGCTGTCAGGTGAGTGTGTCGTGGGCCGAAAAGACGGTTGCGCTGAATGCCGCGGCAGGCTCGTCGGCGACTCAAACTTATACCCTTGTGGTGCAGCCATGAAGATAGATTCGAGTGGCCCTGTGATTCGCGTTTATCGGTCGCAGCAGGCGAGTCAACAACACGGCTTAGGACTCGTTGAAATCCTGGTTGCCATGGCTATTGCGTTATTTCTGCTTGGCGGGCTTTTCACCATTTTTGAAACGACTCGGCAAACTTATAGCGCACAACAGGGGCTAGCCGGCCTGCAGGACAACGAGCGCTTGGCCATGACCTTGGTCAGCAGTGTGATCGAAAGCGCCGGGTACTACCCGACACCACAGCCTCCGACCGTGATTCCCAACGCTGGAACCGCACTTCCCGCACAGAACGCGGCTTCCGCGCCGTTACCAGTGAATTTCGCGCCTGGACAAGCAATATTCGGAGGAACCGTCAACGGTCAAGATGCTGTCATCGTGCGCTACGTCGCGGCGCCTGGCAGCAGTGTCATGAGTTGCTTGGGTGATACCAACTCGTCCGCGGCTACGTCCAACGTGACTTATCTCAATACCTATTCGATGAATGGCAGCAACCTGCAATGCTCAACCAGCACCGCCGGCAACGGCGCCGCGAGTCAGATGCAAATCTTGGTCGGTAGCAATCTTGCCGGATCGCTCGAGGCCGACGGGGTGACGCAGATGCGTTTGCTGTATGGCCTCGACACCAATGGCGGGGGCTCGGCCAATCAGTACGTTACCGCTGCCAGCGTGACGAATTGGATGAATGTCAAAAGCGTGAAATTGACCCTGACTTTCACCAATCCCTTGGCTGGTCAACCAGGGCAGCCTGCGACGGTTGATTTCACACGCGTCATCGATATTTTGGGGCAGTTATGAAAAAACCACGAAGCATGCGCGCCTTGACCAGGGGCTTGGCGTTACGACCAGAAATGGACGGATTCGTGTTGATTGCCAGTCTGCTGATCCTTGTCGTTCTCACCATTATCGCCGTGGCCATGTTCCGCAGCTTCGGGTTGCAAGAGCTGATGGCTAGAAATCTACGCGAGAAAACGCGCGCACATGAAGCGGCCAATAGTGCCTTGAGCTATGCGGAGTGGTGGCTGAATCAAAACAACGCGGGGACAGGATCGAACTGCAGTGGAGCGCCTTCGCCGGCAGGTGCCGCGAGAGTGTGCACCAATCAGCTGAGTAATCCTGGCTTGCTCTCGAACTGGGCCGTGGGATCTACCTATACCTTGCCATCGGCGACCGTGTCCAGCAGCGGAGGTGTGGGCACTTATTACGCAAGTCCCAAGTTTTACATCCAGTACCTGGGGCCCGACGCGACGAAAAACTCCACGATCTATCTCATCACGGCAATGGGGTATGGCGGAAACGAGAATGCCGTGGCCGTGGTGCAAAGCACCTATGCGTTTACAGCCATCAAGGATTTGACGGGCCCTTGATGTCCGGGGCTTTCGCGATCAGCCTCATGTAGGCGGAACACAGACACAACATTGCAGGGGAATCCATCATGGCTCGATCCAACTTCATTCGACTCCGTGGCAAAGCCCATCTGGCCTTGCTTGCCGTCGGGCTCCTCCTCATGACAGTTGCTGCATGGGCTGATGGGACATCCGTCAGTTTTCAACCGGTCTCGCAGTGTTTTCGCGATGCCGGCGCGTCCGGCTGGACATATGGCGGAGCAGCGAGTCCCGGGACGTCCTATACGGGTCAAAATTCTTCATTGACGGCAGCAACGGGTATCGATGCAGCGGGCCAAGGCTGGTTGCGGCTGACCAACAATCAGAACAACCAGAAAGGTTCGGCTTATTACAACCTTCCCATCAATGTGAGCAGTCTCGGTATTCAGGTCGAATTTACTTATACGGCTTGGGGTGGAACTGGCGCAGACGGCATTAGCATGTATTTGTTTGATGGCGCCACCACCAAGTTTGTCCAAGGTGATTTTGGCGGTGCACTTGGCTATTGCGCGGGTTACGGCAACTCTCCCGGAGGTTTGAGCAATGCTGTGATCGGCGTGGGGATCGATGATTACGGTAATTTTGAGAATGGGTATGATCGCTGTCAGAACTATGGCGAGCCCCAGGGGCATAGCACGGGTTATTACACGGCTTTGGGCATGCGAGGTCCTGGAAATGGCAGTGCAGGATACAAGTGGCTCGCGGACGTCAATCAGAAGAATGTGTCAGGATCAGTTGGAACGTTCACGACGTTCTACACGCCTGCTGCTACGGTACGCCCAACGGATGTGCAGTTCTACCGCCGCGTACGTCTGAATATTTCACCAACCGACCCCAATAATCCACAGAACGGTTATACGGTCACCTTGTATTGGGCTACAACGCCGAATGGCGCCTTCACGCAAATGATGAGCGCGCCCTATCCACAAGGCAATACACCTCCCCAGACCGGCAATGGGGCTCCGCAATTCACCATTCCTTCGTCCTGGACACCATTGCCTCCAACCGTTAAATTCGGCTTTGCCGGATCCACCGGGGGCGCGACCAATTATCACGAGGTGCGTGATGTTTATTTCACAGAGGGTTTGCCTGACTTGAGCGTGAGCCAAACCGCGCCTGCTGCGGTTGCGACGGGCAGCAATATAACCTATGTCGTGACAGTAACGAATATTGGTTCAACACCAGCGAGTAATGTAACGTTCTCGGATGTGCTGCCGAATGCCTTGACCAATGTGCGTTGGTCTTGTACAGCGAGTGCTGGGTCAAGTTGTCCTGCTCCAACGAGTGCAGGGACGATTTCCGGTCAAAACTTTAGTGTGAGTGGCATCGATTTGGCTCTGGTCGGGAACGTGACGTTTACGATCCAGGGGCAAGTGCCGGTTGGCACCTCGAGTTCATTGATTAACTCGGCGAGTGTAGCCGGGCCTTCGGGATTTAATGATGCCTATTTAAACAATAACAATTCTGTTCTGACAACATCCATCGACACGAACCCCAGCACTGCAAATTTAAATCTTTCGCAAGTGCCGCAAACGCTTAATTCGATAGGTGTGAACGCAGTCAAAGGTGCTGTTGTGCAAACCTCAACCCAGATTTACCTGGGCCAGTATCATCCAGCAAACTGGTGGGGTCAGTTGCTGGCTTATCCCTTGGGGGCCAACACAAGCGGCCAATTGGCTGCCGGCGCAACCCCGAATTGGGACGCGTCCTGCATTTTGACCGGTCCTCCATGCCCGACCGCGGTCAGTTCGCCACCGACCGGTGCACAGACCAGCCGCACGATGCTGACATGGAATGGAACCCAAGGGGTGGCGTTTGCCTATACCAGCCTGTCGAGCGCGCAGCAAACGGCACTGAACAATGATCCTGTGCTGAGTGGCACGACATCGACGGGGACTGACGTCGTGAACTACCTGCGCGGAACCCGCAGCAAAGAACAAAGCGCTGGAGGGCCGTTCCGCACCCGCACCGGCGTGCTGGGGGATATTGTCGATTCAAGTCCCGTATGGGTTGGCCCTCCCAGTCTGAGTTATCCAACAGCATGGGGTGATGCAATTTATGCTGGATTGATACCCGCGGAAAATGCAGCAAGCGATACTTATGGCTCCTATAAAACGAACAATGCCACACGCCAGCATGTTGTGTATGCAGGGAGTAACGATGGCTTCGTCCATGGATTCGGGGCTGGGAATTTCACGTCCAGCGGCACCTTCAACACCACGACGAACAAGGGCCAAGAGTTGCTTGCTTATATGCCAAGTACTGTTCTCAGCCAGATTGCCAGCAATTCGTCAGGAATCTCGATCGGTAGTAACTTTAATTTCACGGACCCGGGTTATACGCACCGTTACTTCGTGGATGCGACACCAGGAACTGGAGATCTTTACTACAATGGGGCTTGGCATACTTGGTTGGTAGGGGGGCTCGGCGGAGGAGGTCAAGGTTTGTATGTTTTAGATATCACAAACCCAGCCAATTTCACACAGAGCAATGCTTCCTCGCTGGTTGTCAAGGAAATCAATCTGAGCAATATCGCCTGCGCCAACAACTCGAATTGCAAGAACGATTTAGGATACACATACGGAACACCCATTATCCGGCGCATGCACAGTGGTGACTGGGCAGTCATTTTTGGTAACGGCTACAACAGCAGCACAGGAACCGCGGCAATTTTCATTGCCACGGTCAAGAATGGCGGTGCAGGAACAAATTCAGGTGGCCAGGCATGGACCATCTATGAACTGGATACCGGTGCAGGCCCGGTCTCGGACCCGACGGGGCAACATCGAGCAAATGGCATCAATTACGTCTCATCCGCGGATATGGATGGGGATCACATCATCGACTACCTCTATGCGGGTGATTTGTATGGAAATTTATGGCGTTTTGATGTGACGAGTTGTAATCCACCCGGAGTCGCAGGCGCCGGATGCGCAGGTGCCTGGGCGGTTTCAAAATTTGGCGGCACCTCCTCGACGGCTCTATTTTCGGCTGTAAATGCCACAGGGACTCCGCAACCTATCACGACGCAAGTCCAGGTCTTATCCGTCCCTTCGCCTGTGGGGCAACCGCGCATCGAAGTCATGTTCGGTACTGGCAAGAATATTGAGACAGCTGATCAGCTGCCCAATAATTCGCCCACTGGTGTACAGAGCATCTACGGCATCTGGGACTGGGACATGGCCAACTGGAACGCACTATCGCAGGCCCAGTACGCCTCGTTGACTGGTATGCAAAGCATTGGCCGAAGCGTGATGCAGCAACAGACGGTCTTGGGTTCGTATAATGCAAGTGGCCAGGCTTTCGCAGGGGCGGGTACGGGATTTCGCACGCTGAGCACGAATGCGGTGTGCTGGAAAAATACGTCATCTTGTCCTTCTGGTAATAATAAATATGGTTTTTACCTTGATTTACCAGGGGCTGGAGAAGGTGTTATTTATAATCCGACGCTTGCGTTTGGAACCTTTGTTGTCAACAGCACGATTCCCTCCCCGAATTCTCAAGGATTGAGTTGCTATGCGCCGTCGCCACCCGGCGGCTGGACCATGGCAATCAATCCATTAAACGGGGGCGCTTTGCCCAATTCCTTCTTCGCTGACAGTACGGGCAATTTCGTCACGATCGGCGGGCAGATCGTGAGCGGCGTGTACCTCAACGCGGTTGGATCCCCAAGTTTCGTCACTTTTGGAAGCAAGCCCTACATGATCAACCAGGACAACAGCGGAAATCCGAACGTCCAACAGGTGAATCCTGCGCCCAATGGTGCAGGCCAACGCCGGACATGGACTGAACTGCGCTAAAACATGATGGACAATCAAGATCGATACAAGGGCTTCACGCTCATCGAACTGATGATCGTGGTCGTCATCGCGGCAGTTTTGGCCGCCATCGCCTTGCCGGCCTACAACGACTCGGTGCGCAAGTCGCGCCGCACCGCGGCCAAGACGGCGGTGCTGGACATGGCCAGCCGCGAGGAGAAGTTCTACACGACCAACAACGCGTACACGTCCACCGCCAGCGACATGGGCTATGCCGCCTTGCCGGCGGCGATTCCCGATGCGTCGGCTAATTACTACCAACTCAGCGTGGTGACGGACAACACCACCAACCCGCCGACCTTCACGGCCACGGCCACCGCGCAGGGGGATCAGACCAAGGACGGCTGCGGCAATTTCGCGGTGAATTCTCTTGGTGTGAAATCCGCCAGCGGCGGGACGTTGACCGTGGCCGATTGCTGGTAACGATGGTTGCGTCCGGCGGCACGTTGGCCGGGCTTTGATCTGCCGCGCGGGCATGGCCGGCGATTACACTGCCGGCCATGCAAACCCAAGGTTCTGAGAACAAGATCGTCATCCTGATTTCGGGCCAGGGCTCGAATATGCAGGCCATCGTGAATGCCTGCGAGCGCGAGCATTGGCCGGCGCGCGTCGCCGCGGTGGTGAGCAACCGGCCGGATGCGGCGGGGCTCGCCTACGCCGCGGGCCTCGGCATCGCCACCGCGGTGGTCGACCATACCGCCTATTCCTGCCGCGAGGACTTCGACGCGGCGCTGGCGGCCTGCATCGATCAATACAGTCCCCGCGCCATCGTCCTCGCCGGTTTCATGCGCGTGCTCACGTCCGCCTTTGTGCAACGCTACGCCGGGCGCCTGATCAATATCCATCCCTCGCTGCTGCCCGCTTTTCCGGGGCTGCGCACGCACCAGCGCGCGCTCGACGCCGGCGTGAAATGGCATGGCGCCACGGCGCATCTGGTGACGAACGATCTCGACCACGGCCCCATCGTCGCCCAGGCCGTGGTACCGGTGCACGATGACGACACCGAGGTCATGCTCGCCGAGCGCGTGCTGGAGCAGGAGCATCGCATCTATCCGGCCGCCGTGCGCGCCCTGGTCGAGGGGCGCCTGCAAGTGCGTGGCTTACGTGTGTTCGTGCGGCCCATGCAGGAGGTGTCGGCATGAAGCCGCGCGCCTTGGTCACGACGGCGCGCGAGTTGTTGCGCCAGGTCCTGCGCTTCGAGCTGCCCGCCGATGTCGTCGTTTCGCGCTATTTCCGCGCTCACCCTCAACTCGGGCAGCGTGATCGGCATGTCCTGGCCGAGAGCATTTATCAGGTCGTGCGCCATCTGCGCCTGTACCGCCATCTGGCCGAAACCGCCGGCGGCGCGCTGGACCTGCATCTGCTGGCCCTGGGCTGGCAGGCCGACGCGCAGCAATTGCGCGAGGCATTCCCTGCGGAATTGCTGGACTGGCGCGAAAAGGTGTTGGCTTCGGACTTGTCGGACCTGCCGGTCGCGCTGCGCTACAGCCTGCCCGATTGGATGGCGCAGGCGCTGCAATCCCGCGGCGATCTCGGTGGCGGTGAGTTCGAGGCGTTGGCGGCGAGCCTGCTGCAATCCGCGCCGCTGGATTTGCGCGTGAATCTGCTCAAGACCACGCGCGACGCCGCGCGTGCCGAGTTGCTGGGCTTGGGCATCGAGGCCCAGCCCATGCAATATTCGCCGTGGGGTTTGCGTGTCGAGGGCAAGCCGGCGCTGAACCGATCCGAAGCGTTCATCGACGGCGCCATCGAAGTGCAGGACGAGGGCAGCCAACTGCTCGCCCTGTTGCTCGAACCCAGGCGCGGCGAGATGGTGGCCGACTTCTGCGCCGGCGCTGGCGGCAAGACGCTGGCGCTCGGCGCGATGATGCGCAACACCGGGCGCCTCTACGCCTTCGACGTGGCCGAGCACCGCCTGAGCAAGCTGCGCCCGCGGCTGGCGCGCAGCGGTCTGTCCAACGTCTATCCGGTCGTCATCAGTCACGAGCGTGACGATCGCGTGCAGCGCCTGGCCGGCAAGCTCGATCGCGTTCTGGTGGATGCCCCTTGTACCGGCACCGGCACGCTGCGCCGCAATCCCGACCTGAAGTGGCGACTGGGCGAGGCCGACGTGCCCAAGCTGGCGGCGCAGCAAGCGTCCATCCTGAAGGCTGCGGCTGGCCTGCTCAAACCCGGCGGGCGGCTGGTGTACGCCACCTGCAGCATGCTTCCTGCGGAGAACCGGCAGGTGGTCGAGCAATTCCTGCGCGAGCGGCCGGATTTTGCCTTGCAGAGCGCCGCCGAGATTCTGGCTCACCAGCAAATCACGATCGCCCAGGGGTCCGACAGCCACATGCTGGAGCTGTTTCCCCACCGGCACAACACGGACGGGTTCTTTGCCGCCGTGATGCAAAGGTCCGTCGAAGCGCGTGCCGCGCGTCCAAGTGCCGCAATGCCTTCGAAAAAGTCGGATATCGGGGCTCCTTAAAATGGGCTTGGTATTTTGGCGAGTCTTGCAACCCTGCAGACCACACAAGCGATGCTCGTGAACCCCTGGGTTGGCGTTTTAAGTTGGACGGATTGAAAAAAACATGTTGGATGGTTTCCTGAGTTGGGCTGGGCATGGTTTGCTGCATGCCGGCGTCTGGCGGATCGTGCTTTACACCCTGGTGACGACCCATATCACCATCGTTGCCGTCACGGTGTTCTTGCACCGCTCCCAAGCCCACCGCAGCCTCGATTTGCATCCGGCGGTGATGCATTTCTTCCGGTTCTGGCTCTGGCTCACCACGGGCATGGTGACCAAGGAATGGGTGGCCATCCACCGCAAGCACCATGCCAAGTGCGAAACCGCGGACGATCCGCACAGCCCCGTGACCAAGGGCATCTCCAACGTGTTGCTGCGCGGCTCCGAGCTGTACCGGGCCGAGTCGAAAAACCAGGAAACCCTGGCCAAGTTCGGCCACGGCACGCCGGACGACTGGCTGGAACGCCATGTGTATTCGCGCCTGGCCTGGCAGGGCGTGGGGCTGGTGCTCATCGCCGACGTGCTGATGTTCGGCGCAATCGGCGCCACGGTGTGGGCAGTGCAGATGTTGTGGATCCCGGTCTGGGCGGCGGGCGTCATCAACGGCCTGGGCCACTGGTGGGGCTACCGCAACTACGCCAGCCGAGACACCAGCCACAACGTTCTTCCCTGGGGCCTGATCATCGGCGGCGAGGAATTGCACAACAACCATCACACCTATCCCACTTCGGCCAAGCTGTCGCTCAAGTGGTGGGAGTTCGACATCGGCTGGGCCTATATCTGCCTGCTGTCCTGGGTCGGTTTGGCCAAGCCCCGCAAGCTTCCGCCCAAGGCCAGGATCGGCGCGGTGCGCCCGCACGTGGACTTGGCCCTGCTGCAGACCGTGATTGCCAACCGCTACGACCTCATGGCCCGCTATGCGCGTGAACTCAAGCGCGCCCTGCATGCCGAATTGCAGCGCACGGAGGCGAGTGCCAGGGCGCAAAGCGCGGCGCGCAGCGGTCAGCGCGCGGTGTTGCGCGCCGCGCGCCACCTGATCGCGCGTGAACGCGAAACCCTGGATGCGAGATCGCGTGCCGTGGTGGATGCCGCGGCGCAGACCAGTCCCGCCATCGACAAGCTGTTGCGCATGCGCGAAGACCTCAAGGCCGTCTGGGAGCAGTCGTCGGCTTCGGCCGAGCAGCTGCGCCAGCATCTGCAGGACTGGTGTCACCGCGCCGAGCAGAGCGGCATCGCGGCCTTGCAGGGACTCTCGCTGCGTTTACGCAGCTATGCCTGAGCACCCCGGGGGGCGACGTCGCGGTTCCGGGCCTGCGCAGGCCCGGCCCGGAGCGCCAGGTCTGCGGGCGGGAGGACCAAACCGGTCTTCCGCGCCATCGACAAAAAAGCCGCTGCGAAGCGGCTTTTTTGTCGGCGAAGCCGGAGATCACTGCAGTTGCTGCTGCAGCACCTTGAGGATGTTCTGAGCCGATTGCGCGCTGTCGGCGCCGGCGTTGATGGCCTGCACGCTGACCTGCGACACGGTGCCGGCGGGCTGCACCAGGATGCGGAAGTGCTCGGGCTTGACTTGCGTCTTGCCACCGCCGAACAGGCGGCTCAGGAAGCCGCCCTGGTTCTCCTCGGCCTTCATCGCCGCGACGGGGTTGACGTAGCGGATATCGTAGATGCCGGTGGCGCGGTTGCGGTCGGTCACGGTGAATCCCGCGGTGTTGATCGCCAGGCCGACCCTGCGCCAGGCTTCGTCGAAACCGTCCTGCACCTGCAGGGCGCGGCCGCCGTCGATCAGGCTCACGCGTGGCACGTTCGGCGGCGTGGTCACGTCGGTCACCGCGGCCTTGGCCTGCTGCTCGCTCATGCCGAGATGCACCATGAGCTTGCGCAGGAACACGGTGTCGAGCGTGGGATCGGGGGTGCCGGGCTGCCAGGTGGTCTGGGTCTTGTCCTGATTGGTGTAGACCTCGACCATCGTCTGGTGGGTGATGAAAATTTCCGTGCCCTTGCCGTCCGGCGTGCGCTCGAACACGGTGCGGTAGCGGTCGCGCTCCCCGGTGTCGTAGAGGCTGTCGAACACCTTGCCCAGGTATTTGCGAATGAAGTCCTGCGGCAGCTTGGCACGGTTCTCGGCCCAGTCGGTTTCCATTTCGCCGGTGGCCGCATCGGCCTTGGTGAGGTAGAAGCCGTTTTGCTGCCAGAACTCCTTGACCTTGTCCCACAGCTTGGCCGGAGGCGTGTCGACGACCAGCCAGCGCTGGCCGCCGGCTTGCTCGATATGCATGCCGGGGTACTGGGGCAGCACGGCGTCGTTGGCGGGCTCGGCTGTCTGCACGGTGGCCGACTTCTGGTAGGCCAGGGCGCTGACCGGTCCGGTCTTGGCGTTGTCCGGCATGGTGTAGCGCTGCTCGTGCGTGATTTGCGTGAGGTCGGGCGGAATGTCGAGCGACGGCGCCGCCTTGGCGCTTTCATAGTCGACGCTCTTGCCACTGACCACGGTGCTCATCGACGAGCAGCCGCCCAGCGCGGCCACGGCCAGTGCGAGAGCGGTCAAACGCAGGACGGGAAGTCCGGATAAGGCGGGGATGCGGCGCATGGCTGAATTTTTAGTGGAGAACGGGGATGCCCAGGGCGGACAGCGCGGCACGCAAGGCTTGCTGATGCTCAGCGTTGGACAGCGGCGTGAGCGGCAGGCGAATGCCTCCCGCGATCTTGCCCATGGCCTGCAGCGCCCACTTCACGGGAATGGGGTTGGGCTCGGCGAACAGCAGGCGGTTGATGTCCATGAGCTTGAAGTGCAGCTGCGCCGCCTCCTTGGCATGGCCGGTGATGGCCGCCATGCACAGCGCATGCATCTGGCGCGGGGCGACGTTGGCGGTGACGCTGACGTTGCCATGCCCGCCGAGCAGCATCAGCGCGACGGCGGTGGGGTCGTCGCCCGAGTACACGGCGAAACCCTCGGGCGCGGCGCGCAGGATCTGCGCGGCGCGGTCGATGTTGCCGGAGGCTTCCTTGATGCCGACGATGTTGGGGATTTCGGCCAGACGCAGCACGGTTTCGGCCTGCATATCGGCCACGGTGCGGCCGGGCACGTTGTACAGCACCATCGGAATGTCCACCGCCTCGGCGATGGCACGGAAGTGGCGGTACATGCCTTCCTGCGTCGGCTTGTTGTAGTAGGGCACGACTTGCAGCGTGCAATCGGCGCCGACCTCCTTGCAGAAGTGCGACAGCTCGATGGCCTCGGCCGTGGAGTTGGCGCCGGCGCCGGCCATGACGGGCACGCGGCCCTTGGCCTGCTCGACCGCGGCGCGGATGATGTCGCGATGCTCCTGCACATTCACGGTCGGGGATTCGCCCGAGGTGCCGACCACGCCGATGCAGTCGGTTCCTTCGCTGATGTGCCATTCAATGAGGCCGCGCAGGCTGTCGAAATCGACGCTGCCACCCTCAAACATGGGCGTGACCAGGGCCACGATGCTGCCGGTAATGGGATTCATGCCGCGCATTTGTGAAAATCAAAGATTGTACTTGGCAGGGTGGGACCCGGCCCCGGCCTCGGCGGCACGCGCGGGCGGGTGCTCGCGCACGGCGCAGATGCGCTGCACGAAGGCGGGTTTGGGGGTGACCACGAAGCCATCCTCGTAGGCCACCACGCGCAGGTGCGGCCGCACGGCGTCGAGCAGTTCGCCGGGGCGCAGCAGGAAGTCGGGGTTGCTGGGTTTGCCGATGGAGCCATTGCCCAGGGCGAAGGTTTCGTAGATCAGCACCCCGCCTTCGGCCACCGCCTGCACGATGTGTGGCAGCAGCGGGCGCCACAGGTAGTTGGTGACGATCACCGCGCCGAAGCGGCTCTCGCCCAGCGGCCAGGTGCCGGCCTCGAGGTCGGCCACGGTGACCTGTGCCATGGCGCGCAGCGGTTCCACCGCATGCGCGTCGCGGTCCACCGCATGCATGGCGAACCCCCGCGCCGCAAGCGCCCGCACATGGCGCCCGCCGCCGCAGGCCAGGTCCAGCACCCGCGCGCCAGGATCGATCAGCGGCACGAAACGCATGACCCAGGGCGAGGGCGCGAACAGGGCCTGCGGACCGGACGTTCCGGCAGCGGGGTCGGGTGTCATGGGCGGTGAGATCGGGTGCATCGGGTGTATTCAAGCAGAATCGGGTTGGTGCGGCGCAGCGCGGTCGGCCCGGGCCCCGCGGCGCGGGCCGGCTTCTAGAATCCTCCGGGCTCGAGCACGCTTGGCGTCGCGCTGTCAAGCCTTATTCGCGCTGCCCGGCCGATCTGATTCTGCTGCCGCTTTTTTGAGCAGACCCAGACCGACCCGCATGGAATCTGGATTTCCGGGCCTGCGGCAGGGACTCTATCCCCATTCGGTGGGGATAAGTTTTTCGGCTGACGTTCGGCCATCGCGGTCTCGAGCTTGTCCACAATTCTGCCCATTTATCCACAATACATCCATGGCAACCCGAACCACGACGGCCTACAGCGAATCGTCCATCCGCGTGCTCAAGGGACTGGAGCCCGTGCAGCAGCGCCCGGGCATGTACACGTCCACCTCGAGTCCGCTGCACATCATGCAGGAGGTCATCGACAACAGCGCCGACGAGGCCCTGGCAGGGCACGCGCGCCGCATCGCGGTGACCCTGCATGCCGACGGCAGCTTGAGCGTGCAGGACGATGGCCGCGGCATCCCGGTCGGCCTGCATCCCGATGAGGGCGTGCCGGTGGTCGAACTGGTGTTCACGCGATTGCACGCCGGCGGCAAGTTCGACAAGCTCGATGCCGGCGCGGCCTACCGGTTCTCGGGAGGGCTGCATGGCGTGGGCGTGAGCGTGACCAACGCGCTGGCCTCGCGCCTCGAGGTCGAGGTGCACCGCGAAGGCCAGGCCGCGGCCCTGGTGTTCCAGGGAGGCGCCCCGGTGCAGGCGCTGGTGACGCGCCCGTTGACGCGCAGCGACTGGAAATGCGGAACCCGGGTGCGGGTGTGGCCCGACGCCAAGTACTTCGACACCGTGCAACTGCCGCAAGCCGAACTGCTGCATCTGCTGCGCAGCAAGGCCGTGCTGCTGCCGGGTCTGGAGGTGAGCCTGCTGGTGGAGAAGAGCGGCGAGACGCGCACCTGGCGCTACGACCATGGCTTGCGCGGCTACCTGAATGAGGTGCTGGGCGAGGCGCCGGTGCTGTTCACCTCCGAGGGCGAGGGGCAGGCCAATGGTCAGGCCGAGGGCTTCGCCGTGGGCGAGGGCGCGAGCTGGTGCGTGGCGTTCAGCAGCGAAGGCAGCGTGCTGCGCGAGTCCTACGTCAACCTCATTCCCACCCCCGCGGGCGGCACACATGAGGCTGGCCTGCGCGACGGCCTGTTCCAGGCGGTGAAGAGCTTCATCGAACTGCACGGCCTGCTGCCCAAGGGCGTGAAGCTGCTGCCGGAGGACGTGTTCGCGCGCGCCTCCTTCGTGCTTTCGGCCAAGGTGCTCGACCCGCAGTTCCAGGGGCAGATGAAGGAGCGGCTCAACAGCCGCGACGCGGTGCGCCTGGTCTCGGGCTTCGTGCGCCCGGCGCTGGAGCTGTGGATGAACCAGCATGTCGAGCAGGGCAAGCAGCTTGCCGAGCTGGTCATCGCGCAGGCGCAAAGCCGCCAGCGCGCGGCGCAGAAGGTGGAAAAGCGCAAGGGCTCGGGCATGGCGGTGCTCCCCGGCAAGCTGACCGATTGCGAAAGCCGCGACACCGCGCGCAACGAGCTGTTCCTGGTCGAGGGCGATTCCGCCGGCGGCTCGGCCAAGATGGGGCGCGACAAGGAATTCCAGGCCGTGCTGCCCTTGCGCGGCAAGGTGCTCAACGCCTGGGAGGTCGAGCGCGACCGGCTGTTCGCCAACCAGGAGATCCACGACATCGCCGTGGCCGTCGGCCTGGACCCGCACAGCCGCGGCGACACCCTGGACTTCGCCGCGCTGCGCTACGGCAAGATCTGCATCCTCAGCGATGCCGACGTGGACGGTTCGCACATCCAGGTGCTGCTGCTGACCTTGTTCTTCCGCCATTTCCCGCAGCTCGTCGAGCGCGGCCATGTGTACGTGGCGCGTCCGCCGCTGTTTCGCGTCGACGCCCCCGCGCGCGGCAAGAAACCGGCAGCCAAGCTATACGCGCTCGACGAAGGCGAGCTGCAGGCCATCCTCGACCGCCTGCGCAAGGACGGCGTGAAGGAGGGCGCCTGGAGCGTGTCGCGCTTCAAGGGCCTGGGCGAGATGAGCGCCGAGCAACTGTGGGAGACCACCCTCAACCCCGACACCCGGCGCCTGCTGCCGGTGCAACTGGGCCAGGTCAGCGAAGCCGTCACGACCGAACTCTTCACCCATCTCATGGGCAAGGGCGAGGCGCAGGCCCGGCGCGACCTGATGGAAGCCTACGGCGACCGCGTGGAGGTGGACGTTTGATCGTCCACGCCGCGTCGCCTACCTCACCGCCACGCTCGACATGCCTGACACCGTTTCCGCACCGCATCCATGACCACGCACACACCCGGCCCCAACGATCCCACGCCTGATTTATTCACCACCCGACCCGACGCGCCGCCCCCGCCTGCGAACGCGGCCGACGACGACAGCCTGGCGCTGGCCGATTACGCGCGCCAGGCCTATCTCGACTACGCCATCTCGGTGGTCAAGGGGCGCGCCCTGCCGGACGTGTGCGACGGTCTCAAGCCGGTGCAGCGCCGCCTGCTGTACGCCATGGACCGCATGAATCTCGCGGCCGGGGCCAAGCCGGTGAAGTCCGCGCGCGTGGTCGGCGACGTGCTGGGCAAGTACCACCCGCACAGCGACCAGGCCGCCTACGACGCCCTCGTGCGCCTGGCGCAGGACTTCGCGCAGCGCTACCCGCTGATCGACGGCCAGGGCAATTTCGGCTCGCGCGACGGCGACGGCGCCGCGGCCATGCGCTACACCGAGGCGCGCCTGACGCCCATCGCCCGGCTGCTGCTGGACGAGGTGGACATGGGCACGGTGGACTTCGTGCCCAACTATGACGGCTCCACCATCGAGCCGCGCCTGCTGCCGGCGCGCCTGCCCTTCGTGCTGCTCAACGGCGCCAGCGGCATCGCCGTCGGCCTGGCCACCGAGATTCCGGCGCACAACCTGCGCGAGGTGGCGGCGGCCTGCGTGGCCGTGCTGCGCAAGCCCGGCATCGCGCTGGACGAGATTCTCGACCTCATGCCGGGCCCGGACTTCGCCACCGCCGGCCAGCTCATCAGCAGCGCGGCCGACATCCGCGAGGCCTACGCCAGCGGGCGCGGCAGCCTCAAGGTGCGCGCGCGCTGGAGCGTGGAGGAACTGGCGCGCGGCCAGTGGCAGCTGGTGGTCACCGAACTGCCGCCGGGGACCTCGACCCAGCGCGTGCTGCAGGAGATCGAGGAGCTCACCGACCCCAAGCCCAAGGCCGGCAAGAAGGCCGTCAGCGCCGAGCAGCAGCAACTCAAGCAGACCGTGCTCGCGGTGCTCGACGGCGTGCGCGACGAGTCCGGGCGCGACGCCGCGGTGCGCCTGGTGCTCGAGCCCAAGAGTTCGCGCGTGCCGGTGGAGGAGATGGTGTCGGTGCTGCTGTCCACCACCAGCCTGGAGCAGAGCGTGCCGCTCAACCTGGTGGTGGTCGGCGCCGACGGCAAGCCGCGCCAGAAGCCGCTGCTGGACATCCTGCGCGAATGGACCGCGTTCCGCCAGGCCACGGTACGGCGCAGAAGCGCGCACCGCCTGCAGCAGGTGCAGGAGCGCCTGCACATTCTCGAGGGGCGGCGCATCGTGCTGCTCAACATCGACGAGGTCATCCGCATCATCCGCGAAAGCGACGAGCCCAAGCCGGCGCTGATCGAACACTTCGGGCTCAGCGACCGCCAGGCCGAGGACATTCTGGAAATCCGCCTGCGCCAGCTCGCGCGCCTGGAGGCGATCAAGATCGAGCAGGAGATCGACAAGCTCACCGCGGAGCAGAAGGAACTGCAGACCCTGCTCGGCGACGACAAGGCGCTCACGCGCCGGGTGATCAAGGAGATCGAGCAGGACGCCAAGCAGTTCGGCGACGACCGCCGCACCCTGATCCAGGCCGAAAGCCGCGCCACCCTGGAGGTGCGCGTACCCGACGAGCCGGTGACGGTCATCGTCTCGCAGAAGGGCTGGCTGCGCACGCAGAAAGGCCACGGCCTGGCCGCCGCCAACCTGAGCTTCAAGCCCGGCGACGCGCTCTACGCTACTTTCGAGTGCCGCAGCACCGGCATGTTGTGGGTGCTGGGCAGCGACGGGCGCGCCTACAGCATTCCCATCGCCGGCCTGCCGGGCGGGCGCGGCGACGGCCAGCCGGTGACGAGTTTCATCGAACTGTCCTCGGGCACGCTGCCCGCCCATTACTGGGCCGGGCCGGCGGACACGCCGCTGCTGCTGGCGTCGTCGGGCGGCTATGGTTTCATCGCGCCGGCCGAGAGCCTGGGCAGCCGGCAGAAGGGGGGCAAGACCTTCGTCGCCCTGGAGCCCGGCGAAACCCTGCTGGCGCCGCAGGCCCTGCGCGGCGTGGCGGCGGAAGGCGGCGCGGCGCCGATGGCCGACCGCATCGCCGTGCTCGGCAGCAGCGGGCGTCTGCTGGTGTTCGGCACCGACGAGCTGCGCGAACTGCCGCGCGGCGGGCGCGGTGTCATGCTCATGGCGCTCGATGCGAAGGAAAGCGTGCGTGCGGTGCAGGCGCTGATGCCAAAGGCCGCCTTGGAACTGACCGGAACCGGACGCGGCGGCGCGGCCAAGACCATGGTTTTCGAGCACCGTGCGCTGCAGGCCTATGCCGGCAAGCGCGCGCGCAAGGGCAAGGACCTGGGCGCGCCGAGCTTCAAGCCCACGGGCTTGCGCGCCGTCTGACGGCCGGCGTTAAAGCCGGTTGCCGGCGCGGGGGCGTCGGCGTCTATTCGAGTTCGACGATAAGCTCGACTTCCACCGCCGCGCCCAGCGGGATCTGCGCCACGCCGAAGGCGCTGCGGGCGTGCTGGCCCTTGGCGCCGAACACCTTGCCGAACAGCTCGGAGGCGCCGTTGATCACCAGGTGCTGCTCGGTGAAGGTGGGCAGCGAGTTCACCAGCCCCATGAGCTTGACCACGCGGCGAATGCGGTCGAGGTTGCCGGTGGCGGCGTGCAGCGTGCCCAGCAGGTCGATGGCGACCAGGCGGGCGGCCTCCTGGCCTTGCGCCGTGGTCAGCTCGCGCCCGAGCTGGCCGGCCCAGACCGCGCCGTCCTTCTTGCTGATGTGGCCGGAGAGGAAAACCAGGTTGCCGGTCTGGACGAAGGGCAGATAGGCGGCGGCGGGCGCAGCGACTTGCGGCAGCGTGATGCCGAGTTCCTGCAGGGTGGTGTAGACGGACATGATGGCGATGTGTTCCGGGGAAAGTCGCACAGCATAAAAGCGTTCTGCCGTGCGGGTGACGGGCCGCTATCCGGCATGTTCCAGGGCGCGGATCTGGCGGTCCTGCCAGCGGGCGAACGCCAGCATGGCCACGGTGGCGCCGATGAGGGCGAAAAACATGTCGGATTGGGTGTCCCAGGGGTCGCCCTGGGTGCCGAGAAAGTCCTGCGCGCCCATGCCCAGCGCCAGCGCCATCCACCACTCGACGAGTTCGTAGAAGGCGCTCACCGCCATCGCGACGCAGACGCCGAGAAAACCCGCCATGCGGGCGTGCGCCCTCGCCACATAGCCGCCGCGCAGCAGGATTTCGCGCGCTGCCAGCGCCGGCACCAGGCCCTGCATGAAGTGGCCGATCTTGTCGTAGGGATTGCGCCCGAGGTGCAGCAAATCCTGCAGCCAAAAGCCCAGCGGGACCCGCGCGTAGGTGTAGGTGCCGCCGAGGATGAGCACCAGCGCGTGCAGGGCGACGAGCACGTACAGCAGCGGCGTGAGCGGGAAGCGGCGCCAGGTGGCGGCCATGACGGGCAGCGCGATGAGCACCGGCGACACTTCGAGCAGCCAGGTGGCGCGGTCGTGCGGCGCGACGCCGGAGGCGACGAGCGCGGCCAGCACGAGGCCGCCGAGGGCGAGGGGCAGACGTGGCGAAGTCGGCATGGCGGAACGGGTTTGCATGTCGGGCGCCTCTTGCGGATTCGACGGGGTTCACGCACCCGCAGCGTAGTGCCGCCGCGCCCAGGCGACGGTGGCCGCCGCGGCCGGCTCGGCTTGCGTGGGCTGCAGGCCGAAGCGGGCGCGCAAGCGGCTGTCGTCGACGACGAAAGGCGCATCCCATTGGTAGCGCATCTCGATGAGTTCCCGCATCAAGGGCATGAACACGCCGGCCGCTTTGAGTGCCCAGATGGGCAATGGGGCGAGCCGGATGTCGCGCCCCAGTTGCTGGGAGAAGCGCTGCGTCAGCGCGCGCAGCGTCGGCGCGGGCTCGCAGGGCAGCATCCAGGGGCGGCCGTAGGCGTCGTCGTCGGCGCAGCCCAGGGCCGCGAGCCCGGCGGCCACGTCCGGCGTGTAGTGGTAGGTGTGCACCGCGTCCGGATCCACGGTCAGGCGCACCGGCTTGCCCGCCAGCGCGGCGGGCCAGTACCAGTCGCCCATGAAGCTGGCGACCGCCCCAGGGCCGTAGAAATCCGAGGCGCGTCCGCTCGTCGCCAGCACATCGCCCCGCTTGTGCGCGGCGAACAGGGTTTCGGCCACGCGGGCGCGAATCTCGCCCTTGCGGCTGCAGGGTTGCACGGGCGAGTCCTCGTTCAGCGCGCGCCCATTCGGCCGGCCCAGCATATAGACGTTGTCCAGCACCACCAGGCGCGCTTGGGTCCGCGCCGCGGCGGCGATCAGGTTGTCCATCAGGCGTGGCAGCGTCGCGGCCCACACCGCCGTGTCGTAAGGCGGGTTCATACAGTGATAGACCGTGCGCGCGCCCTCGACGGCGCGCAGGCAGAAGGCGGGGTCGAGCGCGTCCCCGGCCACGGCCTCGATGCCCGGCGCCATGCCCTTGGGCGCGCGCTTGGCCACGCGCACCCGCTTGCCTTCGCGCACGAGTTGTTGCGCCAAGAGGGTCCCCACCTGGCCGGCGCCGAACAGGACGTGGAGGTCTTCTGCCATGGTCATCTCCCTGTGTGATCGGGCCGCGCCTGTCCATGCGGACAAGGCCGCCGACGCGGCGAAGGGCCATAGTATCGGGCTTATGCGACCCATCCCGGCCCAGTCACGCGGGCGATGCACTGGGTTGCCATCCATTCAAGGCGTGTGTCGTCTGCATCCATGGCGCAAAAGATCCGCATCGTGGCCGCGCTGCAGGCCAACGGCGAATTCGTCGCCATGGGCGCGGGCGGCGCCGACGTGGCGCGAGGGCCGGCGCATTGTCGACAACATCTGCAAGTTCATTCGCTACGCCATGACGGGCAACTGGGGCGAGATCTGGACCCTGTTCCTCGCTCCGCTGCTGGGCTTGCCCATGCCGCTGCTGCCGATCCACATCCTGTGGCGGTCGGCAACCCGCACGGCAGGACCATGGTGTTCACCGTGCTCACCCTCACGCAGATGGCGCATGTAATGGCCATTCGTTCCGAGCGCGAATCCTTGTTCACCCTCGGCCTGCGCAGCAACCTGCCCCTGCTCGGCGCCGTGTCGCTGACCTTGGCGCTGCAGCTGGGCGTCGTCTACCTGCCGCTTCTGCAGCCGGTATTCCATACCTTGCCGCTCGCGCCCGGCGAGCTCGTGGCCTGCCTGGGCTGCGCGTTGCTGGTGTTCGCCGTCGTGGAGGGTGAGAAGGCCTGGCGGCGTCGCGCCGGCCGGGCCATGCATGCGGCCATTGGCGCGGCATGAGCCCATCGCCCGGCCGTCCGAAGATGGGCGAAACCCCGCGCGGCGGGGTCGCGCGCAGCGCGGGGGTGCCCTCCCCATGAGCGCGAAGCGGCATTCGCTGCTAGGATGCGCGCTGCTGCCCGAAAGTCCAGTCATCGGGCGGCGGTCTATCTGACATCATGGCCGGAGCCTCCGGCCGCCTTTTCTGTTGCGGACTGGCGTCGCGCCATGCGACGGCCGCAGAGCCAATGCCGCAGATTCGCGGCCATCTCCACATGCATTTTGATCAACTCGGGCTCGCTGAGCCCATTCTGCTTGCCGTCCGCGAGCAGGGCTACACCACGCCTACTCCCATCCAGGCGCAGGCCATTCCCGCCGTGCTGCAAGGCGGCGACCTGCTGGCGGCCGCGCAAACCGGCACCGGCAAGACCGCCGCTTTCACCCTGCCCATCCTGCACCGCCTGAGCCAGAGCGAACAGGCGCGCGACGCGCAAGGCCGCGTCATCCCCCGCGTGCTGGTGCTGGTGCCCACGCGTGAACTCGCCGCGCAAGTGGCCGAGAGCGTGCGCGACTACGGCAAAAACCTCAAGCTGCGCAGCATGGTCATGTACGGCGGCGTGGGCATGCAACCCCAGATCGACGCGCTCAAGCGCGGCGTCGACATCGTCGTCGCCACGCCGGGCCGCATGCTCGACCACCATGGCCAGCGCACGCTGAATCTCTCCGGCATCAACACCCTGGTGTTGGATGAGGCCGACCGCATGCTCGACATGGGCTTCATCCACGACATCAAGCGCGTGCTCGCCCTGCTGCCCAAGCAGCGCCAGAACCTGCTGTTCTCGGCCACCTTCTCCGACGAGATCAAGATCCTGGCCAACGGCCTGCTGAACAAGCCGGCCGTGATCGAGGTGGCGCGCCGCAACACCACCGCCACCACCGTGCAGCAAACGGTGCACCCGGTGGGCCGCGAGCGCAAGCGCGAACTGCTCTCCCACCTCATCCGCGAAAGCAACTGGTACCAGGTGCTGGTGTTCATGCGCACCAAGCACGGCGCCAACCGTCTGGCCGAGCAGCTCAACACTGACGGCATCGGCGCCGATGCCATTCACGGCAACAAGAGCCAGGGGGCGCGCACCCGCGCGCTGGCCTCGTTCAAGAGCGGCAAGTTGCAGGTGCTGGTGGCCACCGACATCGCCGCGCGCGGCATCGACATCGACCAGCTGCCCATGGTGGTGAACTACGAACTGCCCAACGTGCCCGAGGACTACGTGCACCGCATCGGCCGCACCGGCCGCGCAGGCAGCACGGGCCAGGCCATCTCGCTGGTGTGCGTGGACGAGTTGCGTTTCCTGCGCGATATCGAGACCCTCATCGGCAAGCCCATCGACCGCAAACTCATCGCCGGGTTCGAACCCGATCCCAAGGAGCGTGCCCAGCCCATCCGCGTCGGCCGCACCACGATCGGCGGCGGCAAACCCGCCGGTGGCGGTGGCCAACGCCGCGGCGAAGGCCCGGCCCGCGGCAACGCCGGCCATGGCCACGGCCGCAGCGACGCCAGCGGCCATGCCCACGGCAGCGGACGTCGCGACGGCGGCCGCCCGGCCCCGGCGCGTACCGACTCCGGCCGCCGCGGCAGTTCCAGCGCGCCACGGCGCGACGGCAACCACGGCTGATCCCGCCAACCCGCGGCCTGCGGGCCATGGATGCCGCGCAAGCGCATCAAAAAAAGCGAAACGGACTGGGCTGCGTGTCATTGCAGCCCAGTCCGTTTCGCACCCCTGTGTCGGTGTGTCGCGGGGTGACCGTTCTGCGGCCATGATGGCCGAGATCGACCTGTTGCCGTCTGCAGTGTTGGGCCGTGAAAGCCCCAAGCTCGGCCACAGCGGCCGTTCGAGCTTTTGAAATGCCCCCGGAAGAGGACGCCATGGCAACGAGCGCCACAGCGTGCGTTTGGCGGCATCAACGTTGGACGTCGGCGCCAAAGCGGACATTCAACTGCCTGACGTAACGCGACGTTTTGTCGCGGGGCGGCCTGATTGCTTGGTGACGCGCGGCTCGGCCAGACGGCCCGTCACGTATTTGTGAAGAACGCTGGCGATGAGTGTTTGATACGGCACACCTTCTTCAAGTGCTTTAACTTGAATGTCGCTCAAATCGCCAGAGGACAGGCGGATGTTGACCCGGCGATCCTTAATAGCCGTAGCGCGCGCTGCTGCCTTGAATTTCGCTAGCTCGGCCTTCGTGGCAACGGACTTCAGTTGGTCTTTCTCAAAGGCGTTGAGGACTTCATGCTCGTAAGCATCAATTTTCGGCATCTGTTTCACCTTGATTCAAATAGTCCCTCGTTGCCTTGCGGCTCGGGATTAAGGTCTTGAGAAAGAAATAGTCTTTCTCTTCAATAAACGGCACCAAATAGACGTAGTTGTCACACGCCACTACGAGAACGCGCCGCCCGCGGGTCGAAGGCGAAGCCTGGGTCAATCAAGGAAGGAGAGGAAGGAGGCGCCGGGCGTTCAGAGCCGGGAGACGAATTCCTCCGGCCGGGGGCGCGGGCGTATCGGCTTGCGGTGTTGCACGGTGCCGATGGCCAGAAAGCAGACCGCGCGTTCCCCGTCCCGTAGCCTGAACAGCCGGCGCATGCCGTCGGTGTCGAGGGCCTGGCCGCTGACCAGGCCTGCGCCGAAGCCGTTGGCGTGCGCGATCAGCAGGATGTTCTGGATGGCGCAGCCCAGCGAGACCAGGCGTTCCTGGGCGGGGATTTCCGGGTGGTCGTCGGCATGCTCGCGGACGATGGCCAGTGCCAGGAAGGGTGCCCGATGCGCCTTGTCGCGAGCCTCGGCCAGCGCATGGTCGTCGGCGTTCGGATCGCGTTCGCGCAAGGCCGCCGCGAACACCTCGCCCAGGGCGTCGCGCCGGTGGCCGGGAACGACGACAAAGCGCCAGGGCAGGATCTGGCCGTGATCGGGCGCGGCTGCCGCCGCCAGGAAAAACGCCTGGATCTGCGCGTCGCTGGGCCCCGGTTCGTGCAGGCGCTTGGGTCCGAACTGCTGCCGCGTCTGAATGATGGTCGCGGCCAGCTCGGCATAGGCCGGCGCCCCCGGCGGCGTCGGAGCGGGCGGCGTGGGTTCCGTCACGGCGGACATGGCGATTCTCCTGCAAGGCCAATGGGAGCGATGATCCTGCACACCAGCGTCCGGCTGTCGCTGAAGCGGGGCATCAGCAGGGCGTTGGCGCGTTTTTGCGACTGTAGTACCACCACGTCGCCAGCACGCACAGCACATAGAAGACGATGAACCCATACAGCGCCGGCTGCGGCCCGCCGGTCAGGGCAATGGACGTGCCGTAGCTCTTGGGGACGAAGAAGGCGCCGTAGGCCGCCACCGCCGAGCTGAAACCGATGACCGCCGCGGCCTCCTTGTTCGCGTCCTTCACCGCCTGTTCCTGCGCCGCGGCAGCCTGGCCGGCGGCGGCACGCTTGCGGTCGGTGAGGAAGATGACCGGGATCATGCGGAAGGTCGAGCCGTTGCCGATCCCGGTGGTGGCGAACAGCAGCATGAACGCGGCG
>MLJW01000344.1_pt1 | contig 24949 bp, 16 predicted proteins | sample 888231 | NCBI WGS metagenome assembly MLJW01 (sample SAMN05788063, study PRJNA343431) | mine drainage metagenome | isolation source: sample collected from the inflow into an acid mine drainage treatment plant... | place: Germany: Lusatia, lignite mining district
TGCGCCGATTCGTTCTTGAAAACTCAAGCCTCTGCACCTTGGATTCTTTCATCGCGTGTCACCTCGTTTTTTATTTGCAACTCTATCAATGATAGAGATTTGAGGGACACGCGATACCTATTTCATGCAATATTCAGGCTAGCTGACTCCTTTGATCGACCTCAGCTTACGGCTTCGGCGTGATCGCCTTTGCAGAATCGAACTCCAGGTTCCGGCTACCAGGCTTGGGATTCAGCCACCAAGCAAGCCCAACCGTGCTCGGAAACTCTGGATTGGTACTTGAAGTGATTGACAACTGAACTCGCGCGTAGCGGCCGTCAGCAGTGCGGACATAGAAACGCTTTTGCACTCGATTCTCCTGTACTCGCTCATCGCCATTCTCGCCATACACCAGTACAGGAACATATCCGTTTTCCGGAGCCAGATACATCAATTTCGCGGTACTTTCGGCAAGACCACTCGCAGTGATCTCCGTTGTCCAAGGGTAATGTAGTAGCTGTTGTCCCGGTTGTGCCATCGGCTGTTTCAAGGTGACTATCAAGTCTCCACCTGTGGCTACCTTTTTCCCGGTGACCAAATCTATACGCACAGGCGTGCCGTCAGTCTGAAGCCTAAAGACCCTTCCGTCTCCGTAGATCATGGGTTCCGCGCCTTGGAGCCTGAACATGACGAACACAACAGGTTCTTTCGGGTCGGGATGGTAGCGTTCCGACTCCGCAACCATCTCCGTGAACTGAAACGGGCCGTGGTCGCCGCCGTACTCGTAGCCTTCCTTTTCCAATCCAATGCCGAGGGTGCGCCCTTCCATTCCGTCGATCGCAAATAGTCCCGCAGAGTCCGTCTTTGTCTGCTTCTTATCCACCCCCGCCGATAAACCGCTATTGTAGATCACAGATGCATACACATCAACGGCGGGAACGGGACCACCAAACTGATCGACTACCTTGCCGTAAAACTCGATTGGCTTGTGGTTCACGGCACCGAGCAGATTTACCATCTGCTCGCGCTTGCTGGCGAGCTGTGACACTGCGGGATTGCCTGCGTTAATGGCGGGAGTGAGTGTCGGAACTGCCCGTTGCGTCATCTCTGCGGAACGTGCGGGAGGCTCGGTTGCGTTGGGCGTAGGCGAAGCTGTCTTCACCTCGGATTTCGGTTTGCACAATTCCCAGAAAGATATCCCGACCGCGACCAATAGCAGAATAATTAATACTCGGCGAAGTTGCTTCATTGCGTTGTAGTAAGGTTAAGGCCGTCCGATCCCAACAGTTCCTTCCAAAAACCTTTTTGCCGCATGTTCGTGGAGCGGAACTGAGCACTGTGCCACTTATGGGCGCTATAGTTCAGGCCATCGTGTAACATCACGCTTTGGCTGTCGACTGGCCAAATCGGCAACCCATCAGAACCAGCCCCCTGAAGATTCACTGCCTGAAAACCAGGAAGCGTTCCAACTGCTCCGACCGCCTTGGTGCGCGGACGAGCCGAGGGGGTGGACGAGCCGAGGGGGTCAGGCCGTTTTTCGTCATAATTGTCGCTTTTTGCAGCCCAAAGAGCGGGGTTCCGGGCCAAGTCCGCGTCCCCCACAGCCGGAGCGCTGGCAAGCGTTGCGCTCCAGGATAGAGCAATCCTCAACTTCCACACCGTACTCGAACTCCGTCCCGACTCTCATATTGTTTTTCATGCCCGATTTATAACATTAAACGGCCTGACCCTCTGAGTCTGACTCAGCCTATACCGGGTTGTCAGTCACTGCTTCGGCTTGTACGCTTTCGCTGCGTCAAACTCCAAGTTCCGGGATCCGGCCGGGTTTGCATAGACCTCCAGTTCAAAATGCGTCGGCGGTGTCACGTAGTCACCTACGAGATGCACGGTCATTCGTCCAAAGACCTGGCCGTTCCGTGCCGTAAAAAAATAAGCGTGCTCAAATGAAGGCGTCCAATCCTTCGCACTGGCCGGCTCGGCAATGGTAATGGTTGGCTGATAGCCATTGGTCGGAGCCTCGTTGGCGTAGGGGCCGGTGATTTCCGCGAACCCGCCGGTCGGAATCTGGAACGTCAATACCCAGTCAAACGGTTTTCCCCGCTCGATGCTTAACGGCGTGCGGGTAAATCGGATTGCGATGTCGCCGGTTCCGTCAGCGCGTTTTCCGGCCACTAGGTCGAAGCTACTCGCCGTCCCGTCCACTGCCAGACCGATGCGGTTCAATTGCCAATGCACCATCGGCTCCGCGCCGTGGAGTTTCCACATTCTGAAGACAACACGATCCGCGGGAGTCGAATGCCCTCCTTTGTCCGGCCCGTTAGAGGCCAAGTCGTATTTTCCGATTTCGTAACCGGACTTGGTAATCGAAAGCCCGATGTTAACACCACGTAAATCTGTAAACTGAAACAAGCCTGCAGGATCGGTCGTTGTGGTGAAAGTCTTGTAGCCGCTGCTCTCAAGACCGACGTTGAGCATCACATTACCGACAACATTGGCTTCGCTCACCGGTTCGCCATATTGGTCGATGACTTTGCCGTAATAGTTTATCGGCCTCGCATTTTCTGCGTCTAGCGCTTGCTGGAACTGCTGAACCCTTGATTGCACCGCCACCGCGTTGATCACAGCAGCGTCAGCGTTTACAGGCGCAGGTCTCGACGAACTAGACTTCGGTATATCTGTTGGACTTGCCGACGACGATGGGAGCGACTTTTGCTCGACTCGCAGCGACATGGTCGGTGCTGGCTGCACGCCAAAGAACCTCCAGCCAATCAATCCCGCCAGCAGGAAAGCTAGCACGGCTAAATACAGGTGGCGATTTTTCATTGGTTATTGCTGATCAGATGAAACGCACCCAGCAACGAACTCCAATAGTTCGACTGGGCCATGTTATCGAACCGGAACTGCGCGCTGTGCCACGGATGAGAACTATAGTTTGAAGAAGGCTCTTGGCTCGGATTGAACGGATCCAGCGGCCAGACGCTCTGTAGGTTTTGGGCAGCCATCCCGCGGACGCCGGAGACAGCGCCTAGGGCAAGGCTACGAGGCTCCGCAGCGAAGGCCGTGATCTCATAGCGGTCGTGGAGGCTCGTCACTGCGCCAGCGCTGTTTCTGTCCTCCAGAGAGAGCGATAGGGTTCCGGTCATAACATGGCTCCCGTTGTTGTTTGGGTCGGGGCCATATGTCGTCTTGTAGAAGCCCGTTTGCACCGGTGCGGCGGATGCACTACCTGTGTAGCCATAGGGCGGCCCAATGTCATTGGGCGCGGTTCCTGTCGAAAGTCCGGCAACGGCATCCGGTTTGGTGTCTTGATCCAATTGCCAATGGTGATCGTTCAGGGCAAAGTCATTGGCATTGTATAAGTTAGCCTTGATCCCGACGCCGCCACTGTTCGTCGCGAACCAGTTATCGTAGATGTTTGGTGTGGTGGGGCCGTAAATACCTAGGAGTCCAAAACCAAGCGGATTCGCGTCGGTAACCGCCGGATCGTAGCATTGCCCCGGTACTGCCGCCTGCGACGCAACATAGGTATTGACGACTTGTCCCGCACCCGTCGTTGCCGCCAACCTCAGCGCCTCGCCGGTAACAACGTTGCCCATGCTGTGCGCCACGACATAAACATTTGGACCGTAGTGCTGGCTATCGTGGAGACTGATCAGCAAATTTTTCAACGGCGTGGCCGACAACCAGGCAGTATATTCTCCTACATCATAGTCAGTGGCTGCCGAAAAATCATGATCATGATAGGTCGTCGGCCATTCAAAGATGCCGAACCGGCCCCGATAGCCTTGCCAGTAGAGTCGCTTGTAGGCGGTCTCGGCAAACGCGTCTTTTTCCCACGGGTGCATATTCCATCCATGCACGAAGAGTATGTATTGGATTTGCTCAGGAGATTGCACTGGGCAGGAGTAGGTCAGGCCGATCACGCCGGAAGGCAGGCGGTCTTGAGAGATGGCTGCGGCGCTAGATGGTTCGCCGCCGCCGCCCGCGCCTGTAAGAACATTCGCAGCTGTGCCGTCGCCGACGGTCCAACGTTCATACATTTCCTTAATGTTTTTCAGATCAAGCCAGAGACTTGGTCCGTCGCCGATCTTGGTGAAGCTGCCGCTGTTGTTCTTCAGCAGCACGATCGTCAGCGCGCCTTTGCCGCGTTGGCAGCCTTCAAACAAGAAGTGAGCGGTAGTGTTGCCCGCTGAAAGGTTCCCAAGCGCGGCGGTCGGGATGACGAAATCCCAATCACGGTTCCCGCTGGTAGGCGGCGCAATGAGGGTGGAGCTTGGGTCGCTGGCGTCAATGATGGCGCTGCCATAGTTGCCGGTGACTTGGGCCGAGGCCATAGCAGCGCTCGTCAGGTAAGCCGTTCCTCCATCCTCCTCGTAGGCCCGGATGAGTTTAATCGCAGGGCATCCTTCAGTAACGTTTGTCCACTTCAGACCGACGCTGATCTGGCCGCTGGCAATCATGTCCCGCAAGCCCCCGATGTTGATCCAGAGCCGCGCCCAGTCCTCCAAGTCGCGAGTACCAGGAACCGTGTTTAGCTGCCAGTCGAGATCTCCGCTGTGTTCGGTCGGGTTCAAGTCGTCCTGCACATCGAAGCCGGCGAAACTACCCGAGGCATCCACTTGGTTATGTCGGTCAACATCATCATTGATCCAAAAGCGATATGGCTTCGACTGAGAGGTTTGATCTACCAAAGACTCGCTCTGGAGCGAAATCGTGCCGTCGCGGTTCATGTCGACCGCCATCGACATCGGAACAAACAGAACGGAATGCAAAGGATCATCATCACTAGTCCATGCATACCCCGCCTGGACGCCCCACTGGCCCTTCGATACCTGGTGATTCGTGGTCCACGGTGCCGGCGGGATCACTTGCTGCATCCCGACGTCCTCCCACTGCAACGGCGTGACCAAGTTGCCCTGTGAGTCGCGTTTTCTTCTCAAGCACATATCGGGACCGTAGGGTTTCCCAGTCGCGTCATTGTTTGCACACAGATGAACCTGATCGAACTGGTCGATGTAGTCGAACCGATAGGTACCGGGGACGCCCTGGCTCCCCCAGCCAGCGTAACTGTTCACGACGACCGGAAGCGCCAGACTTGTCCCATCCTGAAAATAGACCGTAAAAGAGTAGATGAGCTGACCATTCTGAACGCTCGAACTCCGTCCAAGGTACGAACCCGAACTCGCCAAATACACGGGATTATTTGCGGTGATGTCCTTCCCCTGGAAATATGACGTGTACGTGGATCCGACGTTATCCGGAGTCCGGATAGTTGAGATAAACTGACCGGACTCGTTTACCAACAGATCGGCGATATTGGGATCGAGGGCCTGACGGACTCCCGTAGCCAAATCCAGCTTGTAGAACGCGGGGTCAGGGTAGCTATCACCTAGGTCCGTGGTCCCGTCGGGAGCTTTAAACGTTTGCATCCAGAGCTGATTGGAAACATCGAGCATGTAAATCTGCAGCGGCTGCTCGTAGTCATTCACTATGGGCGCACCATCGTCGTAATCCCAATGTCTGGAGTAATGAGTATACGGCGGTTGATACTGTTCAACCGCCGCCCCCGCCGAAATGCTGCAATTTAAAACATTGGAGCTCGAGGTGCTATAACCATTATCCTTGCAGTAACTTGACTGGACCCACTGGACGGCCGCCCCCACCGAGTTTATCGTCACCCAATCGCCGGTGCTCACGAAGTCGGACGGGCTGTTGTAATAACCATCCGGCTGGACTACATCAAAGGCCTTGGTAACGACTCCGTTGATCCAACGCGAATAGGTCGCTCCATCGGTGAGCAGGACGTTCCCATTGCTGGAAGCAGATGCAATATCAGAGCCTGCAGGCAGGAAGATGATGGCGGCGTTGGGCGCCGGGGTATCGCTTGGTTCGGGCGGCGGCGGAGGCGTCGATGGTTTATCCGTGGTCGTAAATTCGACCGTTACCCCGTTGGCATCCCCCTGGACCGATCCGGCATGAACGCGGTCGACGATGGAAGACAGGCACAATGTCAGTGACAAAGCAGGAAGCAGGTTACGTACTTTCATCGTGCCTGATCAGTTGGAGGCCAGTGGTTCGAGCCAGGCGTAGGCATTCCCCTTGCTGTCAGTCGTCGCCTTCACGACCGACGAGTAGCTGGTGGACGAATCCGAAGGTGCAATCTGGCGGTTTCCAGACCGGACAGTGAAGGTCACGGGCGCCCCGACCCAGGGAGTTCCGTCCGCGTGGGTGACATGCATCCCGAGACATCGCTCATTCCCTGTAGTCGCGCCATCCATCGCCACTACCGCCGGCTTCACCCCGTTGTAATAGTCGTTTGGATCGGTGCCTCCCAGGTACGCCTGAAGGACCTGGATCCCGCTGCCACTCGGCGAAAGGCTTCGGTCGTTTGTCGCCAGCGACAGGCCATGGGCAGCCTCCCATGCGTCGTCGATGCCGTCGTTATTCACGTCGGCGAACAACGGATTCAGAGGGCCCGCGAACACATAATCGACGAGAGTCGCGGTCGTCACGTCGCCCTGGACGAAGAACGACGAAAGGCTGGTGCGGGTGTTGTCCCGGAAGCCCAGGTCGGCGGCAACCATGGCGCCGTTCGCATACAAGTCCCAGGTCTTCCTGGCGAAATCGAGGCGGGCCGTCAGCCGGGTCCAGGAACTCGCCTGATTTCCCGATCCTACGGCGGTGGAGAAGCTGGTCGGCACCCACTTGCCTCCTCCGGAACCATCGCCGCCGAAGGCCTGCAACGTTCCATTCGTGCCGTTCAGGGAAAACGCGAAAAGCGAACTCTCGACTTCGAACGACGTGCCGGCGGTGACGGCCGGCTCCGCTACGGGCTTCGCGAAGAAGTCCACGAACACGACACCTCCTTCGCTCTGGGGAGCAAACACCTGCTCGATCTGAGCCGGCGGGTTGCTCGGCTGAAGAATCACGGACTGCTGTCCATGCGAGGCGTCCTGGGCGGTCACCTGCGCGGCTCCCTGATTCACGGTCCAGCCAAGCTGGCCGGAGAGATCGCCCACCAGGTAGCCTTCGCCGGATTCGAAGTCGGTGCCGTAAGGCAGGCTGGGCAGGACGGTGACACTCAGGGTCGTATCCGTGGAAAGGCCGTAGCTGCTGTAGGCTCGGGCCGTCAGGATGTCCGTCCCGATGGGCAGCCCCGACGGCGGAACGAAACTGAAGCTGGAGGTCGTCCCAGCGTCGGGCGCGGTGACCTCGCCGAGCAGCGTCTTCCCGAGGTAAAAGGCGACCTTGGAGATCGATCCTCCGTTGGGGTCGCTCGCCGTCACCGACAGCTTCACGTTTGTGGAAGCCGCCAGGATCGCCCCGCTCGAGAGCGATGCAAACGCGAGCGCGGGAGGCTGGGGCTGGATCACGTGGATCGCAACCGGGGCCGACGTGGTTGCCTGCCCGAGATCGTCGGTAGCCACGACAGCCAGGGTGTAGTCGCCAGGGTTCAATCCCGACTGCAGTTGAAACGAAAATGTCGTGCCCCGTCCGCTCGTCGCCGTGCCCAACAAGGCCGCGTCGGCATAGAAATCGACCTTGGCCACGGAGCCGTCGGAATCGGTCGCCGTCGCAGCCAGCGTCAGGCTCGAGGAGGCAATCACCGTGGCTCCCGAAGCAGGTGCCGAAAGGCTGACCACCGGCGGAGCGTCGACGACCACCGAAACCGGTGCGGAGGTCGCGACGCCTCCCGCATTGTCCGTGGCGATCGCGGTAAGCGAGTAGGTCCCCGAGGGCACACCGGACCAATCGAACTGAAATGGAGCGCCGTCGGCCTCCCCAATCTTGGTTGTCCCCGAGAAGAACTCCACCTTCTGGATCCAGCCATCAGCGTCGGTCGCATCGGCCTGGAGCCCGACGACCACAGGCGGCCGGGTGACGGAGGCCGCCTGTGGCGAGGCCAGCGAGATGGCGGGCGGGAGATTCAGCAGTCGGATCACTCCGTTTCCGTTTACCGCAAGGCGTCCACAACTTACGCCGCCGACGAGTTGAGCGCTTCCGTTTACGGTCACGGCGCTCCCGGGAGCGTTCACATACCCGTAGAGCGAGGCGCCTCCGTTGAGCGTCAGATCGTTGGCGGCGACGGAGAGCGCGAGCCACTCCGGATGCGCGCTCGAGCCCATGCTTCCATTGCAGGCGAACCCGTTGGCCAGGGTGATCATCACCGGCCCTACCACCTTGATCACGGCGTTTCCGTTCAGGGTCAGGTGCTGGAAATTGTAGATCGACGGCTGGGACGCGCCCGCAACACCCAGAGTGAACCCGCTGCCGCCACTGGCCGTGAAATCGCCATAGGTGCCGGCGGGCACAGCTACCTGACCCGCATTGCCGTTGAGCGTGAGGTTGCGGAGTCGGCTCCAATCGCCGACGTTTTGTCCTGCCTTGTTGATACTCACGCCCTGTGTTCCAGCGGGCTGAGGCGGAGCGGCCACCGCGGTCAACGGGACCGGATCCGTCCTGCGGGTCACGTGGCCCAACGAAGCTCCTCCATTGAGGGTCACCTGATAGCCCGAAGGCGACGAGTTGCCGGTGCCGTCGATCGTGCCAGCATAGGCGGGTTTACCATTCAGCCTCACAGTCGGGGTGCCCGGCAAAGAGAGGTCGCCCGCCACAACAGCGGATCCGTTGAGCGTCGCGCTCTCGGCACTCATCTGCTGAAGCGAGCCCTCGATGCGGCCATTCAGAGTGGGCGCGTGCATCGTCAACGCCGTGCCCGGGGACTGCGCAGAAGCGACGGCCGCAAACATTGCGGCAATACAAAACCACCTGTCTATTGAAATGAATAGACCCATTGCTCGACGGACAATCGGCATAGGATGCACGCTGGTTGATTATTAAGCTGGTGCAGCGGCCTGGACCAAACTGCAGGCAGCACAATCACGACTCGCGGGCGGCAAGCGCAAGGACACAATTTACATATAGTTATAAAAATCAGTAAAACAGGCAGATAGACCGGAACCCGCGAAACCACCCACCACTATACAATCTGTTATAGCATATATTAGATTTCATAAATCACCCCTCCCAGAATCCGGCCCCGCACCCAACACAGGGCGCCACCGAGCGAAAGTCGACTCACCCAAACGGTGAATAATCCAACGCTCTCAATTCTGGGCTAAACGGTTTGCTCTTCGTGACCATCTGTTCCATCGGCTCACGCTTCCTGCCGATTTCGGGGCCGAAAAGCCACCACGCCAGCAAATACCACGATAAATACTCTGGCCCCGCTTACGACCGTCGCGGCTTGCCCGCCCTCTGCCGCCGCCACCCAGCTCCACCGAATGGGCGAGGCCGGATCATCCGAAGGATAATTTGCAGAGGGGAAGGTGGCGCGTTTCGTTACGCAGACCCTGATCTAACGCTAAATCAACGTTCCCCGCTTTCCCAATTTCACCCGCGGACCGCGACGTGATCGCGGCCGCCCCACCCACTTTCGTTCGCTCCACCCAGTCCGCCGGCGACGTGTTCCAACGCTACCCCGACCCCGGGCGTTCTGCGAACGATTGGTCAGTCCTACACTGCGTCCCCTGGACGCCGGCCGGGCGGCACCCGGAATCCCCAAAAGATCAGAAAGAACATCGGTATGAACAAACGGCTATTGACGATAATCCCCGCGATCCTGGCTGCGCTGACGCTGTCGGCCACGGCGCGGGCGCAAGCTCCCCTCCCCTCGCCAAGCTACGGCATCAATTTCGGCAATGCCATGGAGCCGCCCGCAGGCGTCGGCGCCTGGGGCACGCCGCCCAGCCAGGCGATGGTCAACGCGGTTGCCGCAGCCGGATTCAACACCATTCGCATCCCCTGCGCCTGGATGAGCCACGAGAATCGCAAGGGCGTCATCGATTCGACCTACATGGCTCAGGTTCAACAGCTGGTCGATTGGTGCGTCCAGGACGGCCTGTACGTGATCATCAACGATCACTGGGACAACGGCTGGTTTGAAGACAGCAACTTCAACACCTACAGCAAGACCATCAACTCGAAGCTGCAGAACATGTGGACGCAGGTCGCGAACCATTTCAAGACCTACGACAACCATCTGCTCTTCGCCTGCGCCAACGAACCCGCCGCGAGCACGGCTCAGCAGACAACCGTGCTCTACACGTATTTCCAGAACTGGGTGACGACGGTCCGCAACACCGGCGGCAACAACGCGACGCGCTGGCTGGTGGTGCAGGCCCCGAGCGCGAGCATCGACAACGCGACCAACTGGGTGACGATGCCGACCGATCCGGCACAGCACCTCATGCTCGAGGCGCATTTCTATGATCCCTTCCAGTTCACCCAGCTGACCAGCGACGCCTCCTGGGGCGCGATGTTCTACTTCTGGGGCTCCGCGTATCACACCACGGGCCTGGCGAGCCGGAACGCCACCTGGGGTGAGGAATCGTACGTGGATGCCGAGCTCGCCAAGGGCCAGGCGTTCGCCGCCAAGGGCTACCCTGTCCTGTGGGGCGAGTGGCGCGCAGCGCCGAAGCCGGCGGAGCCGGATCTGACCGGCAGCTACATCACGCAGAACGTGAATTCCACGACCTACTGGAATTACTACGTGAGCACCGGCATCAACAGCCGCGGCATGTACGGCACCGCCTGGGACACCCCGAACGAGACCTTCAATCCCACGACTGGCGCGGTTGTCGACCAGGCCTCGGAGAATGCGATCCTCGGCAAGTCCTACGTCCCACCGCTCAGCGGCCTGTGAGCGAATTGCCTGCGTCAACCACGCTTGAGCTGTAACCCTTCGATGGAATCCAGGAGGCAAGGAGCCGGGGGCCGAACCATACCTGGACGCCGAAAGAACACACCGATTGGTGGCTCTTCGGTGTCCTCGTGCCCCAACCACTCCTGAATCCTGGTTCCCATCGCTGGGATACAGCTAAGCAGCTCGAATCTTCACGCCGGTCTGCGCCCGCACCAGACCGGCGTTTTATCGGCGACGCGAATATGACCGACAGGGCCAGAGGGCGATCATTGGATCGCTTCGTGATCTTCGTCGGCCGCGAGGCCAAAGGCTGCGAACGGAGCATCCGAGTGCAGCGCCTCGCCAACCCATTCGACATCTTCCACCCGCCCCCCGCCTCTCTTCAAAATCCCGCGAGTCTGGCAGGCAGGTCACAGCCCCCACGTTTTCGGTTCGATTGCTTCTGGACCAAAATTGAGGAGTTGAGCAATGCGCCCACTGCTCACGTCCGATTGGACTCGCTGGTTGGCGATGGGTGTAGTTCACGCTCGACCGCTATCGCGCCCGTCCGCTGGGCAACGCCAGCCACCAGCCCGGAATTCCAGCCAGGCGAATGCGAACCAAGGAATCCGATGAAACCAACCCTTACCCAAGGCCCCCTGTGGATTATGATCGCCCTGCTGTCGCTCGGGCTCGCGTTGCCCGTCAGCCGGGCCGGGACATCTCCGGATCGGCTGGAGTTGAAGGACGGTTGGTTTCTCCAATCGTCGCGTCTGGTACGGGTGTCTCCCGAGATCCTGTCCTCGCCCGGATTCACCCCGGAGCATTGGTGCCAAGCCCAGGTGCCCACGACGGTGCTGGCCGCCCAGGTCGCAAGCGGTGAGTTCAAGGACATCTTCTACGCGGACAATCTGCGCAAACTTCCAGGCATGAGTGCCGCGCCCGGCGGCAGCTCCGCCACCAATCCCTACGACGCCCCCTGGTGGTTCCGCACCGAATTTCGGCTGCCGGCAGCGTTCAAAGGGAAAACGGTGTGGCTGCATTTCAACGGCATCAACTCCAAGGCCAATGTGTGGCTGAACGGGAAGAAGCTCGCCGATTCGAGCCAGGTCGCCGGCGCCTTCCGTATCTTCGAATTGAATGCGACCCCTTTGATCAATCCGGAGGGGACCAACGTTCTCGCCGTCGAGGTGTATGCGCCCAAGGACGGCGATTTCGGCATCAATCTCGTCGACTGGATCCCGACGCCCCCCGACAAGGACATGGGGCTGTGGCGCGGGGTCTATCTGGCCGCCAGCGGTCCCGTCCGGCTCCGCTACCCGACCGTGAGCACCCACTTCCCGGACGACTCGCTGCAACGCGCAGACCTGACCGTCCGGGCTGAGTTGTCCAACGACACGGATAGGCCGGTGGTCGGCGTCTTGCACGGCAACTTTGACAACGTAACCCTCGCCCAGCAGGTGACGCTCGCCCCGCGCGAACACCGCTCCGTGCTGTTCACTCCCGACAAATACCCACAGCTCAAGATCGCGCATCCGGCAGTGTGGTGGCCCGCGGGATGGGGAAAACAAGCGCTTCACCGGCTGTCGATGACCTTCGCGATCGACGGCGCGAGGTCCGATGCGCAGTCCTGCACCTTCGGCATCCGGGAGATCACCAGCGAACTGTACGGCGCCGCGCCCGAAATGGGTGGTGTATTCAACAACAACGGCGACTTCAGCCGCGTCCGCACCGACCAGCGCCCGCTGCGCCTCCTGGTGAACCACCGGCCCATCCTCATCCGGGGCGGCGGCTGGTGTCCGGACATGCTCATGCGCACCTCCCCGGAACGACTCCGCGCGCAATTTCGCTATCTGGTGGACATGCACCTGAACGCCATCCGCCTCGAAGGTAAGCTGGAGGACAACGCCTTTTTCGACGAGGCCGACCGTGCCGGCATCCTCATTCTGGCCGGCTGGTGTTGCGGCGACATCTGGGAACGCTGGAGTTCCTGGACCCCCAACGACTACACGATCGCCTATCAGTCGCAGCGCACGCAGATCCTCCGCCTGCGACATCACGCGTGCATGGCGCTGTGGATGAATGGCAGCGACAATCACCCCCCAGCCGAGGTCGAAACGACCTACCGGAAAATTCTCGCCGACAACGGCTGGCCCAATCCTTCCATCTCTTCGGCCACCAGCGTGCCGACGTCCGTGAGTGGCCCGACCGGCGTCAAGATGACCGGACCCTACGATTACGTTCCACCTTCATACTGGCTGGTCGACAAAGACCATTTCGGCGGGGCCTTCGGTTTCAATACCGAGACCAGCCCCGGCCCCGCTATTCCCGACCTGGGCAGCCTGAAGAAATTTCTGCCCGCCACAAAGCTCTGGCCGGTCAACGAACTCTGGAACCTGCACGCCGGCGCCGGGAGCCTGAACAACACGATCACCCATTTCAGCGAGGCCATGGACGCAATCTACGGAAAGCCCTCCGGTCTGGAGGATTTTCTGCGCAAGGCACAGGCCATGGACTACGACGGCGAACGGGCGATGTTCGAGGCCTACGGGCGGAACAAGTATCACAGCACAGGCGTGATCCAGTGGATGCTGAACAACGGTTGGCCGTCGATCGTATGGCATCTCTACGACTACTACCTGCAACCCGCCGCCGGCTACTTCGGCGCGAAGAAGGCCTGCGAACCGCTGCATATCCAATACTCCTACGACGACCGCAGCGTCGTGGTGGTCAACAGCCTGATCCGGGACTGCTCCGGCCTTACCGCCGAGGCTTCGCTGTACGACTTCAACCTGCACCCGCTTTTCACCGGCACGGTGCATCTGGATTCACCTGCCGACAGCGTCCAACGAATCCTGACCCTCCCCAAGGTCGACACCGCATCGGACGTCACGTTTGTCCGGCTGAGGCTCAGCGACCGATCCGGCCGCACCGTCAGCACCAACTTCTACTGGCTGCCACGGCATCTCTCGACCTTCGACTGGTCGCAGAAGCAGGCAAGGGAGCATCCCTACTACACGGCCGTGACCCGCTACGAGGATCTGTCGCAGTTGAATCGACTGGCAACTGTCAGCCTCGATGCGTCCGCTCTCATGCATCGCTGGCCCGGGAAGGAAGCCGTCCGCGTCCGGATCCACAATCCCTCCAAGAGTCTGGCTTTCCAGATACACCTCGCGGTGGTCGACGAGAAAAGCCACGCGGAAATTCTCCCCGTGTTGTGGGAGGACAACTATTTTTCGCTTCTTCCCGGGGAATCGCGCACCGTCGTCGCCCGGTACCCTTTCGCCATCGGTGCCGATGGTCTGAGCCTCAAGGTGGATGGATGGAATATCGCCCCCAATACCACGCTCGTCGCAATCGCCCACTCGCTTAGGTCGGGCCCCGCAACCGTGGCGCATCCCACCCCATGACCGGCCCCGCCCTCGCCTGCTTCACCGTCGGCGCGACCCGCTTTGTTATCTTCGTTTCCTTCCGTTAACCGCGTTTTCCAGGATCGCCCGGGCGATGCGTTAGGTCGCCAGATCAGTGAAGGCCGATGAGGATCGAAAGGGTTTTCTGATTGCGGGAAACCCCAAGCGTCAGACCGTTCTCTCCCGACAAGGCCCGTGTCTGTCGAAGCAACGCCGAGGTATCCGAGATCGGAATACCGTTGACGGACAGGATGACATCGTTCGCCCGCACCCCGGCCCCGGCCAGGCGGGAACGAGCCGGAACCTCCATCACCAGAACCCCCGTCACGCCAGGCAGACCAAAGGCGGACATCTCACCCGCATCGCGAATATTGCGCACCGTGGCGCCGAGCCAGACCACCGGTGAGGCGTCGCGAACGACGGTCGCCGGGGCTGCCCTTCCCAGGCGTGGCAGCCGGGGCGTTCGGGCGATGGCCTTGAGCTTCGGGTCCTGCACTCCGAACTCGGACATTGGGAAATTCACGAAGCCCAAGGCGAGCGCGGGTGACCCCGGTCTCACCCGGTAGTCGCCGGTGGCCGGATCCACAAAATCGGCGTCCCCCACCAGGGAATGTTCGTCACGACCACTTTCCCGCCTCAATCCGGTGGCGGGGGAGGGTTTGCTCCCGGTTTTTTGCACCAGGTTATAATCCATTCTCCGTCCCCAGGGCGGTGGATACATCCGCGCCGGATCATAATCACGCCAGATGATATTGTGCTCAAACACATCGCCGCTGCTGGCAAACCAGACCTGCGGATAATAGGTCGAGTCCACGATGATGTTGTTTTCCACGATCCGTCGATAGCCTTCGCGGTTCTTGATCCCGCCGTGCAGGCAGAGGTTGTTCGTGATGACGTAATTCGTCGAACCGTCGTCCAGGTCGATGTCCCAGCCGTGATCGCAGCGCCAGCGATTGTTGCGCAGAATGATCGGCTCGGTGGCATCGAGAAACGGCAGGTCCGGCACCTGTTTGACCCGGGCGTTCACTTCGTCGAGGTCCGCCAGCCAATAGCGGTCGCGGCCCCAGGCGTTGAACGAACCGTGATCGCCGGTCTCCTTCACCGTGTCGAAGATGTCGCAGTACTCGATGACGTCCCCTCCCCAGCAACCGTCGCCGATATTGATGCCGGCGCGGGGCATGTCGTAGATCGAGCAATGCCGCACCGTGATCGACCGTGCCAGGTCGATCTCCACCCCGGCTGTCTGCTTCTCCACCCGCCCCGTTTCGTGAATGAGGCAATCGTCGACCAGACAGTCCGCCGGGTAGTTGTCCGTCTTCGGGCCTGGCGTCCGATCGATGTCCTTCAGGGGCGTACTCTGGTGGTAATTGAACAACGGATTCCGCACGGCCTTCGGATCGCCCACGAAGCACACTCCGTTCGCGCCCGCCTTGTCGATGTGACAGGCGCGGATTGTCACGCGCCTGTTGTAGTCGCTGACAAAGATCGCGTTGCCCCCGAGTTGATCCAGGAAGCAGTTGCTCAGCGAGCAATCCTCCGACCCGTTGAAGAACACCGCGCCGCCGCGGAAGATTCTCCAGTCCGAACGCAGCAACGGCTCCCGTGTTTCCATCATCGTCCGCGACGCCTGGCGGAAGGTCAGCCCCTTGAGCGTGACGTGGCGCACCGGGTGCTTGTCGTCCCCGCGAAACTCGACCAGGCAGGGCAATCGCGTGGCTTCGATGACCGCCCGGCTCAGATCAAGATCGGCGGGCGGATAGTAATACAACGTGTGGGTATGAGTGTTCAGGAACCACTCGTGGGGAGCATCCAGTTCCTCAAAGATATTTTCGACGAATTGGATGCCGGGATTCGGCCCTCCGCCCCGGTTGTTCTGCCAGCCCCCCGTTTCCATCAAATCGCCGGCGGCGTCCTTGCCGGTGATACGCCAGGTGTAATCCCCCCACAGAGACACGTGCATGGCGTGCAAGTATCCACCGGCCGGATTCAGCCAGCGAACGGCGCGCTGCCTGATCTTCGCCGCCGACGTGAACCCGTCGAAGTATTTGGCCGAAGGATCGTAGTTCGGATAGCGCGCCAGGATCTGACGCTGGCCATTGACGAAGAGCTCCTCCGTCCGCAGGTCCGTCGGCACCGTCGCCTGCATGATGCCGTTCTTGAACGGACGCCACTGGAGTCCCGTCAGTCTCACACCGCCGCTGATGACGGGCTGCTCATTCCCGTAGGCTTCGAAGACCACAGGTCTGTCCTTGGTGCCGGAGTCCTGCGCCGTGAACACGAGAGTCTTCGGAAGATAATAGACTCCGCCCCGCAGATACACCGTCCCGCCAGGGTGCCGCAGCTCCTGCTGGGCTCGCTGCAGGGTCCTGAACGGTTGGGTCAGCGTGCCGGGATTCCGATCGCGGCCCGAAGGCGAAACGAAATACGCCCGTGCCGCACAACGACACGCGCCAAACAACGCCAACACGCCAAACGATAGGATCTTCAGTTTCATGGCTCCGACGGGCGCCGACCTTCGTCGGAGGCTGGCGCCTGTGGCAAGACAAACGGAATCGGCACCGAACGGAGGGTAAGGAACCCAAGCACCAGCCGCCGTCCCAGGACCGCAAACATAAGGGTTCGAAGTCTTCCGGCCGGCCGGTTTTCGCCAGCGCGACGGCTCGTATGACCTCTTCCTGGGGCGTGACGGTCTTCCAGGGCATCTTGCCCAAGCGTGTAACCGATCACCCCGGTCTGTTTGTCACCTATCTCCCCGGATCGTACCTATGATAGGTGAATCGCGCTGAACCCCGCTCAGGCTTTGGGAGTCGCGCCGCCCGCTTTTATGCTCTGCACGCGCTTCGCGTTCCAGTCGAGTTTGAGGTCGGCGCCGCCATCGTGGCCGGGGGCCTCGATCGTCCCCTTGATGGTGTTATCCTCGAGCTTGCCATGATACTTCACCACATACGCCGTGCCGCCGAGATCGCGCACCACATCGAAGGCGATCAGGTCGTCGTGGAACGAGACGTTGCTGATGGAGGCGTCGCCAAACTGATTCGAGTAAGCGCCGGCGAGTTTGCCGTCCCTCCACTCAAGTTTGAGCGTGGTTTCCATTTGGCCGTTCGGCAAGCGGGTGGTCCATTTCCAGATGCCGGTGGGATCGGCAGCGAACGCCGCGGCACCGGCGCCGAGCGCAAGGAAGAAAACAAGCGTACGAATCAGTTTCATGGGCGGAGGTTGATGGTTGGCAGTGAAGGCCCGGGAGGGGCGGAGGGATAGAAAAGACGGAAATTCGGAGATTCGGAAATTCGGAAAAGGTGATGCTGAAAGCGGCGGTTCGGAGAGGATGAAGCAGGGGCGAGTTTGCTGGCTGAGCCGTCGGCTGGGTCGGCGCTTGGGGGAGGCTTAGGTGAACCGATCTCGCCCTGTCACGTCCAGGAAGTGGAGTGAGGTTCGAATGGAAAAGCGGGTGGCTGGAGGGATCAACGCGCGGCGGAGGCTGGACGCGATGGTGAGTCGGCGTTGCGCCGAACGGCGCGGGACGTGCGTAGGCAAGCAAGGACGACAGGGCAAGACGGGAAATGGCCGATCCGATCCCAAGGAGAATGCCCCCAATGAAACTATCCGAGAGCAATTCCCTATCAACTTTCTGAGTAATGTGTTACGTTTCTCTTCGTAGCGCCACGACCGCAAACATAAAGTTTTGACCCGAATGGCGCTTAGTTAAGGCCATTCTTCGTCCGATGCCGCGCCTAGTCACCAACACGTTACGAAATTCCGCTACGCCAACTAAGCGCCATTCAGGTTTGACCCCCTCCGACCAGCCCCAAGGTCTCGGTTGCCTCTGACTTCAGGAGTTGGAGTCGCGTCACACCGGAAACATATCGCCCTCCTTCTTTCGGGCGCCAATCTTCCGGCTAGCGTCCTGATCTCAGCAGGGACGCAGCAACAAACCATACAATTGCCACAACCCATGATAACCACTTCCAAAGCCGAACGGCACGTCTTGAAAACGGATTAATGAACCAGCATCTGGAAGAATCAGCCAAAGACCTTATCTCCTTCAACGGCCTCCACTCTCCTCGACACCTAGCCTGTGCAAAAAACCATATTCCGCCATATATGAACGAAAGCGACAAATCTAACACAAAAAACCAAGCTATATACACGAGTGAATTATTCATCAAGTCTTCAGGCGTTTCGAGCAAAGACATCTATTGATGCTGTAGAAATCGGCCCAATTGGGTCATGCCTTCACTCTCGACAACGCCCTCTGGAATTCGACCGCGTCGGTCTTGCCTGAGAGGCGGTGTCTGCGAACGTATTGACTGACGCTGGCGGGTTTTCCCATGGCGAGGCGCTGTGCGAGCCAACCGTTCGACACCGAGCACGTCGCCTTCATCGCGGCAGCCAGGTCGACCTTCGGCGGCGCCGAGCACTGGCCCGGGAGCTGATCCAAGCGCACCCGAAGGGCCCTGGCCAGGAGCTGGAGCTGCTTTTCCCAATGCTGCTCGCGCAACTGCCGTTGTCCGGCCCGATCGGTCCCTGCGAGTTCGAACGCCTGCTCCGCTCCAGCGGCGGCCTCCAGGTCGTTTTGCAGCGCCTCCCGAAACTCCTCCGATCCGATCATCCAGCCACGGCTCAGGCGTCCAAACCGCTCCTTCCGAAGCTTGGCGTCCTCTTCGGCCAGCAGTGCCAGGTAACCAAGATAGTTGCGCCACCCTGTTGGCGTATCCTTCAGCCCGCCGCTCTCCGCCAGGATAGTGCTGGCGACCAGGAATCCGGGTCGCCGCTTCTCCATGAATCGAACCAGACTGCTCCAACGGTATTCAAGCAGTCGCTCCACCGGGACGATGCCGGCCCGCTCCGGATTTAGGTGGATGTAGTGGGCCACCTGCGCCAACGAAAACCCGGGCTCCACGTGCAGCGCCTTGAAGCGTCCCTGGAACGGACGCCCCACATGCCTGCCAAAGCCATTGAACCGCCGCGCCCAGGTCCCTTGCAGCCACTTCATCCCGTCGCTCAAGTTCGGCTCCGGCGTCTCCACCGCCAGATGAAAGTGATTGCTCATCACCACGTACGCGTGCAGCCGCCATCCGAACCGCTCCGCCGCCTCGATCAGGCATTTCAAAAACGAGTCCGCCGCACCCTTTCCCGAAAACAGATCCCGCCGGTAATTGCCCCGATTGATCACGTGGTAACACGCCCCCGCATACTCCAGTCGCAGCTTCCTCGCCATCCCCTACCGACGCCCAGCCCAGGCGTCGTTGTCAAGAGTCAAGTCATGACCCCATTGGATCGATTTCAGGTCCGTCGGCACCGTCGCCTGCATGATGCCGTTCTTGAACGGACGCCACTGGAGTCCCGTCAGTCTCACACCGCCGCTGATGACGGGCTGCTCATTCCCGTAGGCTTCGAATACCACAGGCCTGTCCTTGGTGCCGGAGTCCTGGGCCGTGAACACGAGAGTCTTCGGAAGATAATAGACTCCGCCCCGCAGATACACCGTCCCGCCAGGGTGCCGCAGCTCCTGCTGGGCTCGCTGCAGGGTCCTGAACGGTTGGGTCAGCGTGCCGGGATTCCGATCGCGGCCCGAAGGCGAAACGAAATACGCCCGTGCCGCACAACGACACGCGCCAAACAACGCCAACACGCCAAACGATAGGATCTTCAGTTTCATGGCTCCGACGGGCGCCGACCTTCGTCGGAGGCTGGCGCCTGTGGCAAGACAAACGGAATCGGCACCGAACGGAGGGTAAGGAACCCAAGCACCAGCCGCCGTCCCAGGACCGCAAACATAAGGGTTCGAAGTCTTCCGGCCGGCCGGTTTTCGCCAGCGCGACGGCTCGTATGACCTCTTCCTGGGGCGTGACGGTCTTCCAGGGCATCTTGCCCGAGCGTGTAACCGATCACCCCGGATAGTTTGTCACCTATCTCCCCGGATCGTACGCGATCTCTTACGCCCACCAAATCGGGGCAAGGCCAGTTTGCGCACCCTGGCTGGTTGGATCGTTCGCTCTCAGGCTGCTTCCAGGGGATGCACTGCGGCTTTGATCTTTGCACCCACCGTATTGATCGCCTCGCGGAGATCGTAGGCGAGTTGGACGCGCAGCCAATAACCCGGGGCTTGTCCAAAATAGGCGCACAGGTGGAGGTCGGTCTCGGCCGTGATGCTCCGCTTCTCGTTGACGATTTCGTTCACGCGCTGGTGAGGGAGCTTGGCGTCTTTTGCCAGGCGATAGGCGGTGATTCCAAGTGGAGAAAGAAATTCTTCACGGAGAAGTTCACCCGGATGGACGTTGAGATGCTTCTTCATGGGTTCAGTGGTAGTCGGTGATTTCCACGTCATGTGCATTCTGGTTTTCCCAGCGGAAGCACACGCGGAACTGATCATTGATTCGGATGCTGTATTGGCCGGCGCGATCGCCTTTTAATGCCTCGAGATGGTTGCCGGGAGGAAGCCTGAGTTCGTCGATGGCAGAGGCGGCTTCAAGTTGGGTGAGCTTGCGAAGGGCGGTCTTGAGGATGGATGGAGGAAGTTCTGGCGGTTTCTCACCCAGCCAGAGGCGCTGAGTGGGATTGTTGGCGAATGATTGGATCACGGATTGGAATTCCACCATGCATGGGCCCCGTGCATCCTGTCAATCATGCATATTCACGCGGCGCAGGATTAGTGGGAGCGGCACGATGGCGATCGTCCGCGCGGATCGTTGGCCGTGAGCAGGTCGGTCCGCACAAGGTGACGAATCACAACGCTTGCTCCATCGGCGTGGCTTCTGCGTCCGATCGAGGCATGAACCCGTGCTGTCGGAGAAAGGCGTCGGTTCGCTCCATGATCTCCTCGTCGAAATAGTTCGCGTACTTTTCGTTGCCTTCGCCGAGGTAGTGCTTGCGTCCCGGATACGACACCACTTCGAACGTGTTGCCGAACCTGTCCATCTTCCGTTTGAACATGTCGACGATGTAGGGCAGCATCTGGTTGTCTTCCAAGCCGCGAAACTCAATTGCCGGGGGCATGTTCTTCCGGATGTGATGATAGGGCGAAATCGCGAAGATGGACGCGCTTCGGTCGCCGAGCAGCATGTCCACCCAGGGCTCGAGCGTGTTGAGGTTGCTGGAATAGAGCAGCAGGGCGTTCGGCTCCGGACTCACGGAGAGATCGTCCGTGCTCTCGTTGATATCGATCAAAGCCGTGGCGAGCGCGAGCTGGCCACCCGCCGATTGCCCCGCCACGACGAGGCGATCAGGGTCGAGGTGCAGCGCCGAGGCGTTCGCGCGCATCCACCGGATCGCGGAGCGCGCGTCCTTGACCGATTCGATGGGCGAGACTCCCGGCTTTGGGTAGGTGCCGTCGGCGTTCATGGAAAGCCGGTACTCAAAGGAAATCGTGGTGAATCCCTTGCGGGCGAATCGCTCGCAGGCACCGAAGAACTCCTGGGGGCGACCGAACACCCAGCCGCCACCGTGAAAAAACGCGATGGCTGGGTGCGCGCCGGTGACCGATCCCGCGACGGCCGGGAAGACAAAGGCATGGAGACTTTGCCCGTCGACTCGCTTGTAGATCATCTCTCGCCAGACAGGAGCGGAGGTGTCCTGACCACGGGCCAACGCGCAGGCTCCCAGACCAAAGAGCAGTGGGAACAGTGTCACGACGGTTCGTAGGGCTGTCATCGTTTAGAGTGGTCAAATCAGGGCAACCTCAGGTTGACCCGTTTGGGATCGCTTCGGATCGCCCCTGTCGCCATTTGCCTGACTTAAAGAACCAAGTGTTTTCTGTGCCTATTCGTTGCTTGGGACGTCCGGATCAAAGTCAGGGCCAATTTGGGCGCGCAGGTCGCTCAACTCCTCATCCTTTTTCTCGATTCCACGCGATAGGTAACTAAGGACGGTTGGAACCCAATGAGTAACAGGAGCATCGAAGTCGACTTCAAACCCCTGGTCTTCCAAGGTGAACTGGCTAACAAAGTTCTTAATCATCTCCACGAGCTTCTTGATGTCAGCAATAGGCACATCCGGCAGAATCTGGCGTTCGGCAACATACTCCAAATCTCCATGAGAAATTATCTTGTCGCGCCACACTTTGATGCCGGGTTTCCATAGATTGTCCATCGCTTTGATGTCGGCCTCCCTGAGCTGTCGTGTAGCATTGTCGGTCGTCAGAACTAGGAAGCCGCGTAGTGACAGATTCTCCTGGTGGGAGTTTGCTGCAGGATCAAGGAGCCGTGAAATTCCGAGCATAATTGAATCTAGGAGAAGCGCTTTCAGCTCGCCCCAAAACTTAAAGCCTGTTCGCTCGAAAATCGGGTAATTTGTTTCCTGCTCATAGAGCGCGTCGAACATACTCCATTGAACCCAAAGCCTTTGAGTTTGCTTAAGCAGATGCTGGAGGTTGCCGCGTTCCATCAGAGAGCCGACGTTAACCACAGTCGGGACTAGTGCGAATTCAAGGGTGAATGGGAGTTTGACCTTTTCCCGGGATTCGCGGGATTTCAATGAGAGTTGTCAAGCCCATGATGACCCCATCGGATTGTGATTTATGCCGACACCTCGCCTTGAACAGACCGCTTCGAGCTGAATTATCATGGGTTTAAGCGATGAATAATCAGTCGACCAATCCAACGCCCCAGGAATTCTCCACTGGCCACACTGCTCAATACATTACGCTCGCAGAAGGATTGCTGCAAGCCATTGAGGCCCTGGAGACTGACTTAGCATACATCGAAAAGGCGGGCCTATCGAATTCGTCCGCATCGCTGCGCCTTGAGGCGCGATGCGCTACAATTGCGGTACTTTCTGCGGCACTTTGCGAGTGCGTTGCGAATACGGTCCTCGCAACAGTATTAGCGCCACCGGACTTCCGAAAGGCGGAGCAAGCGAAAATGCCCAGAAAATGGAGCCACGAGATCCCTAGAGCACTCAACTCCCCGCCACCAAACGCCGCGATTGTTCAAGAATTGCAGCTTTTACACGAGATCCGCCACACTATCGTCCACTCAAAGGCCACTATCTTCTTACCCGGCGAAACCGTGCATATTCAGGGAAACGATCCACTGTGGATTCATCTCACTCCAGAAAAGGCCAGACGATTCGTCACCCTTCCTTTACGTGTCTCCGAAACAATTCCTCCTGCAGCAGGAATTGTCTGTCAGACAATCGGTTCATCTTTGCGACAGCGTCAACCAAGACTTCCCTGTCCACATGTTGACGAAGTGTTGACCGCCATGGAGTTACTCGCACCAGCGCAGCGCCAACTGGTGTACGCCGCGCTGCGTAGGATCGAAGCAGCAGAATCACGGAAAGACATGAAATAGCAGCCAGTTCGTGAACTATGTCTTCATGACCCCTTCGGATCGCCTCTATATGGATCGAGTAGCCTGTAAAGGAGGTAAAAAAATAACTACCCTAGAAACTGGACTAGTCGCGGGCACTTCAGATTAACTTCCGACATGTCAAACGCGACGATCGCCCCTCTAGACCTAGCACGCACCACATTTCTACTGGGCTCCGGAATTTCGATCCCGTCTGGCTACCCATCCACGGGCGACCTAACGAAAGAACTCCTCTCGAAGAACTGGTCGCATGATCGGGATCAGGCGAAATCCACCATTCCGGTCGAGAGCCCACTTTACTGTGAGCTATATTCATTACGGATCGAGGCTATCAAAGGGTTGATTCGACTGCTCAAGAGCCATATTGAGCAACATCTCGCCCTTCTAGGAAAAGGCGAACCCACGTACGAGGACATCTACTACCTCGCACGTCAGCTCTTGGACAGTCTGATGGGCGAATACGACAATCCGGGACTTTTGCCATTGATGTCTGACTTGCGCGACAAAGTTGTGACAATGACAGCCAACCTAAATGCCGCTTACGGGCACGATAACATCCTGAATCCTGAACAGAATCATGGTCTTCAAGACCTACTCAATGGATGTCTAGAATTCATTGAAGAATCGGTTGCTGCGCAGCTCTCGCTTCGAACGCCCATTAAAGGACTGCAGCTACTCGACGAGTGTCGGTCTAAATCTGAAGGCACAACCCTTCACATAGCGACTCTAAATCACGACACTATGCTGGAAGCGCATTTTTCATCCACATCATTTTCAGACGGATTCGTACTTATGGGCGAAGGCACCTCAATGTTCTCGCCTGAATCGTTCAGCACTACGAACGCGACAGTTCAGTTACTGAAACTGCACGGTTCCGTCAATTGGTACCAATACAAATCGAGGGGCGGTCCAACTTTGTCGGTCAAGGTCACGACCGCCGACAAGAACCACATCAAAGACCCGGCCAATGAGGACCTTCTGCTTCCGGAGTCGCGTCTCCTGCTTGCGGGCACCAATAATAAGGAGCTCGCATACGGAGCCGGGATTTTCCTTGAATTGATGTTCCAGTTTCAGCGCAGACTAAAAGAGACAAGATACCTAATCGTATCTGGGTACGGATTCGGAGATAAGGGCATCAACAACCGGATCTGGGCATGGATTGACTCTCATCGTGATAATCGCCTTATATTGCTTCACGCTGACGTCAGTCACCTGTCTGCTAATGCGAAACCATCGTTAAGACTTAACAGCAATCGCCTAAAAGCCGAAGGACGATTAGTGTTTGTCGACAAGTGGCTATGTGACTGCAGCATCGAGGATATTAAACGCGAACTTCGATTCTCCGCTCGCGATAGCGGTTGAGCACAAAGAGTCGGATTGTTTTTGGTCAAAGATCAACGCTACGACCAATCCCAAGGGGCCGATCCTAGCCTGAATATTTCATGAAATAGGTATCGCGTGTCCCTCAAATCTCTATCATTGATAGAGTTGCAAATAAAAAACGAGGTGACACGCGATGAAAGAATCCAAGGTGCAGAGGCTTGAGTTTTCAAGAACGAATCGGCGCA